>WNFX01002707.1_pt1 | contig 17855 bp, 17 predicted proteins | sample 5400111 | NCBI WGS metagenome assembly WNFX01 (sample SAMN13153363, study PRJNA577476) | soil metagenome | isolation source: 40 cm soil or saprolite under grassland replicate 1 | place: USA:California | collected 2016-06-15 | reverse complement strand
CCTACGCACATCCTCAATCAGTCTTGGAACTGGCTCGTGGCCCTAAAGCTGTTACGATCTTGCTGCTGGTATCTCCTCTCAGTCTTCTACTCTTTTTCATCCTGGGTGGTGTAGCCCCTACATGAGTGTCTTGGGTGAACTGTGGGAAGGTAAGGAGAAGGCTCCGGTACTGCTGCTCTGCACCCAGCTGCACCGGAACCACTTCTGTATGCGCTTGCTGTTTCATACGCTTGCCTCCTTATACTCAATGGCAAGATTTGACAGCAAGGCTCTCTGTCCAGTACGCTACGGGAGAGTATCTGAGAAAGCCTTGCTGTTTACTGAAGTAGGCGAGAAGGGTACTGGGTGGGGCCTGTGTGCTGTGAACACATGGGCCTTCTTGTGGAACGACAGGTCAGGCGCGACCACAGGAACGCGCTAAAAAGGATGGTCGTCTTCCGCTTGTGCCAGTTGGATTTTCCAACGCAGAATGGCGGCGCACAGATCGTCTAACCCCTCATCGGTCAGGCGAACGGTCGAGACTTTTTCGGTGGAGTCGGTCACTTCGGTAATTCGGTTGGAGAAGAACCGCCCAAAGTGGACCAGGACGTGATTGCCATAGTCGTAGTCAGCGTCGGTGAGCATGGCAAAGATGTTCTCATCGCTGGCCGTAATAGTCAGCTTGCGACTGAGCAGGTCACTGACCACTTGCGCCTGCACATCGTGCAACGTGATACTTTCAACGGTCTGTTCTGCCATAGGAGAGTTCCTTTCTTAATGGAGGATTAGTAGCGAACGCGGTCACGACCATTGCGACCGCCAACAATGAGGCCGATCACCAGAAAGGCCAGACACAGTGAGAGGAAAAACCAGACGTTGACGGTGATGAGAAGATTCATGCTTGCAACCTGCCTTTCAAAACGCGCAAAAAAGCGAGTGACGAGAGAGACCCGGAACCTTGCCTTTCAAGGCTCGTCACTGCTCATCTCACCCATGGCGCAATGAGCACTGATGAACCTGCATCTGTGCCTCTGAAGGCGGCTAAGCTACCAGACCTGTCGATGCTGGGACGCCAATCGTCACGTGCCAGATCAGGTGCTGCCTCTGCCCATCAAAAGCCAACGCTGCATTGACCACCGGTTGCCGCGTCTGCCGGTGCCAGCGCTGAACGTGTGCGACCAGCGCACATTTGGCTTTGATAGTGAGCGCATGCGCACGGTCTTGTCCCTGGTAGAGCTGCGTCATCAGGCTATCCACAGCTGCCCGTAGGAATGCTTGCTGCATCCGATAGGAGCTTTTCTGCACGACATGGGTGGCGGTGTCTTTCGCGGTGTCGAGAGGCGCAAGGCCAAGCGCTTCTTGCACCTCGTCGGCACTGACCTCCAAGCTTTGGACATCCCTGGCTTCAAAGGCCATCGCCGCAGCGGGGACTGCTTGAGGCGGTGTCACCGTTGCAGAAGGAGCGGGAAGCTTGATCAACGGTTGGACCTCTGCCGCGCATGTGCGCAGCAGGGCTAGAATACGACCGGGTTGAGGTTGCTGATCCTCGTTCTCTTCGAGGAACTGTGAGAGGCGATGATCCCACGGAAGCGCGTAGTACAAGTGTTGCTCATTCAGGAGAAGCGTGTAGCCCTTTGCAGCTCGATCAGGAGTGGATGCAACATGGGCAAGGTAGACACCATCCTCTAGCATACGCGTTACCTGGATGTAGCTCAAATGGTCTTGACTGGCATCCGTACGGAGACTGGAGGCGTCTTCCTGATCGATAGGATCAGCAGAAAGCAGGTCAGCAGGAAGAACACAGGTGATACAAAACCCGATACGGTGTGCAAAAGTTCGTTGTGCTGTGGCTGTTGTCATGAGTTGGCTCCTTCTACCTCGAAAGGCAATAGGTTACCGGAGCCTACGTGCTGTATAATGCACACAGGCCCGTTACGATTGCATCTGTGACTGGACAAAGTTTCCAGCTGGACCAGTCACAGATGACTCGGGTTCTATCAAAGGCACTTGCGGTTGCCTCCGCGGGTGTCTTCTTGTTGTAAATTATGACTCAGTATTGCGATATCAGCTATGCGAAAGTGTTGCGTTTTTTATGAGTAATCCATGCGGTTTCTCCCAGGTGTAATTTATCTTCACAACTCTATTTTTAACTGTATGTTTCTATCTTTTACTGTACGATACTGTCAGATTTATTGACAGAAGTATATCCGACGATGTAAGATCTTGTCAAGACCTGTCAGAAGGAATTGAGATCTATGCCTATAGATATTGATGGAGAAACATACTACTCTGTGAATGAAGCGTGTGAATATCTTGACATCACGAGGGACACGCTCTATCGTCGTATCAACGAAGGACGATTGCAGAAATACACTCCTGGAGCAAAGAATCGTACATATTTTCGCCTGAAGGATCTTGATGCTCTAAGAACCCCTCGTCCAGTTAATCATGAAAGCAAGAATGAATAAGTGGCCGTATGTATAGAGTTGAGGATTCAGCGCGTTTCACATATAATGGGAAAGGGATAGTGCTTCGTTATGTAGTATATTCGTCCTCATGTAGGAGAGCAGAATGGTTACAAAGAGCAGACCCCTGTATCCACCGAACGCAAAGTTGAAGCAACTACGCATACAACGCTCTTGGTCACAACAGAAGGTTGCTGAGGAAATCGGCACAACTATGAGTCAAGTTTCCAGATGGGAGTGTGGGGATGGTAGACCGGGGCTATATTATCGTGAGAAACTCTGTCAACTTTTTGACAAGACTCCTCAGGAGCTGGAGTTTCTCGAATCGCAAGAAATAGTAAATGAACAATCCCCTTCTGACGAAGAGTCTATCAAGCTTCCGCTAGAGTTTACTACCTATTCCAATGCTACGTCTAAATTTGATATACAAGTAATCGATGGCGAATTGGGTAATAATGATGTACACTTAACTCAGTGGCCTGGAAATTCTCACGAAAACATTGCTCAACTACTTTTTAATATCGGCATTTGGATCTTATCATTTGCAAAGCAGCAGGGCTTCTGGCCTCATAGTGAGTTCCTGAAATACGTTGTAACCGCATTAGAAGGCAGCAATACTATGGATCCAAAAAAACTTTCTCGGAGAGACGCTCTTGACCTACTGGTAAAGCTACCAATGGCCTTAATTGGTGTAGCGCCAACTGCAAATTTCTTTAAAGAAGAAGAAGTGGTATCTTTTTGTGCAACAAGCGTTACTGCATGTTGGAGCCTCTTTTGGGCAGGGGAGTTTTCAGAAGTAGAGACTGCTCTTCCAACGTACTTTTCACAACTTACGCCTTTGGCACAAAGATCTTTAACAAGCCAGAAGACCGCTGCTGGTCTCCTATCTCAAGCCCATCAAATAGCTTCGCTTCTTGTATTAGAGAAGGAAGACTTTGGAGCATCTTTAACGCACTGTAAACAAGCATCGTTGTATGGACAAATTGCGGGAGACCCTAATCTGCAAGTTGCCTCGCTTATACGGAAAGCAAATTCGCTTTTCTACCGTAACACAGTTCCCTATCTCAGGCGCCATACCCAAATCTTGGAGACGTATCAAGAAGCATTGCAATATGTAAAAGATGTTACATCTCTCCTACGTGGTCGCATTTATTCAGGGTTAGCATCAGCCCAGGCTGTGCTTGGACAGAAGCAGGATGCTTTACGTCATATAGCGCTTGCTTATGAAGAATTTCCAGAGTATCCTGAGAATGATATAGGGTTTCTGTACACCTACACAACTCACTATATCCTGCATTTCAATGAGGCATGTGCATACTTGGACTTCAAGCAACCCCAACAAGCGTGGGACGCCCTTGTTCAAGCCGCTACTTTTGTACCTAATGAGGTAAGCCCCCGCGGGCTTGAGCTACAGAATTACCGGGTGATTATTTCCATCGCCAAAGGTGATCTGGATCAGAGCTGTACGCACTTTGAAAAAATGGTCGCTTCAGGGTTAGCTCTTAACTCAGACCTCCATCAAAACGAGGCACATATTGCTTATGAAAAAATGCAGTTGAAGTGGCCTCACGAGAAGCGTGTAAAAGAACTAGAAGATCTTCTGAGAAGATGATGCTACTCGTTTTTGACCATATACGAACGCAGTGTTACACGATTGAGAAGAAACGGATGGAGGTCAGTTGGTATTTCACCGCTAATGACTGCTTCTGTTAGCAACTGACCCAACCTTATTCCAAAGGGCATGCCATGGCCCGAGAACCCACCAACAACCCAAATATTGGGCTTCTCAGGCATTCTATCGGCAATCGGTAGATAATCAGGTGTAAACGCCATGGGTCCAGCCCAGCGGTACTCCACTTGTAACTCGTGCAGCCATGGGAATAGTCGTGGGAAGACTTGTTCCAAAGCTATCTGTACCTCTGGTGTTGTAACGCTCAACTGAACACCTTCATCCCTTCCAGGTGCAACTGCTCGACATCCTCCTAATACAATAGTTCCATCTTTTCGTTGTTGCCAGTATTCACCAGTGTCGGTAATAGAAGCTGACATTCCCACAGGAAAGACCGCCGTAATTGGCGTATAGGCAAGCATCTGTCCTCTTACTGGGACGATCAACCGAGAGAACTCTGGGAGGAGGTTACTCGTCCAGGCGTTAGTAGCAACAATCACCTTCCTTGCATGCAAAGACCTATCCATCGTATACACTTGCACTTTTTGACCATCAGAGACAAGCTGCAACGCTGTTGCATGATATATTTTTGCTCCATAGTGTAGAGATGCCTGCGCAAGTCCTTGAACCAACCGGACAGGGTGGATAACTCCATCTTCAGGTAGAAACCGACCTCCAATAATTTCTGGACTAAGGGGTGTCCTGATAAGATCTTGAACTTGCCCTCGGTCAAGCATCTTTGCGCTAATACCATCCACATGAAGGGCTATTGCCTCTTGGGCTAGACTTCTCCATTGGCCCTCATTGAGCGCAATATGTACACTCCCTGGTTCGCTATAATCACATGCAATCTTTTCCTTTGAGAGAATCTGGTGTAAGAGTGCCTTGTTCTGAAGTGTCACCTTCAAGATATCTTGGGCCACTTCGTGACCCAATCTTGCAATAGCAGCACGGTAGGATTCGGCAGTACCAGTGGAAACAAAGCCACCATTGCGTCCAGTTGCGCCATGTGCAAGCTTTGCATGCTCTAGTAGCACGACTTCAATCCCTGCACGTGCTAACCAATAACAAGTAGCGGTTCCCAATATTCCTCCCCCAATGATCACCACGTCTGCTGTAGAAGGTAGTTCAGAGGAAAGCGCGCTCTTAGCGGCAGTCTCTTGCCAATACGATGATGGTTCCTGAATATAATGTTCGGGTCCAACGCCTCGATGAAACTGCACTCGAATATACTCCTTAACAAACTCGCATTATTGAAAACTTCAGCATATGATGTGATGTTTCTCTCGTCAAGAACCATTGAAGGCTACAAATTCTCCCCAACCTCGTAGAAAGCCCATTTTCAACGGGTAGGTACAATCATACGTCTCGACGCAGCAATGCCCATTTTTGCTGCCCCCTCGGATAGAAAATGGCATTGCCGCTTAGAGATAGCCAAGTAGTGTAAAGTAAGGGACCTGAGCGGGTTTGCCGGTGTGAAATATATATTCTGTGTGCTCCCCTCTTGCAGTCGTTGCTCTCACCACAATACATCTGACTTTGCGCCATTTCTCAAAATACTTAAAATGAACCATGAGATTTCAGTCATACATGTACAGAAAAGATGCTTACAATATGGTAGTATTAGTAGGAGAGTGACATGAGATTTTGGTTTCATTGGGAGACACGATCATGAGTAAGAACTGGATTACAGCAGCAGAAGCGGTCACGATTATTAGTAAGAACAGCCATCACTCGGTAAGTCCTCATCATATCCAAACGCTTGTCAATAGAGGTAAGATTGGGACGCGATCCTCTGATGGAGAAACGACATTCCTCAAACTGAGTGATGTAGAAGCAACCCGCGTAGCAGTTAGTATAGGCAATGTCCATCACAAAGACAGGGGTGACTACTCACGAGGGGGGCAAGGAGAGCATGACAACAGGAAGCCAAAACCTAACTTTGGAGAGTTGGCACCGCTGAGAGGATCGTTATCTAAGCAAGCCACTACCCTGAGTTGAAGGAGACGGCACTATCATCGCCTCTCAACAAAGCAGTCAATGTAGGAAGGATCGGCAGTTTTTGCTTTCGCAGTGTCTGGGTGAGCGAGAGCAGTTGGGCAAATCGGGAGGCTCCAGGCGCTGAACGAAATCCTCCGGAAACCTTATCTTTGAGCTTTGCCGCCTTGATGGCTCGCTCGGAACTATTGTTATCTGGAGGCACATCCGGGTAGCTCATGAAAGGAAAGATCCAGTCTTGATGCTTGAGCAGGCGCTTTTGCAGCCTGCGCTCCTCTTTGTGGCTCAAAGGCACCTGAAGGAGCGTGTCTAATGCATCCTTATAATACTGGATGACCGCTTTTCTCTTCTGGGCAGAAACCCCAGACTTCCAGATCACCTCTGGGGCGCGTTGACTTTTGCGTAAAAGTCGTTGGGCCTTATAGGCCCAGACGGAGCGCTCTGCATCCACTGCATACTGCAAGTTGCGCAACAGATAGGCATGACAGAGCTGATGAGCCCCAGCTGGCGTCTTGTTTTGAGCACTCCAGCAATCGTGGCAAATCACCCCTTGATAGCTTTCGGTAAAGTGCTCTTGCACGACTGCATATCCCCGCCGACGATCAATCACGAAGTAAGAAGCCAGAGGTGATTGCCAGACCCATTCCCAGTACTTTTTCCCTGCGACATGCGTTCCCGTTTCATCTGATCCGATCCAGGGTGCATTGATGACCATGTGTTTGATCTGCTGGATCATCCCTCTGGCTTGGGAAAGCATGTGTGCCAGTTTGTTGGCAATCGTCCCTTGCGAGATGGCAAACCCAAGCAAGTCATGGGTCACCCTGGTCAGCCGCTCATAAGGAAAGCTGTGTTCTACATTGAAAGAGGTGATTAAGGCTCCCATTTGCGGTCCAATATTGACGAAGCCTTCAATCGGCAAGGCTGGACAATTGGAGTGTCCACAGGGACAAAGCTTGATGATTTGCTGGTACTCTGTGGTCAAAGGAGTGATGGGCGCAATGTCCACTTCTTGGGCAATCAGCCCAAGAGTTCCTTCTACCTCACAGAGCGATGCACCACAGTTCGTACAGTCAGAGGCTTGCACCATGACAATGGTGTCTGGGTGGGGATTGCGCTCTGGGTGATGGCCCACATGTCCTTGTTGTCCCCCTGCTTTTTTGCCACTCTTTTCCCGTTGGCTCCTCGTTCGCGCGATCAGGTCCTTTGATGAGGGGATCGAACTATTCCTACTATCTTTGGGCATTGGCGGCTTTAACGCCTCGATCTCTTTTTTCCGTTCCGCTATGGTCTGGCTTAGATCCATGATCATCTGCTTCTGACCGACAATGATCTGGATCAGTTCTTCTTTGGTGCACTCTTCGTACTGAGTTACCTCTTCCATACCTCAACCTTATCATATTCCCCTCACTTTCTCAACCCCCCGTGAGTAGTCACAGACAGGGCAAGAACATAGCAATTCATGCGTCTTCTGTATCGAGGTACTACCTTCTTCTTGTGCGAAATGGAGCAGAAAGAAGGCGGGGCTTCGGCACGAAAGAAGAGTGGAAATGGCCCCTGGCCGTACAGCTTTCTTTCCTTAACTGGCTCGATGGTGCTTGAGCCAGTTCAATGCTCGACTTGTTTCGCTTGCAGAGATGAAAAGCGATAGACTCCCCTTCGAGATGCGCAGACCTCCATGTGTATCCAGCTCCAAGCGTGTAGTATCGACAATGAGTTGTTTCTCCGTCTGATGGAAGGGCCCGAGATGCTCTTGTCGGAACGTGTTGAGACATACAACAGTACGCTTGAAGACGCCTACACTGCCTACGCTCAAATTGAGACGGCGGTGGATGAATAGGGCCATGAACTGGAATATCAACACACGCGCCTCGATGCTGGTGTCAAGCAGTTCGGGCAAGCCAAAGAGGATGGAAACGGTTAACATCTTCGGTGGCCGAAATCTTCTGTAGTGAAGCGTCTTCCTCATAAGGGAGGCCGTGCAAAGAACAGTCTTACGCGCTTCATCTTGGAGGTGAATTTCGTCCTGGTCGGGCTCGATCGGCCTGGGAAGCTTTGCGAGAGGCTACGCTCAACGACTCCACAGCTCCGCCTCTCGCACAAGTACCTCTATGCGGATGCTTCCTTGCAATGCTAGATCAGGTAACAGGTCTCCTCCACCGGTTCGGGGATGCCCAGGGTATCGATCTTACCCAGGCACGTCTCGCAGATGGTGTAGATGCGCACCCGGTCACAACTGCCATCAAGATACTTGGCCAGCCTTGCACGCATGATCAGGAGTTCTTTGCGCGTCAGGAAGCATTCAAACAGTGAGAACTCTGTCCACTTCCCGAAGCCCTTTAAGATACGATGGACTTTTGTGCGCCGCTTATCATCAGGAATATCATAGGCGACGACATAGAGCGTGCTCTCTCTCGCTCCACGGGTATGCACTCCCGGCTGCTCTCTGCGTTTCTCCATCAGCGTACCACAAATGGCGTGTAGTGCTCCACTTCGCCGGTCAGGTATTTGCCCAACAGACGCGCCTGCAGCTCGATACAGCGGCGATAGGAGACCGTATATCCAAAAACAGGGTGTTTGATGGTCTCCTGCATGCGCTCCTCGAATTTCTGCAGAAAGAGGCGCTTCGCTGCGTCGGTCATCTGATAGCTATTGAGTTCCTGCCGAAAATCTTTTGGCTCCAGTTGATGGTTATTGAGCAGGCTCAATACCACCGAGTCGACGATGACCGGGCGGAACTCCTCCATCACATCCAGCGCTAGAGCAGGCTTCCCATAACGGGACGCGTGGAGATAGCCAATGTAAGGATCAAAGCCAATACTGGCGAGCAGGCTGGCGACCTGCGCTGTGAGGATGACATATCCATAGCTGAGCAGGGCATTCACCGGATCGGTGGGAGGACGCCGTGTTCGTTTGCAGAAGCCGTGCTCCCAATCGCAGCGAATGAGTTGTCCAAAGACGCCGAAGTAAGCGGCACTGCCAGCTCCCTCACAGCCCAGCAGTGATCCCAGGCCGTGCATGCGATCGGCTCCCAGTGCGCCTAGCGTGTCTCCCTCGCCCGGCCCATTGGCTTCTCCGGTAGTAGTTGCACTTTCAACATCGATCTCTGCTTCGTGGACAACCTCTTCCTGGTAGCACGTTTGCTCCGCTGCCAGAATACAGCGTTGCAGGCTTTCCACCTGGGCGGCGGCGGCTAATTCAGGATGGGAGCGTTGATAGCGCATCAGCAGCGTCTTCATATTGCGTAGCTTGCCGGCGACGAACCGTTGTGCCAGCGCATGACGACGTAGAGCATGGGTGTGGACAGCATGCTGAGCCAGGCGTAAGAGGCTATTTTTAGTCAGCGTCGGATTGAGCTGTCCCAGGTAGCGGCCATGAAAGCTCAGATAGGTGATGGAGATACGCGCATCTAACAGACTGGTCAGAGCAGGCGTGGTCAGGGTAATATCGCCCAGCACCATCACCTCCTCGATTTTGAACAGCGGCACCGTCATTGTGCGTTCGCGTTTCCCCTGCACGGCTCCCTGTTCGTTGCGTTCGGGAATATGCACTATCAGGCAATCACCTTCGCGTTTCACCCATGCCTGCTGCTCGGTGAGATAAAGAATCGCCATTATTTTCCCCCTTTTTGCTGTTCTGTCTGCATTGCCAGCACCTCGCGTGGCAGGCAGATCGGCTCCAGAGAACAATCCCGGCACTTGCGCCAGTTGCTAATGGGAGCCGGTGGCGTGCTCCGCAGTGCAGTCGTGCGAGCAGCGGTGAGTGCGGCCAGCGTGTGAGAGCGCAGACCCTCATCAATGGGCACTTCATCGCGCCGGGCGGAGCCAATATAAAAGACATAGCCGTGCCGAATGCTGCCAGCGTCCAGCCCTAACGCTTCCTCCAGGGCCAGTGCCTGTACGCACAACTGAACGTGATCGGAGATCCACTTTCCCAGTTTGCCTTTTTTGTACTCGACGGGAAAGAGTTTCTGCTCACGTGCCAGCGCCGCCAGATCGGTGGGATCACCTTCCACTTCGACCAGGTCGCAATAGCCCACAACGCCCAATAGTGGTGCGCAGAGATAGAGCCGCCGGAGCTGTACTGTTTCGCCACGCGTGGTCCTGCCCGGCAGGTCAACGCGCTCGTGCAATTGCTGACCTTCCAGCACATGTTCATTGACGACCATCTCTCCCTGCACAAATTCATAATAGAAACGCCGTGGGCAGTAGGCGTAGGCGTTGAGATGGGAGATGGGAATGTCGGTAGGCGCAATAGAATATTCGGGCATAGTTTCCTTTCCTTCTTTACCACTAAACGATTTATGTTTCCTTGCTTGACAAATAAGCATAGCAATACTACGATACAGAAACAAAATGCCATAGAAGGATCGTAGGGAGGCAGAGAATGTATGCGAAACGATACTCTTACAGAGCAGGCTTTGCGGCGGCGCTTTGCTATCCTTGCTCTTTTGCATCATTGTCCGTGTACCAATGAAGGAATCATTACCTCTCTGATGAAGGATGGTTTCTTCTATCATGATTATGCACTCGATAAAGTGAAAAAGGCACAACGTCAGAAGTATCAGCTTCAACAAGACATAGAAGCACTGCGCATCCTGGGTTGTGATGTCCGCTATGAACGTAAGAGCAAATGCTATCGATGGTACAACTCTCCTTTTGGCCTTTTTCTTGATCAGCCGCAACTGACCACATTTGCGACTTTGCTCGATACATTCACGAGTACCACTATTCTTCATGCTGACGAAATCAGAAACCTCCTGGCATTTTTTGTTGCTCGCCTTTCCCCTGAACAACAAAGGCGGTTAGGCGAACTCCGGAAAGCATTTCGCATCGATTTACAAGAAACGACCGATTATCGTAATGCTGATCCAAAGATGGTAGCAGATGTTGAGCTCGCAATACAGCGGGGCCAGCAACTAGAATTCTCCTATTGTTCACCACGCGATGCCAGGGAAAGGCGTCATGTGATCGAGCCTCAACCGCTTGTTTTTGAGCGTGGGCATGTCTATCTCAAAGGTTGGAGCTTGGATCGCGACAAAGAATTAGTATTCCGCCTGGATTACATTCTTTCCCATACGGCCAGAGTTCTCCCAACGCCCATTGCTCTCAGTCGGCCCGCACCCAGAACCTATACGCTTCGTTATCGACTGAACGCCATCGTTGCTCGCAACAGCGTCAGTGAACATTTCACAGGTCAACAGGTCGAACGCCATGAAGATGGCTCGGCCACTATCACTGCACAGATCACCGATCTTTTTGTGGCATTGCGGACCCTGATCAGTTATCGTGAGCATTGCGTTATTCTGGAGCCACCAGAACTGGTCGAGCAAATAAGAGCATCCATCGATAAGCTCCACGACATCTATCATACACAGAACAAAACAGTTCAATTGAACTGATGAGGGGATGTTACAATCGCGATACAGATACCAAGACCTTAATGAGGAGGTTCAATTGACCAGCTATCACCAGATTCTACGCGATTATGTGCGTGACTATGCTATCCCGGCTATGCTCAATGAGGGGTGGGCATTTAAGGCAGCAAAATCCTATGGATGGAAAGAGGCAGCACGCGGAGCTGAATTTCATTCTGATCAACCACTTCGTACCCATATTCTCAATGGCCTCTATGCCCTCGTTCGTATACTTGAGTACTTTGACCAGCATGGGTACTGTCATCTCAGTGAAGGCAATTTTAAGCTTGTACTGGTGCTCTATACGCTGCATGATGCTTACAAAGATAGCAATCTTGCTCGCACACGTATGGGAAAGGGCGATTTCAGTATTCCTCTGGAAGAATTGGAGGCATTGATAGAACGGATGGGGTTGCACGAGTTTGTGCGTGTGAAAGCCGAAGACCTGCGTGCCGCCAGCGTCGGTTTGCTTAGTCCCAAAGTCGCCGATCTTTCATCCGCTACGCCAGGAATTACACGTCTTCTCACATTTGTGCACCTGGCAGATGCATTTGCCAGTCAGCAGACAGCACGCGACTCTACAACGGCTGAGAATTATTTGCGCGAATTGAGCAGGAATGATGCCGTGAATGTGCGTACCTATACACGTATCAGCCAACGTATGGACGTTGCACCCGATACCACTGAGGTACGTCCTGAACTCAAATTGTATTATCACGAACTGGACGATTATCGTGGCCTATCCACCTTACTGCTCCACCAGGCAACGGAAGAGGTACTCGCTCCCCTGGGTCTGCACCCGATTCTCTATTTCGCGAACGGTATTCTCTATGTTGGTTCGATAGGGATCGATATCGACGTAGAGGATGTACAGGGAAAGATTGCTACGTTGCTGTTTACGAAAGTTCGGCAGGAAGGCGGCACAGAAAAGTTGACGATTGCGAGAGCTGCGTGTGATCCTCGCAAAGGGATGAAAATCGAAAAGTATGCGTATCTCTTTTGTCCTCTGGACTCCTTGCTTGACGCAGTGATAGAAGAGACAAGGCTGAACAGTGCAAAAGGGGCCATCAGTCAAGCGTTACCAGACTATGCCAGCTATGCCATTCCTGCGGAGTTGGACAAAAAACTCCTCCAGGCACAACACTGGCTGGCGACAACGAAACTGGTTATGGCCGCCGAAAACATCGCACAAGCACTTGTTCCCGGTGATCAATTGGAATGGGTATGTACCACGTTTCAAACTCCAGCATCGATCATAGCTCTGATACGAGCGAATATGAGCCAGTTGTACAAAGGCGGTGTTCCTAAATATTGTTATATCATTGCCTATTACTGGTTGATTCAGGCTCGTTTTTCTCCTGCCAACCGCTCCTGGCTGGAAGTAGATACAGCAAGCATACAGCAAGAAGTGAAGTATGATCTCCTGCAAGCACTCGCACCCTATGATACGGAAGAAGGAATTCTTGGTTTTGTTGAAAAAGAGCTTGGCATGCAAAGAGACGTGTATGACTATTTACAAACGACTTTGATCTTCTCATTCAATGCGACGCACCTTCAACAAGAAGACATATTAAATGAATATGAAAAGGAGCGACGAAAATCACATAAGCGCCTCTGTACGATCTGTAACCGTCTGATTACACCGCAGGTCAGTAAAAAGAGTACGGAAATCAAAACGGCGATTGCAGAACAGCCTGCCCAGATTTTCTCGAATCGTCGCATACCCACGGTGGAGAATAGTAATGACATGATGGTCTGGTGTCCTATGTGTTATCTTGAGTTTATGCTTCGTAAGCTGAGTGGGCAAAATTATCCCAGCGGTAGTGACTATAACGCTTCCTATCGCCTCAATCTCTACATTTTACCGGATTATTCCTTCACCCCGGAACTATGGAGAGCAACCGGAGAGGCACTGCTACGAGAATTTCACCCGCAAGCTACGACGGTTACAAGATTACCATTGCGCGGAGGTCAGGACAATCCGAGCTTACCCCGGTGCTGGTTGGAGCATGCGACTGTCGATGAAGCATGGTTGGAGGAGGTAAAGGCAATGTTTGCAGAACAGGCTGAGCGCTTGAAAAAACGCAAAAGACGAGGGGATCGCCTGACCTTTTCATTCACACATCCCAACTATATGCTCTTCACATACAATAATGTCGTAGCGGAGCGCGATGACAATGGCCTCAAGCCTACACGTGTTGAAGTATGGACGAAAGCATTATATGCGGCGATCCTGCTCCATCTGCTCACAGGAGTAAGAGTCTACATCACCGATAAGCCGTATCTGACCTTTACGCGCCCGGAACAAATGAAAACCATAATTGAAATGGAAGGTCTTCATCCTCTCCTGTATAGCTTGCTGCCTGTCTCACGCGATGATAGCAATGCCACGGATATGATGCAACGTGCCTCCGAAACCAGTGCTCGTCTGCCACTTGCAACATTACCTGCACTGCTTGATCTGTTTGCGGCTGTCTGGGAGATCAATGCTGCGCTCACGGTTGCCAGACCCAACGAAGTGCGCAATCTGGACAAACAAGTGGCGAGCATTCTGGAGGAAGTAAGAACGAATTACCTGGCAGGCGCAACGCTCTACAAAATGCGCGAGCGTGATAAAGCGGCTCTCTATTCAGTATTCACAGAAGCCTGCAAAATCCTGTTACCACAACAGAAAGAAGGCGCGAACGCTGTTCGCCACGCCTTATACGAGGATGGATACACATTTATGTTGGATAAAGAAGGAGGTGCCTTGATGGAACTCGCCCAAAAGTTAACCGATCTTAGCTTAAAATTATATATCCCCTCATCTCAAGTCAAAGGACGGGCACATCGGTACGAGAGCATCTTTCGTACTGGAATCGAAATGATCAAAAGCAATGCCAGAACGGATGAAGAGACGCTGATTGCAATGGTTGCTGGTCACATACTGAAGCGTCTTGAAAGGATTGGTGGAGGAAAGTGCCCTACATTCGGAGAAGAACGCAATCATGCGGCACAATGTTTTGCCGAGTTATTGGTAAAGGAGCTTTATGGACAGGACTGCGGACAGAGTATATCACGGCTAACACACAGCGAGAATGCTCTTGCTGATGCCATCTATTTCCTTACAGCTCAACAAATCAACGATCGGTGGAAAGCAGAATAATGTAAGGAGGCAACTAAAGACGAGGAATAGGAACCAAATCGGACGTGATGGAACGAACAGATAGACCCTCTATTATTCAGTAGTATAGCAACATATCATTAAAAGGAGATTCTCATGCTTGAGCAACTGACGACCATACTAAATCAGTACAATAGCGCTTTTCATACGGAGATACCACGCTATCGCCAGAACCGCTATGTGCAGATTGTAGTGTTGCGCGAAACGAAATCGCATGCCATTTTCACTACTGAGGGACAAACACTTGATGTAGAACGTCTGCAAGCCGGGCTGACTCAGCGCAAACAACTCGACCGTGTTGTCATGTATAAACGCAAACAGATCGCTCCCGAACGGCGTACGGGGAAAGCGCTCATGCGCGATCTTGGCGTTCTGGAAGCTCTTGATGCTCAACTCCCCAAAAAAGAAAAAGGGAAACAAGTCAAGCCTTCTGAGTGTCAGATTATGGGAAATAGCTGTGGCCTCTGTCCCGATTGCATCCTTTATGGGTATGCCGCAACGACCGGTGCGGGGAGCCAACGTGCTCGCGTTCTGACCGATAGTGGCTTTCTTGTACGAGACTCATTGCAGGTCATGCGCAATATCAAGCTGAATGCCATTCAGGATACTACGGCTGGTGGAATTGCTGGAAGCGCGTTTGCAGGTCGTGAGAACGTGCTTCCACAGATCTTCATTCCAACCGTAGAAACATTGCTTGATGTCACCATGCCTGAGTTTCTCTATGTCCTGGGCAATATTCTCAAAACAACTCGCTATGGTGCCGAGAGCAACCGGGAAGGTTTTCTGCGCAACCATATTTTAGGCATTTACTTCAGTGATGTCGAACTCTTCAGTAATCTGGAATTAACGCAGCGGTATTATGACGCGCTGTCCGAGCCAACGGATGGCAGCTTACTAGATTACCTGGAGCTGGAACAGTTTCGTGCACACTGGCAAGGCATCGAACACGATATGCTTGTTCAGGCTGTTGGTCGTAAGCGTACTGTTGATAATCTTGAAGAACTTCTTGCTGGTACACGTGCATTCTATGAAGACGAAGCCGTTCTGCGTTCGATGCTCCAACAATTGACAGGGGCCGCGAAGCGCTATGTTGATACCATACGAAGTAAAGACAAGGAGAAAGAGGCAGCAGACAACGGCACCAACGAGGATGGAGCAGAGGAGTAGCGCCATGCTGATCTATCGCTGCGACCTCATCGTACACGATTACCTGTTTTTCGCAACAACGGAGCGTGGGAAAGTGGCCGAGACCGGGCCTTTCCTCCATAACTATGCACTCACCTATGCATTAGGTTGGGCCACCTCTCCCTGGCATAATGAGATACAAAAGCCTCGGTATCGAGAGGAGCTGGCACGTGTCGGAAAGCGGTATGTCACGCCTGCAAGCTTAGTACGTGGGAGCTACCTGACCACGCAATACAATACGCAGAGCGAAAGTTATGCGCTCAGTAAAGCGCAAAGCATCGGATATCCCGACTGGGGCTTCATCAAATGTTTTCGACCTGGAAGCACCTTTCGTTTTTACATGCTCAGCGCGGAGGAGGTGCCTCTTCCGCACTATCTTCGCCTGGGCAAATTCATGGCGAAAGCGGAATTACGGCCTGTTGCGGCAACGGACGTACAGCAACGCTCGACATCGTTCAACGAAGCGGAAGCAAAACGACGTCGCGTTATCCGCCCGCTACTCACCTGGAACGATCTCCCGCAGTCGGCTCGCCCGATTGTATATGATATTCTTGCGAACACGCTTCCTAGTCGTCTGATTGAGCATGCCGTATTTACAGGAATTGAGGGAGCCTATGTTGTGGCAACCTTTGCGGATGAGCAGACGACGGTCGAGCTTCCTGCACGTATCGGGTACTATGGAGAACAGTTATGCATTTCATGGTAGAGCCAGTGCGTTATGCGCAGCTTGATGAATCGTTCGTGAATGGCCTCAAACCCTACGCGCATCAAGCGCAAACCCTCGAACAGGTGAGAGAGGCCATCAAACAGAACCAGACGATCTGTATCGAAAACACAAGCGTGACCGGGAGCGGGAAAACGTTGGCGAATTTCGCAGCGGCGATTCTGGATAGTGTCCATATCTGCGGCGTCTATCCGACCAACGAATTAATGCTGGACCAGGCTGTTTCGCTGATCTCCTATCTCAACGATGAGATCACCTTGCTTGACAGCCAGGGACTCAGAGACATCAGGGATGTGCATCCTCATATGCGTACCAATGCTCATGCATTACATTGGGCAACGGGAGAGCAGGTACCACTTGTGCTGCTGACCAACCCCGATGTATTGTACCTGACGATGTATAATCTGTACGGTCAAATGTTCACCACCTTTGGTAAAAGTTTTGGCAATCGTAGCTTTCAAAACATGCTCACTAACTATCAAATCATCGCATTTGACGAGTTTCACCTGTACAATGCCAAGCAGATCGCGAATGCGGCTTTTATCATGGGGACGATGAAAGAGCTGGCTCCTGAGAGGCCGCATATTTTTATCTTTTCCTCTGCAACACCGCAGGAACAATTTAAAACCTATGTACGACGCCTGGGAGTGGATGTGATTTCAGTAACTGATACTCCTTCACAGGTCGAAAGCAGCCGCGTGGTCTGTGAACCTATTCACGTCCATCTGTTTCCCGCTGATCTTCTCCATTGGAAGGGTGGGGATGTCATTCGAGACGAGCTGGGTAACATCCTGAACTGGGCTGATAGCCTTCCCACACCAGCACGAGGGGTTGTCATCGTCGATAGCGTCTATGAGGCCAAACGGATTGCCGCAGATGTGCGCCAGTATGGAGTTCCTTTAGAGGATATCGGTGAAGTTCATGGATATATGGCCTCAGAAGATCGCGTCAAGTCTTTGCTGCGTCGCTTGAGTATTGGGACGACCACCATCGATGTTGGTGTCGATCTGACGGGCAAGAAGCAAAAGGAATTCCTGGTCTGCGAAGCTCGCAGTGCAGCGCAGGCAATCCAGCGCCTTGGTAGGTTAGGACGCCATGGGCGTAAAACGGAACATATTACCAGGGTTTCAGCCAAATGAGGAAGAGGGCGTATCTAGACTGCAAGAGCACGGTATGGTAGACTAATCGAAAGAACACGGAGGGCAAACATCCTGGAGCGGGTAAGGAGTGCCCATGAAAGCAAGCGAGTTGTATACAGC
>WNFX01002706.1_pt1 | contig 17856 bp, 16 predicted proteins | sample 5400111 | NCBI WGS metagenome assembly WNFX01 (sample SAMN13153363, study PRJNA577476) | soil metagenome | isolation source: 40 cm soil or saprolite under grassland replicate 1 | place: USA:California | collected 2016-06-15 | reverse complement strand
CCAGTGTAAATGTTTTGCAGATAGAGCGGCCGATGCGCGCACTCGATGATCTCAGCGGTGCGATTGTAACGCCGGATGCGCGCAATGAGCGCGTCGTTCGATTGGCCCGTATTTTTGGTGATGAAAATGTAACTCGCTCGCCGCAGATTTCGTGGCGGCTCGCGCAATGTCCCGCGCGGCAGCAAAAGTTCGTTGCCGAACGGCGCTTGTCGATCCACCAGCACGATATCGAGCCGATGTTTGAGATGCAGATATTGCAAACCATCGTCGAGCAAAAGCGTGTCCACTTTCCATTTGTCGATCGCAAATTTCCCGCTTTTGACGCGGTCTTTGTCCACCAGCACGATCACATCTTTCAAATTGTGAGCGAGCATGTAGGGCTCGTCGCCGGCGGTCACAGAATCGAGCAGCAGGAATCTTCCGTCTGAAACAACGCGTGGAGGATCGAGATCGTTCGTTAGCAATCGATCGAACCAATTCCGTTTCGCCGGTTTCGGCACGCTTTTGTAACCGCGGCTCAGTATGGCGACGCGACGGCCGCCGACTTGCAAGGCCCGGGCGAATTTTTCTACCACCGGCGTTTTACCCGTTCCGCCAACCGTCAGGTTGCCAATGCTGATGACGAGACAACCGAGCGTGCGCTCGCGGAAAATCCGTTTGCGGTACAAATAAAGCCGGAGCTGGACGATCCGTTCGTAGATAAACGACAGCGCGTAAAGAATTCCGCGTAATATGGCGGCGCGAAATCCGTGCCGACGGCCGAGGACGACGTCGATGCCGAATTGCTCCAGATTTTCAAGAGTGCGACCCATCTCAATTGCTGATTGCTGGTTTCCGCTTTCTGATTTGGACGCCGTGGTTGTCGGCGCTTGTGATCACAATTTGCGAGGATGTCATTGCGGCGCGTTGCATCGCGATGGCAGCTTCTCGCGCGTTCTGCAAGGTGACAGCGCAGATTGTCGATCCGGAGCCGCTCAAGAACGCGCCAAGCGCGCCGGCTTTTTCGGCAGCGGTAACGACGCGCGGTAGAAATGGGATCAGTCTCGCGCGAAACGGTTGGTGAAAGTGGTCGATAAAAGCGCCGCGCAAGTTTTCGTAATCGCCCGAAGCGAATGCGGCTGTGATCGCGCAAGCGTTGCTAGCGCTCGCGATAGCATTCGGGCGAGGAATTTCTGCCGGCAGAATTTTTCTGGCTGCCGATGTTTGAATTTCAAAATCCGGGATCAAGAGAACGAATTTTAATCGCGGAGACACTTGAAAGCGCTGAACATTTTTGCCGTGGGCGACGGTGAATCCGCCGAACGAAGATGGCGCCGCGTTATCAGGATGTCCTTCCAGCTGCGCGCACATTCGAAAGATCGACAATCGATCAAGCGGCCGCCGCGTGAGCTCGTTCAAACCGGACAAGATACCGAGGCGAATGGTGGCGCTGCTGCCCAAACCGCGCGAGCGCGGAATTTCTTCTGTGGCCGAACAAGAAAATGCAAAGCGCCGACGTTTGGCTCGCTTAAAGAAAAGATCGGCGGCCATGGCCACAATCGGCGCTCGCAAATCATGTTTTGCCGCGCGCGAGACGGTCACAAGATTGTAAACGTGCAGCGCGATGCCGAGGCAATCGAAGCCGGGTCCAAGATTGGAAGTGCTGGCGGGAATGCGGATCGTGACGCTTTCCATAATAGGATGGCCGTTAATAGTTCTGTCATTCCGAGCGTAGTCGAGGAATCTCTTACTGTTTCGGAAATATTTAGAGATGTCTCCACTTCGGTCGACATGACAAAAGGAATACATAAGAATGAATGGATAAGTGGCGCCCTTCTCCGTGCTTTCGAAGACAAGGGCACGACTGCGCACAGGCTTTGTACGATAGACAATGGCTGGGTGGAGCGTTTCGGTCGCGACATTCTGATTTCGTTCAAAACAACAGCGGCACGCGATCGTGTCCTTCACGAGCTCAGCGGGTGGAGCAAATCGGTTGAGCTTCCGGTCGGTCGGGTGTTCACCCGATTTTTGCCGAAGAAAAATGAAGAGCGCGAGATGCCAAAGCTCATTTTCGGAAATGAAGATGAAAATCTGCAAACGATCGCAACCGAGCATCATCTTAAATTCGGAATCGATTTTGGCGCCGGGTATTCGGTCGGGCTGTTTGTCGATCAACGGGAGAACCGGCGATTCGTTCGACAAATAAAGCCAACGCGAGTCTTGAATTGCTTCGCTTACACTTGTTCGTTTTCGGTGGCGGCAGCGTCGGTCGGCGCGCAGACGGTGAATGTCGATCTTTCGAAGAAATCATTGGAGCGCGGCCGCCAAAATTTCGGGCTCAATTCACTTTCGACCGAAGGACATAAGTTTATTGCCGACGATGTCCGCCCTGTTTTAGGAGGCCTGGCGAGGCGCGGGAAAAAATTTGACATGATCATTCTGGATCCGCCGACGTTTTCGAGGACGAAGGGTGGCGAAGCGTTTCAGGTGGAGAAAGATTTCGAGGAGCTCATTGTTGCAGCGTTGGAACTAATCGATAGGAACGCGCGGGTTTTATTGTCGACGAATTGCGAAACGATAAACGAGCAGGCGCTCAAACGAATGGCGCGTTATTGCCTGAAATTATCGCGCAGATCCGGCACATTACATCGACAACCGCCGCCGATGGATTTTCCGCCAGGAGTCGGAGCGACAACGATTTGGCTGACTTTGCGTTGACCAAATGGACTCCGCGGACAATCGTTAATCAAAATGGAAGAACGAGGACATGATGATATAGCGGAGCGCGGCCTTCGTTACACGCGGGAGCACTTCGACGAAATTCTGAGTGAGACGGAAACGTATGTGCGGGAGAATCCGGTGCAGTCGCTTGCTTATGCGGTGCTGGCGGGATTCGTTTTAAATCGCTTGGGCATCAGGCGAATTCTGAGAGGTGTCGTGCGCCTGGCGCTGTTGGCGCTCAAACCGGCGATCCTGATTTACGGCGCGGCGAAATTATACGAAGCAGCGCAAGAAGAAGAATAGGCGACGCGGTTCACCGAACCGATCCGAGCCGGATTGGCCTTCCGCGGCGATTGGGTCAATCGCCGCTACCCTTCCAGGGTGAAGCCGACTTTCAGCGTTACCTGCCAGTGCGCGATATTTCCCTTCTCGAGATAACCGCGCGTTTCGGCAACCTCAAACCAGCGCATATTGCGGACGGTTTTCTTGGCCCGGGCGAGTGCGTTCTTAACCGCGTCTTCAATTCCGTTCGGCGAGGAACCCACTAGCTCTATCTTTTTGTAAATGTGATCGCTCATGGGTTCACTTTTCGCGCACAAGAGTCGAAGACAAATAATTTGTAGGGCAGGCGCATCGCCTGCCATTCTATCAATACGGCAAGCGGAGCGCTTGCCCTACAAACCTGAGCAGCGATTATTGCCACAACCAGCGAATGAAGATCGACAATAAGAACATCGAGTCGCATTTAAAGGAGAAGCGCGTCTTTAAACCGGCGAAAGAATTCGCCTCCAAAGCGCGAATCAAGAATCTCGCCCAATACCGACGCATGTATCGAGAGTCGACCAAGCAGCCCGATAAATTCTGGTCGCGCGAGGCGAAAGAGCTTTCGTGGCAAAAGCGTTGGCGAAAAGTGCTGGAATGGAAAGCGCCGTTTGCAAAATGGTTTCTTGGCGGACAGCTCAACGTTTCCGAGAATTGCCTGGATCGACATCTCACCACCCACCGGCGGAACAAGGCGGCAATTTTGTGGGAAGGCGAGCCGGGCGAGAAGCGAACACTCACTTATCAGCAATTGCACCGCGAGGTTTGCCGGTTCGCGAACGTGTTGAAGCGAAACAAAATCGGCCAAGGCGATCGCGTTATCATTTATCTGCCGACGATTCCGGAAGCTGCGATTGCAATGTTGGCTTGTGCGCGCATCGGCGCAGTCCACTCGGTCGTTTTCGCAGGGTTCAGTGCGGATTCAATTCGGGACCGGATCCATGACAGTGGCGCGATCGCGCTGATCACCGCGGACGGCAGTTATCGGCGGGGCGGAATTGTTCCGCTCAAAAAAAATGTGGATGACGCGCTGCGCGGCGGAACATCGGTAAAACGGGTGATCGTTTTCCAGCGCGCGCATAACGAAATCCACATGGAAGAAGGCCGCGACGTCTGGTGGCATCGCGAATTGGAATACGTGGATGACAATTGCCCGCCAACGGCGCTCGATAGCGAACATCCGCTTTACATTCTTTACACCAGCGGCTCGACCGGAAAGCCGAAAGGAATCCTGCACACCACCGGCGGTTATCTCGTGGGCGTTTATTCGACCATGAAATACATTTTCGATATCCGCGACGAAGACATTTTCTGGTGCACCGCGGACGTCGGCTGGGTCACCGGGCACAGTTACATTGTTTATGGTCCGCTCGCTAACGGCGCGACCACGTTCATGTACGAAGGCGCGCCGAATTGGCCGGAGCCGGACCGGTTTTGGCGAATCATCGAGCAGAACCGGATCAACATTCTCTACACCGCGCCGACCGCTATTCGCGCGTTTATTCGCTGGGGCGATCAATGGGTGAAGAAACACGATCTGTCGTCGCTGCGTTTGCTCGGCACAGTCGGCGAACCGATCAATCCCGAAGCCTGGATTTGGTATCACAAAAATATCGGCGGCGGCCGTTGCCCGATTGTGGACACGTGGTGGCAAACGGAAACCGGCATCATTCTAATTACGCCGCTGCCGGGCGCGATTCCGACAAAACCGGGCAGCGCGACGTTGCCATTTTTCGGGGTCGATCCTGCGGTTGTCGATCCAAACGGAAAGGAAGTGGGCGCGAATGTCGGCGGGAAATTAATTATCCGTCGTCCGTGGCCGGCGATGTTACGTACAATTTACGGCGACAAGGAACGTTACAAAAAGCAGTACTGGAGCGAATACAAAGGAAATTATCTGACCGGCGACGGCGCCCGGTGCGATGAAGACGGTTATTTTTGGATCGTCGGGCGCATCGACGACGTGCTGAACGTTGCCGGACATCGGCTCGGCACGTCGGAAATTGAGAGCGCATTGGTGAGTCACGTGCGCGTTGCAGAAGCAGCTGTCGTCGGCAGGCCGGACGAACTGAAGGGACAAAGTGTGGTCGCTTTCGTGACCTTGAAGGCAGGAGTCGAAGCTTCGAACGATTTGAAAAGCGAATTGCGTGACCACGTCGGCGTGCACATCGGGGCGATCGCGAAACCGGATGAGGTGCGCTTTGCCGAAGCGCTACCAAAAACGCGGAGCGGAAAAATCATGCGGCGATTGCTGAAAGAAATCGCGAGCGGCGCGAAAGTTAGCGGCGACACTACCACGCTCGAAGATTTCGGTGTTCTGGCGAAATTGGCTGAATCCAAGGAATAGGTAACGATGAGTTTCATACGCACGGGCTTGCGCGAGATCGGATTGAAAATCCGGCGCCAAAGAACGCGCATGATATTGCGGCACGAGAAACGGTTGCTGCAAAAAAGCGAAATCGCTCTCGGGCGCGAAGGAACTTCGCAGGCGGCGAATTTTCCCGAACTCCGGAACGAAATCGTGGCCTTGAAGAAACTCGAGCAGGAACAAAAAGAAGTCGCACTGCGGATCGCGCAAATCGAAGAGGGCATCAAAAGGATCGAGGCACAGCGGGAAGCCAACGCCAAAGGGCAAACCGAAGCGATGTCGAAGTTGGAAGCGGAGAAGAAACCAATCTGGCAGCGTCGCAACGACGCTAGGAGCGCAGCACAACTGTGCGAGCGCGAAGTAAGCGCGGTTGAGCGGCGGATTCATGATAATGACGCGGCCGACCAGGAATTGTTAAGAAAGTTATCCGAGCTCCAAGCGCTCACGCCGCCGCCGGCGGATTTGGAAATGCACACTGGCAGCATCAGCGCGCGGCGCGCACGGCTACCGGACGAACGCGCCGAATTGGTCCGAGCCCGACTTGGCAGCACCGACGCTTCACGAATCGCCAAGGAGAAACTTGCCGCCGCTGAAGAAGAGCTTTCCGCGATCGAAAAGAACATTACGAAAGTGCGCAGCGAATATGAAACGCGCGACAAAGGTTTCGCCGATAACATTCACGCGCAGCAGGACGCAGTTCGCGAAGCCAAGCAACATCATCAGGTTGTCGAAGAGCGAAAAAATCCAGCCTATCTGAACATTGGACGGCATCTTGCGTCACAAGGCATCGCTCCGCCGAATGCAGCGCATTTACTGGACGGCGTGCGCAAACATCGCGCCGCGGTGGATCGACATCGGCGACACAATGAGGAGCTCGCGTTGCTCTCGCGCAACATCGACAAACAGGAGCTGCGGCAATTTTATTTCAGTGTTGTCTCGGTGATCGCACTGCTGGCGATTATTTTGCCGTTGATCGCGAAATCGCCGCGCAAACGCGAGTGGTTGCCGCAACAAACGGAAGTGATCTTATCGATCAATACCGAACAATTTGAGCGCGACGATTTACCGAAACGCTGGCATAAGGAGCAAGCTGATGTCTGGCAGAATGTGTGGAATGGACTGATCGGCCCGGCCGCGCGCGTGCCGGCGCTCAATCTGTCGCGAGACACGCTGCGAATCACCCGGGCGGCGACCAGCTCGGACATTGGGAACGTTCGCGAATTCATCCTGATTGAAAACCGGAGCGAGGTTTCGCAAATCATCCGGTCGGTGCAAAGTGACAAAGAGTTTCACAAGCGCGATGTCAGTGGACTGCCGGTGTGGGAAAAACCTGATCTGGCGCTCGCGCGAGTCGGCCCAAGCACTCTTGCGGTCGGGAGCTCGAGCGAAGTGGATGAACTGGTCCGGGTTCGGCTCGGAATCGATCTCGATCTGAAAATTACAGGACAATTGTTCGACCGGTTCCAGGCATTGGACCGCGAGAGCGCGCTGCGCTTGATCTCGCGTGACCCGCCCGATTTGCCGCGGATGTTTCACCCGATTTTCATGCCCGAGTTGCTGGAGAGCTCGCAGTTACTCGGACTCGCGTTAACGCTGCAAAATCCGGTTAAAGCGCGTTTGTTTTTAAAGTTGAAATCTCCCGAATCAGCGTCGGAACTCGCGCGCAATTTGCACAACGAGCCGCAACGCTGGCTGCGTCTGCAAGATTCCAATCTTCTGCTCTACGCCCAACCGCCGGAAATTACGCGACAAGGGGCCAACCTCGAGCTGCATTTCAATGTGCCGGAGGAGACCGCGCGCTTTCTCTTGCAGCGCATCGCAAAAACCGACATCGCCACCTCCGTTGCTGGCGATTGATTGTCGGGGCAGTTTGCGCTTATAATCCCGGCCAATGTCTCGCCACCTGACTTTCACAATCATCCTTGCTGCCGCGATGTCGATCATGCAGGCTTCGCAAGCAGCTAATCCGGAACTGGTGGACATCGCGAAGATCGATCCCACGATCGTGATCGATTTGCGCTACGCGACCGAGCACAACGTGACCGGACACGCGTTGTATCCGCCCGGCATGCGCGCTCTGATTTTGCCGAGTGTCGCGCAACAGCTCGCCGGCGCGCAAAGTTATCTCAAGCAATTTCGTTACCGGTTGAAAATTTGGGACGCCTACCGGCCGAAGGGAACGCAGGAGCTGCTTTGGAAGTACGCGCAAAAGGACCAATATGTCGCGAATCCGGAAAGAGGTTTTGGCTCGATGCATTCCTATGGCGTCTCAGTAGACGCCACGTTGGTGGACGATTGGAGCCAGGACGCGAGCATGCCGACCAAGTTCGACGAATTCACGCCCCAGGCGATGCTGCGTTACACCGGGCGCGACCCGCTCGTGAAACAGCACCTGACGCTGTTGCAGTTGGCGATGGCGCGCAACAATTTCTACGGCTTGCGCGTCGAGTGGTGGCACTTCACGACCGCGGATTGGAAAAAATACGTCCCGTATTGGGAAGACAAACAAATGTCGCAAACGGGCGACTCTCCCGCTCCGAAAAGTTGAAACGCGACTTCGCGTTTCAGAATTTGGCGAAGTCATGATTGACGCGATTCTGCGCGACTTTCGCCAGCCGGAGTACATCCATGTCTTGATCAATCCGCTGCCGATCTACGGCCTGGCGATGGGATTGCTCGGACTGGTCGTCGCATTTTTTTTGCGAAGTCGTCGCGCGCAGATCGTCACGCTGATCGTCGTGCTGGTCAGTGCGGCCTCGGCCTGGCCGGTTTATGAATTTGGCGAACAAGCTTACGATCGCGTGCTTTCGATGGCCGACGAACCGGGTCAAGCCTGGCTCGATGAGCATCGTGACCGCGGCGAAGACTGCATCTGGTTTTTCTACGGGCTGGCCGTGCTGAGCGTGGTCGCGTTGGTCGCGCCGCGGAAATGGCCGTCTTCTGCTGCGCCGCTGGTCGCATCTGTAATTTTGTTGGGCGCACTGACTTTAGGATTCGGCGGCTACATCGCTTACGCCGGCGGCAAGATTCGGCACCGCGAATTTCGCAACGTCCCGCCGCCGCCGCGGAAACCCGAACAAGAGCATCGTTAGATCGACATCTCCATTTGAGGAGATCTGCTGTGACGACCGAACTGAATCGCGCAGAACACGACGTCGAAAGCCATAGTGTCGCGCTCAAAAAACCGCTCGGGCTGTTCGACCTCGTTCTGACTCAAATTCTCTTCGTCGTCGGCTCAACCTGGGTCGGCACGGCCGCGAAACTTGGACAAGCGCACCTCTTTTTTTGGTTGCTGGCGATTTTACTTTTCTACATTCCGCAGGCTGCGGTCGTCATTTATTTGACCCGCCGGATGCCGCTCGAAGGCGGCATTTATCAATGGGCAAAGCTCGGCTTCAACGAGTTCGCCGGTTTTATTGTGGCGTGGAACCTGTGGCTGCTCTCCATCACCGTGATCGCGCTGGGGGGAATGTTTACGACGACGAACATCTCTTACGCCATCGGTCCGAGCGCCGCGTGGATGCCAAACAGCAAATGGTGCGTGTCTTTGATCAGCTCGGCACTCGTCGCTGGTCTTGGCTGGACCTGTGTCCGTGGCTTGTCGTTAGGCAAGTGGCTGCACAATGTTGGCGCGTTCGCCATGCTCCTGGTTTACGGCGCGCTGATTTGCCTGCCGTTGCTCGGCCTCATGCGGGGCGAATTAAAAAGCTACCAGCCGCTCCAGCTCGCGTTGCCGACGATGTCGATCTTCTATTGTTTCAATATTTTCAGCAAATTGTCCGTCGGCGCGTTGAGCGGATTTGAATACGTCGCGATTTTGGCGGGAGAAACGCGCTCGCCCGCGCGCGACATCGGTCGCTCGGTCATCATCGCTTCGCCCGTGATCGCATTGATGTTCATTCTTGGCACCAGTTCGGTCCTGGCTTTCATCGGTAACAATCCAATCGATCTTATCGGTCCAGTTCCGCAAACATTGCGATTGGGTCTGCGCTCGTTCCCAATCGCGGGCGCAATCGCTTCGGTTGGAATTTTACTGATGACTGCGAGATCGATATCGTCGACCAGCGTTCATGTCACCGGTAGCTCGCGATTGCCCATGGTTGCAGGATGGGACCGCTTGTTGCCCGGCTGGTTCTCCCGTTTGCATCCGCGATATAAAACGCCGGTCAATTCGATCATCTTCGTCGGCGCGATCACGCTTGTGATTGCGATCGCGAGCCAGATCGGCGCCGGTATCCAAGAGGCGTTTCAATTGGTGGACAACGCCGCCAACGTTTTCTACGGGATCGTTTACTTCATGATGTTCGCAATTCCGATCTTTGGCGCCGGCGCGATCCGTTCTGGCGCGCCAATCTGGTTGCGTGTCGCCGCGTCTTTTGGCGCGGCAGTTTCGCTGTCCGCTATCTTTTTTACAGTCTATCCGATCATTGACGTTCCGAGTCCCTTGGTTTTTGGCGCGAAGATCGCAGCGGTCACAATCATCGCGAACGCGATCGGTGTCGCCATTTACTTGATTGGCGAACGCAAACGCCGCCGCCACGCAAGCATGATCGCTTAAAGTGGTCGTGCTCAGCAGCAACTGTCGGCGACCCAGCGCAAATATTCCGGTAAGCCGTTTGAGACTGGAACGAAAATTATCTCGGGAACTTCGTACGGATGAAGCGAGCGCAGTTTTTCCTGAAACGTTGATTGTCGATCTTCGCTCAACTTAAAGAACACAAGGGTTTCGTTTCCGGTCTCGATTTTTTCTTTCCAGCGATACACCGACTCGATCGCAGGCAGAATATTTGCGCATGCAGCCAGTTTTTCAGTGACGAGCTGATAGGAAATTCGTTGCGCGGTCTCACGATCCGGAAACGTGCTGAGCGCGAGAAGAATGCTCTCCGCCATTTGTCAGGCAGGAACGAGCGATTCACTCCGCCTCACCGGCTCGTAATCCCCGGGCGGCTCGCCCCGGCAGATCCAGCCACCGCCAACAACGACATCGCGGTCGTAAATAACCGCAGCTTGTCCCGGCGTGACCGCGCGCTGCGGTTCATGTAGACGAATTCGAGCGCGATGATTTTCAAGCGGCGTGACCGTTGCCGGTGTGCCGGGGTGGCTGTAACGAATCTTCACCGCGAGTTCGACATTTTCGCCGGGCAAATCGCGCCCGATCCAATTCGTTTGGTCGATTTCAAATTCATCGCAGACCAAATCGTCAACGTCGCCAACGATCACGCGATTTGTCTTAGCGTCGAGATCGACGACGTAGCGCGGACGCGCCGAGCCGCCCGGAAGTCCTTTACGCTGACCAATGGTGAAGAGTTCGATGCCGTCATGTTCGCCAACGAAATTTCCGTCAACATCGTAAATCTCGCCGCGATGAAATTCGTTTTCGCCGAGGTGCGAGCGCAAAAACGCTTTGTAATCATTTCCCGGCACGAAACAAATTTCCTGACTATCGATCTTGTCGGCGACTTTCAGACCTAACGAGTGCGCGATTTTCCTGATTTCGGGCTTGCGCATGGTCCCGAGCGGAGTGAGCGCGCGACGCAGCTGTGGCTGACGCAGACTAAAGAGAAAATAAGATTGGTCTTTGCGCGGATCGACGCCTTTGCGCAAAACAGCGCGGTCGTCGTGATGTTCGATGATCGCGTAATGGCCGGTCGCGATGTAATCGCAGCCGAGCGCTTCCGCTTTGCCCCAAAGATTGCCGAACTTCAGTTTTTCGTTGCACATCACGCACGGATTCGGAGTGCGACCTGCCTGATACTCGCTCGTGAAATAATCGATCACGGTACGCTCGAACAGGTCGGCTTCATCGACAACATAATGCGGAATACCTAACGAATGAGCTACGGCGCGCGCATCGGCGACGGCCTGCGGGCCGCAACATTTGTCCTCCGCGCGCGAGATGCAATCTTGCGGCCACACTTTCATCGTCACGCCGATGGCCTCGTAGCCTTGCTCGCGCAGCAAATAGCCGGCAACGCTGGAGTCAACTCCGCCGCTCATGCCAAGCAACACGCGTTTCTTCTTCTGATTCATCGAGGCGAAGAATTTCGATCAATCGCCGACCGAGTCAACGAACGAACCGGCACGCTGACGAATTTGTTGCCACGGAGCGTGAATCGCCACGGATGATGCGCGGAGCGTGTGATTCCGATTCGTTCATCGGCGACAACATCAACATCTTCCTCGGCGGCATAGGCGAAGCAATGGCCCGGATCGCCGCACAAATTCATTTCATGGTGTCGATCCGTAATATTGAACGCCTCGGTCAGTTTCCCCGGCCCGGAACAAAGCCGGCGCTCATCATCGATTTTGCGTCGTTTTTTCATTAGCGCGATCCCGCGAAGCGGCTGCGCCGCGCGGATTAAAACGAAGCCGTTCGCTACGCCTTTCACGAGCACGTTCAACATCCAGTGCGCGCCGTAACTAAAATAAATATAAGCCGCGCCGGCCTTGTTTCGCTCCACGAACGCGCGGGCCGTTGGACGAGAGAAAGTGTGGCAGGCTTCGTCGCTCTCCGCCAAATACGCCTCGGTTTCGACAATTTTGCCGGTGCACTTTCCCCAGATCAACTCGGTTCCCACCAGTTCGCGGGCACATCTAATCGGATCGCGTCCGAAGAAAGTTGCCCGAATAATTCGGTTTCTCACACTTGCACCTGCGTGGTCCCTGGCGAATCGATTGAAGGCAAAAGCTGTTAGAAACTTTGTGCCTTGTAATAAACCGGGATCTTCACGTCACACGCCACCGGCTTTCCGTCCCGGAATGCAGGAATAAATTTCGCCTTGCTCATATCCTCGAACGCGGCACCGCCGAATCCGAGAAACGGCGGCTGCTCGCTCAGGAGCTTGAGATCTTGCAAATTGCCGGTGGCATCCACTTTTAAGGCCAGTTCGGCCGACCCGTCGACGTCCACCGGCGCACTTTCACGACTCGGATAATGAAAGCCGTTGAATTTCGAATCTCCTCCCTGAAACGGCTGAGGGCCGATGAAATCGCTTTCTTTTTTGAGCTCCTCCCGTTCCTGGTTGGAAAAAATACGGAGCCGCGGTTTGTCATTCACAATTGCGAACGTAACCGTCCCATAATAAATCGCGTCCACCGCCATGTGATTGTAAATCGCCGGGATAAATTTCGGATTAGCCGCGGCGGATAATTTTTTCAGAATCTCTTGCTCCAGAAGTTTCGAATCCGGTGTGCCGCGATAAGTCGAAACCGAAAGGACCGTACCATCTTTCTTGACCAAAGAGGAGAACATGATCGCCGCGTCCTTTTGTCCTTGTTTGATTAAGCCCGCGGTGTCGATCCGGTTGATCAAAGCATCGGGTCCGGTTCCGAGCAGGACCGGCCGATACATCGGCAAGTTCGCAGTCTGCGATGATGGAACGTCAACTTGCGACCAGCTAAGATCGACAATCGACAACAAAACGAGCGCTGAGATTCCGAAAAGGCGCATGGGCAGATACGCAACCGAAACGACGACGATTTTCAACCGTAATCTCGCGTAAATTCAAGCCGCTGCCGCCGGCCTATTTTGAGCGGCAATCTTGTGCACGACCTGGTGGCGCCGGAAATAATCGATCATTGCATCGCGCGTCTGGACCGGATGAAAGGTGCAGCGCGCCGCGGGCGTCTCGAGCAGAGCGCGCAACTTCATGAAGCGGTGACCGCCGCTGCACGAATCAAAAGTGTTGAAGGCGATCAGGTAACGTTCGTCGCGCTCGAGACCCCGACCATCGGCCAGTCGCATGGCGGCAATTCGGCGCTCGTAACCTGATCCTTCAGTTTCGATTTCGAAGCCGAGCAAGTTCCGCGGCTCCCGGCTGGCATAGACTTCTTCCATTACGGTTTTTATGTCCTCCGCCGTAAGGTCCGCCGTGACGACATAATTCTCAAAAGGAATGAGATTCCAGATGTCATCCACCGTTTTCGGACCGGCCACGAAGTTGTTCTTCTCATCAAAAACGCCATGCATTGCGCCGTCCACTGCCGTGCCGCGTTCCCGCAACGCTTCCAAAATCGCCGCGCCAATCAGCGCTTCGACCTCGCTCGGTTCACCCGGTCGACCGCGCACGTGAAGCGTCTCGGCTAAAGTGCCGATCGGTTGGGCGAGAGCGCTGGCCGATGCATCAAGCTGCGGTTTGGCCCGTGAGACCACGCCATGATCAATCGGGATTCGATTGTCCATCAACTCGCAGTGCGCCTCACGATACAGCAATTTCTTTGACGCGCGATCGAATGCGAGATCGAGACGGCCGACGTGAATCCCGAAATGATCGGCTTGGGTCAGAAGCACGCCGTTTGTCAGACGGCTCGGAATCGTTTGGTGCGTGTGACCAGCAATAAACGCGGCGACTTCGGGGAACTCTGAGGTTAACGCGCCGACATTGTTTGCAAAGTCATCGCCGCCACTGCGCGGCTTCAGGCCCATGTGACCGGCCAGCACGATCGCATCCGCGCCCTCGCTCTTGGCTTTGATCATCGCGCGGCGCACTGGTTCCACCGAATATTCAAAATCGAAACCGCGAATGAACTCCGGCCGCAACCAAAACGGCATTCCCGGCGTGGTCACTCCGACGATCGCGATCTTGATTCCGTCGACTTCCTTCAAAATATACGGCTGAATTTTCGCGAATGGATTCGTCGAAATCTCACCGCTGGCTTTTCCGTGCATGTTCGCCGCCAACACCGGCATCTCCGATTTTGCCAGCGCGTCCGCGAACGTTTCCACCCCCCAGTCGAACTCGTGATTGCCAACGATCCATGCGTCGTATTTGAAGTGATTGAAGAGATCGATCATCAGTGCGCCGTTGGTGCGCAAGCTGACATCGGTGCCTTGATAAACGTCACCGACGTCGATCAAGATCGAATTTCGATTTTGCCGGCGCCAGCGTCGAATTTGCGTGACGCAGCGCGCAAAGCCCCCGAGGTCCGCGTTTCCCGCGTAATCGCTCGTAGGCAAAATGTGTCCGTGCAGATCGGTCGTGTGGAGAATCGAGATTTGAACCGTGTCGCCGTTCGGCCTGGCGACGGCGCGCGCGATGGACGGTGCAGCGCAAAACAAACTGGCCTGCCCGATCGTTTTAAGAAACGCGCGCCGAGTGGGGGAACTCACTTACATCGACATATCAGTATCAGCGTCCGGACACAATTTCATTTCTACTGAATCGGAACACGAACAGACAGAATCAACAGAATTCACAAAATGGTTAGCCCCTTCGGGCTGTTTGTCGTTTTTTTTGACCGGTTTTAATTCTGTAAATTTTGTGCATTCTGTCTTCATGGAGCTGGAGGGAATCGATCACGTCGCGATTTCGGTGCGCGATGTCGAGGCCGCGGCCAAGTGGTACATCGACATTCTCGGTTTCGAGCGTCGTCACGAAGGAATGTGGGATGGCGTTCCCGTGTTCATCGGCAAAGGCACAACCTCGCTCGCGTTGTTTCCCACCAAATCAGATGAAAGATCGACATCCCTGGCCGCCGTAGCCTTGGCAAAGGCGGCGTCCGGGCGCGACAACGTCCACATGCTTCATCTCGCGTTGCGCGCGAATCGAAGGAATTTTCTCGCTGCTCAAGAAGAATTGAAACGGCGCGACATTAAGTTCGAATTTCAGGACCACGAAATTTCGCACTCGATTTACTTCCAGGATCCCGATGGCCACAAACTCGAGATCACCACTTACGAATTGGAATGAACTATCTTAGGCATCGCTCGACCGGTTTTTTCGACTTGCGGGTCGATTTGACCGAGGCTACGACTGGGTCTGGTTCCAGTGTCATGCCCCCCTTTGTAAATAACGCATCTCCCAAAGGCAACCGGATTAGACAGATTTTATCTGCAATTAATTGCAGATTTTTGGGGCCGAATTCTCGTTAGATGTCTTTGATCGTCACCGCATGAGCATCGCCCAAGAACTTGAACGACTAGCCAAACTCCACGCCGACGGAGTGCTGAGTGACGAGGAATTCGCCAAAGCGAAGAGCCAGCTTTTATCTTCTCCCGGGCCCTCAAGCGTTCCCTTTAAGGGCATACGCCGCCAGTCCTCACACACATTTTGTGGCTTGCCGCTATGGGCTATTGCTATCGGTCCAGATCTGGAACGCGGGGAGATGCGTGGACACGCTCGCGCGATCTTCGCCGTGGGCGACATGGCGACCGGCTGGCTAGCGTGTGGCGGCTTGGCACGTGGTATTGTCGCGGTCGGCGGTCTTGCCATTGGCCTCGTTGCGTTTGGCGGAGGTGCCATCGGCGTCCTCGTTGCACTTGGCGGTCTTGCGATTGGGGGTATCGCCTTCGGTGGAGGTGCGATTGGGGCCATCGCCATCGGCGGCGGCGCTTGTGGCTATTACGCATTCGGCGGTGCCGCTGTCGGAGTTCATACGGTCTCGGGCCTGCACCAGGATCCCGAGGCGGTTAGCTTCTTTCAGCACTACTTTCCGTGGCTTAAAAGTCTGGTTCATCAATGACGATTTGCCCGTCATCTAACAAAGCGCTCAAGCTAACCGCTGGCCGTTGCGATGACCGGATTTACTTTCACGAAACCGCCTCTACTTTTAGCAAAGCTCGCTTCCATCAGCGGTGGCTGATCTTATTCTCGTTAGCACCACAATCACGCCAATGACTCCCGGCACAGAATCAACATATTCGGAGAGCCAGGGCTGAGGCACGGTCAACTCAGAACAATCAACATTTGCATCACTTTCAATAGACCGAGAAACCCAACCCGCCTCTTTCCAAAGCCCTTCCCGCAGCAAGTGAGCAAAAACACCTCTTGCGCAGCTTCCAGATCAGTCAGCAACGCTTGCCACGTCTCCGCGCCGTGGTAGAAGTTGCGAGAGCCATGGAACAAAAATTCGACAGCATTCTCGACGCCGCGGAGCAGCAGGAGGCGAGCGACGTCTTCCTTCAAGAGGACGAGGTACCGCGGCTTAAGATCAATGAACAAATCATCGTGTTCGGCAAAGAACCCATGTCGCTCGCGCACATGACCGCATTCTGGCAGGCGTGCGGCGCGAACGCGCAAGGCGACGGCGACAGGGATCGCGACACCGGCTTCGTCTCGCGCACGCATACGCGCTACCGCGTGAGCCTGCACCGCACCATGGGCCGCCTCGGTGCGGTCCTGCGCCGCATCAAGACCAAAGTGCCTACATTGAAAGCGCTCGGAGCGCCCGAATGGCTCCTGACCCGATGGGGCGCTCGCGAGCACGGCCTGATTCTTATAACGGGACCAACCGGCTCAGGCAAATCCACCACCATCGCGTCCCTGCTTCAATGGATGAACGAGAACCTGGTGCGACATATAGTGACGATCGAGGATCCCGTCGAGTATCAGTTCACCAGCAAGCGCTGTCATTTCACCCAGCGACAGGTCGGACGCGACACCGGCACTTTTGCGATCGGATTGCGGAGCGCCCTTCGTCAGGCGCCGGATGTCATTTTTGTCGGTGAGATCCGGGATTACGAAACTGCGTTGACGGCGCTGCAGGCTTCGGAAACCGGACATCTCGTTGTTTCGACCCTGCATTCGGAGAGAGTTGCGGACACGATGGAGCGCTATCTGAATCTTTTCCCAGCCCAGGACGAGAAGCATGGTGTGAACCTTCTGGCAAACCAGCTTTCTGGCGTTCTGTGCCAGAAGCTGGTTCAATCTGCTGACGGAGGCTTGCATTTGCTGGTGGAACACGTCGAAAATGCGGGTGCCATGCGCGACTGGATCGCCAGACGAGAGTTGCAGAACATCGATCAGTATATCTCCCGCGGATCGGATCCTACCGCCGTTTCATTTTTGCAATCGACGCTCAAAGCCCTCCAAGCCAAGGTCATCACGGAAGCGACTGCCATGGCTTCAGTCAGCAATGAATCCGAGCTTCGTCGCGCCATGAGGGGAATCGGCTAGACAAGTCCTCCGCACAATTTGAACCCATATGAAGGAACATGACTTGATCGATTTTCTGGCGCTTGCGGCCGAGCGGGGGGCTTCTGATCTTCATTTGACAGTGGGGGCGCCACCGATGTTGCGGGTCGCTGGTGTTATCCAGCCGCTGACGGAAGAGCCACTGTCGGCGGAGGACACAAGGAGACTGGTGATCGATACCTTGAAGGAGGGACAACGGGCGAAGCTGGAAAACGAATGGCAGCTTGACTTCGCGTTGCAGGTCGGTGACCTCGGGCGCTTTCGCGGAAATGCGTGCTACGTCTCAGGTGCGATTGAGGCCAATTTCCGACGTATCCCTTCCGAGGTCGGCGATCTAAAATCGTTGGGACACTCTCCCGTGGTGGATAAGTGGTGTGACGAGAGAGCTGGTTTGATACTGGTGACGGGCGCGAGCGGTGAAGGCAAGAGCACAACCCTGGCGAGCATGGCCCAGACGATAGCCAGCCGGCGTTCCGTCAACATCGTCAGTATTGAGGACCCGATCGAATTTGTTCATTCGCAGGGCAGAAGCCTGGTGAACCAGCGCGAAATTGG
>WNFX01002701.1_pt1 | contig 17862 bp, 14 predicted proteins | sample 5400111 | NCBI WGS metagenome assembly WNFX01 (sample SAMN13153363, study PRJNA577476) | soil metagenome | isolation source: 40 cm soil or saprolite under grassland replicate 1 | place: USA:California | collected 2016-06-15 | reverse complement strand
TCGAGCCCATCCGGCCGCTGCCGGCCTTTCCGCGCGGCGCGATCGCCAAGGTGCGCAGCGCCGTGCAGGTCACCCTCACCGGACGGGCCGCGCACGTGACGGTGGAAGAGTGGTTCCGCAACTCCGGCCCCGTGCTGGACGAGGGCAACTACCTGTATCCTCTGGCGGGCGAGGCCGTGTTCAGCGATTTCTCTCTGTGGCAGGGCGACCGCGAGTTGAAGGGCGAGCCGATGGATGCGAGCCAGGCGCGCGCGATTTACGAGGACATCGTACGCCGCAAACGCGACCCGGCCCTGATCGAGCTGGCCGGTCACGGCTTGCTGCGGGCGCGCGTGTTCCCGATTGCGCCAGGCGAGACCCGCAAGATCACGCTCCGTTACACGCAACTGCTCGATCGCGTGGGAGACGCATGGCGCTTCCGGTACAGTGCCGGCACGGGGCCGGGCGCGGCGTCGTCGTCGAGCTTCCGGATGCAGGTGGACAGCGCCGCGCGCTTCGGCGACCCGTATTCGCCGACCCATCGCCTCAACACGAGCCGCCGCGACGACCGCATCGAAGTCGCGCTCGCCGACACCGCCACCCACGGGGATCTCGAGCTGTTCCTGCCGCTCGCCCAACGCCGGGTGGGGATGTCGCTGGTCACCAGCCAGCCGGTGGGCGAGGATGGGTTCTTCATGCTGCTGCTCGCCCCGGGCCGCGCCGAGACACCAACGGTGCGTCGTGATCTCGTTGCCGTGCTCGACGTCTCGGGCTCGATGTCGGGCGACAAGCTCGGTCAGGCCAAGACGGCGTTGGTGCAGCTGCTCGGCACGCTCCGGGCCGGGGACCGGTTCCGGGTGATCACCTTCGGGAGCGGCGTGCGGCGCTATGCGGGCGGGTGGACCGAGGTGTCGGGCGACAATCTTCATGCCGCCCAGGACTGGGTCCGCCGCCTCGACACGGACGGCGGTACCAACATCGCCGGCGCGCTCACGGAGGCCTTCGCCGAGCCACCTGAGGAAGGCGGGCTGGGCGTCGTGGTGTTTCTGACGGACGGGATGGCGACCGTGGGCGAGACGAACCCCGAGCGCATGGCCGACCAGGCCGAGCATGGCCGCGGGCCGTTCCGCGTCTTCGCGTTCGGCATCGGGTACGATGTCAACACGTATCTGCTCGACCGGCTGACCGAACGAGCCCGCGGTACCACGGAGTACATCCGGCCCGGCGGCGACATCGAGCTAGCGGTGGCTTCGCTCGCCGCCAAGGTTGCGTCCCCCATACTGACGGACCTCGCCGTGCAAGCGGATGGGGTGGAGCTGTATGACCTCCAGCCGCGCAGCCTGCCCGATCTGTTCGGGGGCGACGAGCTGGTGGTGTTCGGGCGGTATCGGGGAGAAGGGGGCCGGGAGCGGTCCGTGACGATGATCGGACGGCGCGGCGGGCGGGAAGAGCGGTTTTCGACCGCGGCGCGCTTCGGGGTCGAGCAGCCGGGCGCCGACTACGTTCAGCAGCTGTGGGCCGCGCGCAAGGCGGGCGCGCTGTCGAGCGACATCCGCCTCCACGGGCCGAACCCGGAGATCGTCGACGAGCTCAAGCGTCTCGCCTTGCGATACGGCATCCTCACCGAGTACACGTCGTATCTCGTGCAGGAGCCGAACGTGGCAGCCCGCGCCATCCCGCTGCAGACACCCGCGCCTGAAGCCCAGGCGGGAGCGGAGGCCGTCCGACGCTCCGAGATGGCTCGCAAGCTCGCCGGGTCCGTGAGTCTCGACGCAGTGGTGGCGACGGGGGCGGCGACGGCCGATGCGGCGGCGACGCCCGCCGACCGCGCCGCTCGCTCCCGTCTGGTCGGGGGGAGACTGTTCGTGTGGCGCGACAGCGCCTGGATCGACATCGCGCACGGCGACTCGCTGCGCGTTGTGAAAGTCGCGGCCTTCAGCGAGGCGTACTTCGCGCTGCTCCAGGCCCTCCCCGAGCTGGTGCAGGCCGCCACGCTCGAGCCCGCCGTGGTAGTGGCCGGACGCCGCGTGAGCGTGGAGATTGAGGCCGGGGGCACGACGACGTGGACCGACGGTGAGCTCCAGCGGCTCGTGAGGGAGTTTCGGGGATGATTCGAACGCGGAAGTGGGAACGCGGAACGCGGAACAGCCGAATCCGGCTCCAGGAAGCGGGTTGCACTGTTCCGCCTTCCGCGTTCCGCGTTCCGCGTTAACGCCCGTGCCCCAGGATCTCGCGGAGATCTATCGCACCACCTACCGCGCGCTCGTGCGGTTCCTGTACCGCAAGGTGTGGGACGCCGAGCGGGCGGAGGACCTGGCGCAGGAGGCGTTTGCGCGCGCGGTGGTGCACAAACCGGACAACGCGCGGGGGTGGCTCTTCATCGTGGCGGCGAACATGGCGCGGGACGACGCACGGCGCGCGGCGCGGGAGCGCCGCCACCTCACGTTGCTCAAGGCCGAGCCGCAGAGCGAGCCGGCGGCAGATGACGGGTTGCACGCGGAGACCGAGCGCACCCACGTCCGCGCCGCGCTGGAACGGCTGACGCCCCGCGATCGGGAGGTGCTCCTGCTGTGGGACTCAGGGCTGTCGTACGACGAAATCGCCGCGCAGACGGGGCTCGCGCGTGGGGCGATCGGCACGACGTTGGCGCGGGCGCGCCGGCGGCTGGTTGAGGCCTACGAGGCGGGAAGGTCAGGTGAGCATGTCGCACGTGGATGACGGCATCCTGCATGGCTATCTCGACGGCGAGCTGTCGCCGGCCGAGGCCCGAGAAGTCGACGCCCACCTGGCGCACTGCCCCGACTGCCGCCGCCGGCTCGACGAAGAGCGCGCCCTGATCGCCCGCGCGGCCGAGCTGCTGGCGCTGGCCACACCCCCCGACCGTGAGCTGCCGCCCTTCCGTGCCGGGGACGTGAAGCCTCCCGCCCGGCTGTGGTGGCAAGTGCGTCTCCCGCTGGCCTGGGCGGCGACGGTCGCGCTGGCCCTGGGAATCGGGACCTACCTCGGCAGGGATGTGAAGCGAGCCCGGGAAGCCGAGGCGGCACGCTACACAGCGGCGACGCCGCCGCCCACAAGGGCGGAGCCGCCGAAGCAGGAGCTAGCGCGCCGTGAAACTCGCGTCGCGGCGCCGAGCGCGGCACGCACGCCGCCCGCGGCTCCGGCTGCTCCGCCGCAGGCCCGGGCTCGGGTGGACAACATCGCGTTACCCCGCCCCGAGCCGGTCATGTCGGCGGACAGGGCTGCCGCGCCCGTCGCGGACAGCGTGGGGTCTCAGGAGCGGGCGGCGGGGCTTGCCCGGCGAAAAGAATCCGCGGACGAACGCGGCCAGTGGCAGAAGGGCGGCGCCATCAGCATCGACAGCGCGCGGCGCGTGCTGGGCGCCGACCCGCTCGTCGTCCCCGGCGTCCCGATCGAGGCCCTCTACCGGGGTCGCGCCATCGGCTACGCCGACGTCGTGATCGTCGAGCAGGCGCTCGATTCGACGACGATGATCGAGGTGATCAACGCCCGGACCGCACCGCAACTGCTCGACCAGGTGGTGGTCGCGGGGGAGCCCGCCGCGCGACCCGAGCCGGTCAGCGCCGCCGATTCGCCGGCAGCCAAGGCTAGGCGCCTCGCATCACTTGCCGCGAAAGCGGCCGGTCAGGTGCGGCCCGATCTGTTCCGGGACGTTCGCGGGCCCCTCTCCGCCGATTCCCTCGCCGCATTGCGGCGCCGACTGCAACCGCTCCGCGCCGCTACTGGACCGTGATGGTCCCGTGCATGCCGGTCGGGGGCGTGCCGTTGATCCCGTGAATCTTGCAGTAGTAGTTGTAGGTGCCGGCGGTGGCGAACTGGTGGGAGACCGTGTTTCCGGACGCGAGGGCCATGTCATACGTGTCCGCCGACCCGGTCGCGCTCGTGACCGTGTGTCCGATGCCGTCCCCGTTTTGCCACGTCACGGTGGTGCCCGCCGCCACCGTGAGCGTCACGGGGCTGAACTGGTTGCCCCCTGCCGTGCAGACCTTCGTGGCCGTCGGCGTGCACCCGCCACCGCCGCCGCCGCCGCCGTAGTTCGTGCCGGTCGAGCTTCCGCACGACGCCAGCAGCAGTGCTCCCGCGACCCCTGATACCAGCGACAGCCACTTCGACCGCATAAACCCTCCGTTGTCACGCGTGGGTGCGACGGACGACAGGTACGAGTATTACACAGCGGAACGCGGTGAGATCGCGGCTGGATCCGGCGGAAGGTCAGGAACTTGTGAGGGGGTCGGAGCTGACTAGTGTCGCTCGCGCTCCAGCGCGTCCGCGGCGAGACGCGGGGACAGCATCGGGTAGCGCGCGCCGAACCAGCCGAGCGAAGCGAGGAACAGGCCGCCGAACAGCAGGGCGACGCCGATCTCGGGCACGCCGAGCACCGGCGCTGCCCGGCCGTTGATCGAGGGCACGATCTCGAGATAGCGCTCCAACCAGATTCCGAGCAGGCTCACGAGCGCGAACGTCGTCAGCAAGAGAGGAGACTTCTTCGGCTTGACGCCGAGCAGGCCGATGAACGGCACGACGAACACCAGGAGGAACACCGCTACGCCGAACGGCCTCCAGGGATCGATCAGCCGATAGAAGATGAAGAACGTCTCCTCGGGCATGTTGCCGTACCAGATCACCAGGAACTGCGCCCACATGAGGTACGCCCAGAAGACGGTGAACCCGAAGCACAGCTTACCCAGATCGTGCAGCTGTTTGGACGAGAACGCCGCCTCGAGTCCCATGCGCCGCCGCACGGCGATGGCGAGCACGGCGAGCGCCATCAGCGCCGCCAGAAAGCTGCCCATGAAATAGAACACGCCGAACAGGCTGCTCACCCACTTGTGGGCGAGCGACATGATGAGATCGAACGCCAGGAGGCTGTATCCGAACGCGTAGGCGACGACGAGCACCGCGGCGTCGCGGTTGATCGCGTCCCGGTCGTCGAGGCGCTCCGCGGGGCGGCCATCGGCCAGCTCGCGGACGTCCGGCGCCAGGTCGCGCCGCACGAAGCGCCACGACAGCCAGGTCAGCAGCACGTAGATGGCGCCGTTGCGGAGGAAGAACGTCTTGACCGTGAGCCAGCTGCCCAGGTCGGGCCGCAGATCGCGCAGCCAGCTGAAGATGTGCGCGCGCCCCACGATCAAGCCGACGAACAGGACGAGGGAGACCGGCAGGAAGGCGCCCGCCGCCTCGGCCAGCCGGATGACCACGCCCGACCAGTGTCCTTTGGCGAGCTTCTGGGTGGCCGCGAACACCACCATGCCCTGCGCCAGCGCGGTCCAGAACATGAAGTTGAAGTGCCACGACTGCCAGGCGCGCGCCGTTTCGCCGTTGCTGAACGACCACAGGAATGCCGCGCCGCCGAGCACGGCGAGCACCACTCCGAAAAGCCTAAACGTCCGGGCCGGGAAGCGGCCCGCCTTGTCGACCAGCTCGGCGCGCGACACGCTCGTCGCGATCATCGCCGTCCCGTGGGGCTCTTGGCCCCGGCCTGCAGCGTGCGCACGTAATTCACCAGGTCCCAACGATCGACGCCACGCACCTTGTCGCCGTACACCGGCATCAGCCCCCGCCCCATCACCTGGCCGCTCACGATGACCGCATAGATGTAGCCGTCCGTGCGCCGGGCGATCGTGTCGTTGACGAGCGAGCGCACGCCGAAGAACGGACCCCCGGCCGCCGACGAGATCGGTCCGTCGCCCCGGCCCGCCGGGCCGTGACACACCAGGCAATAGGTCTCGTACAGGAACCGCCCGTGATTGACCGACTCGGAGGTGCGGGTGCGGGGGTTCACGAGCCGGTCGGCCATCTGCAGGCTCATGAGCGGCTCGGCGCCGGTCACGGGAACCGTCCCGGGCACAGGCGCGAGCGGCCGGGCGTAGGGCTTGATGCTCCGTTGATGTCGCATGGTGGCGAACCAGCCGATGCGATGCACGACGTCGTCGGGATTGCAGGCGAGCGCGGCAAGGGCGACCAGGGCGGCCACGGCGGCAGGGGCGGCACCGGAGCTACGCACGCCGCACCTCTTCCGCTCCGGCGCCGCGCAGCAGCGATTCGACCTGGGATGCGCGTGCCGGCTCGCTCGGGACGAAGATGCCGAACTTGTCGTTCGTGAAGCGCGGATCGTAGGCGACGGTCCCGAGACGGCGCGCCGCGAACAGCGCGTTGAAGGCGATCCCGAGGATCGTGGACAGCGCCCCGAACAGCACCGTCATCTCGAACATGATGACCACGTAGGGCGGGATCGAGCCGATCGGCTTGCCGCCGAGCACGATGGGCCAGTCGTACGACATGTACAGGGTGAGCCAGGCGCCGACGGCGCAGCCGGCGATGCCGCCGATCAGCGTGAACATGCGGACCGGGCTCACCGACTGGTCGAGCGCGTCCTCGAGCTCGTGGCGCGGCACGGGCGAATACACCGTGAAGTCGCTGTGGCCGGCCGCGCGCAACCGGCCGATCGCGTCGACGGCCGCGTCCAGGTGGCCGAACACGGCCAGCAACCCCGGCGTGGGCGGCGGGTGGAAAATGGCGGTGAGCGGGTTGACGAGCTTCATGCCGCCGCCGCCTTGCCCCGCTTGGGCGCCGGCAGCACCTCCTTCACCTCGGAGATCGAGACCGCCGGGAAGTTCTTCACGAACAGCAGGAACCACATGAAGAACCAGCCGAAGCTCCCGGCCATGATGCCCCAGTCGGCCCAGGTCGGGTTGTAAGTCGCGTTGGCGAACCGCTCGAACGGCTCGCCCGCGAGCGACACCACGATGATCACGAAGCGCTCGAACCACATCCCGATGTTCACGAAGATCGAGACCACGAACAGCGCGACCACGCTGGTCCGCACCTTCTTGGACCACAGCAGCCACGGCAACAGTCCGTTGCAGATGTTCATCGTCCAGCTGGCCCACCAGAACGGCCCGAACGCCCGGTACCAGAAGGCGGCGCGCTCGTGCGCATTGCCGCCGAACCAGGCCGTGAAGTTCTCGGTGCAGTAGGACATGCTCACGATCAGGCCCGTGAGCAGGCAGAGCTTCGCGAGATTCTCGAAGTGATGGACGGTGATGAGCTCCTCCAAATGGAAGAGCTTGCGGATGGGGACGAGCAGCGTGATCACCATCGCGACGCCGGAGTAGATCGCTCCGGCCACGAAGTAGGGCGCGAACAGGGTGGCATGCCAGCCCGGCACCAGGGCCATCGCGAAGTCCCAGGACACGACGCTGTGCACCGAGAGCACGAGCGGCGTCGCGAGCGCGGCGAGGTAGAGATAGCCGCGCGTGTAGTGGCGCCATTGCTCGTTCGTCCCGCGCCAGCCGACCGCCGTGATCGCGTAGAGCTTCTTGCGCCATCCCGTGGCGAGGTCGCGGACGGCCGCGATATCCGGGATCAGGCCCATGATCAGAAACACGGTCGAGACGGTGAAGTAGGTCCCGATCGCGAACTCGTCCCAGATGAGCGGCGACTTGAAGTTGGGCCACAGGCCGCGCTCGTTCGGGTACGGAATCAGCCAGTAGAAGTACCACTGGCGCCCGATGTGGATGAGCGGGAACAGGCCCGCCGTCATCACGGCGAACACGGTCATCGCTTCCGCGGTGCGGTAGACCGCGGTGCGCCAGCCCGAGCGGAACAGGAAGAGGATCGCCGAGATCAGCGTGCCCGAGTGCGCGATGCCCACCCAGAACACGAAGCAGGTGATGTAGACGGCCCAGTACACCGGGTGCGAATAGCCCGCGAGCCCCAGCCCGTAGCGCAGCAGGAACAGCAGGCACACGATTCCGACCGCGAGCAGCGCCACCGCCAGGGCGAGCAGCGCGAAGTACCCCTTCCCCGGATTGCCCAGGGTGCGCGCGATGGAGCGGGTAACGACGTCGTACGTGACGCGCGACGTCGGCGTGTCGGCCATCGCCTCAGCCCTCCACCACGGCGCCGTGCACGACCTTCGCCAGATACGTGATCGCCGGCTGGGTGTTGAGACCCGCGAGCACGTGGTAGCCGCGCGGGTCACGCGCGAGTGCCGCGACGCGCGAGGCGGGGTCCCGCAGGTCGCCGAACACGATCGCCTCCGACGGGCACGCCTGGGCGCACGACGGCGTGATGTCCCCGTCCTGGACGTTGCGGTCTTCCAACCGGGCCCGGTTCTGCGCGCCGCGGATGCGCTGCACGCAGAAGGTGCACTTCTCCATCACGCCCTTTTCGCGCACCGTGACGTCCGGGTTGAGCAGCATATGGAGTGGATCGGGCCAGCTCTCCCACTCGCCGCCGTGCTCGGCGTAGTTGTACCAGTTGAAGTAGCGGACCTTGTACGGGCAGTTGTTGGCGCAATAACGCGTCCCCACGCAACGGTTGTAGACCTGGCCGTTCAAGCCGTCGGCCGTGTGATAGGCCGCGTACACCGGGCACACCGGCTCGCACGGGGCGTTGCCGCACTGCTGGCACAGCATCGGCGTGACCACCGCGCCCACCGATTGGCCGTCCTCCCCGCCCGTGTAGTAGCGCTCGATCCGCAGCCAGCTCATCTGCCGCCGGCGCACCACCAGCTCTTCGCCCACCGTCGCGAGATTGTTCTCGGCGTAGCACGCGGTGACGCAGGCCGAGCAGCCGGTGCACTTGGCCAGGTCGATCGCCATGCCCCAGCGCGGCTGCGGACGCGCGTAATCCCCCAGCGCGGCCGTCTCGTGCTGCGCCTCCGCCCACTCCGCGAGCGCCCGATCGGCATAGGGCGGCGTCAGCCGCTCGTGGAACGGATGCGCCCCACGCTTGAGCTGCTGCGCCCGGGCGAGCGGCAGGACCTCGATCACGCCGCGTCCCTGCTCGCGTGCATCTCCTTCGAGCGTCGCCAGGCGGCGGTGGTCGCCGGTCTTCGCCACGGCGACGCTCACCGCGAAGGCACGCCCGCCGTACGCGGTGGGCGCGTCGCTCAGCAGCTCGAACGCGTTGAACGAGCGGTCCTTGGCGTACCGGCCGTAGGCCTTGTGGCCCTGCCCGGTCGGGATCGCGAGCACGTCGGGTCGGACGCCCGGCGTGATCCACACGGGCGCCCGCAGCGCGCCGTGCGGCGACTTGAGCAGCAGGACGTCGCCGTTTTCCACCTGCCACTTCGCCGCCGTCTGGGGGTGCACTTCGACCCAGGCGTGCCAGGTGATCTTCGAGACCGGGTCGGGCAGCTCCTGCAGCCATGGCTTGTTCGCGCCGCGGCCGTCGTGCAAGGCGATGGAGGGACATACGAGCAGCAGCGGCTGGTCGGGCGCGGGTTTCCATCCGAGGGCCGGCATGTCGCCGGCGAGCGCGAGGCGCACCGTCTGCACCGGCGCCTCGGTGAACAGGCCGCCGTGCTGCAGGGCGTCGTCCCAGAATTCTTCGAACCCCCGTGCCCGTCCGAAGCGTCGGTGCAGCTCCTGCCAGCGGCTCTGCAGGTGGTCCTTGAACGTCCCCGTCTTCCCCGCCAGCCGCAGCAACACGTCACCGGCGTGCCGCGGGTTCGGGAACACCGGCTGCATCACCGGCTGCTGCAACGCGTACACGCCGGTGCGGGGCTCGGAGTCGTTCCACTGCTCGAGCGGGTGGAGGTCGGGGAGCACGAGGTCCGAGGCGGCGGCGGTCTCGTCGAGATACGACGAAAAGCTGACCTTGTAGCGGGCGTGCGCCAGCGCCTGCGAGAACGCGGCCGGGAGCGAGTGCGCGGGGTTGGCGCCGTGCACCAGCAGCAGCGCCACCTTGCCCGCGCTCAAGTCCGCCGCCAGGTCGGCGAGCTCCCGGAACGACCCGCCGGCCCCGAGGGCATGGTTGGGACCGAACTTCACGGTCTTGCCCACCTGGCCCGCGACGTAGTTGAGGATGTTGACGGCGGCGACGATCTCGGCGCCGTTGGGGTACTGGGCCGCGATCCCGCCGGCCACGGCGAGACCGCCCCGCGACGCGGCGAACTCGCGTGCGAGGCGGGTGATCACCTCGGCCTCGATCCCGATTGTCGCGGCGACCCGCTCGGGGGCATTGGCATCGAGCGCCGCTCGCACGCGTGCCACGTCGGGCGGGAGCGGGGCGAGCCGGCGGGCGACGATCACCTGCGCCATCGCGAGCGCGAGCATCCCCTCCGTGCCCGGCGCCGCCGCGATCCATTGATCGGCGTTCATGCCCGTGAGCGCGAGGCGCGGGCCGACGTAGACGAACTTCGCCATGGACGCGTCGCGACCGCCGCTGAAGGCATGGGCCCGCGTGAAGGCGTTCTGGTAGCCGACCGGCGACAGCCACGTCTCCATGAAGTCGGCGCCGAACGACACGATGTAGCGCGCGTTGGCGAAATCATACCAGGGAACGGCCGGGGTGCCGAACGCGATGCGGTTCCCGGCGCGCAGCGCCTCGAACGCGAACGGCTCGTAGGTCACGTGCCGGCCGCCCACCTGCCGCGTCCAAGTGTCCACCAGCTCGCCGAACGACCCGCGCTCGAGCCCCGTCACGAAGGCGATGCCTTTGCCGCGGGCTTCCCGCACCTTCGCCTGCAGACGCGCCAGCGCGTCATCCCAGCTGAGCTTCTGCCAGTCGCCGTTCGCGGCGCGCGCCATCGGATCGGTGACGCGATCGGGATTATACAGGCCCTGGAGCGCCGCCTGCCCGCGCGCGCACAACCGACCCTGGTTGATGGGGGACCCGGGGTTGCCCTCGAGCTTGATCACCCGACCCTCGCGCACCTTGGCGTGCAGCCCGCACCCGGCCGCGCACTCGCGACAGGTCGTCGCGTAGTAGGTGGCGATGCCCGGGACCTGATTCTCCGGCGGCACGAGGTACGGGACCAGCTGCTCGGTGGGCTCCGGGCCGATGCCACACCCCGTCAACGCGGCGGCGCCGCCGCCGGTGACGCCGAGGACTTTCAGGAATCGTCTGCGGTCCATCGCGTCGGGCCTCAGTAGTGACACAGCGTGCAGTCGCGCGACACGTTCCGCTGCAGGTGGCAATTCACACACCAGCCCATCTTCAGGGTGGCGACCTGATAGACCTGCGGCATCCGGCGAACGTCGCCGTGACACGTGACGCAGCTGTCCGTGCCTAGGATCTTGATATGCCGCATGTGTGGGAAGTGCACGAATCCCGGGAGCGCGTGCACGCGCACCCAGCGCGGTGGCTGCTTGTTCACCCACGCCTCGCGCACCTTCTTGATCTCCGCCTGATGCGACGGCGTCGAGCCGCCGATCATCTGATGGCAGCCGAAGCACGTCTGCACCGCGGGGATGCCGGGCTCGCTCGAGATCGTCACCGTGCTGTGGCAGTACAGACACGGCACCTGGTCCTGGCCGGCGTGGACGTCGTGACGGAAGAAGATGGGTTGGCGCGGGCCCTTGAGCCGCCCGGTGTCGTTGATGACGGGGGCCGTGAGGCTTGCAGCGGGTTGACGAGTTTGCGCGGCGGCGGGGACGGCGATCGACACGGCGATCGCCACACCCACCCCGACCCTACCACCCCTCTTCGTCATCCGGAGCGCTCGATGGCGACTGGATCGTTGTGTGTGTGGAACGGCTCGCGGGCGCCGGAATGTAGCGCCGCCGCGGAAGCGCGCACAAGTAGGGGCACGGCCTGCTGCGCCCCGACCACGGCGATCATTCCGGCCGAGCCAACAGCTGATGTTTCAGCGTGACCACGCCGACGAACGCGTCGACCGCGTCCAGATCCGGGAACTCCATCCAGCACCAGCGCACCCCGCCCGCCATGCGCCCATCGCGCACCGCATGGCGCGAGGCCCGCGGCAGGCCGTCGGTCACGCCGAGCTCACGCTCCTCGCTCTCGCTCAGGATGAACGTGCCCGAGAGGCCGGTCTCCATCGGATGCAGGTAGGCGAGCTTGCGCCCGCCGACCTCGTACATCCACACCCACTTCCACGCCGTGCCCATGAACACCACTTGCTCGGTCACGTGCCGCAGCGCCCGAATCCCTTCTCGCGCGCGCTTGAACCGCTGGGCGGCCCGGGTCGGCAGGTCCTTGAGCGGCGCGTCGGACTTGGGACGCTTGCGAGGGCTGGCGTAGAGATTGGTCGCCCAGTAGCCCGGCGGCTGGTGGTCGATCGGGATCATGATCCCTATTGTAAGCGACCCGAGAGCGAACGGAAGCGCCGCTCGAGCGCGCCCTCCTCCGTCTGCCGCGTGGCGAGTACGCCCAGCCAGTCCCGGACTGCGGCGGCCGCCTGCGCCGTGGGCTCGACGTCGGCGCCCTCGATCACGCCGTACAGCTCGACGAGCCGACCGCTGAGTCGCGTGAGGCCGGCGTCGCCGCCGTCGATGGCCGCCGCCTGCCGCTCGAGCGAGTCCAGGACGGCCGCGAGTCCCGCGGCGCCCGCCTGCCCGCGCGCGCGCCCGAGTTCGCCCCGCAGGGCGCGCAGCGTAGCGAGCGCGGTCGAGTCGCGCCGCAGCGCGTCCACGACGCGCAACGCCAGGGCCAGCTGGCGGTCGAGCGCTCGCGGCGCTGCCGCAACGCGCGGGTCCATGGTCACGCTCAAGGCTCGCGTGAGCGTGTGCCCGGCGACCGTGAGACGGACCGTGTAGCGGCCGGGGAGAACCCAAGGACCACGCGGCTCGCGCGGCGTGTCGTGGTACACGGCCGCGATGGGGTACTCATGGCGCAGGGCCGCGGGGGGTGGATAATGCAGGTCCCACACGAAGCGATGCATCCCCGCACCGGTCCCGAGGACGTGCGCCGGTCGGATCCACCAGGATGGAATGTTCAACCCCGAGTCCGACGGCGGCACGGTGTCGGCGCTCGAGAAGCGTCGCACGACCGTCCCGCTGCGGTCGAGAATCTCGAGCGCGACCGGTCCCCCGGCGGCGCGCGGCAGGTAGTAGTCGATTATCGCGCCGTCGGGAGGATTCTGACCGACCGGCTCATCGATCGGGAGCGGTGTGTCGGTGTTCTCGTTCCAGCGTACCCGGACGGCACCGGCGGGCCGGTAGAGGAAGGCGTCGGGCGCCGCGGCGGCCTCGGCGGCCTGGCGCAGCGGCGTGATGTCGTCCAGGATCCAGAAGCCGCGACCGTGAGTGCCGACGACGAGATCGCTGTCGTGGACGACGAGGTCACGCACCGACGTGGGCGGCAGGTTGAGGCGCAGCGCCTGCCAGTGGCCGCCGTCGTCGAACGAGACGTACGCGCCACGCTCGGTCCCCGCATACAACAGCCCACGCCGCGCGGGGTCCTCTCGGACGGCGTTCACGACCGCGTTGCCCGGCAGACCCTGCACGATTTCCGTCCAGCTGCGGCCGCCATCGCCGGTGCGATACACGTGCGGCCGCAGGTCGGCGAGCCGGAAGCGGTTCACCGCCGCGTAGGCGACGAGGGTGTCGAACCGCGAGGCCTCGAGCAGTGAGACCTTGCTCCAGGGCGTCAGCGCGGCGGGCGTGACGTCCGTCCACCTGCGGCCTCCAGTATGCGTCACGTGGATCAGGCCGTCGTCGGTGCCGACCCACAACAGCCCCGCCCTCCGCGGAGACGGCGCGACGGTGTACATCACACCGCGATGCTTGCCCTTCTCGGGATCGAGCGACGCGAACGCTCCGAGGTTTTCGGGCACCGCGTACGTCGCGCGCGTCAGATCGGGACTGATGGTCCGCCAGCTGCGGCCGCCGTCGCTGGTCTGGAACAGGACGTTGGCGCCGAAATACAGCACGTGCGGGTCCACCGGCGAGAACAGCAGCGGCATCGTCCGGACCCAGCGGTACTTCCCGGCCCGCACCGGCTCGGGCGAGACGTCCTGCACCTGGCCCGTGCTCCAGTCGAAGCGAGTGACCCTGCCACCGTATACGATGGTGGGGTGCAGCGGATCGGGCGCGATATAGCCGTACTCTTCGACCCCGACCGGGTGCCACTCTCGGAACGTGATCTGACCGTCGTTGCCGCGGCTCACGATCCCGACCGAGCCGCTCTCCTGCTGCCCGCCGTACACCCAGTAGGGGAAGCGACGGTCGGTCGCCACATGGTAGAACTGGGCCGTGGGCTGGTTGTACCACGAGCTCCAAGTTTCGCCGCCGTTCACCGTCACCACCGCGCCCTGGTCACCCGCGAGCAGGATGACGTTGGGGTCGCCCGGATTGATCCACAGCCGATGGTAGTCGTCTCCGCCGGGGGCGCCGCGGAACGCGGTGAAGGTGTGCCCGCCGTCCAGCGACTTCCACGTCACCACGTTGGCCACATACACGACGTCGGGATTGGACGGGTCGACCTTGACCTCGTTGAAGTCGCCGTCCCGCCCCCACAGCCGCTCGTCGGCGTTGGCGAGCCGCCAGCTGTCTCCGCCGTCATCCGAGCGATACAGCCCACCCCCCTTGGTCGCGCCGACCACGGCGTACATGCGAGCGGGAGCGCTCTGCGATGTGGCGAGGCCGATGCGGCCGAGACCCTCTGCGGCACCGGGGAGGCCGGCCCCGATCTGGCGCCAAGTGGTGCCGCCGTCGGTGGACCGGTACAGACCGTTCGACGCCGACAGGGTCCACGAGCTGCCGATTTCCCATGGCGCCTGCCGCGCGGCCCACAACACGGCGAATACCGTCTGGGAGTTCGCGGGATCGAACGCGAGGTCCACCGCGCCCGTGTTCTCGTCCCGGTCGAGCACTTTTTGCCACGTGGCGCCGCCGTCCAGCGAGCGGTACACGCCCCGCTCGACGCTCGGGCCGTAGGGCTGCCCCAGCACCGCCACGAACACGCGATTGGGATCACGGGGATCGACCACGATCGCCGGGATCTGGAGGCCGTCCGCCAGGCCCACGTGCCGCCAGCTGGCCCCGCCATCAGTGGACTTGAAGATCCCGTCGCCCACGGACAGATCGGGACGCTGCAGGCCTTCCCCGCTGCCGACATAGATGGTGCGCGGGTCGGATGGGGCGACTGCGATCGCCCCGACGGAGCCGGTCGGCTGGTCATCGAAGATCGGGGTCCACGTGCGCCCGTCGTCCCGGCTGCGCCACACGCCTCCGTTGTTCACCCCGATGTAGAGCACCGTCGGGTGGCCCGGCACACCGACCGCGGCGACGGTGCGACCGCCTCGGAACGGACCGATCTGGCGCCAGCGCATTTCCGCGAACAGGGCCGGGTCGTACTGTTGGGCCGGGCTCACGGACCGGAGCCCGGCGACCGAGAGCGCGCACAGCATGACTACCTGACTCACACGAGCCACGGTTCGACTCCTGCTAGAGGGTGTGTGTCGCGGCACGGAAGCGCCCGGGATCGAGCAGGCGGGCGATCGACACGCCGGGGACGCTCATCCGTCCGTCCTTGCTCATCGTCAGCTTGACCACGTCCGATCCTCGCCCGAACCAGCGGGCACTCGGCTCCAGGTCCGAGGGATACACGCACCCAGGGAGCGCGGCCACGGCGATCCCCGCCTGGGAGCCGATGCCCGATTCCGGCATCGTGCCGGCCCAGAGCCGGGCGCCGCACTCCGCCGCCACGCGATAGATGCGGCACGCTTCGGTCAACCCGCCGATGCGATGGACCTTGATGTTCCACACCAGCGGCCCCTCGAGCGCGACGATCTGGCGGGCGATCCCGGCATCGCGCAGCGTTTCGTCGAGACACAGCGGCGTCTCGAGGGCCCGTGCCAGCCGGGCGTGGCCGACGAGCTCCTCCGGCGCGAGCGGCTGCTCGATGTACAGCAGGCCGGCGGCATCGAGTGCGCGCAGCGCGCGCTCGTCGCGGGGCCATTCGTAGGCGCCGTTCGCGTCGACCGTGAGCGGCAGGTCGGTTCCCGCCATCCCGTCGCGGGCGGCCCGAACCGCGAGCTCGTCCCAGCCGGGCGCGACCTTGATCTTGACGCGGCGGTAGCCGTGCTGCAGCGCGTCGTAGACGCGACGCGTGAGCGTGTCGGGGCGCCGATCCTCGGGGATGCCGAGCGCCACGCCGCAGGGGAAGCCCGTCGCCGGCGCGACGCCGAGCCGTTCCGCGACGAGCTGGGCGAGCCCGGTGCCGCGGCGGTGGGCTTCCAAGTCCCACGCCGCCGTCTCGATGCCCGCCCGCGCGAACGGATTGCCCCGCACGTTCTCGCGCAGCGCCGCGTCGACGGCCTCGGGAGAATCGAACTCCCGTCCCGCGACCCGGGACACGAGCACCCGGGTGAGCAAATCGCGCACGCTGCCGAGCGTCTCTTCCGAGTAGAACGGCAGCTCGTCGGGCGCCGCCTCACCGTAGCCGACGTGCCCGTCGTCGTCGTGGAGCACGACGACGAGCGAGCGGCGCGCGTCGATCCGGCCACCGGAGATGATAAAGGGCTCCAGGAACGGAAGCTCCAGCGCGTGCAGCTCAACCCGGGCGATGCGCATGGGCCCGCAGGTCGAGGAAATGCAGCTCGCCGTCGCGCCGCTCAAGCTCGCCGTGCGCTTCGAGCGCCAGCATCCCCGCGATCAAACCATCTTCCGGCGCGAACAGCAGCGCATGCAGCGCCCGCTGGGTGCGGGAGCCGTGCGTCGCGGGATACTGGGACAACGGCAGCTGAAAGAAGCTGTGCAGCTCGACGCTCTCGCAGCCGCGGCGCGCGTAGTCGAGGATCAGGCGGCCGGAGCAGATGTTGCCGGTGCCAACAAGTGCCGGGAACCCCGGGCTTGCGCCCGGGGTCAGGAGAGTCCCCAGGACTCTGAGATTCCGGTCGCTCAAGTCCCAGCCTCCATAGGCGACACCGCGCTCCGCATCGAACAGCCGGTTGAAGCACACCAGCGCATCCGCCTCGGAGGCCGCGCGCATCATGTCGAGCTGAAAGGCGTCGTCGAAACGTGCATTCATGAGCTTCACCGCCACGCGCACCGGCAATGGTGAGGCGGCCCGGATCCGCCCGGGCACTTCCCGCAGCCAGCGGAGGATCTGCGCGCGGTCGTCGGCGAGGGCATCGCCGGCGAGCGTGGGCGAGAAATCCTTCTCGACGAGCAGCGGCGGCGCCCCCCAGGCCTGCGCCAGCCGCCCGGTCGTATGGCGATATTCCGCGTCCCGGAACGGCTCGTCGAGGCGCGGCAGGTGATACTTCACCGAGGGCACGACGAGCGGGCCGCCGGCGCGAGTCACGTCCCGACCGGCGCGCACCAGGGCGAGGTACTCGTCGAGGGTGCGGTCCCAGCCGCGTCCCTTCCATGTCACCGTCCAGCCCGGCCGGCCGTCAGAAGCCGCGCGCCGCTCCACGCGCATCCGGGTCTCGTGAATCGCCCAGGCGGCCATCGCCTGCGCGCCTGTCTCATCTTCGGCGATGACCGTCTTGAGCACCACGAACGCCAGTCCCGCGGCGGCGTCCTCCTCGAGCTGGCCCGCGTTGAGCGACAGCTGCCCCGAGCCCTTGCCGATGGGATGCGGCAGCGGCTCCCCGGCATAACGACCCGTGAGATCGATCCGATACGCGGCCCGCACGTGGGCGGCGAACTCGCGCGGCAGGCCCCGCTTGAACCGCTCGAAGTCCTGCTCGAGCTGCGCGCGCACCCTACTGCGCGAAGCGGGACAAACGGAACTGCGGGTCCGGCGTCCCGTCGCCGAGGACGAGCCGGGCCACGAGCTCGCCGAGCGCCGGCCCATGCTTGAACCCGTGCCCTGAGCCTCCGCCCACGAGCCAGGCGTTCGCCGCGGCCGGGTGGCGATCGATGATGAAGTGCTCGTCCGGCGAGTTCTCGTACTGGCACACGCGCGCCTCGACCAGCGGAGCGTCCTTGAGCGCCGGAAAGCGGAATGCCAGGTAGTCGCGGGCGCTGCGTAGCGCCTCCGGCGACGGCACACGCTCGCCGGCGGTGGGGTCGAACGCCGGCCCTCGCGCGTCGTCCGCCACCTTGAACCCCCGCCATTCGTTCCCGGGGATCCCGTACATGAAGTGATTGGCGTGGTCGGCCCACACGGGGAGCGCCTCCTCGGTGAAGCGCGCGTCACCGGGCGGCGTGCCGAAGAAGAACA
>WNFX01005261.1_pt1 | contig 17869 bp, 19 predicted proteins | sample 5400111 | NCBI WGS metagenome assembly WNFX01 (sample SAMN13153363, study PRJNA577476) | soil metagenome | isolation source: 40 cm soil or saprolite under grassland replicate 1 | place: USA:California | collected 2016-06-15 | reverse complement strand
ACAGCCCGAATTGCTCGTCAGATCTGCCACGCCAAGGTGGCGCGCGTCCTTACTTCGCGTATTTTGCGACGCATGGCAAGCGATTCAGTCTTCCGTGGCATCCAATTATCGGTGAAGCAGACCGAATTGCTCGCGTGTCCCCGCATGCGCGTGCCACTCAGCTTGCGCTGTCATATCGTGTCAGTAAGATCGGCCCGTGCTTTCTCAACCCGATTCTGCTTTGACCGACTCTGCGCACGCCGGCCAAATGCTCGAGCTGATGTACAAGCTCATGGAATATCGCAGTCATGAGATACGCCATCGGCTTGAAAAAGTCGGCCGCGCCGCATCCATGTTGCACATGGATGTCTTGCTTCTCATCTATCACTTTGCCAGGTTCGGCCCGGGAAATATCCTCGAAATCGGCCCCTACATTGGCGGTTCCACGATCGCCGCCGCATTTGGCGTGCGCGACTCCGGCACGCCCAAAAAGATCGTTAGCATCGAAGCCGGAGGACGATTGGAACACTTTCGAATACCGAGCAGGCATATCTTCAAAGATCTGAAAAAGAACCTGGCGCGATTCGGCGTGCTCGAGAATGTCACTTTGATCAACGGTCGCTCTTTTGAGGAGACGACGAAGTCGGCGGTCGGGCAGATGCTGCGCGCGGGCGAGGTGGGTCTATTTATGTTTGATGCTGATAACAACGTACGCCGCGACCTGGACTGTTACGGCGACCTACTGAGCGATCGTTGCTGGCTCGTGATTGATGATTATTTCGGACCGGCGAAAGCAGCGCCGGTCCGGGCGCAAGTCGATGAACTCGTATCCGCTGGAAGGATCGTCCCCTTTGGATATTACGGATGGGGCACTTGGATCGGCCAGTGGCGCCCGAAATGAGTCGTGCTAACGGCTACCCGCTGAAAATTTCTCGACAGCGTGGCGTACTCTTCGATCTGGAAGGGATTCGCGATGGCGCTAACAAATCCGTTGACAAGCAGCCGCTCCACTTGGAAAGTCAAAACTCGTTTTTCATCATGCTTGTCCCGCAACTTACCCCATCCGCTCTCGCAGGCAGCTTACCGACCATTCTTCAATTCCCGACGGAAGCATCCCGCCCCGTTCGTTTCTTGCGCCATATGACGACTCAACTTCTCCAGGAAGCAGCCCAAGTGATCCCAAATCAGCAAGTTCTGATCAACGTTGTCTCCAAGCGCGTGCGCCAGCTCGGTTTGGGACATCGACCCATGGTGGAGATAACTCCTCGCATGTCGCTCACCGATATTGCGCTTAAGGAAATTGTCGCAGGCAAATTAACGTACGAGCTGCTTCACGAGTCGGCGGACGGCGCGTAGCCGGGCGACACATGCCTGGTCGCCCGCGCGGCGACTGTGCAATATGACGGCTGAGTCGATCGTCAATCGCAAGGCGCTGCACGACTATCACGTTCTCGAGCGCTACGAGGCCGGCATCGAGTTGAAGGGTAGCGAGGTTAAGTCCATCCGCGCTGGCAAGGCAAATATCAGCGACGCTTTTGCGCGAATCGAAAATGGCGAAGCCTTTCTCTATAACGCTGATATCCAGCCGTACGCACAGGCGAGTCACGAAATTCCTGCCGCCAAACGTGTGCGCAAACTCTTGTTGCACCGCCAGGAGATCGACAAGCTTTACGGCGAAACGCAAGTGGCAGGTCGTGCATTGGTCGTTCTCAAACTCTATTGGAAAAACGGCAAGCTCAAAGCCGAGCTTGGCGTGGCCCAAGGCAAAGTCGCGCGCGATAAGCGCGCGGATTTGAAGAAGCGCGCCATCGATCGCGAAACGGCACGCGAAGTCGCGCGCTTTAATCGCAAACACGGCTAGTTCAATTTGTAGCGGCCCTCACGGAGCGGCGCTTCAGTTTTAATCTGTCCTAATCTGCGTAATCTGGAGATCATGCTTCGGGTCCTGCTACTCGCAGTAGTCCTCCTGTTCATCGCATGGTTAGTTCTGCGCCTGGTCCGAACACACCGCTTTTCGTTACAGGACAGCGTTGTCCTCATTACGGGCGGATCACGCGGACTTGGGCTCGTGCTTGCGCGGCAAATTTGCGCCGCAGGCGGTCAGGTCGCGTTGCTTGCACGGGATGCGGCGGAACTCGCGCGCGCAAAAGCTGATCTCGCCCGGCGCGGTGGCACCGTGCTGACCATCCAATGCGATTTGCTGGATGCCGGACAAGTTCAGCCGGCTATCCGGGAAATCATTGATCGCTTCGGCAAGATTGACGTCTTGATCAACAACGCCGGCATTATCGAGGTCGGCCCACTCGATCATATGACACGGGAAGATTTCGAGCGGGCAATGCGATTGCATTTTTGGGCGCCCTTCGAATTGATTTCACAGATCGTTCCCGAAATGCGCACATGGGGAGGCGGTCGCATCGTCAACATTTCTTCCATTGGCGGTAAGGTCGCAATACCGCATCTCGCACCTTATAGTGCGAGTAAATTTGCGCTCACCGGTCTCTCCGACGCGTTTCGTGCCGAGCTCGCACGCGACAATATTTATGTGACAACCGTCGCGCCGGGAATGATGCGCACCGGCTCGCACGTAAACGCAAAATTCAAAGGCAAACACGACTCCGAATTCGCCTGGTTCGGTGCCTCGGCCGGAGCGCCACTGATATCCACGAATGCAGACCGCGCGGCCCGAAAAATTCTTGCCGCCTGTCGTCGCGGCCAGCCATCGCTCACCCTCACGTTTTCCGCGCGCATGGCGATTCTCGGCAACGCCCTCTTTCCAAATCTCACCGGCTACATGATGAAGGTGGTGAATCGATTTCTTCCCGGAGCAGGCGATGAAGGAGGCAATCAATTACGTGCTGGGTCGCAGCTCCGCCGACTGAATCCGACGTGGCTTACGCGTCTGGCCGATCGTGCGACGATTCGCAACAACGAGGACCGCCCGACTTGATAGTACTTGCTTGCCCTCCGCCTCTTCCGTTCCAATGGAAACAATAGGGCGAGGGGTTCCCCGTCATAGCCAAACATTTTGCCCTGCGGTAAACGCCCGGTTATTAGCTTGTGAGCAAACGTCTCTTCGTTGCCGTCGATCTGCCGGAATCGACACGTGAGCTCCTCTCTAACCTCGACCCCCACATTCGCGGAGTGCGTTGGGTGGATGCCGAACAAATGCACCTCACACTTGGTTTCTTTGCCGACGTCCGGGAAGAGATCAATCCGGCGTTTCGTGAAAAACTGAATGGAATTGATTTCGGTGCTTTTTTTCTACCCATTATCGGCGTGGGCGCGTTTCCGTCGAGAGGCTGGCCGAAGGTGATCTGGATCGGCGTTGGTCGCGGGCATCCGCATCTTTTCCAATTGCACAAACGGGTGAGCGACGCTGCAATCGCGTCGGACCTCGAACCCGATCTTCGCCCCTGGCATCCGCATATCACGATCGCGCGATGTCGCGACGTCGCACCGCAATCAGTGCGAGAGTTTCTCAAATCGAATGTCGATCTTGATGCCGGAATGATCCGCGTTGATTCGTTTCATCTCTATTCTAGTACGCTGACGCCCGCGGGTCCGATTCACACGCGCGAGCTCAGCGTCGGTTGCCGCGAATAATGCGACGCTCACCCGTCTTCGCATGGTTACGACGCGGCAGGCAGAGCGCCGCTACAGATTCCGGCTCGAGAGCGGCGCAGCCACGTCCTCGAGCGACCGCCTTTCGGCTGGCACGCCGATCCATGCTTCGACTAATGCGCCAAAAATCATGAGCGCGGCCGCCACCAGATATCCTATGAACAATGCCGTGATCGACCCAGTACCGATGATCCATCCGAATAACGTCGGCGCGCCCACTCCGCCCGCCAATGTTCCGATCGCGTAGAAGATTGCGATTGCCAGCGCCCGAATTTCCAGCGGAAAAATTTCGCTCACCGTCAAGTAAGCCGAGCTCGCTGCGGCCGACGCAATAAAGAAAATAATCGTCCAAGCCAGTGTTTGTGTCTGAGCAGTCAATAGTCCCGCGTGAAAGAGCCACCCCGTCAGCGCGAGCAAAATCCCGGCGAGACCATAGGTAGCAGCGATCATTTTCTTGCGACCGATGGTGTCGAAGAGATGCCCGAGCAAGAACGGACCGAGCATATTTCCCAGCGCGAAGAAGAGCAAATAACCGCCCACATCTTTCGCCGGCACCGAGTAAAACCGGATCAACACAAGGGCATAGGTGAAAAAGATTGCGTTATAAAAGAAGGCTTGTGTCAACATTAGGACAAGACCGAGAAATGAACGCCGCCGATGTTCGTGGACGATCGCATCCCAAATTTCGTGCCATGGCGTGTGCGTGCGCGTTCGAATGCGCGTGGGCGGCGCATCGCTGTAGCCCGGATCGGTGATCCCGGCTGCATTCGATCCCACGATCGTTCGTTCGACCTCACCAACGATTCTTTCCGCCTCCTGATTTCTTCCGTGAATCATGAGCCAGCGCGGACTTTCCGGAATCCATCGGCGAAAGAAAATTATGACCAAACCAAGCATCGCGCCGATCCCAAATGCGCAGCGCCAACCCAGCCAGATCGGCAGGCGGCGCGGATCAAGCAGGAAAATCGTAGCGCCCGCACCCAGCGCCGCGCCCAGCCAGTAGGAACCGTTGATCATCAAATCGGCGCGCCCGCGCACGCGCGCCGGAATCAATTCGTCGATGGCAGAATTAATCGCCGCGTATTCGCCGCCAATGCCGGCGCCCGTTAGCGCGCGAAAAAAAGCGTAGCTCGCGAAATTCCAGGAAAACGCCGTCAATCCCGTTGCGACGAGATAGACCGCTACCGTGACGAAGAACAATTTCTTTCGCCCCAGCCGGTCGGTGCCGTAGCCGAAAAGCAGCGCGCCGAGCACTGCGCCGGCGAGGTAAAAGGTTGCGCTGGCGCCGACCTGCGTATCGGTGAGCCCGAGAGTCTCGCGGCGTGTAAGAATTCCGCCTAACGACCCGGCGAGCGTGACTTCAAGGCCATCAAGAATCCAGGTTGCGCCGAGTGAGACAACGATCAGCCAGTGCCATCGGCTCCACGGCATCCGGTCCAGCCGCGCGGGTACGCGCGATTCAATCGTTTCGCCGTCCTGCATAACGAGCATTCATCTCGCGCAAAGATAGGCATGGCGCAAAATGCAACCGAGTGATTGCGGCGAAGCCCGCGGCTGCGTTCGTTTCTCGAAAAGGCTTACATCTGTTCCAGAAAATTAACGGCACCCGTATCGAGACTGTAATACGCGCCGACCACACGGACCTCGCCGGAATCAACTTTGGGTTTGAGGATTGCCGTAGATGAACGCAGCGCTTGTACGACGTTTTTGACGTTTGCCTCGACGGTTGCTTTGAGGTCATCTTTGACGGTGGCTTCCACTGCGGGCCGGATCGCTGTTACCAGCGATTGGATATGCCCAGGTGCCTTGCCTTTTGCCGCGATTGTTTCCTTTGCCGCTTTAACAGCGCCGCAGTCCTGATGCCCGAGTACCACGATCAGGTGCACGCCCAAATGATCAACCGCGTATTCGATACTGCCCAGGCTATGATCGTCGATCACGTTACCTGCCACGCGGCACACAAATAGATCGCCGAGTCCTTGATCAAACACGATCTCGGGCGGAACGCGCGAATCAGCGCAACCGACAGCGATCGCAAACGGGTGCTGACTCTTGCTCAATTGCGTCCTTTCTTCGCCTGACTGGCGCGGGTGCTGCTGATTGCCGCTGGTGTAGCGTTCATTCCCTTCTTTCAGCCGGGACATTGCCTCAGCCGGGGAGACAATCGGCTTGTTGGCAGCGCCGGGATCCGCAGCCGCGGCAAATTGATTTGCGCCAAGCAGAGCGGCGATAACAAAAAACGATATGAAGCGTGTCTTTCTCATGAGTGTTTTTGCAGTTTTCGTATCTTCCAATCAAGCCAAAATTTAGATTACTGAAAAACAGCGACGCATCCTGACACGTCGCTAAGGTGAATGTTAGGGTGTTAATGAGATCACATCGCGTTTAACTGTGCGACGCGTCTCTCGTGGTGGCCCCCTTCGAAAGCGGTTTCGAGCCAGATCCGCACAATCTTTAGCACCAAATCTTCGGAAATAAGACGCTCACCGATGGAAAGGACATTGGCGTCATTGTGTTGCCGTGAAAGCCGGGCCGACTCTTCATTCCAGCAAAGCGCACAACGCACACCATGCACTTTGTTCGCCACCATCGCTTCGCCGTTGCCCGAGCCGCCGAAGACAATTCCACGCTCGCATTCGCCGCGCGCTACCGCTTCCGCCGCCGGACGAATGAAAAGCGGATAATCTACGGGTTCCTCATTAAAGGTGCCGAAGTCGTTTACGTCGTGTCCGAGTGAGCCGAGCAACTCCTTCACCTTTTCCTTGTAGCGAAAACCGGCGTGATCCGTGCCGAGCGAAATTTTCATGTGATGAATTTATTACCCGAGGTGCGCGGTCGTTGTCGAGGGCTACCACCTCTTGTCACGCATTGATCCGAAAATCGAAAGAGTAAACAGATAGAGATGTCTCGACTCCGCTCGACATGACAGAGACAATTCCTCGCGCTGAATGGACGAGTAAATATTCCCCTTCAATTTTCCGCAAGGCTTGCGGCCTAACCGCCGTGTAACTTTGCCAGTTCGCGCCAAACCTCTCGTTCACGCTCGGTTAGTTTCTTTGGCACGTTGATCTGAACATCGACATAAAGATTTCCGCGTGTTCCCGAGGTGCTCGGAAGTCCGCGTCCCCGTAACCGAAATCGCTGTCCGCCGTGGGTGCCTGGCGGAATTTTCAGGCGCACGTTCCCTTCGAGAGTCGGTACGAGCAATTCGCTGCCCAGCACCGCCTGCCAGGGTTCAATCTTCACCTCGTGAACCAGATCGCTGCCCTCGACCGAAAAGTCGGGATGTTTCGCCAAACGCACCCGCAAAAAGAGATCGCCACTTTTCCCTCCGCGCACGCCCGCTTCGCCTTGGCCCGCGAGGCGGATTCGTTGCCCTTCGTGAACGCCGCGCGGGATTTTGACCTGATAATTTTCCACTTTGTTTGAACCGGCGCGGCGCAACGAAACTGTCCTGGTCGAACCATGAAGAGCTTCTTCCAGCGTGACCATGATGTCGGCTTCCACGTCGGCCCCGCGTTCGGCCGTCGCCTGACGCCCGCCGAATCCTCCGAAAGCAGAGCGGCCGCGACCGCCGCCGAAAAACGCCTCGAAAAAATCGCTAAACCCAGTTCCGCCAAACTCGAATTCAACTCCGCCATTTTCGCCACCGCCCCATTGCCATTGCTGGAACCCGCCGCCTGGCTGCTGCGCTCCCCAGCCGGGTGGCGGTTGAAATCCGCCCGGCTGGTTCCAACCCGCGCCGAGTTGATCGTACTTCTTGCGCTTCTCCGCATCGCTCAAGACCTCGTAGGCTTCATTGATCTCCTTAAACTTTTCCTCGGCGGCCTTTTTGTCCTTGGCCACATCGGGATGATGTTTCCGCGCCAGCTTGCGAAACGCCGTGCGAATTTCATCCTCAGAGGCCGTCTTCGGGACCCCGAGAGTTTCGTAATAATCTCTGAACTGGACCGCCATCGGCTCTCAACCTTGTGCCTCCGCGCGATTCGCGCAACCTTCACTCGATGCGTGAGCTCGGAAAATTCGTGGTCATCATCGGCATAATCATGACGCTGGTGGGACTGGTAATGTGGAGCGGCTTCGCACCGAAATGGCTGGGACGATTGCCCGGCGACATCCGAATCGAGCGCGAGCATTCCGCATTTTATTTCCCAATCGTTACCTGCATCATCCTCAGCATCGTGCTCAGCTTGCTTCTGTCGATCTTCCGACGCTGACCATTTTCAAATGGTCAGCCAATCACGCATTCAAACTCGGCTTGATGACCATGTCACTCATCTCCTGCGTTGCCGGCGTTGCCTGCGGATGCAATCGACCCCGGTTTCGGGTGAGGCGGTCCTGAGCAATGTCATGTTGATCGGCCAGGCGCCGGGCCCGCGTGAGCCGGTATTGCAGCGCCCTTTCGCGCACACCGCGGGTAAAACGATGTTTCGCTGGTTCGAGCAATTCTGTGGTCTGAACGAAGCTGCCGTAAGATCGACAATTTATTTCGCAGCGGTCTGCCGGTGTTTCCCCGGCAAAACTTCGTCCGGAGGCGATCGTGTGCCGGCACCCGATGAAATCCAGAATTGTTCCTCATGGATGGATGAGGAGATCAAAATTTTAAAGCCGCGCCTAATAATTCCGGTTGGCCGTTTGGCCATCGCGCAGCTTATCGATTGCAGGAAGCTGGAAGAAGTGATCGGCCGCGGATTTCGCGTCGAGCGGGCAGGTCATCGCGTTGATCTAATTCCGCTGCCGCATCCCTCAGGCGCATCTCCGTGGCACAAAATTTCACCGGGAAAGGAATTGCTCGAAAAAGCCATGCGCAAAATCGCGCGCCACCCGGCGATGCGCGCGTTAGGGACAAAATTGTAGGACATCTCTGTGAAATGCCGTGTGCTACAGCACATTTGGGGCGTTGAAAGTTGAGCGTCGAACGTTGAAAGTTTGCAAATGTCTTCCAGTCATATTCCAACCCGCGCGGAGATTCCCGAGTCCGACAAATGGGACCTGACGCAGCTCTTTACGGATGTCGGCAAGTGGCAGGAGGATTTTGGCTGGCTTCAGCGGACGTATCCGAAACTCGAAAGTTGGAAGGGTAGAGTAGGGGAGTCGGCGCAAACGCTTGCCGAAGTACTTGAGTTTGAAAAGTCGCTCGAGCTGAAAATCGAACGCGTCTATCACTACGCCTCGCTGCAACTGGCCGAGAACAGCACGAATAACGAATACTTGGCGCGGATCGGACAGGTTCAAAATCTGCTCACCAAGATTGGTGAAGCGGGCGCGTTTATTGTCCCCGAAATACAGGCAATCGACGACGCCACTTTCGCGAAGTTTCTTGTCGATCCAGCGCTGGCCGATTGGCGGATCAAGTTGCACAAAATTCGCAGGATGAAGCCGTATGTGCTTTCCGTACCCGAGGAACGCCTTCTCGCGCTGAGTAGTATCGCGCTCAGCGGTTACGACGACGCATTTTCGCAGCTTACCGATGTGGACATGAAATTCGGCGTCTTGACCGACGAGACCGGTCGCGCGGCACCGCTTACGCAAAGTTCGTTCAGTTCGTTTCTGGTTAAGCGCGATCACGAACTGCGCAAGCGCGCCTTCCATCAATTCTACGCGGAATTTCAGGACCATCAGTACACGCTGGCCGCGTCACTCGCCTACTCGGTTAAGGCGGATGTGTTTCAGGCGCACGCGAGACATTATTCATCTGCGTTGGAGGCGGCGCTCTTTCCCGATGATGTACCGGTCGCCATGTATGACGGATTGGTTGCGTCTGTCCGCAACAACCGCGATCCACTTTTTCGCTACTTCGATTTGCGCCGGCGCGCGCTGGGGTTGGGCGAGCTGCATCATTACGACACGTATGTGCCGCTGGTTCCGGAAATCGAAACGCGATTTACTTTTGATCGGGCAGCGGAAATGGTTCTCGCTGCGGTGGCCCTGCTGGGGAAAGAGTATGTCGATACCTTAAAGGAAGGCCTGCGGGGGCGCTGGTGTGATCGTTACGAAACGAAAGGCAAGCGCAGCGGCGCGTTTTCATCCGGAAGCTACGGCGCGCCGCCCTACATCCTGATGAATTACAAGGAGGATGTCTTCGCCGATGTTTACACGCTGGCGCACGAAACTGGTCACTCGATGCATACCTGGTTCGCGCAAGAATCCCAACTGTTTCAGGATCACGAGTACCCGATTTTCCTGGCGGAGGTTGCATCGACGTTCAACGAAGAGCTGCTTACGCATCATCTACTCGAGCAAACGAGCGATCGGAAGATGCGCGCCTATATCATCAATCGACAGATCGACGATCTGCGCGGCACACTTTTCCGGCAGACGATGTTTGCTGAGTTCGAGAAAATCATTCACTCGATCGAGGAAAGCGGCGACGCGCTTACGCTCGATGTTTTCAAATCGGAATATCACAAGCTCCTCGAAACGTATTTTGCTGAGAATTTCGTGCTCGATCCCGAGCTCGATCTTGAATGCCTGCGCATCCCGCATTTCTACCATGCGTTCTACGTCTATAAATATGCGACTGGCATATCTGCCGCGGTTGCGCTTTCGGAACGCGTGCTTTCCGGTGAACATCGAAGCGTGGAGGCCTACCTTAATTTCCTCCGCTCGGGGGGCTCGAAGTTCCCGCTCGAAGCGCTCAAAATCGCGGGCGTAGACATGGCAACACCGGCGCCGATCGAGAGCACGCTGCGATTATTTGAGCGGCGCCTGGAGGAGCTCGAAGCGCTTCTGCTGTAGAATCCAGGGACCCAAGGATCGGCGGTCTCCACTCCGCCGAAAAGGCCGGCTTGGAAGACGTCCCTCCCTGGTTAATCTGCTTCGATGCAATTGACCCCAGGCGAACTTCGCGAGCGCTTGGACCCGCTCTTTCGCGAAAATTTTGAAAAACTTGGGGAACTCGGCGCGTCGGTTTCCATTTGGCACGATGGAAAACCGCTTGTCGATCTTTACGGCGGCTTTCGCGACACGCGTCGCCAACATCCATGGACGACGGATACGATCGTTCTCGTCTGGTCGGCAACGAAAGGAATCGGTAGCGCCTGCGTGTTGCATGTCTTGCAGGAAAATAAGATCGACATCGACCGATGCGTGGCCGAGTTCTGGCCCGAGTTTGCGCGAGCGGGCAAAGACAAAATCACACTTGCGCAACTGCTTTCGCATCAGGCTGGGCTTTGCGCTTTAGATCGACCAGTCGATGTGCTCGACTACGATGCAGTCGTTCGAGCTCTTGAAGCGCAAAGGTCGTTGTGGCCGCCCGGAACCGCACATGGTTATCATGCCCGCACGTTCGGTTTTCTTCTGGACGAACTTGTGCGTCGCATCGCTGGGAAACCACTGGCAGATTACTGGCGACAGATTTTTGGCGAGCCTCTCAAGCTCGATTTTTGGATTGGCTTGCCGGAAAAAGAGAATCCTCGCGTGGCGACGATGTATGCCGCAAAAGCAGGTAGAGCGCCGGAGCCGAGACAATTTTGTGTGGATCTAACGACGCCCGGCACGCTGGCGCGCAAAACTTTCACTTCCCCTCATGGATTGCACGCGGTCAGCGCGATGAACGACATTTCGGTCCGCGCGCAGCCGATTGTCTCCTTCGGTGGAATCGGCAGCGCCGCGGCCCTGGCAAGATTCTATTGCATGCTCGCCAATGGCGGAAAATTCGATGGTCGCGTCTTTTTCTCAGAGAAAACGATCGAATGGATGACGACGACGCTAACGGATGGCATTGACCGCGTTTTTCAAATACCGACAGCATTTTCTGCGGGATTTATGAAAGATGCACGGACCGCGACGCGAAGAATCTTCGGCAGATCGCCGAGCGCCTTTGGACATCCCGGTGCGGGCGGCAGCCATGCCTTTGCCGATCCGGAAAACAAGATCGCGTTCGCTTACGTGATGAATCAAATGGAGCAATCGCTGCTGCCTAACGAGAAATCGCTGCGGCTCGTGGACGCGATTTATTGTAGCCGCGCCTCTGTGAGGCGCGCAACGCAGACGAGATAGAAATGCGCGCGTCGCGCTTCGCAGAGCGAAGCGGCTACATTTCACCGATCATTGTGATCCAAATTTTTCGGCGATGCTGCGCGTGACGATGCTCGAACAGGAAAATGCCCTGCCAAGTCCCGAGCTGCATCCTTCCTTTAACAATCGGCACAGTCTCGCTTGTGCGCGTCAGGACCATGCGGATGTGCGATGGCATGTCATCGCTGCCCTCCGAGCCGTGAGTAAAGTAATCAGCATCTTCCGGTACCAGGCGATTGAAGAATTCCTGGAGATCATGTCGCGCGGTTGGATCGGCGTTCTCCATGATGATCACGCTGCAACTGGTGTGCTGAACAAACACGGTCACCGTTCCATTGCGCAGGCCGGAGTTGTCGATCTTCGCCTGGATCTCGTCGCTGATTTCGTACATCCCCTTGCGACTGGTGCGGACTTCGAGTCGGTCGTGGTGTACGCGCATTGGGCGCACTGTTATCCAACGCGGCGATGAGAGCAATCTTGCTGGCATTTTGGACTGTTTCGAATGTCGCGTCACAAACCGCCTCACCTCAATCCTCTCCCCGCTTGAGAAAGGGTAGAGGCGGACGAACATAAATGCGATGAAAGTGCGAATGCAGTTTTACGCGCAATTGCGCGATCTGGCTGGAATCCGCGAGCAGGATTTCGATCTTGCCGAGGGATCAACCGTTGGCGACTTGCTTGACCAAATTTATGTGCAACACCCTGCGCTTCGCACACATGACAAGGAATTTGTGGATCGCAAGTACAGACCTAAGCCTGGCGAGGAGATTTCAATAATGCCGCCGGTACAAGGGGGATAGCTGTACCCGCCGCCTTGCGGTGTGATGCGCGTATGTTTAGCACGTCGGCGTCGCGCTTCGCACCCGCCTTCGCGGTGCTACGGCATGGCAAGCAGCGAAAGCGGCTACAGAATCAGTCGCGGAAATTTGAATGATTTCCTTGGCTTTGTTTCCTTCGAGTCCTTGCCGAATTTTTAATTCCTGCCGGGCATGACCGATGGATGAGATTTCCGGATCGGCCTGCTCGACGTTTCGGAGATCGACGCTGCGCTTCGAAAGTTTACCGATCATAATTTCGCGCAGGCCTCGGAGGCGGGCGGCATCTTCGGCAGTGAGCGTAATTTTCTCTTTCTCGGCAAGAATTTCAGCAGTTGTGCCTTTGAAATCGAATCGGGTGGCAAGCTCTTTGCGCGCCTGATTGATCGCATTATCGAGTTCCTGCTTGTCTATTTCAGAAACGATGTCGAACGAGGGCATCTGCGATTGCGGATTTTAGATTGTGGATTTGAGATTGAGCAAACGATTTCGCGTTACGGATTAGCTTCCACGATTTTAATGTTGCCTTCCGTTACATGCATTTTAATTGTGGCGTCGCCCCCGTTGCGGACGAGCATGTCCACATTCGATATTCCTTCGGCACCGCGCTCGTCTTGTTCGCCGAAATCGTTCGCAATCTTTCCATCGACAGCTTCAGCATTCAGATGAAAAGCGGCGTCACTTGGAAGGTAGGCCAGCGCATTTCCATGTGCGATGTCTGCCCGGATGGAAAACCTGCTCGGCTCCCACCACTCGTAGGTCAACGCGAGCGTGCCGCGGCCCACCAAAAAGGCCGCATCACTGAAGCAGTTGTGCTCGAACATTTGGCCGCTTCCCAGACGGGCGTGAATGGTCTGGCCATGCATTCCATCCACGAGCACTTCGCCGTTATCTAATTCCAGGCGCGATATGTTAGCGGTTTGTGGCACGACGATGGTGTAATCGACCGTACCGGAGCGGTCAAACAAGCCCCAGGTCTGCTTCGGGGGAAAATTTGTTTCGATAGACACCGAGCCTGGCTGCGCGGAAACATTGATCGCGATCTGTTTCAGGCGATCGTAGGTATAGGCTTTTTTGATCGCTCGCACTCGTATTTCGTTCGCGGCCGAACCGTAAACACAAATTGCGCCATCTCCATTTTTAATTGTGACGTTTGCGGCGGGTTCAATCGCGTAGGATTGCTCGAAAATCTCCTCCAACGTGCGGTCTGTCGCGGAGCCGCAACTCGTAAGCGAAGATAATAATGCGGTGAGTATGAGGCGAAAGCCTTGCCTATTAATAGTTGCTGGTCGCACGAACAAATTCCATCAGCGCATGTGCGTTGCTAATCAAGGGAAGAAGTGCGGTGACGGCCAAGACCGCAAAAAGTGCGGCTTCACCCCAAAACGCGCGGCGCGCTTCTTTTTTGAGATAGTCGCCCGTGATATTCCAAAACGATCGTGCTGAGCAACGCACATAATTCGAGTTAAAACTGTCCAGTGCAACAGGACGATAATTGTAATCCGTCAACGGCAAGCAGCGATTTCCGCGAGGGGTTAATGGTGTTGGTTTCATAATTTCAATAGTTTGTTGTTTCCTATGAGATGCGCCGCGCATCCCGAATGGATTCAAAATTTATCGCCGTGTAAGAACTTTGCCTGGCCACCGCGGGCCAGGTTCAGAAACTCGCATCACAGGGCGCCGGGGATGTCCCGCGTTTATCGCCAACCGAGAAATCGCCGCCAGAGCTCACTTCGGCGCTCACACCCATAACGTCCGATCGAATGTGCGATATTGGATCGCCTCGCTGACGTGTTCTGGTGAGATGTCGATCTTGTCGTCGAGATCGGCAACGGTGCGCGAAACCTTTAGAATGCGATCGTAAGCACGAGCGCTGAGATTCAATTCGTTCATTGCCACACGAATCAGGTCCTGCGAATCCTGTTCGAGCCTGCAATGTTGCTTGAGATGTCGCGTGGCCATCCGTGCGTTACAGGTTACTTTCGGGTCATTGCGAAAACGCTCTTGCTGGTGTTCACGTCCCCGCATGACCCGGCCGCGAATCGCAGTCGAGCTTTCTTCGGCGCGCTCGCTGGCGACGTCGCGGTATTCGACCGCCGGCACTTCAATGTGCAGGTCAATGCGATCGAGCAATGGCCCGGAGATTCGCTGACGATAGCGCTGAACTTGAACGGGGCCGCAACGGCATTCGCGTTTTAAATCGCCAAAATATCCGCATGGGCAGGGGTTCATCGCCGCCACCAGCATGAACTCGGCTGGAAACGTGAGGCTGCCGGCAGCGCGCGAAATTGTCACCCTCCCGTCTTCGATCGGCTGGCGCATTACTTCCAGCGCCGATCGTTTGAACTCGGGCAGCTCATCGAGAAAGAGGACGCCGTTGTGCGCGAGACTGACTTCGCCCGGATTTGGAAATGTGCCGCCGCCGAGCAAACCAATGTCGCTGATGGTGTGATGCGGCGAGCGGAACGGCCTTGTGGAAACGAAAGAGCGCTCGCCATTCAGAAAGCCGGCGATGCTATGGATCTTCGTTGTTTCAATCGCTTCCTCAAGCGCCATGGGCGGAATGATGGTGGGAATGCGTTTTGCAAGCATCGATTTGCCTGAACCCGGGGGTCCGATCATCAAGACGTTGTGACCGCCAGCCACCGCCACTTCGATGGCGCGTTTGACGTGGCCCTGACCTTTTACGTCGCTAAAATCGACGTCGTAGGTTTGGTGCGTCGCAAAAAATCCGGTCAGATCAGCGCGTGTGGGCAGAAGCGCAGTTTCGCCGCGCAAAAAAGCAAATGTTTGCCGCAAATTTTGCACGCCGTAGATGTCGATGTTATCGACCATGGCGGCTTCAAGCGCATTGGCTTCTGGGACAAAGAGTGCGCGCCTGCCCCGGCGTCGCGCTTCCAATGCCACTGGCAGCACGCCTTTCACGGCCCGGACCGTGCCATCTAAAGCGAGTTCACCCACGAAGCTGAAGTTTTCGAACGGCGAACTGTCCAATCCTTCGGTCACCGCGATCATACCAAGCGCAATCGGTAAGTCGAAGCTCGGGCCCTCCTTTTTGATATCCGCCGGGGCAAGATTGATCGTGGTGCGGCCGCGTGGCCAAAAATATCCGCTATTTGCAATCGCCGTCGTGACACGGTCGCGGCTCTCCTTCACGGCGGCGTCCGGCAATCCGACGATGACAATATTCGGATCGCCGCCGGCGCCGTTAACCTCTATCTCCACTTCATACGCGTCCACGCCGTAAACCGCGGCGGAATAAATTTTCGCCAGCATTACCGTGCCAGAGTCGCAGAAAATCGTAACGCGGAAAAGCGTCAAATATCCCTCTAAAGTGGGATACCACCCATGCCCGCAAATGTGGTCAGATATTTATCGGACTTTGCTCAGACAGCCCTGGAAAAGGGAGCCTATAGGAGCCTCCGAAAAAGATTGAACAAGGGGCGTCCGGGCACTGTCACAAATTCGAATATTTAACCTTGTTAAATACTTTTGAGAATGCTACAACGCGTGATCGGCAAGGCCCCATCGAATTCTATTTGGGGTGAACTGTCGACACAAACCCCCCAAGTAATTGATGAAAAAGAGTTATATGGCTGCCGAGGATAGCGATACCGGAATTAAGATTTACCTGCGCGAGATCGGGCAGATCCCGCTTTTGACGCCGGATCAGGAAATCGAACTGGCTGCGAAGATCAAGAAGGGCGATCGCGAAGCACGAGCGCTCATGATTCGTTCGAATTTGCGCCTGGTCGTCAAGATCGCGCACGATTACGCGAATCTGGGCCTGCCGCTTCTCGACCTGATCTCAGAAGGAAACATCGGCCTGATGAAGGCGGTCGAACGTTTTGATCCAGCGAAAGGCGGGAAGCTCAGCACGTATGCCGCGTGGTGGATCAAGCAGTCTATCAAGCGGGCGCTGGCAAATCAGAGCAAGACGATCCGTCTACCCGTTCATCTGGTGGACAAGATTTCCAAGATGCGCCGGGTTTCGCTGCAAATGAGCGAGGAACTTGGCCGTGAACCCACCGATGAAGAGCTTGGCGATGAGATCGGGATTGCGAGCGGGAAAGTCTCGCAGCTCAAGACCGTGTCGATTCGTCCAGCTTCGCTCGATGCGCCGATCAGCGACGACGATTCCACTGAGTTCGGCGAAATCGTCGGGGATGAAGAGGCTCAGACGCCCTTCGAACTTTTGCGTGACAAGAATCTGCGCAATGAAGTCGGCGGTTTGCTTGACGTGCTTGACGACCGCGAAAAGAAGATCATTTTCCAACGCTTCGGGCTGGACGGCGGCAAACCAAAAACGCTCGAGGAAGTTGGGAAGAAATTCGGTGTGACGCGGGAGCGCATTCGGCAGTTGCAGAACATCGCGCTGTCGAAACTCCGCCGCGCGCTCAGCAAGAAGGAACGTCCAGTCGAGGTTGAATTGCCGGTCGAAGCGTAAGCGCTGGAACATAGACGTGCAGTCTGTGCGGCCAGTGGGTTTGTAACCCGCTGGCTCTCAGGATTGCGGACGGAATTTTCCGTTATTTTGCCGTTCGAAGTTGCACGGAATCGATGCGTTCCTCGCCCGCGCGTACATCGCTGATGATCACTAATTGATCCCCCGGAGCGGTCAGCTTGGTTCGGCGTAAAAACCCTTCTGCAGCCTCGATGGTCGCGTTCGGGTCATCGGTGAAGTCGATTTTCACCGGATAAACGCCCCAGTAAATTGACAATTGGCGATAGACTTCTTCGCTCGATGTAAAAGCAAATATCGGCGTGTTTTCCGGACGAAGTTTTGAAACGTTGCGCGCCATCGCGCCGTGCCGGGTGAACACAATAATCTTTGAATTCGCCAGCGAATTGGCCAGGAGCACCGCGGAAGCAACTGTTTTTTGCCGGTTGTCCCCGAGAACTGCGGATTCCGCGTAACCGGCTCCTCCACTGCGCTCAATGCGCACGGCCACGCGGTTCAACACTCGGACGCATTCCACTGGATAATGCCCCAGACTTGTTTCACCGCTGAGCATGATGGCATCGGTCTGCTCAAAAACGGCATTTGCCACATCGGTAATTTCAGCCCGGGTGGGCAGCGGATTCGTGATCATCGATTCGAGCATTTGTGTGGCGACAATGACCGGTTTACCCAGCCGAAGACAGGATTTCACAATCCGCCGCTGGATGATGGGCAGTTCCTCCATTGGGCATTCGATTCCCAGGTCGCCCCGGGCGATCATAATGACATCTGCCCCTTCGATCATGTCGCCAATTGCCCGGACGGCGAGCTGGTCCTCGATCTTAGCGATGATCAAAGCGTTGCTTCTGTTGTCGACAAGAACACCGCGCAGTTCATCCAGATCGCTTTTCTGACGCACAAAACTCAGCGCGACGAAATCGGCGCCGAGCTCTGCGCTGAGTGAAATATCAGCAAGATCCTTTTCGGTAAG
>WNFX01007797.1_pt1 | contig 17881 bp, 14 predicted proteins | sample 5400111 | NCBI WGS metagenome assembly WNFX01 (sample SAMN13153363, study PRJNA577476) | soil metagenome | isolation source: 40 cm soil or saprolite under grassland replicate 1 | place: USA:California | collected 2016-06-15 | reverse complement strand
GTCCCGAAGCACAGGCCAACCGCGAAAACGTTGCGCGTATCGCTGAAACGCAGGGAACAGGGGCAATCGCCGATCTCCAGGTGCCTCGTGTACTTTCGGATTACACACGCCAGCATCACCCCGAGGTAGAGTTGCGTGTGCGGCAAATGATCGAAACCGCAACAGCTCAAGGTATTGCAGCCGCTTCACGAGGCATGGCGCAACGAGGCGATTCTACTGATCTACTCGAGAGCATCACCTGCCCAACACTCGTTGTCGTAGGCGAGCAAGATATATTGACTCCTCCAGGTGTAGCGCAGGAGTACGTAGCGCACATCCCCAATGCGCAGTACGTTGTGATTGAACATGCAGGACATCTATCCAACCTGGAGCAGCCAGAGGCGTTTCTGCAAGCGGTTCGGGAGTTTTTGGGGTCGTTGTGAGGAAGGAAACTCGGCACATAGATTAACGCTATCTCAGTTAATTTCTCCCCCGTCCTCTATAATCGAGGTCATACCAACCACGAGCCGACGTCGTTTTTTGCTCAATTCTGGCAGCAGGTACTTCACTGGAGGTGTTTGACTTGAATGAGCGAAGGAGTGGTCCCTTCGCACCGAGGTGATAGATAACTTCTATGGCTATAAACGCAAAGACGCAGAGCCACGCAAAAACTCCGAGTAGACCTCCAACCATAAAACTTATATACGCACCCACTATTGAGAGGAGAATAAAACATAGAAGAGCTATTCGTTTCATCGTATTACTCCAGGTAGGTAGTCTTGGTACAACTATACTGAGTAGTGATTAAGGCGAGAACGGCTTTGCGAGGCTGTTCTTGCGATCATTTTGATACAATTGTGTCGTGTTCGTGCTGTGTGCGAAGATGTCTCGAAGAGATGAAGAAACATTGCTCGTAGAGCTAGAGACGGCCTTGTAACCCCCGATAGCGTAAATCGTCTTCGATTTGAACTTCCCGCATACTCCTGACCGTATTATCTATCTCCTGCTTCTTCTTGTCGCTGTTGTCCTGGTACAGTTCATCCAAACTAGCCATGCCTGGCCAATGTGGTGCAGACGACCAGAAGAGCATGCAACACAGAATCACACCGAGAATGCCGCCGAGTAATGCTCCGTTGCCCCCTCCTAAACTGATGAAGCTCCCGACCAGGACTCCCAGGGGAATAAGCCCCAGCCCAACAATGACTTTCAGGTATTTCATAGCGTCCCTCCTTGTTTAGAACGCCTCTTTTTATGGCCTCGGTGTATAACATTTTGTTATAACAATTATACCCTGTTATTCCCCATTTGTAAAGGGTAATAAACCTGAATTAAAGAATCTTGTCTGGCCTTTTACCCAAAAGTACCATAACTTCAAAACAATAACTTTCCCCACAACTAATTCTCGCTGAACTAGCCTGCGAAGCCGCTGTATAGTAGGGGCAGCCCTTGCGGCTGCCCTTGAATTGTTTGTGGCCGCCCTTAAAATCCTTGCATTCACCCTCGAAATGCACTCAAATACCCACTAAAAATGCCCCTAAAACTCAACATCCACGGAAAATATATTGACTGACGTTCGATAAATGTAGGGGCGACCCTCGCGGTCGCCCGGCATCGTCGCCCGGTTCTGGTTGACCCGTATTGACAATGTTTAGTGAGTGTTCTTTAGAGAGGCTTTGTATGCGAGTTAGATCAATGCATCCGAGAATTATAGTACCGCTGATCAGTGTCGTACTTGTAGTTGCGCTGCTCCTGCTCTTCTTATCCCCTTTCACGCATGCACACCCTGCAAGCCCCCGTATTACGCTGTCTGATAGCGTATCAGCATATGCAAGCAAAAGCCAGCTCTTGTCGAGCACTCCGGTGAATCAACCTATTTCAGTGTCTATTGGTCTCAATCTGCGCAATACGGCCAATCTCGCCAGTTATCTCAAGGAAATTAGCGATTCGCATTCTCCTTTGTATCGCCACTACCTTAACCCTGCTTCGTTTGCCGCCATGTATGGTCCTCTGCCACAAAGTGAAGCTGCCGTCAGCGCATATCTTCGTTCGCAGGGCTTCAGAATCACCGCTACCTATCCGAATCATCTGATCGTTGATGCTGTTGGCACTGTAGCGCAGGCAGAACATGCCTTCCAGGTGCAGATGAACAATTATCATTCATCGACTGGTCAGTTATTTTTCGCCAATGCCAATCCTCCCTCGCTACCTGGTCAGATCGCATCCCTGGTAGCTTCGGTGAGCGGACTCAATAATGCTGTACAATATCATCGTCATCCTCTAGCTCCTGGAAAGGCAACCTTGCGTGTTGGGACGACCTCTGCTAGCCCCGCCTGTCCTCAACCAGGCTCAGCCATGATTCCCACCTCATATACGCCTTCGCAGATTGCTTCAGCCTATGATTTCACGAAACTCTATAGTTCAGGTGTAATGGGTGAGGGACAAACAGTAGGACTACTCGAACTCGATGGCTTCTCGGCCAGTGATATCTCCGCCTATACTGCGTGTTTCGGGGGCAACAAAACGGTCCTTAAAACTATCCTTATCGATGGCTACAATGGGGCTGCAGGTGCAAATGCCTCAGAGGTTGCGCTCGATATTGAGACAATACTCGGACTCGCTCCCCACCTGGCGTCTCTGCGAGTATATGAAGCTTTGCCTACCTCACTGGCAGCCTATAACGATGCCTGGGCGCATATCGTCAGCGACGTAACGCCCGTGGTGAGCACGAGCTGGGTCTTCTGCGAACAGGGAGCAGGCCTGGCAAGCGAGATCCAGCAAGAGAATATCTTTTTCCAGGCGGCTGCGGCGCAGGGACAGACCATCCTGGCAGCAAGTGGTGATCTTGGCGCGAATGGGTGTTACAATCCGAAAACTGGTACAAATACAACCCCGGCAGTGGATGATCCAGCCTCGCAGCCCTTTGTTACAGGCGTAGGTGGCACAACGCTGCATATCAACTTTGATAACTCCTACCAGTTTGAACAAGTATGGAATGACCGCAATATTAACAACGGAGCTAGTGGTGGTGGCGTCAGCCTGGTCTGGCGTATGCCTTCCTGGCAGCAGGCTCCTGGCGTTGCAAATGCCTACTCTACCGGCTTTCGCGAGGTGCCGGATGTCTCCATGAATGCCGATCCCCAAACAGGTTACGATGTCTATTGCAAGGCCGGCGGATGTGCGAACCAGGGCTGGATGATTATCGGTGGTACCTCGGGAGCTGCTCCAGCATGGGCTGCGATGATAGCGTTAGCCAATCAAGCATCGTTGAAAGCGAATGGCTTCATGGTAGGCTTTCTCAATCCTGGCCTTTATGATATAGCTCACGGGGCAAACAACACTTCTTACAATGCCGCATTTCACGATATCGTGCCTGTTTCGGGGTATATCAACAACAACGAGTACGTAGGTAGCAGCGGAACCTATCCTGATGGTAGCGCATTTGATCTTGCGACTGGTCTGGGTACGTATGATGCCTACAATCTGTCGCAAAACCTGGTTGCGCTTGGTCAAGCGCTGCCACGTCAAAACGTGCCCACCAGTACCAACTGGTATTTCGCCGAAGGGCGTGTCGGTAGTGATACTTCGGGTAGTTTCGAGGAGTATCTCACACTTGAGAATCCCGACCCAATCCAGACCGCGCAAGTCAAGGTGCAATACCTGTTCGAAGGAGGCACTGGGCCAGCCGTTATGCACAGCGTCCGGCCACAGAGTCGCTACACCGTCAGTGTCAACGCTGATGTGCATATCCCCTTTACCGGAGTGGGGCGCTCCCTTTCGATGATCGTCACTTCAATCAACGGAGTGGGTGTTGTCGCAGAACGCCCGATTTATTTCAACTGGCGCGGCATCAATAGCGGCACCGATGCTCTGGGTGCGACAAAGCTAGGCACCGATTTCTACTTTGCGGACATAGAATCGCAGCGCAACTATTCCAGCTTTGTTACCATTCTCAATCCGCCGGGAGGGACCACTGCTAACATTACAGTGACCTATTTCGCTGGCGGCGCAAAACTTGGCGCCGATACCATCGCCGTGAAGCCTGGACAACGCGGTACAACCTCTCCTCAGAAGATCGGTATTAACCAGCCGTGCGCTATGTATGTACATTCGGACCAACCTGTAGTGGTAGAACGTCCAATGTACTTCACTACTTCACGTACAAATATCAGCGGACCTGTTACAGGAGCGGCAACCGTGGTTGGAGCGCAAGCTCCAGGCAAAGATTGGCTCTTTGCCGAGGGCTATACCGGTGCCAATTTCCATGAATACCTGGTGCTGGCAAACTTCGATCCAGCAGTGACTGCTAATGCTACCATCAATCTTGAATATAGCAATGGCGCAGTCAATCCCACGACGATCCAGGTTCCACCCTTGTCACAGGTGTTCTTTGATGTCAACGCTGCCTCTGACCCTGCTGTATTTGCGCAGGCTACCACACAGGTATCAGCAGAGGTGACATCCGACGCGCCCATTGTAGCTCAACGCCAGGAATACTTCCGTTATAATGCCACTATTCCTGGTGGCTCGGATCAGCTCGGAGAGCCAGGCCCGGCAAAAGTCGTCTACAGTTTTGCCGAAGGCTATACAGCATCTGGCTTTCAAGAGTTTCTGACGTTGCAGAATCCGAATACGAGCAGTGAGACGGTAGCAGTAACGCTTTATATGCACAATAGCATTATGTCGCAGCAGGTTGTTACTGTTGGCCCACAGACACGAGTCACAATGAATATCAACAGCCTCGCAGCGCCTATTGCCCAGGCGAATACGAGCGCTGGCTACGAAGTGTCACTTGTCGTCTGGGCTACGGGTGGCACCATTGTCGCCGAGCGTCCCATGTACTTCAATTATCACAACATTGCGCAGGGCGGTACCGATGTGGTGGGGTATACAGGATGAGCTGCAAACGATGGATGGGCCAGGCAAGGCGCTTCATGGCATAGTAGGGCGTGACCCTTTGTGGTCGCCCTGTTGAGTTTTTAGACATGCTAAATTACTTTGATATTACGAAAGCGATCTTACCCGGGTCTCCTGGTAATCTATTGTTAGGGTTACCGGCAATATTAATAGCGGCTTGCGAAATACCAGTTTGTTTTAATAACAATGCCTGAGCATCGGCAAGGCTTTTGCCCGCTATCAGCCTCGCAAAAGCCTGTGTCTGAGTAGTAGTGAACTGGTAGAATGCGGTTCCGCTCGCCATGATGTCCAATGACAAAGTGCCCTGCGTATCGATGAGTTTTGGTTGTGCCAGTACTCGCGTTGTAACACTGCCGACTATAGCATAGCCAGCAATCTTAGTTACATCCCTCTTGAGCAAATTCGCTGCCAGGGCCAGCGACGGTTGTACATTGAAGACCTCACCCCGGCACGTCCCGGTTACACTCACTGTCACGTTTGGCACTCTGGCTCCCGCTTGCTGGTTCGAACTGAGAGAGGAAAGCCCACACGAAATTGAACCAACCAATTGCTCGGAAGCCTTGATCTGCGCCTGGATCGCCGTCTGGGCAATATCCTCTATCGAATTCTCAAGTTGACTGGCAGCAATATTGATATCGCTTTGCTGAACAACGCGATAGCCCTGCGCATCCTGACCACCTGCAAATGCTGTGTTTCGGAGGTGGAAAGTCGAACCGGTGGCGCAATCAGGATAACAAAAGATCCCGTTGATATCGAGTGCGGGGACGTTGCCTTTTGAGCTCGCTGGGTTTGCGTACGCACCTACAGAGACAGTAAAACCGCCTGTCTTGAGGAGCGTTACCGGGGCATTAAGAACCAGCGCTATGTTGTTTTTATCCACAAAAGATGTGCCTGCCGGAATTGTGACTCTCCTCTTGACCCTGGAAAATATCAATGTCCCCGTAGCGTTTGTCGCAGGAGTAACGACATTGCCGGTTGCGTTCACTTGCATTGATTGTGATTGGCTTTCTGATATTGTTCGCCCTCCCTCAGCCTGGTTCTGAGCACTGTTGGGCTGGCCAGTAACGATCGCAATCTTGTAGGTATGCTTTACGATTGGATACAAGGGAGTGATGGTCACCAGAGCTTTGGTCTGCGACGCTTGCACATTAATGAACGGCACAACAAAACTTCCTGTAATAGCGCCCAATACGACATAGGAGCCACCGATAGCTACAAAGAACAGCGCTACGGCCGTCAAGAGAATGAAGAGCCTGATTCGATGCCTGTTATCTTTAGAGGAAGCTAATACTGTGGACCTTAGCCAGCTCTTAGGGGGTGGGCTATAAACCAGTAAACTAGGCTTTTTTCTAATATTGCTATTTTTGTCCATAACAATCCTACCTCAAGATGAGAAGCTACAAATGAAGTGTGATTAGATTTCCCCCCGTTAAAAGTATAACAAAGTTGAAGGCTCTGTGCAAACAGACAGGAAAGTAGTTCTATGAACAATGGTGGGGGCTTCTTCATACCCTTACTTGTTACGGGGGACATACTTTCAGCGTATTAAATAGTAGGTGATGTACAAAACCATATAATTATGCAGCAATATCTTGAATTATTAAATCAAGCGAAAGAAATATTACAGCGTAATACTATTACGGTCACTGTGAATGGAAAGCTCTATGAAAGAATAATTCCATCAAAGGATTTTTATGTGCACCAGTGGCTATGGGATAGCGCTGGGGTGGCTATGGGACTTGTACACTTACATGAAGAAGCCGCTTTCAACGAACTCCTGTCGTTAATTGCGGGACAGTGGAACAATGGGCTTATCCCTCACATCATCTATAATCCTGGCGAATCAAAATATTATCCACCAGCAGAGCAATGGCAAACGGTAGGTTTTACCAGGGACGGAATAAAAACTTCAGGTATTACGGACCCTCCACTCCTTGCAATTGCTGCTGAATATATCTGTGACCATGCTTCAGATGAGCAGAAGAGACGAGATTTTATCAATACATTACTCCCATCTATCATGGCATACCATGATCACCTGAAATGCTACCGCGATCCTGAAGATTGTGGATTGCTTACCATTGTGCATCCCTGGGAGTCGGGAACCGATGACTCTCCACGTTGGGATAGTTTACTTAATCGCATTGACCTGAATATGATTCCTCCTGACATAAAGGCCGATGTTGATCTGAACAGAAAGGATATAAAATACCAGAGTTCTGAAGAAAGACCTACCAGGGCTGACTACTACAGATATATCTACCTTATAAATTTATTTAAAGACCTTGCATGGGATTATACAAAAATTCTCCACGAAACACCTTTTGCAGTGAAGGATATTTTATTCAATTCAATCTGGGAAAGAGCTAATGAAGCTCTTGCGGCGTTACTACAGAGATATGGGAATCAGGAAGAGGCGAACAAATATCAACGATGGGCAGAGCAAACACAAGAGGCGCTTACAAATACCTGGAGCGAAGAATATAAGCAGTATTGTGATATTGATGTTACACAAGGAAGACATCAGGCCATCGCAGTACCAACTAATGGTATCTTTATGCCATTATACGCGGGAGCAGTTACAGATCACCAGCTAGACATGTTACTTCATCGCCTTTCAAATGCTGACGAATTCTATACTGGATATCCCGTGCCTTCTACAGCTATCAATTCCCGGTATTTTGACAAAGAGCGCTATTGGAGAGGCCCAACCTGGCCGATTACAAACTATTTTATTATCGAGGGATTAAAAACGTACAGAGGCAGGCATCACCATGCAGATCAACTAGCGAACTTATTCATGCAGAAGACAATTCAAATGATCAGAGCTAACGGTTTTTGGGAATATTTTGATCCTCTAGATGATGGGACAGATGATAATGCGAAAGGCAGGGGTTTTAGCTCATTCAGTTGGACTGCAGCAATTTTCATCCAGCTTATAAAGAAGACGCAGCATAGCAAGTAAGCTCTACTATAATAAAGAAGACGCAGCATAGCAAGTAAGCTCTACTATAATTAAAATATCAAGTCGTCGCATCTATGGTACTTTTAAGAGAGTACAAGGATATTGCACAGGCTGGTACAATAAAGCCATTAGAAGCAGAAAAACAGATACCCCAGGGTATCTGAGTAGTTTATAAAAATCAAGACAAGGATAGAGAGATGCCACGAGACGAACGTAAACGCCAGAAAGCGCTCATGAAACAGCGAAGCAAACAAAAAGCCGCTGCACAACACAAAGCACAGCAACAGGCCCTCACGCCATCATCCCCGCAGGCCATTATTCGCCGCGCTCGTGCTTATCCTCTTTACGAATGTCTAATTAGTGACAACTGGAATAAAAAGGATGACATGGGGCTTGTACAGATCCTCCTGGCCAGGCAGCAGCCTGATGGTGATATCTGTTTTGGTGTCTACCTTATAGATAAGTTCTGCCTGGGGCTTAAAAACACCTTCGCCAATGCTGGTTTTCCCCGCAGTCGTTATCAGAGCGAAGTCCGTAACAAAATTTTCCGCGAGCAAAAGCCAGTGGAGTGTCCAATCGAACTAGCACACCAGATGATTTATCAATCCATCGAGTATGCAGAACAGTTTGGCTTCGAGCCTCAAAAGGACTTTGCACTTTCTCAATACCTGCTGGCGCCACGCGGCGAACTGGAAGAACCCTATGATTTGACATTTGGCAAGGATGGAAAACCTTTCTTCATCGCAGGACCGCACGATAATGTTGCCCGTATCATGAGGCAATTAGAGAAGACTGCTGGCCCAGGTAATTATCATTACTTGATGCCGATTGGTGGTGACCCGTTTGACGATGATATCTTCTAATACCCATATGCATTCAGAAACGCCGCTGCGCGGCTACTGCTTCGCAGTCAGTCAGAACGAGAGGCAGCTTTCTCATCTGAATGCAAGGAAATATAATCCTGACTTGAGATAGCAGGTATACGGAGCTTACTATAGACACCCGGACCCTCCATCTTTTACAACAGACAACTCGCTCCTTCAGCGAACAGCGCCAGCAGGCTTACCTTGTCGGCGGCTCTCTGCGTAACCTCTTGCTCGGCGAAGAATGCCTTGATTGGGACATTGTCACCCCCGGCGATGCTCACAGAATCGCCCGCCAGTTAGCCGACACGCTTGGCGGGCACTATGTCCACATGCACGAGAAAGCCAGCAGGGTGGTTGTGCCTGTTGAGGATACAGGCTCCCTTCATCCCAGGATGGAAATCTGCTTCGACATCTCTCCCTTGATTGGCAAAACAATCGAGGATGATTTGCGTCACCGCGATTTTACCATTAACGCCATCGCTGCCCCATTGGACGACGTTGTACGGTATCTGGAATCGCAAGAGAAAAGCTCATCAACATCTGTAGCGGATTCACCTCCCGTAGGGGCGAGGGTGGGGAGGAGTGGAAGGGTGGGCCTTTATGGTCGCCCGCCCTGGTTCTCCTGGAAACGCAGCCCATTGATGAATAAACAGCAAGGCCACCCACGGGCGACCATAAAGGCCCACCCCACATCCACCCAGCCACCCTCGCCCCTACGACACAACGACGGCACCGATTCGTATATAGTAGGGGCACCCCTTGCGGGTGCCCTGGGGGTGGGGGTGGGTGCCCTCGGGGATAGGACGGATGCCCTCGCGGTGGGGATGGGTACTGACACCCTCGCATCGCAGTTGATTGACCCCTTGAATGGCCTGGGAGACCTGCAAGTACATCGTCTGAAAGCGGTCGATGACCAGGTCTTTCGTCATGATCCCCTGCGAATGCTGCGAGCCGTCCGGTTAATGATGCGCTACCAGCTTCAAATAGACCACTGGACTGCTAGCCTGATCACGCGTGATGCGGGGTTGCTTCCAGAGGTAGCTCTGGAACGCGTGCATGACGAATTGTATGCTATCCTTGGGCCAGATGGAGCCGCCAGCCGATTACACTTCCTCGATGAACATGGCCTGTTCATGGTTATCTTCCCAGAGTTTGCACTAGCTAGAGGCATGCCCCAACCGAAACCCCATTACTGGGATGTGCTAACCCATTCAATTGAAACCGTCGGCGCCCTCGAACAAATCGCGCACCTGGTACAAGAAAAAACAGCCCTCCCCCACCATGATGTAAATGTAGGGGTGCCCTTTACGGGCACCCGCCGGGGTGGGGAGAATGCGCCAACGGATGACCTGGCCGAAATATCATTATTGCTCCAGGAAGCAGAGCAGCAAGGCATCTTTTCCTTCACGGGCTTAACCGCGCCACGCATGAAGCTAGCAGCGCTGCTGCATGATATCGGCAAACCGGTAACGTACTCTTGCGACCAAGAGGGGGCGATCCATTTTTATAATCACCCGCTGGCAGGTGTGCCGCTGGTTGAGCACGTGTTGAGGCGTCTGTGCGCGAGTACACATGATCGGCGGCTGGCGCAACTGGTAGCAGCCCACCATATGCGTCCTGGTCAATTGGGGCACGATGGGCCGGTGACGCCACGCGCAATCCGGCGCTACTTTGTCGACCTTGGGCCAACGGGAATAGATGTCGCGCTGTTTTCGCTGGCCGACCACCTGGCAACATTAGGGCCGCAACCCCCCGCCGATTCATGGCAGCGACACCTGGGAGTAGTGCGCCTGTTGTTGACACGATACATTCGCGAACGCGACAGCATCTTGCCCCCGCGTTTGATCAGCCCCGAAGAGCTGATGCGCCGCCTCAAGTTAGCACGAGGACCAATCATAGGTCAATTGCTAGATCTGATCTCCGAGGCGCAAGCCGAGGGTACGATTCATTCCAAAGAAGAGGCGATATGGTTCGCAGAGGAACATCTTAATATGTAAAAAATATATTTCATCCCAAATTCAAATCCATTTCAGCCTCATTTCAGATCTGCGTTTTATACTTCCATCGAAAGCAGAAAAGGGCATCGAAACGCCTCAATCGACGCGAAAGGAAGGATAGCTATGCATGACATTGAGCACAAGTCTACGCAAGAAGAGCCTGCATTTACATCTGAACAGAAAGGCATAACAACAACAGGAAGGCAGAAACTGCCTCGTGCCTGGCGATACGTTCTTATAGGAGCGACTGTGTTGCTCGTGCTTGTCGTGATCTTTGGCAGTGTCCTGGCCTTAGCCAATCAGAGGATGAAACAATCATCTGTTGCGAGCACGACGCCTACAACCGGGGCAACAACTCTCCCCACATCTACAGCTGGTACATCTACGATCGGAGCAACAACTCTCCCTACACCTGCATCAACGCCAATCCCGTCACCGGTACCGTCAAACCATAATGTGAACATGACAATCGCAGATGGTGTGGCTTATCTGAGCACCGCGGATAATGCAGTGTATGCGCTGCATGCTAGCAATGGCGCTTTGCTCTGGCACAGCAAAATTGACGGTTCGGTTGATAGGCAGCCGCTCGTTGCCAATGGGATAGTCTATGTGACCTCCTATATAGGCCAGAGTGGTCCGGCTTATGTCTATGCCTTACGCGCCAGCGATGGTAGCTTACTCTGGCGTTATAGCAATATTAACTATAGTTACCTGTCGCTATCAACATCCGATAGCAACATTGTCTTTGTCGCTTCACAAGGGGAGATATCGGCCTTAAACACCAGCAATGGTAGAGTGATTTGGCACTTCGTCACCAAAAATACTGCCTCCGAATCTCCGCTAGAGGTCAACGGGGTCGTCTACTTTGGCTCATCTGTAGACAATGGGCCTGGCACACTCTATGCCTTGCGAGTAAGTGATGGAACCCCACTGTGGCAATACGCAACAGATGGTTACATAAATACACCGACGGTGGCCAATGGCGTAGTTTATCTAACCTCAGGCGCTGTTAAGCTGGCCGCACTGCGCGCAAGTGATGGACATCAGCTTTGGAAGCAGTCAATTGATGCGAATCTCGTCCAGTCACTGCAACTCGTCGATGGAGTCATCTACACCGCTACTACAAAAATCTTAACGCCACCTGCCGCTCGCATTGCGAATCCTCTACAGGGAGCAACCGATATTGGTGCGCTCTTGTGGAGTACGCTCCAGAACGCTCCTGCTGTGAAGACAGTACCGCTCAAAGAAGGGTTATCCTCCGTATATGCAATACGCGCCAGCGATGGAGCCATTCTCTGGCACCGTACAATGAACAATGACGGAGAGAGCTGGGCAAGCTGGTTTTCAGTAGTGAATAGGGTCGTCTACTTTAGCGATTCTATTCCAACAAATGGCACAGATACGGGTGAGCTCTTTGCACTGCAAAGCAGTAACAGCTCAGTACTGTGGCATGATAAGCTCAATACCTCCCCTACCGGTGCCTTGCTCGCCAATGGAGTCATCTACCTCAGCTCCTCCGGCTCCGGCGGTTTTTCGGGGGTCGTGTACGCAGTGCGCGCAAGCGATGGTTCCCTACTCTGGAACTACCCTCTTTCGGGGAGTGCATGGAATGCGCCAACTCTGGTTGGTAATACAGTCTATGTTGGGGCAGCCAATGGCACGGCATATGAGCTACGTGCCGACAATGGTAAGCTGCTGTGGCATTATCTAACCAATGTCACAGGGTGACGCTTCCCGCGTAAGGGGTAATTCATCCCCGTGTAGGGGTGGAGGCTAAGAACTCCCCAAATGTACAACTCCCTAACAATAAAACTCATCAGAAAAATAGCGCCAAAAATAAGCGCTATTTTTTCAATAGCACCTGGCTGCGCTTCCCCGTTAACTCGCCTGGCATGGTTGACAAGCAGGGTGCCATGTCGTACCATAACGAGGTACCAGCGATAGGACACCTCTAGCTGTATATCAGGAAGGCGTACTTCGCCAGGGTGTACCCAGGGAGGCCTTGGAGAGAGGCCCGAGCGAAAGCGAGAACCGCTATAGCCCATTGGAGATTGTGGTGAAGGCAATTGCGTTATTTTTTCAGGGCCGCAAACAGGATACCTCGGAGGTTGCTAACCAGCTCATACCAGCATTAGAGCAGCAAGGGTATGAAGTGCGCAGCATCGATAGCCGGTATGAAGGAGAAGAGACTCCCGATCCCTTGATCAAAGGGTGCGATCTCGCACTGGTTCTGGGTGGTGATGGCACTATCCTGCACGCTGCCCGCCTCTGTGCATACGCTGATCTACCGATAGTGGCTGTCAATTTTGGGCGGGTCGGGTTTCTAACCGAGCTTGAACCTGGCGAGGTACTTGAAGAACTTCCCCACTACCTGAAGCGAGAGGACTCGGTATGGATTGATGAACGAACTATGCTACATGCTACGCTCGATCAGAATGGGCACTGTGAAGAGTTTCTCGCTCTGAACGATGCCGTTATTGCTCGCGGTATGTGGCCGCGCATGGTACAAATAAGCATCTGGATCGATGATCACTTCTACAGTACGACCTATGCTGATGGCATCATCCTATCGACTGCCACCGGCTCGACAGCATATAATCTGGCTGTCGGGGGACCGATGTTACATCCACAGGTGCAGAGTATTGTATTGACACCCATTGCGCCACATCTCGTGACCGATCGCTCTTTGATCGTACCGCCGGATGCCTGCATAAAACTGCAGATATTCACAGGCTCCCAGGATGGTGTCTTTTCGGCAGATGGACAGATGAACCGCGAGATTAAGAATGGCGCGACGATCACTGTACAGAAGAGCCAGCGCGTTACCAGGTTTCTCAGGCGCAGACCGCCGACCTATTTTTACCAGAGAATCAATGCGAAGCTGAGAGATGAAGAGTAGGATATAATCCCGACAGACGAACATGTTACTTGAGTTAAACATCAAAGACTTTGCAATTATTGATACCCTGCACTTACGCCTTCACCGCCTGTTCAATGTTTTTACTGGCGAGACAGGCGCCGGCAAATCGATCATTATCGACGCCATGAGCGCACTGCTTGGTGGCAAGATCGGCGTAGAGGTGGTGCGTTCCGGCCGCGAACGCGCAACGGTCGAAGGTGTTTTTTCCATTGGAGCCTTACCGCCGATTAACGATGATTGGCAGCCATTCGAGGCGACATTGAATGCAGAAGGTAACGGAGCAGGTATGCTGCTCGAGGGCCTGGCAAAGATCGATGCGCAACAGGTCGTGACGAACCATGCCGATGCCGAGAGCGCAGACGCAGGCGTTGCCCTGGCCACTCTGTTGCACGCATATGACATTACTCCCGAAGACGGACACCTGATCCTCTCCCGTGATATTTTTGCTTCTGGACGCACCGTGGGACGCATCAATGGTCGCACTGTTACTCAACAGGTACTTCAACAGGTCGCAAGCTGGCTGGTGGATATCCACGGCCAGAGCGAACATATGAGCCTGCTGCGTCCCGAACAACACGTCAACTTCCTGGATCGCTATGCTGAACTTCTGCCACTACGAGAGCAATTGAGTACTAAAGTAACGGAATGGCGCACAGCACGCAAGACATTGCTCTCACTTCAGGAGAATGAACGCGAACTGGCCCGCCGCGCCGAATTCTTGCGCTACGAGATTGAGGAGATTGAGAAGGCAGAGCTACAGCCCGGCGAACTGGAAGAATTGGAAGAGGAACGCCAGGTACTGAGCAACGCGGAGAGGCTGCGCGAACTATGCACATTGGTGTACGGGTCGATCAAAGGTGGCGATACTGCTGACGACTTCCGGCCAGCCCTCGACCAATTGCGACCAGCGCTCAAGGCTTTGAACGAACTTTCGCGCCTTGATAAGAATCTGGAGGAGCACGAGACAAACCTGTCCGAGGCTATCTACCGCCTGGAGGATGTTGCCGCGAGCATCAGTAGCTATGAGAGCGATATCGAGGATGATCCACAACGCCTGGCAGACATCGAAGAACGACTTGACCTGATTGCGCGCATGAAAAGGAAATATGGCGTTAGTACCATCGAAGAGATTCTGCAACGCGCAGCGGCTAACCAGGCAGAACTTGAGACCATCGTTCATCGCGATGAGCTGATCGTCACGTTGCAGCAGCAAGATGGTCAATTCCGGCAAGAGATCGGGCGCATCGCCCAGGAACTTTCTGAAAAACGACGCGAAGCAGCAGCACGACTGTCAACAGCAATGGAAGAGCAGTTGGACGACCTTAATATGAAACGAGCTCGCTTTTCCGTAGAAATCGAGCAAGTTCCCGATCCAAACGGCGTTCCGGCAAGTATCAATGGGCAACCCAGGCAGTCTTATTTTTGCGATATGACAGGCATTGATCGCGTGCAGTTCCTGATCGCTCCTAATCCTGGTGAGCCTTTTAAGCCACTGACGAAGATAGCATCCGGTGGTGAAACATCGCGCTTAATGCTTGCACTGAAGACCATACTCGCGGCTGCCGATGCAACCCCTACCTTGATCTTCGACGAAATTGATGCCGGTATCAGTGGAAGAAGTAGCCAGATCGTAGGAGAGAAGTTGTGGCAACTGACGCGCAACCACCAGGTAATCTGTGTCACGCACTTACCCCAGATTGCGGCATTTGCAGATACCCATTACAATGTCAATAAGCAGATCTTTGACGAACGTACAATTACGATTGTAAACGAGCTGCGTCCCGAACAGCGTGTACGCGAGCTCGCCTATATTCTAGGTGGGAGCGCAACAGATTTCTCGATGAAAAGCGCGGAAGAGATGTTAGCCCGTTCCTATGTATGGAAAGAGAATTTCCAAAGGCGGCTCTTTTCCCCCGATGCATAATCTCCTGCGCCCTAGGAAAAAAATTTGCAAATGCATCACCATCTTTCCCCTGCCAGTATTGCAGTTGCTGGTCGTAATAATCTATTTTCCAGAATGTCTTTGCTTGGTGCCAGTTGATCGACCCGAAGTCATGCTCACCATAGGGGTCGTTGTCTGGTGTGAAGGTATCGAACACTCGAACAACACGAACCAGGCCCATTACATCGGGCAATGCCTGCACGCCTTGCGTTACCATTACCTCTTGTGTGCTCTTGCGGAACGCGTCATTCAAGTGAGCGATCTGCGCGGCACGTGAACCTTGCTCTGGTGATTCTTCGTGTGGCATTCAGGCGAGATTACAAAAAAGTAGGCGCCCTGGCAGTTGAAAAATTTACCTGCGAACGTGAGGTGACAGCCTTCACATACAGTGCTAGGCTGTGTATATGCTAGAGCAAGTTCTCGATGAGATAAAAGCAGTGCATGAGTTAGTGGCTGAGGTACCAAAAATGGCTCGTAAGCTTGATCATGTCGAGCAAGATGTAGGAGAGCTGAAGCAGGATATGAAAGTGGTTCGGGCTGCGACGACTGATACTAGTCATCAGGTGCATGATCTTGAGCGGCGTGTCTCGCGGCTTGAAGCGGCCTAAAATTTGCGGCCTGTATGGTCCGTGCAAGTTACATCCTGTATATGCCGATACAGGGCACTTCTCCCTATCTGTTGCTCGCTGTTATAATGGCTTATGTAGTCCAAGACCCCAGTATTCAACAAGCTCCTCCTGGTTCAACTACAGTTTGAGTTGGTTGATTGTACAACGAAATAAGGCCATCTCTGGCCTTATTTTAGATGAACGCACAGGTGTTACAGATCTATAGTAACCCGTTGCGGCGCTGTCGGCGGCGGCGTCCTGCTACTGAAACTGGTGTAAGTGGTCGTCCTATCATACTATCCTCCTCTTTACTGAACAAACGCTCTTATTTTTGCTGCTCAAATTCTTCAACAGCAGCGGATACTTTATCTGGGTGAATTCGACCCTCGGCCAATAGCTCACCTCCCACATGGAGCAGAGCCTTCTTTAAAGGTATAGCCCAGAGCTGTTCTATAACGAGTATGCCAGCTGATGTATCGTTGGGCATTTGATCACCCAGTTTTTGCACATCGTCTTCTGTTAAAAGGGGAAGGTCACCTTTGTGCCCTAATAACTTCCCGACTTCTTTTAGATCGTCCTCTTGATCCTCGATCTCGGCCCATTCTACTTTTCCATCAGCATCTTTGATAACAAACACCAGATCCACAACACGTATCAAACCACGCTCAGTGGCTTCTGCTAGTGCTTTCAACACACTCCCATCAAAATTATTTCCCTTAAAAGATACCGCAATATAATCTATTGGTCCTAGCATAACACCATCCTTTATTTGAGAGGGTCTGGGAACTCTTTTTGTTCGTAACCTCCTTTCATTGTATTGAAAGGGTTCGAAGCTCTTCTAACTACTATTATATCCTTCAAGTAAAACTACGTCAAGTGAGTTACGCGCTCTGTATATACCGATACAGAGTATTTCTCCCTATATGTAGGGTATCGCATATCTCCGTCACCGGCATATTCCGGTCAGCATAGAGCTTCTTGACAAGTGCTATCTTCTTCGGGTCCAGCGCTTGAAGCGTCGGTCTGCCGCCTAACCTGCCTCTCGCTCTGGCTGCTTGTAATCCTGCGTTCGTACGCTCCTTAATGACTTCTCGCTCAAACTCTGTTAATGCCCCGAATACATGAAATATTAGCTTTCCGCCAGATGTAGTCGTATCGAAGTTTTCCTGCAAGCTCTTGAAGCCAATACCTTTATCGCTCAGGTCTGTGATGGTAGCAATGAGGTGTTTGAGCGTGCGTCCGAGTCGGTCCAAACGCCACACTTCTAACGTATCCCCTGCCCGCAGATGGTTCATGGCTTCTTGCAGGCCTGGCCGTTCAGATTTCGCGCCGCTGATCGAATCGCTAAATAGCTTTTCGCAACCGGCTCGCTTGAGCGCGTCCGTTTGTAAATCCAACGTCTGGTCTTGGGTACTGACACGGGCATAGCCTATAAGCATAGCGCTCGCCTCTAGCCTACAGCCCTAGTAAGCAGCGCCGCTAATTCATTTACAAACTGTTGGGTAAGCTCGCGTGACTGCTTGCGGTAGTGCCACGTGTCAATATCACCCTTCCAGAATTGTCCGGAGAGAAGTTGTACACGCCGCGTATGCTCCGCGCATACGGTAGCAAGGTTCATGCCCTGTAGTGTTGGTGGAAGGTTGTTCATGGTTTGTTAAAATAGTGCCAGTTGTCCGGTACGCTTGTATTG
>WNFX01006040.1_pt1 | contig 17882 bp, 22 predicted proteins | sample 5400111 | NCBI WGS metagenome assembly WNFX01 (sample SAMN13153363, study PRJNA577476) | soil metagenome | isolation source: 40 cm soil or saprolite under grassland replicate 1 | place: USA:California | collected 2016-06-15 | reverse complement strand
GTCTCGCGGCTGCGGCGCGCGATGAAGCTCATGTCGTGCACCAGCACGAGCTGGCCGATGGGCGTTGCCACGATCGGCCGACTTGCAACGAGGGGACGCACTGACACGAACACAGGACCGCTTGCCGTCTGCAGCAGATCGCTCGCCCCCGCCGGCTCGGTGAAGCGGTCCAGGTCGGAGCACCGCACTTCTTTCGGGAGCGTCGTCGTCGCCACCGGCTCGCCGTCATTGGGTGGGCAAAAGGCCACCGCGAGCAGGCGCTCATCCTGTGTGATGCGTGTGAAGAACTCCTGAATGCGGCCCCGATTACCGGTCCGGATCAGGTCCTGCAGCGGATCCTGGATCGTGTTGGCGATCAGGTTGGCGCGCGTTTCGAGGTCCCGGCTGAACCAGCGGAGCATCAGCTTGTCCGCGAGCGGCAGCGCCCCGTAGGCGAAAATGCCGACGGCGATCAGCAGCGGGATGACGAAGCGGAGCGAGAGTCGCACGGCACTAACATACCCATTTGCGGCAACGAGTTCCGTGATTCGCTGGCATTCGGCGGGGCAATTTCGAATATTGGACCGCGCTCTACCAACCTGGGAGAACCAATGCGCGACGTCTCTCGCAGTATGGCGATGCTCGCGGCGCTGGCGGTGCTGGGAGTCTCGATCGCATCGGCACAGCATCCGCAGACTCGCAAAGGATTCTGGATCGGGTTCGGATTCGGGTACGGCAGCTACTCGTGCACGGACTGTGGCAGCACGGGCTCAGTCAGCGGCTACTTGAAGATGGGTGGAACGGTTGGCCCACATCTGCTGCTGGGTGGCGAAACGAACGGATGGACGAAGAGCGAGAACGGCGCAACCATCGACGCCGGCAATGCCTCATTTACCGCCTACTATTACCCTCAGCCGGCGAGTGGTCTCTTGCTGCGCGGCGGCGTGGGCTTTTCGACGACTCGAGTCAGCAGTGGGGGACTCAGCGGCAGCAACACGGGCGTGGGTGCAACAGCGGGCGTAGGTTATGACGTGCGCGTTGGCGGGAACACGTCGATTACGCCGGTTCTCAACTTTGTGTGGGGTCATCCTACCAGCGGTTTCAACCAGAGCATCCTGCAATTCGCGGTCGGCGTGACCTTTCATTGATCTGGCGTCACGCTCCATACCAGGCGACCGTTTCGGCCGGTGAACATCGAGCTGAGACGGTCGCTTCGTTTGTTCGACTTATTTCCCGGGCCGGTACAAGATCACGTTTGCCTTCTCCAGTGTGATCAGTCCCCCGCCAATCATCTCGCTGAGATCCGGCAGAATCGTTTGAATGGCCTCTTCGGTTTCAACGACCTCGATGATGATCGGAAGGTCAATCGACAGTCGCAGGACTTTATCGGTGTGGAGCTTGCTCGAGGCGCCGAATCCCGCGACGCCGCGCAGCACGGTCGCTCCGGCAAGTCCTTTGCCGCGAAAACGCTCGAGCAGCGCTTCATAGAGTGGCTTGCCGTGATACTTGTCGCTCTCGCCGATGAAGACACGCATCAGCGTGCGCTGGCCGCGGAATTGTTCTGTCATCGGGACCTCACAGGAGTTTGTTGCCGAGCGCCGCGCCCAGCATCACGGCGCCGACGCAGCCCACAATCGTCGCGCTCATGTAGAGTGCCGCTCGCACGTAGTCGCCATCATTGAGGAGTGCGACGCTCTCGTAGCTGAACGTACTCATGGTCGTGAACGCGCCGCAGAACCCGATGGTCAAGGCCGCGCGAATGTCGGGCGGAATCAGCGCCGTGCCGGTGGCCACACGGATGATGAAGCCGAGCAGGAGCGAACCCGTGACGTTGACGGTGAGGGTCCCGAGCGGAAAACCGCTCGCGGTGCGGCTCTGGATCCATCCCTCGAGGCCGTAGCGCGAAAGTGTGCCGGCGATGCCGCCGAGCGCGATATACAGGATAGTCAAAAGAAAACTCCTGCCATGAATGGTTCAGGTAGGAGTCATCAGCCCGGAAAGCGGCGGTTGAAGGCGAACTCCATCGCCTGCCTGAATACTAACGTATCTTTCCCTCCATGGCGCAGATCCGCCTCGCACTGTCGCAGTTCAGGCCCACGAAAGGCGAGTACGCCGAGAACGTCGCTCGCATCGGCGCCGTGGTTGCGCAGGCGGCCCGCCTCGATCCCAAACCTGACCTCGTCGTCTTTCCCGAGACTGCGACGTCGGGCTATTTCGTCGAAGGCGGAGTCAAGGAGCTCGCGGTCACCGCCGGCACGCTGGCGCGCGATCTCGCGGCCGCATACGACGGACCACCGATCGACGTCGCCGTGGGGTTCTACGAGCGCTTCCAGAATCATATCTACAACTCCGCGCTCTACGTTACGCTCCACAAGCGGAAGCCCGACGTGCGGCACGTGCACCGCAAGGTGTTCCTGCCCACCTACGGGGTCTTCGACGAAGAGCGGTTCGTGGATCGTGGGCAGGACGGCGTGCGGTCGTTCGAGACGGCGTGGGGTGGGAAAGCCGCGATCCTGATTTGTGAGGACGCGTGGCACTCACTCGCGGCGACCGTGGCCGCGCTCGAGGGCGCGCAGCTGGTGATCGTGCCGAGTGCCTCGCCCGCCCGCGGGTTGGGAGAGGAGGAGGATTGCGAGGGCGAGACGCTGCCCGCCTCCGTCGTGCGCTGGGAACGCATCGTGCGCGGCATCGCCGAGGAGCACGGCGTGTTCGTCGCCCTTGCGAACCTCGTCGGGTTCGAGGGTGGCAAGGGCTTCCCCGGCGCGTCCGCGATCATCGATCCGACCGGCCGCATCATCGCCCGCGGTCCGCTGTTCGAGGAAGCGCTGCTCACGGCCGACATTGATCTCGATTCACTGACCACCGCACGCTCGGACTCGCCGCTGCTGGCGGATTTGCAGAGCGCATTGCCGGTCCTGACGAGAAGTCTGAGCGGCCAGAAGGAGAACGAAAAGGTCAGGTTCGATCCGGCCACTAACGGCATCCCGACGCACGACGCACGACGCACGACGCACGTTGACGTCGTAGCGAAGCGAACGCCGGATGACGATCCCCTCGCGATCGATCCCGAGCTCACGCGCAAATGGTTGGTGAGCTTCCTGAAGGATGAAGTGGTGCGCCGGCGCGGCTTCAGGAAGGGGCTGGTCGGGCTCTCCGGCGGCGTGGACTCGGCGCTCACGGCGTTCCTCGCCGCCCAAGCCCTCGGCAAAGAGAACGTCATCGGCGTGCGCATGCCCTACCGGACGTCCAGTCCCGAAAGCCTCGAGCATGCGCAGCTCGTCATCGACACGCTCGGCATTCCATCACTCACGATCGACATTTCCGATGCCGTGGATGGTCTCGTGAAGCAGGTCGGTGACCACGATCCGCACCGGCTGGGCAATATGATGGCGCGGCAGCGGATGATCGTGCTGTTCGACCTCTCCGCCAAGCTCAACGCCCTGCCGCTCGGTACCAGCAACAAGTCGGAGCGGCTGCTCGGCTATTTCACCTGGCACGGCGACGACGCCCCGCCGGTGAACCCCTTGGGCGACCTGTTCAAGACGCAGGTCTGGGCGCTCGCGCGCCATGTCGGTGTACCCGAAGCGATCGTGGCCAAGCCGGCGACTGCGGACCTGATCAAGGGTCAAACAGATGAAGGCGATCTCGGCGTTTCGTACCTCAACGCCGACCGGATTCTCTATCACCTGATCCGGGGCGAAGAACCGAGCGGCTTTACTAAGGAAGAGGTGGAGATCGTCCGGAAGCGCTTGGACTCGACGCACTGGAAGCGGCGGCTCCCCACGGTGGCGGTCCTGTCTCAGACTGCAATTGGTGAATTCTATCTGCGGCCGGTGGATTACTGATGGCTGAGCGCAAGGGCCGTCATCCGCGCGAATCGGAGTCGGTGCTCACCGAGCTGATGATGCCGCACTATGCGAACATCATGGGCAACGTCTTCGGCGGCCATATTCTCGCGCTCGTCGACCGCGTCGCCGCGGTGGCCGCGATTCGCCACGCGCACCGCGAGTGCGTGACCGTCTCGGTCGACAAGGTCGACTTCCGCGAGCCAATTCACGTGGGCGAGCTGGTGACGGCGATGGCCCGCGTGAATTTTGCGGGCCGCACGTCGATGGAAGTCGGTGTGAAAGTGCTCGCCGAGAACGTGCTGACGGGCGACCGGCGGCACACGAATTCGTGCTACGTCACCTATGTCGCCCTCGACGAGAACGGCCGGCCGACTGAAGTCGATCCGATCGTTCCCGAAACGCCGGACGAGAAGCGGCGGTACGATCGGGCCGCCAAGCGGCGCGCGAAACGCGTGATGGAACGCCGCTACGAACAAGGCCGAGGTGAGTAGAGTCGTACTCGTGTTGTCGGGCGGCGGCGCGAGGGCGCTCGCGCATGCGGGAGCGTTCCGGGCATTGGAGCAAGCCAATCTCGTGCCCAGTCACATCGTCGCCACCTCGATGGGCGCGGTCGTGGGCGCCGCCCTCGGCGCTGGGATTCCGTTCGATCAGGTGCGCCGCCGTGCGATGGGAATCCGCCGCAAGGACGTGGCACCCTTCGACCCCCTCGCCCTGCTGATGGGCCTGTTCGCGCGCAGCCTGTTCCCCGCCTCCGTGCTCCGCAACGCGATCGCCCGCATGGTTCCCACGGCGCGCTTCGAGTACCTCCGTATCCCGCTGACCGTCACGGCCACCGACCTGGACACGGGGGAGCTGTTGCTCCTTGGCGGCAAGAAGCAGAGAGAGGGAGAAATCGAGCTGGCGGATGCGCTCTACGCGTCGTGCGCGCTGCCGCTCTACTTCCCGCCGCTCGAAGCGGCCGGCCGGCGGCTGGGTGATGGCGGCCTGCGTGCCGTGCTGCCGCTCGGGCCGGCGCGGGAGCTCGAGCAGGATGCGGATCTCTTCGTCGCGGTGAACGTGGGGCCCGGCTTCGATGAACGCGGTCCCGCCACGAACGGGGATCAGCCTGCGCCGGATGCTCCGGCGCCGGCACGCATCCCGCGCGTGGTCCGGACCCACGGCGAGGCGATACGGATCATGATGGCCGAGCAGGCGGAGCGAACGCTGGCGGACTGGCCGCAGCACGGGCCGAAGCTCATTTATGTGCGCGCCGTCGCTGAGCGGGAAGCAACCTTCGCCGTCGATCGCGTGCAGGAGTACGTGGAAATGGGTTACCAGGCAACGAAAAGGGCCTTAGGATAGACGAGACGTTGAGGGAGACGCCGAGAGGCCGAGAGGCTGAGGGGCCGTGAGGACCGAGCGACGAGGACGGCAAATGCATGCATCTGAGGTGATGATTCCGGATCCTGTGGTCGCGGCTGCCGGTGCAACATCCTCTGAAGTGGCCGCATTAATGCGTGTGAAAGACATCTCGGTCGTGCCGGTGGTGGATAATCCGAAGGATCGCCGATACATGGGTACGATCTCTGATCGCGATATCGTCGCTCGTTGTGTGGGAGCGGGTCACGATCCAACAGATTGCTCAGTTGCAGATCACGCAAGAACCGACACGCCCGTTGTCAGGCCAGAGACAGAGCTGAAGGGATACAGGGTGGCAAAGCAGTCGGATCCCACCGATCATCACGTCAGGTCGACGATCGTGGTACTCGACGGTCAGCGGAAAGTCGTGGGCTTCATCCCACATCCGGAAGAGATCGACGGTATCCAAATCCAACAATGAGTAGTATCTAAAGCCTCGTGCCTATATCCCCTCAGCCGCTCGGCCTCTCGGCGTCTCCCTCGCCGTCTAACACCTATGCCTCATAAGTTCTTTAGTCTTGCCGAAGCCAACCGTACGCTTCCCTTAGTCAAGCGCATCGTGCAGGACATCATGAGCGTCTATCCGGAATGGAAGGATCTGGTCGCTCAGTATGAGCTCCGAGCCGCACAGGCCCGGCCCGAGTGGGGGGAGTCGCAAGAACAAATCGCTCTCAAGGCCCAGGTCGATTCGGTCGCCGCAAAGATCAACAGCTTCCTCGGCGAGCTGGAGGAGATCGGCTGCGAGTTCAAAGGCTTCGACCTCGGGCTCGTGGATTTCCACGGCCGCCTGGACGAGCGGGAGATTCTGTGGTGCTGGAAGTTCGGCGAAGACCGGATTACCCACTGGCACGAGCTGGAGGCGGGATTCGCGGGGCGGCAGCCGTTGCCCGAAGTCTTGAGCGGCACGTGAGGGGCTTCTGGCTCTTCCTCCACGTCATGGGATTCGTGGCCTGGCTGGGCGGCGGCTTGGCCATTATGCTCAGCGGCATCACGGCTAAGTACTTCCCCCCCGAACATCGCCTTGCGATCTACCGGGTGATGAGCGTCGTGGCCCGCAATCTGATCGGCCCAGGGGCCGTGCTCGTGGTTGTCAGTGGCATCGTCCTCTCTGTGCCTTACTTCAGCAGTGCGACAGTTCCAACCTGGCTCATGGCGATGCAGACGTTTGGCCTGCTTGGCGCCGTTGTGGTCATCGGGATCGTGACCCCAACCGCGGCGCGGCTGGGCCGGCTGGAGGTGGATGCGCGCGGCGAGCTGCCTGAATCGTTTACAGGACTGCGGCGCCGGCAGGCAATCTTTGCCACGCTAGCGGGAATCCTCGCGCTGTTCGCCCTTCTTTCGGGAACTCTCTTCAGGTCCTAGCCTCTCGTGTCCCCTCAGCCTCTCAGCCGCTCGGCGGCTCGGCTCGACGTCTCACTCCGTGACCTCATTCCCCCTCCAAGGGTCGTGTGTGGAGTGCGTGGATTGGTTCTCTTCGACTTCGGCGGGACCCTGGATGCGGACGGCGCCCGTTGGAGCGTTCGGTTTCACGCCGCGTATCGCGCGGCGGGCGGCAAACAGTCGTTCGCGGCGTTCGACCGGGCGTTTCGCGAGTCGGACCGAGCTCTCGAGCGGCTCTCAGGAATAGAGAGGCTGGGATTCCGCGCGATGATTGACGCTCAAACCGCGTTGCTGCTCCCCCGATTGTCGGACGGGGCCGGTCTCTCGCCGCGGGCCATCGCCGATCAGTTCCATTCGTCCACATGTGCGGTCGTGCACCGCAACGCAGCGCTGCTCGAGCTGCTGCACACCTCCTATCACCTGGGCGTCGTTTCGAACTTCTCCGGCAATCTCGAGCATTGCCTCGAGGAGCTCGGCGTCATGCGGTACTTCTCCGTCGTCGCGGATTCGGGGCGCGTCGGCATCACCAAGCCAGATCCCCGACTGTTTCAGCACGCGCTGAGCTGCCCCGGACTCGTCTCGAATCCGGCCTGGATGGTGGGCGACAATTTCGAGTCGGACATTCGCCCCGCCGCCGCCCTGGGCCTGTCGACCGCCTGGCTCGCGCCCGAAACGGAGAAACCTCGCGAGCGGGGCATTCCGACGGTTCGTCTGAAGACGCTGTCCGATCTCGCCGGGGTGCTCGAGTCATGATGCACGGACTCGTACTGGCGGGCGGGCGCGGCTCTCGTCTGGCCGCTGAGGGGATCGAGACGCCCAAGGCGTGGGTGGAAGTCGCGGGCCGGCCGCAGATCGTCCATCTGGTCGAGACGTTCACCGAGCTGGGGTGCGAATCGATCACGTGCATGGTGCGCGACGGTGTGCCGGTTGACCTGCCCGCCCCGGCGATTGTGCGGACGTGCCGGACACCCTCATCCCTGCACACACTCGTCGCCGGTCTCGCGATCGTGCCGCCGGGCCCGGTCTTCTGTGCCATGGTGGATACGGTGATGCCCGCCGCGGATTGGCGGCGTGTGTTTCGCGCTGTGACCGAACGTCTCACCGCCGGAGCGGCCGCCGTCCTGGCGGTGACTCCCTTCGTCGATGACGAGCTGCCGCTCTACGTCACGCGGGATGGCAACGGTCTCGCCACTGGAATATTCGACACGCCCCCTCCGGACACGCCGTTGCTCGTCACCGGCGGCGTGTACGGGTTGAGCACGGTCGCGCGGCGGCTCGCCGCAGTTGCGGTCGCATCGCTGCACCGGATGCGCGCGTTCCTGCGGCTGCTGGTCGAGCTGAAGACGCCTGTCGCCACGGTCGAGGTGCCCCGCATCATCGATCTCGATCACAAGAGTGACCTCGAAGCGGCAGAGCGGTGGCTGGCCGCGAGCGCCCCTCCCGAGCCATGAAGCGTCTCGTCGCGCTGTATCGCAGTCCGACGTACTCACCCGAGGTGCATCGCCGCAACGACACGGCGATCCTCGACGACACCGTCGCCGGTTTGGAGCAACGGGGCTGGCACGTGTCGCGCGTCGGCGAGGGAGAAGTCGCGGCGGGCCGGCTGCCCGCGGCGGAGCTGTACGTGAACATGTGCCAGGGGCCGGCGGCATCGGAGCGCCTGCGCGACCTCGTCCCGCGCGAAGCGCTGGCGGTCAATCCGCCGGAAAGCGTGCTGAACTGCCATCGCCACCGCCTGGTGGGTCACATGACCGCTGCCGGGCTGCCGTTCCCACGCACCCTCATCGTGCCGACCGCCGAGCCGCAGGCCGTCGTGCCGCTGGTCCATCAACTGAACGGGGACGGGAGGCCTGTCTGGGTCAAACGTGGCGACGTGCACGCGGAAACGAGCGCCGACGTCGTGTCGGCCAAGGAAGCGAGTGTGACGGACGCGATCGCCGGATTCGCACGCCGCGGTGTGACGCGCGTGGCGCTGCAGGCACACGTCGCCGGGCCGATCGTGAAGTTCTACGCCGTCGCCGACGGGCGCTTCTTTTCGTGGTACGCAGCAGATCCTGGCCGGGTTGAAATCTGCGAGCAGAGTCTCAAAGACCTCGTGTTCGCGGCGGCGCGCGCCGTCGGGCTCGAGGTCTTCGGCGGCGATGTCGCGTTCCCCAAGCCCGACGCACCGGTGCTCATCGACCTGAACGACTGGCCGTCGTTCGCTCCCGTGCGCGCCGCGGCCGCCGCCGCGATCGCCGCGTACATCGACGAGAAAGCCTTGAACGGAAAACTGGCATGATCGATCTCGTAACCCAGTCGGAATCGCAACGCGTCTTCGAGCTCGAGGCGCAGCACCTCGCGCCCGGCACGCAGAGCGTTGCGCTCTTCAGCAAGCTCTGCATGGATCGCGGCGAAGGCGCGCTCCTGTGGGACATCGACGGCAATCGCTACATCGATCTGCTCGCCGGTGTGGGTGTCGCGAGCCTTGGCTACGCGCATCCGCGCTACGTCGCCGAGCTGACGAAGCAGCTCGAGCGGGTGCACGTGGGAAGCTTCACGTCAGAGCATCGCGCCGCCCTGGTGAAGTTGATCGCGGAGCTCGCGCCCGGCGACTTGAACCGCACGCAGCTCTACTCGAGCGGTGCGGAGGCCGTTGAAGCGGCGGTGCGGCTGGCGAAGGCCGCGACCGGAAGGCACGAAGTCATGGGATTCTGGGGCGGCTTCCATGGCAAGACGGGCGGCGTGTTGCCGCTCCTCTCCGGCAGCTTCAAGCACGGCCTGGGGCCGCTGGCGCCGGGCAACTACTCGAGTCCGTACGCGTCGTGCGCGCGCTGCGCGTTCAAGAAGACGTTCCCGTCGTGTCAGTGGCACTGCGTCGATTTCGTGCGCTCCAAGATCGCGCTCGAAACGACCAACGACATCGCGGCAATCATCGTCGAGCCGATCCAGGGAACGGCCGGCAACATCGTGCCCCCGGCGGGTTACCTGCGCGAGCTGCGCAACCTCGCTACGGAAATCGGCGCGCTGCTCATCTGCGACGAAATGATCACCGGGTTCGGACGGACCGGGAAGATGTTCGCGATCGAGCACGACGACGTCGTGCCCGACATCATACTCGTTGGTAAAGGCTTCGGCGGCGGATTCCCCGTCAGCGGCATCGTGATCCGCGAGCAGCTAGCGTTCTCGAAGCCGTGGGCCAATCCGAGCGGCAGCTCCTCCAGCTACGGCGGCAATCCGCTCGCCGCCGCGGCGGCGCATGTCACGATTCGCACGATCGTCGAGGACGAGCTCGTCGCACACAGCCGCCGCCTGGGCGCCCTGATGCTCGCAGAGATGCGAGCGTGGGAAGAGGAGATTCCCATCGTCAGCGACGTGCGGGGCCGCGGCTTGATGCTCGGCATGGATCTGGTGGTGCCCGGCACGCGCAAACTGCTCGACAAGAAGCTCACACGCTGGATCTTCGACACGCTGCTCGCCCGTGGCGTCATCGCGATGATCTACAACCCCGAAGTGCGTATCAACCCGCCGCTGGTCATTACGGACGAACAGGCGATGGAAGCGCTCGCCACGATGAAGGCGGTGCTCGAAGAGGCCAGCACCCGTGTACGCCAGTAAGGGTCCGGTTGTAGAAGAATGGGCTGACCGGCGGTTCTTCCGGCCGCTGGGTTGGCGCCTGGCCACCGCGCTCCTGCCGACGCGCATCTCGGCGGATGCCGTGACGCTCGCGAGTTTGGTGCTGGGCGTGCTCGCCGGTCACCTGTTCTGGTATCGCAGCGCCTGGATCAACGCGAGCGGCGTGTTGCTGTTCATCCTGTCCGACGTGCTGGACAGCGTAGACGGGCAGCTCGCGCGGCTGCGCGGCACGTCCACACGCATGGGCCGCGTGCTCGATGGGCTCGCCGACAGCGGCCGCTTCGTCAGTCTCTACGGGCATCTCGCCGCCCGCCTATATGTCACGCATTGGCACTGGGGCGGCGTCGCGCTGGCGCTCGCCGCGCTGTTCTCACACTCCTACCAGGCAGCCGCGGCCGATTTCATTCGGCAGGCGTACTTGCGGTTCGCCGTCGGCGCAGGAGACGAGCTGGATGTCGTTGCGGATGCCGCGATCGGGGGGGGGAGCGGTGCGTCACTCTGGGAGCGCGTCTCTTCCTGGATCTACGGCGACTACACGCGCCGGCAGGCGTGGCTGTTCCCGCGGACCACGGCGCTCGCCCGCGCCTACGCAGGACGCGAGGTGCCCGAATCGCTGCGCCGCTCGTGGGCCGAGCGCCAGCGTTGGGTTGTGCAGGGCTGCGCATGGATCGCGCAAAACATTCGCTTCCTGCTCCTGGCGCTGACCGCGGTGCCCCACTGGCCCGCGGCGTACTGCTGGATCGTGATTGGCCCGTTGAATCTGGTGCTCGTCGTCCTGATTCTCGCGCACGAGCGCGAGCCGAAGGTCTATGCGCAGCTCGCCTGATCCCAAGGTCTATCGCGGCGCCCTCGTCGGCCTGGGAGGGATCGCCCGCTTGGGGCACCTGCCCGCGTTCCGCGCGGACCGTCAGGTGGCTTCGCGGCTGCAGATCGTCGGGATCGTGGATGACGCGCCCAACGCGCCAAGGTCCTTCGACGGTATTCCTCTATTATCTCAGCCCGACAAGCTGTCCGACCTGGGCCCGCTCGACTTCGTCGACATCTGCACCCCGACATCGACGCACCTCGATCTCTCGCTGTGGGGACTGTCGCAGGGATATCACGTGCTGTGCGAGAAGCCGGTGGCGGTTAATCGCGCTGAAGCGTCTCGCCTGGCCGCGGCGGCGCTCGACGCCAAGCGTGTCGTCATGCCGTGCCACCAGTACCGGTTCAATCCGGTCTGGCTGGACGTCGCCGGTCCGCCGCAGGCGGTGCGCGCCTGGACCGGGCGGCTGCGGCACGGCGGCTACGACGTCGAGGACACCGCGCAGATCCTGTTCGAGTATCCCAATCGCATGGCCACGATGTTCCTGACGTGGGCCGCGCGGCGCCGTGAGACGGAAATCCGCTTCATCGGAGAGCGCGGCAGCATCACCTGGAGCGGCGGCATGTTGACGCTCGAGCGCGACGGCCAGACGGAATCGTTCGACCATACCGTCGATCTCGACAAGGCCTCGTACGCAAAATGGTTTGCGGATCTGTTCCGTGACTTCGCGACCACGCTCGACTCGGGCGACAGCGCCCGGCCGATGGCCGACATCGCGCAGGTCGCGGCGGTGCTCGAGGCATCGTATGCCGCGGTCGCATGAGCCGGACCCTGCAGATCGCCCTCTTTGTCCTCGGCGCGAGCGTCTTCGGCTATCTCGTCGCACGGATCGGCGTGGGACAGCTGCTCTCCGACGCCGCGCGCACCGGCTTCATGTTCGTTCCGATCGTGCTGCTCTATGCGCTGGTCTACGCCTGCAGCGCACTCGCCTGGCAGCTCACGATGGAAGAGTTCAAGCGGCCGCCGTACTGGCGTACCTACGCCATTCTGATATCCGCCGGCGCACTCAATTTCCTCACGCCCCTCATCAACGCCGGCGGTGAGCCGTTCCGCGTTGTCGCGGTCACGCCATGGCTCGGCAAACGACGCGCCGCCGGATCGGTCATTCTCCATCGGATGCTGCACTCGTTTGCGTACGTACTCGTGTGGTTCACCGCGGTTGTCATGGCCTTCGCCTTGCTGCCGCGCGCTACGCCCGATGCCGTCCTGGTATTGCTGGGCAGTGTCGGCCTGGTGTTGCTGCTGATCATCGCACTGTTGCTGTCGGCGCACCGGAGCGGGGTGCTCGAGCGCGTTCTGAATGGGATGCGCAAAGTGCCGCTCGTGCGCCGGCTCGGCGCGCGGCTCGAACCGCGGCGGGCCATGCTCGTCGAGCTGGATGCGCAAATCACCCGTTTCTATCACCGCCAGCCGGCGCGGTTTGTGCAAGCGATCGTGCTCGAGTACCTGAGCCGCTGCATTTTCATGCTCGAGATCGTACTCATCGTCGCCAGCCTGGGATCTCGGCTCGGATATCTCCAGGCGTTCACGATCGGCGGACTCGAAGCGCTCGCGGGAAACCTCCTGTTTATGGTGCCGTTCGAGATCGGAGCGCGTGAGGGGGCCTATTATGGGCTCTTCAATCTCTTCGGCCTCGATCCCCAGCTCGGCTTGTACACCTCGATAGTCAGTCGCGTGCGGGACTTCGCGTGGATCGGTCTCGGTCTGTTGCTGGTGCTCCCCGTCGCCGAGCGGCAGCCCGCCGTATGACGATCGTGACACACGCGCTCGCAACGGCGCTCGGTGTGCGAGTCTTCAAGCTCACGGGCAGCGACGCCGTGGTCGCATATGTCTTCGGGGTCGGCGTGGACATCGATCACGCCATCAAAGCGCCGTTTTACCTGCGCGCCGTCGGTCGCCGGAGACGACTGGGATATTATTGGCGCACCTCACTGCAAGAGCCCGTCGCGCTGCTGTGGATCATCCCGCTGTGTTTTTTCCTGGGGACCTGGGTGCCGGCGCTCTTCTTCCTTATCCATCTCGCGATGGACTACAGCGTCGGCTACGAGAAGATGCCGTGGTATCCGTACTCACCGCTGGTCACGCAAGGCTTTCTCGTCGGGGTCTCGGATAGGACGAAGGAAGCCGTTCTCATCATGGTACTGCTATGTATGAATTTGCTCCTGTTCTTGGCTCCGCTTTAGACCGCGGGATTCGCCCGGTCCTGCGATTCCTGCACGTCACCCTCGGGCTCTCGCCCGACCAGGTGACCTGGGCCGCGTTTTGGGTGAGCGCGGCCGCCGCCGTCGTCTTCGCGACCGGTCGCGTCGTCCCCGCGCTCGTCCTCGTCGCGATCGGCCAAGTCCTGGACGGGCTCGACGGCGGCATCGCGCGACAGTTCGGACTCGTCTCCGCAGCCGGCCATCGGCTCGATACGCGGCTCGATCGTGCGTCGGAGATCGCGATCTTCCTTGGCTGTGCGGTGGGTGGGCTGGTGTCGCTGAGACTCGCCGTACTCGCGTCGGTCGCCCTCCTCCTGCTCACCACGATTGTGGATCGATCACGCCTCGACCCGGGCGTGAAACGGTTCGCGCTGTATTTCGGCATTTGGGTGCCGTACCCGCTGATCTTCTCGACCATCTTTATCGTGAATCTTGCTGCATACGTGGTGGGGCTCGTGATCATCGACTGTCGCTTTCAAAGCGACATGGATATGCTCGGCGGCGACTTGAATACGGTCGCGTCGCGCGCCGCCGCGCGTCTCGAGACTCTGTGATTCAGCATCCGTACGTCGTCGTCGCACCGGCGGAAACGATGCACGTTGAGGCCTGGCCGGGCGATGGCCGGCCGATCGCCCTCGTGCCGGGACTGTTCGGTGCGGCCTTCACGTTCCGGAAAGTCCTGCCGCTGCTCGCCGCCCAAGGATTCCGGCCGATCGTCATCGAGCCACTCGGTACGGGTTTCTCGAGCCGGCCGCCGAAGGCCGACTACTCGCTGGCGGCACAGTCGCGGCGGCTGGCCGCCGTGATCGACTCGCTCGGCTCCGGGCCGGTGCTCGTGCTCGCCCATTCGCTCGGCGCGGCCATCGCGTTCCGGCTCGCCCTCGACAGACCTGAACTCGTGCGCGGCATCGTATCGCTCGAAGGCGGCCCGACAGAGGAGGCGACGACTCCCGGTTTCCGGAATGCGCTGCGCTTCGTGCCCTGGGTCAAGCTGCTGGGCGGGATCAACCTCATACGCCGCAAAATTCGCGGCATGCTACTCGACTCTTCCGGCGACCGCTCGTGGGTCACGGACGGCGTCGTGCAGGGCTACACGCTCGGTGAAGCGCGCGACTTCGACGCGACACTGCGGACCTTGCTGGCGATGTCCCGCGCGCGCGAGCCGGCGAAGCTTACGCCGCGCCTCGGCGACATCACCTGTCCCGTGACGCTGGTGGTCGGGACGGCGCCCCACGACGGCGACGTGTCGCCGCAGGAAGTCGCGCTCATGAACCACGCCCTCGTCTCGTTCGCCGTGGACAGCGAGCCCGGCGCCGGCCACTACCTCCAGGAAGAGCGTCCCGCGGCCGTCGTGTCCGCGGTCGAACGACTGGCGGAGCGAGTTTCCCCCCGGTGACGCCGTTGCGCATCGCGCTCGTCGCGGAGGACTACTATCCGCAGCTCGGCGGCGTACCGGAGCACGTGCACAATCTCGCACGGGAATTGGAGGCGCTGGGGCATCATGCGATCATCGTGTCTTCGCATATGCGCATGAACGGCGCCGTTGATGCGCCGTATGTGCGCCGTGTAGGTACGAGCCTGGTGATCTACGCGAATGGCGGAGTCGCACGGATTACCGTGGGCTGGCGGCTCACAGCGCGGCTCGAGGCGCTGTTTCGCCAGGAGCGGTTCGACGTCGTGCATGTGCATGGCGGGCTGAATCCTACGCTCGGCATCGTCGCACCGCGCGCCGCGATGCGAGCGGGCATTCCCGTCGTCGCCACGTTTCACACCTGGTTCCCCCGCTCGATCGGCCTTCGTCTCCTGCGCCGTCCGTTCCAGCGGCTGCTCGATCGCCATGCAGCCACGATCGCGGTCAGCAGCGCCGCTCAGGAGGCGATGGCTCGCTACTTCACGGCGCCGTGGGAAATCATCCCGAACGGGGTCGACACGAGGTTCTTCCGCCCCGGCCTGTCCAAAGGGGCCCCAGGGCCGCGACTGCTGTGGCTGGGACGGATCGAGCCGCGCAATGACCTCGGCACGGTGCTCGCGGCGATGCCGCGCATCCTCGAGCGTCATCCCGCCGCGCATCTGACGGTCGTCGGCGACGGTCCGTGGCGCTCGCGCATGGAGCGCGCCGCCCGGCGGGGAGGGCTCGGACCATGCGTGCACTTCGCGGGTTACGCCAACGGCGGCCGGCCCGGCTACTATCGCGGCGCCGACGTCTACCTCTGTCCGACCAGGCGGGCCTCGTTCGGGGTGACGCTGCTCGAGGCGATGGCGTGCGGCACGCCGCTCGTCGTCTCGGACATTCCCGCCTTCCGCGATCTCGCCGGAGACTCGCACGCCGTATTCGCTCCACCCGGCGATCCCGCTGGGTGGGGACGGGCGGTGAATGACCTGATCGACGACGGCGCGCGGCGTGACGTCGGTCGAGCGGGGCCCGCGCGACCACCGTATCTATCTGACGTTCGACGACGGCCCCAACGAGCGTGCAACCGAGGCGATCCTCGAGACCCTCAGCATCGAGCGTGTGCCGGCCGCGTTCTTCATGGTGGGCGCACATGTGCGCCGGTTCCCCAAGCTGGCGCTGTGCGTGGCGGATGAGGGCCACGCTGTGGGCAATCACACGGAGCACCATCAGAAGTTGCTGTTGCTCCGCCGCGGAACCGTGCGCCGGGAGCTGGAGACGGCACATGAGGCGATCGCGGGCAGCATCGGTTACGCGCCGAGCGCTTTCCGCGCCCCGCATGGCCACCGCAGCGTATATCTGCGCTCGCTCGCGCGCGACATGGGCTACACCGTATTCGGGTGGACATTCGGTGTGTTTGACACTGCGCGACCGGGAGTCGAGGAGATTCGGCGGCGAGTACGCACGCGGTTGCGGCCGGGGGCAATAGTTCTCCTGCACGATGGAGACGGATACGATCCTGAAGGAGATCGCATGCAAACCGCTAACGCTTTGCCGGGGATTCTCCAGGATGGACGGAACGCCGGTTTCGAATTCGCACCGCTGAGCGACCTGTTAAACAATCACTCCTGACGGGACATTCCGGGCAGTTTGGTTTTCGCGCCGTGCAGACCAGCGCACCAAGCTCCATCATCGCTTGATTGAACTTCCACGCCGTCGTCCCGCGTGTCGGCATCATCGTCGCGGCGAGGCTCCAGACATCATCAGGTGCAAACGCGCGTTCCAGGACGCGCCGCACATTCGTGTCCACCGCCGCTACAGGCTTCTCATACGCAAAGCACGCCACCGCTCCCGCTGTGTACCGTCCGACACCGGGAAGTGTCCGCAGGGCCTCAGGGTCGTCGGGCAGCGTGCCGTCATGCCGGCGTGTAACCTCGCGTGCGAGCTGATGCAGATTGCGAGCGCGGGCATAATAGCCGAGCCCGTCCCACTCTTCCATCACGGCTTTGGGTCGAGCGCGCGCCAGGGCAGCGATCGTGGGAAAGCGCGCCATGAAGCGCGGGTAATACTCCAGGACCCTGCTCACCTGCGTCTGCTGCAGCATGAATTCAGAGACGAGGATGGCATAGGGGTTGCGAGTATCGCGCCACGGAAGATCGCGGCCCTTCCTCTTATACCAGGCCAATAGCTTGCGAATAAAGAGCTTCCGTACCTGAGGGGTGGACGGGGGGGCCATGCGTACACAAGATACACAGCCATGAGAGCATTCACCGCCGCCATCGACCTGCGGCGATATGTCGGGCGGTGGTCCTTGCGCAGCGCCAGCCACGCGGGGCGCTTCTTTTTTATGCTCCTGGACCTGGTGCGCGGCATCCTGGAGTGGCGCGTCTGGCTCCCCCGGACCTTGGATCAGACCCTGGGCGTCGGCTATGGCAGCCTCTTTATCGTGCTGCTCGTGGCGGGGTTCGCCGGCGCCGTGACCAGCCTCCAGGCCGGCTATCAATTCACCGGCCAGCTCCCCCTGTATGTCGCCGGGGGCATCATCTCGGAATCGATGATTCTCGAGCTGGGCCCCGTCCTGACCGGGTTGATCCTCGCCGGCCGGATCGGCGCCCGCTACGCCGCCGAGCTGGGGAGCATGCGCGTGACCGAGCAGATCGACGCGCTCGAAAGCCTCGGTCGCTCGCCGGTGACCCATCTGCTGCTGCCGCGGATCCTGGCGGGACTGATCGCGATCCCGGCGCTCGTGATGCTCGCCAACGCCTTCGGTATCGTGGTCGGGTACATCACCGCCCGGTCATCGCTGGGCCTGACCTACGCCGACTTCGAGTTCGGCTCGCGCTACTTCTTCAGACCGCTCGACTTGTGGTACTCGCTCATCAAGTCGTACGCGTTCGCGGGGGCGGTCACGATCATTCCCTGCTACATCGGCTTCAACACCCAGCAGGGCGCCGAGGGGGTCGGCCGGGCGACCACGCAGGCCGTGGTGGCGGCATCCGTCACCGTGCTGATGCTCGATACAATTCTCACGAAGCTCATCCTGGGGACCGCGAAATGAGCATCGAGCTGAAGAAGGTCTCCAAGCGGTTCGTCGACAACGTCGTGCTCGACGGCGTCGACTTCTTCGTGGCCGAGGGCGAAACGGTCGCGCTGCTCGGTCCTTCTGGCGTCGGCAAGAGCGTCCTGCTCAAACACATCATCGGCCT
>WNFX01003996.1_pt1 | contig 17882 bp, 19 predicted proteins | sample 5400111 | NCBI WGS metagenome assembly WNFX01 (sample SAMN13153363, study PRJNA577476) | soil metagenome | isolation source: 40 cm soil or saprolite under grassland replicate 1 | place: USA:California | collected 2016-06-15 | reverse complement strand
CCCAGCATTGCAGTTGCGCGAAGCGATACGCGGCCGGCAGTAGACAACGTGACACACGGCCCACCTCAAACCAAGGCTCCCCAGACTGTGGCCGAGATTCTCAGCTTTGGTTAACACGACGTCAAGCAGGAATCTGTCCGGCGGAGTCGTCTTTGAGTCCTATCCTCGACGTGCTGGGCTGGTCGGTCAGAGGCCTTGTTTGCCACGGGCTGCGGCGTCAATAGCGTCCACAATCGGAATTCGAAAATCTGACCTGAAGCGCTCACCCTCCTCCCGCGTCAACGTGCCCGATCAGCTGCACAGCAGCTCGGCGGCGCGCACGTACACCGCGACGCATCTTTCCACCGACGCCACGTCGACCCATTCGACGTCGGCGTGAGCTCCTTCTCCGGCCGGGCCGAAGGCGACCGTCGGGATGCCGGCCGCGTTCGTCAAGGCCATGTCCATCCAGTAGGCGGCGCCGATGACGTCGGGGTGTCCCGCAGCCTCGGCGACAGCCACGCTGACCGGATGGTCGGGCCGCAACTCGGACGGCGGTCGTTCGAGCAGCACCTTCGCGCCTTCGATCTCGCGGCCGTCCTCGCCAGGAATCGTTCGGCGCTCCAACTTCACGACACAGCGTGCCGGGTAAGTCGACATCTCCTGGCCGCCTTCGATCAGCGACGCGTGGATGGAGCCTGTGCCCAGCAGCGGGTGGCGCGGTCCAGACCGCAATCTTTGATCCAGGTCCCGAACGCCGCTTAACACCGTGCCCATGTTCGCGATGGCATCCACGCCCAGGTCGGCGCGTGAGCCGTGCGCGGCCACGCCGGTCGTCGCCACCTCCAGCCATACGAATCCCTTGTGCGCGAGGCAGAGGCGGAGCTCGGTCGGCTCGGTCACGATCGCGGCGTCGGCCCGGAACCGCTCGAGCACCGCGGAGGTGCCAAGCGAGGCGACCTCCTCATCGGCCACCGCCGTGACGATCAGGTCGCCCTTCAGCTTCAAATCGCCGGCGCGGCGCGCCGCCAGCATGATTGCCGCGAGGCTTCCCTTCATGTCGTAGGCGCCGCGGCCGTACACACGGCCGTCCTCAACTCGAGGCGTAAACGGGGACTCCATTCCGCCCGCGCCGACGGTGTCCATGTGCGCGTTCAGCATCAGCGACTGCCCTCCGCCCGACCCGCGCACCATACCCACCACCGACGGGCGGCCCGGCACCGGCTCGACCATCGACACCTCGAGACCGGCGTCGCGCAGCCACGCCGCGACGAATCCGGCGATCGCGACTTCGCCGGGACCGCCCGCGACGAGGTCGGGATTGCGCCACCAGCTCGCAGATCAGCTCTTGCAGATGGTCCAGTACGGAGCATCCTTAGCACATGGAGACGCTCGAAAGAACAGAAGACGAGACGGCGACGCGCGTAAACGGCCGGAAGCCTTTTACGGGCAAAGACGTCCTGGGCCAAGTCGTGATTTCGACACTGGCCGTTGCGCCGGATGGGGACACGATCGTTTACGTCCGCCGGACGGTCGAAGATGGCAAATACGCGCGACGGCTGTGGAGGACGACGTTCAGGGGCGCCGAGCCGGAGCAGCTGACCAGCGCCAAGGCCAGCGACGGTCGGCCTCATTTCTCGCCGGACGGCAGGTCGCTTGTCTTCATCTCCGACCGCACCGGCAAGCCCCAGGCGTGGGTCATGTCTCTGGCCGGTGGGGAGCCTCGCCAGGTGACCGACCTTCCGAGCGGCGTGGGCGCGGCGGAGTGGTCTCCGGACGGGCAGAGGCTGCTCCTGATCGGCGGGTCTGGTGAGAAGCGGTTCATCGTCGGCAAGGACGACGACCCGACCGCCCGGCGCATCCGCGATTACACGTGGCGGATGGACGGCGTCGGGGTCCGGGACGAGTACGCCAGCGTGTGGGTGATGGAGGTCGAGCACGGCAAGCCCTGGCGGCTGACTGCCCCCACCTACCACGTCGATGCCGCTGCCTGGTCGCCCGACGGCAAGCGAATCGCGTTCACGGCCGACCTGGGCGAAAACGCCGGCCTCGAGGAAGTGTTCGCTCTCTGGACGCTGCCTGCGGAAGAGAGCCCCAAGTCGGCGCCGCACGGCGTCGCCTCGCTTGCGAGCGGGATCTGGAACATCGCCTGGATGCAGTCCGACCACATCGCCTTTCTCGGCGTCGACAAGCCCGGTTTTCCTGGATGGGCTGACTGCGAGCTCCACGTTTCCGATGGGCGCATTTCAAAGCGCCTGGCCGAGGACAAGAACCTGAACATCCAGCCCACCAGCTACGGCGACTACCAGGACAGCGAGGACTTCGGGCCGCCTCCGGTGACGTGGGAAGACGGGACGCACGCGGTCGCGCTGGTCGCGTATCACGGCCACAGCCATCCCTATCGATTCGGGATCGACGGGACGGTGGAAGCGCTCGCCACGCCCGACGCCATGTGCAGCGCCCTCGCGACCGGCGGCGGCCGCACCGCGGTTGTCGCGTCGGGACATGAGCCCTCCGACGTCTACGCCGTCGAGGACGGCAAGCTGCGCCGGCTGACCACCGACGGCACCAGCTGGTACGGACCCTTCGAGCGCCGCGTTGAGCACGTCGACATTCCGCACCCCGACGGCCACTCAATTGACACCTGGCTGCTCCACGCAAACGAAAATCGCACCAGGGCCCCCCTCGTCATCGACGTGCACGGAGGACCGAACTCGTCATTCGGTCCGACGCCCTGGCTCGAGATGCTCGCCCTGGCCGACGCGGGCTTTCACGTTGTCTACTGCAACCCGCGCGGATCGGTCAGCTACGGCGAGAAGTACGCTCACGACCTGGAAGGAAGATGGGGCGACCCCGACGGAAGCGACCTGCTCCGCGTCATCGACTGGGCTGTCGAGCAAGGCCTGGCGGACCGGAAGAAGGTCGGCATCATGGGCCTCTCCTACGGCGGATTCATGACGTCCTGGATGGTCGCGAACCATCCCGGCGTGTTCGCGGCGGCGGTGAGCGAAAACCCGGTCACTGACCTCTTGGGCGAGTGGGCGACCTCGGACTTCGGTCGCCACATCGGCCGGAGGGCTGTCGAAAAGCAGAACGCGTGGGAGCACCTCGACGACTTCCTGGCGCGATCTCCCTTCGTCCGCATGTATCAGAACCACGCGCCGCTGCTTTTGCTGCAGGCCGAAAACGACATGCGCTGCCCGCCGGGAAACAGCGAGATCGTCTTCCACATCCTCCGCACGCTCGGGCGTGACGTGGAGATGGTCCGGTACCCGTCCGAAACTCACATCATGCTGGCGACGGGCCGGCCGGACCGGCGGGTGGACAGAATCGAGCGCATCGTGGACTGGTTCCAGAAACACCTCGGGTCTTAATCTGCCCGTCCCTTGCGTTTGGCCCGGGCCAGAATAGACTTCGAGGGCGGCTTTTTAAGCGCTGGGACACGGGGTTCTGAAGAGGAGGGCAGCCTATGTCTAGATCGTTACGACGCTTGCTCGCAATCGGTCTAAGCCTGGCCACAGCGACGACCATCGGTCCAGTTCTCACGGCGATGGCGCAGGACGAAGACGGTGGACTGGGCGCCCTCAGCCGCATCCACCACTTCGTGATCATCTACGAAGAAAACCACAGCTTCGACAACCTCTACGGCCAGTTCGCGGGAGCGAACGGCCTGGCCAACGCGGGCGCGACGCAGACCCAGATCGACATGACGACCGGGCTGCCGTACACGTGCTTGCCCCAGAATGACTCTCACCTCACGTCACCACCTCTGCCCGCCGGCTTCTGCTTCGCCAACCAGCCCTTTGACATCACGCAGTACGTCGCGGCGAACCAGAAGACGCGCGACCTGGTGCACAGGTACTACCAGGAGCAGGTCCAGATCGACGGCGGCAAGATGGACAAGTTCGTGACCGTCAGCGACGCCAAGGGCCTGTCAATGGGCTACTACCCGACGGCCCAACTGCCCGCCGCTGTCGAGGCGGCCAACTACACGTTATCCGACAACTTCTTCCACGCCGCGTTCGGCGGATCGTTCCTCAACCACCAGTGGCTCATCTGCGCGTGCACGCCGACGTACGCGAACGCGGTGAGCGACGGCGGACCGAACGACCTGCACACCGTCCTGGGCGCCGGCGGCCTACCCGTCGCCGGGCGTGACGGTCAGCTCACGACGAAGGCCACGGGCGACTTCGCCGTCAACACGATCTTTCCCGCCGTGCCGCCAACGATCGCGGGCGCGCGGCATCTTCCGCTGCTGAGCAACAACACGATCGGCGACGAGCTGTCGGAGCAGGATCTCAGCTGGGCGTGGTACTCGGGCGGCTGGAACGAGGCGGTTGCCGGCAACGCGGCGCCGCTCTTCCAGTTTCACCACCAGCCTTTCAACTACTACGCCAACTTCGCACCTGGAACCTCAGGCCGGTCGCACCTGCGCGACGAGACGGAGTTCTTCGCCGCCGCGAAGGCCGGCAAGCTCCCGAAGGTCTCCTTCGTCAAGCCGCTCGGCCCTGACAACGAGCACCCCGGGTACACCGATGTGATCACGGGCGAGAACCACCTGCTCGACCTGATCAACGCGGTTCGCAACGGTCCAAACTGGAAAGACACCGCAATCATCGTCACGTACGACGAGCACGGCGGGTTCTGGGACCACGTCGCGCCGCCGACCGACCCGGTGCACTCGGATATCTGGGGTCCCGGCGAGCGCGTGCCCACCCTCATCATCTCGCCGTTCGCCAAGCGCCACTTTGTGGACAAGACGCTCTACGACACGACCTCGATCCTGGCCACGATCGAGCGCCGCTGGGAGCTCGCGCCGCTGGGCAGCCGCGACGCCAACGCGAACGACCTCCGCAACGCGTTTACGAAGGACCCGTAGCGGTTCAGGAGACCGGATCAGCGAGGGCCCGCGACAGGGCCCTCGCTTTTTTTGTTTGGAGCGGCTGATACAGCCGTCGATGCCCTGCTGGGTTACCTCAGGTACGACCCCCGAAAAGCGAGCTTTCCACCACGTAGAAGATCGCGATCGCCACGTACAGCGCCGCGCTTGCGTACGGATTGAAGAACCCCACGACGGTCGCGGCGCCGTAAAGCAGCGGACCCGGAAGATAGCTCCTGCCGATGCCCGTCACCGTCCGCGCGCTGGCGTCTGAGCGGAGGAGGCGACGTCCGGTGGCGGCGTAGCGCCACAGTGCGTTGAACAGCACCGCGGTCAGGGTCAAGGTGACGCCGTAGGCGACGGCGGCTGCCTGTGCACTGTCCGGCCTTGTGATGTTCTCGGCGAGCAGCCGCGTCGGAAACGGGATGAACGCTATGAGCATCAGAAACAGCACGTTCAGCATCAGGAAGAGCCGGTTGACCTGCCGAATCTGGCTCATGACCAGGTGGTGGTTGACCCAGATGATGCCGATCGTGATGAAGCTGACCGCATAGGCGACATAGCTCGGCCAGATCTCGATCAGCCTCGGGCTTAGCGGCCCGCCCGCCACGGACACGTTGAGGATCAGGAGGGTGGCCGCGATCGCGAAAACGCCGTCGCTGAAGGCTTCCAGGCGGCTGGTGGGCACGGAGTCACTTTAGGCGCAAGTTTTTGCGCAAGGGCTCGTTAAGCCGCGCCGTAAGTGAATACACGAGGAGTAAGGCCTCCTCCTCCCAACACTCCCCATCTCCTACTCCCCTGAGGCCGATGCTCCAGCCGACCCGGCGGGCCCCCTCCCTATATGCTCGCCGGGCTCCGGTTGGGGGCCACCAACCCCTTCGCCACCGGGGCCCTTTTTGACCCTAGCCCACGAGGCGGATCGTCCAGAAGTCCGACGCCAGGCCAGGCTGGATGAGGTACGCGTAGGGCATGGTGAAGCAGCCCTTCATCCCCCAGCCGGCGCCCCAGGAGTTCCGGACCAGGAACCACTGCCTTGACTCGTCGTAGCCGATCGCCATCACGGCGTGGCCGCCGACCGGCCGCTCGCCCCAACCCGGCATCGGGGCGTGGCCGGACTTCGCCACCGCCGCGCTCTCGAAGCTCTCGTAGACAGTGAAGCCGAAGATGAACGGGTAGCCCGACGCGAGGCATCCCTTCATCTGGTTGAGGTCCTGGATGATGCTCTGGTACGAGACGGCCCGGTCCAGCTTGGCGTCCTGATAGCACTTCTTCGGCGGCCGCTGCGTGAACTTTGAGATGACGTACGGCCACTCGGGTTCGGGACACACTCCATCGCTCGCCACCGACTTGATGCCGTCGCGGATCATCGCCCCGCTGTCGACGGTGACCGTGCCCTCGATGAGCCGTTCGTTGTAGTAGATGAACAGGCGCGAGGGGACGAAGTCGCGGAGCCTCTGCTTGATGCGGTCGAACTCGATCGCGGCGCCGATCGCGTTGGCGGTGCAGCTGCCGAGCTGCCCCTGGTCGTAGACCGGCGGGCACTTGGCCCGCAGGTCGGTCGAGGCGGGCAGGGCCTTCAGGTACTGGGCGGGGGCGGCGTAGAGGTGGTCACGCTGGTCGGGGACATCGGGAATCCAGCCGTAGCCGCGGATCTTTCGAGGTTGGGTCATGACGTCTCCTCACGAACAGCCAGGCGCTCCCGGAAGCGATTATCTCGCGCTACAGGTAAGGCCAGTTCGCGACACTCGGTCCGTCGCCGACGTACGCGAACACCCCTTCCCGGAAGCGATGCGCCTCGAGGGCGATCGCGGTCGCGCGGGCATGGCCTTCGAGGATCACCAGAACCCCGTCCGGCCGGCGCAGTGCGATGATCTCCGGCACCTTCCGGCTCGAGTGGCACAGGCCTGACGCGAGCGAGAGCACGACCATGTTCGTCTGGTCGCCTGTGAAGATGTGGCCTACGTTACTCGCCCCCTCGGCGACCTTGCGGGTCACCGGCGAGAGGACTCGCCAGGCCCCGTCCCGCCGCGCGTAGAGCATCTCCGCGATCTCGTCGGTGGTGAGTCGGACCCTGTGCCACGAGATGTCGTTGGCGAGGCCCTCGAAGCTGCCGGCGCCCTGCCCGAATCCGTAGACCGACGTGATGATCTCCCGCCGCAACTCGTTTTGCGCCGGGTCGCGCAGGTCGGGAGCGCGCGCGGCCTTCAGCGCGGCCGAGAGGTTGGCGGGGTCGGGCGGGTTCCCGATGACGTAGGCCTGGAAGTCGGGCGACTCGATCTCCGCCTGCAGCCACGCAAGGATGACCTGGTCCTCGCTCGCCACACCCAGATCGTCCACGGGCCAACTTTAGAATTACCTGAACCATGGCCAAAGCACATAAATGGATCTATCAGTTCGCCGAAGGCTCCGCCGCCGCGCGCAGCGCACACGGCAATCCACGCGACCTCCTCGGCGGCAAGGGCGCGGGCGCGGCGGAGATGACAAAGGCGGGCATGCCCGTGCCTCCCGGTTTCACCATCACTACCGAAGCCTGTCGGGCCTACTACTCGAGCGGCCGCAAGTTCCCGCCTGGCCTCTGGGAGCAGGTGCTCGCGAATCTCAAAGTCCTCGAGCGCAACGCGGGCAAGAAGTTCGGCGACGCGAAGGATCCGCTGCTGGTCAGCGTGCGGTCGGGGGCGAAGTTCTCGATGCCCGGGATGATGGACACGGTTCTGAACCTCGGCCTGAACCAAGACACGACCAAAGGCCTCGCCGCTCTCACCCAGGACGAGCGCTTCGCGCTCGACGCGCGGCGGCGCTTCATCCAGATGTTCGGCAAGACGGTCAAGGGCATCGACGGCGAGAAGTTCGAGGAGGCGTTGCAGGGGGCGAAGCGGAAGGCCGGCGTCAAGACCGACCCCGAGCTCAAGCCCGCCGACCTGCGCCCTCTCGTGGCGCGGTTCCTCGCCACATATAAGGAAGAGACGGGCCGAGAGTTCCCGTCCGACCCGATCGAGCAGCTGCGCGACGCGATCGACGCCGTGTTCAAGTCGTGGAACACGGACCGCGCCAAGACGTACCGCCGAATGGAACGCATTCCCGACGACCTGGGCACCGCGGTCAATGTCCAGATGATGGTGTTCGGCAACATGGGCGAGACGTCGGGCACCGGCGTGGCGTTCACGCGCAACCCGATCACCGGCGACAAAGAGCTGTACGGCGACTACCTGCCCAACGCTCAGGGCGAGGACGTGGTCGCCGGCGTGCGAGACACCGAACCGATCTCGGCGCTGAAGCGCCAGATGCCCAGGGTGTACTCGCAGTTCGAGCGCTACGCGCGGCAGCTGGAGAAGCACTACAAGGACGTGCAGGACCTCGAGTTCACGATCGAGCGCGGCAAGCTCTACATGCTGCAGACGCGGGCCGCGAAGCGCACCGGCGAGGCCGCAGTGAACATCGCGGTCGACATGGTCAAGGAGCGAATGATCACCAAGAAGGACGCGGTCGCGCGCGTCGAGCCGCGGCAGCTGGAGCAGCTGCTGTTCCCGCGTGTCGATCCTTCAGCGAAGGTTTCGCCGCTGGCGAAGGGCGTGCCGGCATCGCCGGGGGCGGCGAGCGGCGGCGCCGTTTTCGACGCCGACACCGCTGTCGAGTGGGGCAAGCAGGGCAAGGCCGTGATCCTCGTCCGCGTCGAGACGAACCCGAACGACGTGCACGGGATGGTCGAGGCCAAAGGAATTCTCACCCAGACAGGCGGCACGGCCTCGCACGCGGCGTTGGTAGCGCGCGGCATGGGTCGTCCCTGTGTGGTGGGTGCGAGCTCGATCGACGTCGATGTGCGGCAGCGGAAGTTCTCCGCCAACGGCACGACGATCAAGGAAGGCGACCAGATCACGATCGACGGCACCACCGGCGAGGTGTACGTCGGCAACGTGCCGACCATCGAGGCCCGGTCCCTGAACCAGCATCCCGCCGCCAGCGCGATCCTGCGCTGGGCCGACGGGCTGCGCCGGCTCGAGGTGTGGGCAAACGCCGATTACCCCCGCGACGCGATCAAGGCGCGCGAGAACGGTGCGCAGGGCGTGGGCCTGTGCCGCACCGAGCACATGTTCATGGAGCAGGACCGGCTGCCGGTCGTCCAGGCGATGATCATGGCCACCACCACGGAAGAGCGCGAGAAGCACCTCGCCAGGCTGCTGCCGGTCCAGCGCGGCGACTTCGAGGGCATCTTCAAGGAGATGGCCGGGCTGCCGGTGATCATTCGCCTGATCGACCCGCCGCTCCACGAGTTCCTGCCGAGCCTCGAGGACCTTATCCGCGAGACGACGCACCTCAAAGACACCGGCGAAAACCCCGCGCGCCTCGCTCAGCTCGAGAAGACGATGTCACGCGTCGAGGAGTTGCACGAGGTCAACCCGATGCTCGGCCTGCGTGGCGTGCGGCTGTCGATCCTGTATCCCGAAATTCCGCGGATGCAGGTGCGCGCGATCATGGAGGCGGCCGCCAACCTTCGCAAGAGAAAGGTTGACGCGCGGCCGGAGATCATGATCCCGCTGGCGAGCACCGTGGCCGAGCTGCGGACCGTGCACGCCGAGCTGAAGCCGGTCGCCGAGGCAGTGCAGAAAGAGGCGGGCGTCAGGGTGCCCTACAAGTTCGGCACCATGATCGAGATCCCGCGGGCTGCGCTGACCGCTGGTGAGATCGCGGAGGAAGCCGAGTTCTTCTCCTTCGGGACCAACGACCTCACGCAGACCACGTTCGGTTTCTCCCGCGACGACGCGGAGCGGGCGTTCATCGTGCGGTACCTCGAGCAGAAGATCCTGCCTCGCAACCCGTTCGAGACGATCGACGAGCGCGGCGTGGGCCGCCTGATGGACATCGCGGTGAAGGAGGGCCGAAAGACCCGGCGCGGTCTGGAGGTCGGGATCTGCGGCGAGCACGGAGGAGACCCCGACTCGATCCACCTTTGCCACAAGCTCGGACTGAACTACGTGTCGTGCAGCCCATTCCGCGTGCCGGTGGCGCGGCTGGCGGCGGCGCAGGCGGCGATCGGAGCAGGCGCTGGCACCAAGTAGCGCACTTCAAGATCGCATCGCGGGCTATGTGATCCTGCCGGGCGACCCGACCTACGACCGGGCGCGGATCGTGTGGAACGCGATCGCCGACCGCCGGCCGGCGATGATCGTCCGCTGCACGTCGGTCGAGGACGTGATTGCCGCAATCCGGTTCGCCCGCGAGCAGCGGCTGGTCGTGGCAGTGCGGGGCGGCGGCCACAGCGTGGCGGGATTCTCGACCTGCGACGGCGGGATGGTGATCGACCTCTCGCCCATGCGCGATGTGAAAGTGGATCCGGCCGCCCAGCGTGCCACCGCGCAGGGCGGAGCCCACCTGTCGCAGCTCGACGCCGCGGCGCAGGCACACGGCCTCGTGTGCCCCGTTGGGGTCGTAGGGCACACGGGTGTGGCCGGTCTCGCCCTCGGCGGGGGCATGGGCCGCCTCCAGCGCAAGTACGGGTTGACGATCGACAACATCGTCGGGATCGACATGGTGACCGCGGACGGGGAGCGGCTCCACGCTAGCGAAGACGAGAACGCCGAACTCTTCTGGGGATTGCGCGGCGCGGGAGCCAACTTTGGAGTGGCGACGCTCTTCGAGTTCCGGCTTCATCCGCTGGACGGGACCATTTTCCAGGGTGGAGTCGCGTTTCCTGTCGAGAGGAGCCTCGAGGTGGCCGAGCGCGTGCGCGAGTTCGTGGCCGAGCACGACGACGTCCAGCTGGCGCTTTCCTTCAGCAAGCCTGAAGAGCTGGGCGGGCGGCCTGTTCTCTCAGTCGGCTCGACGCACGCCGGAGGCGTCGCGCAGGCGGAGCGTGACCTTCGAGTGTTTCGAGAGGCGGGTCCTCTGATGGACACCTTCGCGGCCAAGCGGTATCTCGACGTGCAGGTGGCGATGGACGAGGTAATGGGCTGGGGCAAGCGCTTCTACACGAAGTCGGGGTTCCTCGGCGAGCTGTCGGACGACGTCGTCGAGATGTGCGCTGGACTGACGGAGAGCATCCCGGCGGACAGCGAGATCTCGCTTTGGGCCCACGGCGGAGCCGTTGGGCGCGTGCCTGACGATGCGATGGCGTACACCGGGCGCAACGGCGCGTACAGCATCTCCGCCGAGCTGTTCTGGACGAACGCCCCGGATGACGAGGAGCGCATGGCATGGGGCCGCGGCGCGATGGCGAAGCTCAAGCCCTTCCTGACGACCGGCCGGTACGTCAACGACGTGGTGGAGGCGGGAACCGACGGCGCTCAGATCTACGGCGACGCGAAGTACGAGCGGTTGGTCGCGCTCAAGCGGAATCACGACCGCGACAACTTCTTTCGCCTGAACCAGAACATCCAGCCCTGACGTCACCCCGAGGAGTCTCTCCTTGGTCGTGCGGTTGCCGTCTAAGCTCGCATGGTGATCGTCAACGTGTGTCCGGCGGCCGTCACCTCAGCGGCGCCGGACAAGATCTGGAGTGTCATGACGGCCCCGGAACGGGTGGGGGAGTGGAACGACGCGATCTATGTGAAGTCCGAACCGCCCGGTCCAGTGCAGACCGGGCAGGTGATCTATCTGATGGCGCCGGCCTTCGGGCGGCGGTGGCCGTTCACGTTCCGCGTTGAGGCGCTGGACCCAGAGCGGAGGTGGGTCGACCTCCTCGTGAAGCTGCCATTCGGGATCGACAACCACGAGCGGGTGACCCTCACCCAGACGGCGGAGGGCGGCACGCTCGTCCGCTTCAATTGAGACTTTCAACTCCCGCCCGGGTGGCGGGGTTGGCTGGTCGAGAAGCTGCTCGGAGGCGAGCTGAGGCGTGGACCTGAGGAATCGCTGCGGGATCTGATCCGCGCTGCCGAGCGATAGGCTTCGCGTTCAGCCTTTCGCCCTTAGCTCCTTCATGGCTTTCGCAAGATTTCGCTCACGGGTCTCGGTGGTCTTGCCGCCGGCGATCGGGTTCACCAGCGCGACCTTTCTGCTGTAGGAAAGGCTTTCGAAATATCTCTTCGCCGCAGAGTCCTTAGCGAGGGCCTTCTTCAGCTCGGGCGGGACCTCGACCTCGCGCTTTTCGGTGTCCAGCTCGACCTCGACGTCGATGGTGTCGCCGGCCGCCACGCCCGTGGCCTTGCGCACCTCGTCGCTGATCCCGAGCATGAACGTACCGCCCATCGGCGCGATGGCGCTCCGATACGCGTACTCGTTGATCGTCACCTTGACGAGGGGCCGCTTGGTGGAGCCGAGGCCCTCCACGACCTTGGCGGGGACCTCGACTCCAGTTGCGGTCTTGCCGGCGAGCAGAACCTTGGCTTTGAATCTCATTCGTTTCCGACCGCTCGTAGGAGCCGTGCCGGCGTCGACGATGCCCACAGCCATCCGACGACCAACGCAATCCACAGCGGGAGCAGGTTTCGGATCAATCCGCTAGTGACGATCGGGAAACTCGCCCCGACGATGACGCCTGTGACGATGGCGTACAGCGCCCAATTTCGCTGTCCTAGCTCCCAGTACCGGCGAGCAAAGACGAAGCACGCGGCGACCAGGGAGGCGAAGCCGATCACGAATCCGCCGAGGTGAAGCCCAGCGTGCCAGCTCATGCTCGTCGGCGCTCCAGCCGGCGCGCCCGGCGGAAAGCCCAGACCGGGGTCGGCTGTGAACATGCCGCCGGCGATCATTCCCAATCCAACGCCCGCCGTGAGTAGCGGACCCCAGGTGCCGGCAGTCTGTCCGCGGAGCACACTGCGCATCCCGACGGCGCCGGCGACGAAGAGCAAGCCGCAGCCGACGAAGTTGGCGATCTGGATCCAGCCGAGGTCGCCGAGGCTCAGCATGCTCAGCGGATGTCGCATCCAGTCGAATCCGGAGCGAAGTGGGATCTGGATGAACCCCACCGCGACGAACAGAGGTCCCGCGATCGCGCCGCATGCGAGCAGCGTCTTCATCGTGGCGGCGTCGTTTGACGATTGAATTGCTTTCGTTGAACGGGATGTGATCTGGTGGCTCATCTCGTCTCCTTCGCCGCCCACTTCGGGCCCAATTGGTGCGACGTCGGCCCGAGCTGCACGATCCGGAGGTGGTTGCCGAACGGGTCGCGGATGCCGAAGTCGGCTCCGTAGTCGCGCTCCGTGAGGTCGTCCGCGATCTCGACGCCATTCGCCTTGAGGTTCTCATACGTCTTGTTCACGTCGTCGGTGGTGAAACCGGCGGCGAAACCGCTCCCGCCTTTGCTGATGGTCTCCCGAACCTGGGCCGCGGTCTTCTCATCCATCGAGGGCGGACCGGGAAGCTCGAGCAGGATGTCGTGCGCCGGCGCCCCCGGCGCTCTCACCGTGAGCCACCGCATCATGCCGAGGTCCATGTCGTTGCTGACCTCGAGCCCGAGCTTGCCGACGTAAAAGTCCAGGGCTTTGTCCTGGTCGAAGACGAAGATGTGCGAGATGTTGATCGAGTTGAGCATCGCTTGTTCCTCCTGTGAATTTGGCGTTGAAGTCGATGCTATTGGCCGTTCAGGCGGCTCAGCTTCTCCAAAACTGCTGGGTCTTGGCTCGGTCTCATCCAGGCCATCGTGAAGCATGTCGGCGCGTTGATCGCCTCGCTTCGCTCGCGGTAGTCGGTCGGGTTGATGCCGACGATGGCGCGGAACGTCCGGCTGAAGGTGCCCAGGCTCTCGAAGCCGACGTCGAGGCAGATGTCGGTGATGCTGTGCTTGCTCTCGCGCAGCAGGAACATCGCGCGTTCGACCCGCCTGCGCTGGAGGTAGCGGTGGGGCGTTTCGCCGAAGGTGGCGCGGAACGTGCGGATGAAGTGGGCCTCGGAAACGCTGGCGACCTGGGCCAGGACGGGGATGTCCAGCGGCTGGGCGTAGGTGCGGTCCATCGCGTCCCGGGCGCGCAGCATCCGGCGGTTGAGCTCCTCGACGGCGCGGGTCACCTCTCGATTTTCGCCCAACCCGGGCCGGTCCCTTGACAGTACGTCCCCGATCTGATTGAATGATCAACCAATGTTGACTGATCATTCAACCAAAGCTGCGGATACCCGAACCAGGATCCTCCAGGCCGCGTTTACCATGCTGAGCCGGCAGGGCTATGAGGACACATCGATCAAGGACATCGCGGGAGAGGCCGGCGTGGCCCAGGGCCTGGTCCACTACCACTACAAATCGAAGCAGCAGCTGGTGCTGGCCGTGCTCGAGTACGTCTGCCAGAAGATCGAGCTGGGCGCCGTCGAGGGCGAGGCCGGCGCGCTGGCAGCGTTCGAGCACGTCAAGCAGATGCTGCGCGACAGCCGCGCCACCAACGCCCTTTACATCCAGCTCATCGGCGTCGGCCTGCATGACACGGTGATCGGCGCCGGCGTCCGCGACTTCATCCGCGCCGATCGGTCCCACGTCGAGGACATCGCCCGCCAGGTCCTCGCCGAGCGCGGGGTGAGCCCAAGCCCGGCGCGCGGCATCGCCGGCGTGGTGTGGGCCGCGGTCCTCGGGATCATCGTCCAGTCGTTGGTGGACCCGGATTTCGACACCGACGAGGCGGTTGACACCCTTGCCGTGATGTCGCTTTCAGCCAATTACCCGCCCGCACAGGGCGCCCAGTAGCAACAGGAGGGAAGGAAAGGTGTTCGCAAGGTGGGGTCGCTTTGTCTACCGGTACAGGTGGGCCACGCTGGTCGGATCCGGCGCGCTGCTCGCAGCGTCGATCGTGTTCATGCTTCTGGGCGGGACGCTCACCAGCGGCGGCCCGCTGCGCAGCAACCTTCAGTCGGCCAGAGCCGCGAACCTCATCACCAATGAGCTCGGCGCGGCCAAGGTCACGTCGAACTTCGACCTCATCTTCCGCAGCGACACTCTCACCGTAAGCGAACCGCAGTACCAGTCCGCGGTGTCTGACGCGCTCGCGCCGATCCAGGGCGACTCGCGAATCTCGAACATGATCACGCCTTACAACGCGCCCAACCCGCGAGTGGCGCAGGCGTTCACCTCGAAGGACGGGCACGAGGCTCTGGTCAGCATCGAGCTGACGTCAACCGGGCAGCAGGCTTGGAAGGACTACGACGACCTGCGCTCGAAGGTCCACTCGAGCTCGCTGACGGTCACGGGGACGGGATTCGTCGCCATCAACCAGGCGTTCAACAACACGCTGGAAGCCGACCTGCAGCGCGCCGAGACGGTGACGCTCCCGGTCACCTTGATCCTGCTGATCCTCATCTTCGCGTCGATCGTCGCGGCGGGACTTCCGCTCGGCGTCGGCATCCTCACCATCGTCGGCGGCATCGGCGGCACGTTCTTCCTGAACCGCTTCACCGACGTATCCCAGTACGCGATCAACATCGTCACCTTGATCGGGCTTGGCGTCTCGATCGACTATTCGCTGTTCATCGTCAACCGGTTCCGAGACGAGCTGGCAGCCGGTTCGAGCCGCGAAGATGCGATCGCGACCACGATGGCGACGGCCGGCCGGGCCATCACGTTCTCCGGGTTCACCGTGGCCGTCGGCCTGTCCGCCATGCTCTTTTTCCAGGGCACGTTCATGGCGTCGATGGGCGCTGCGGGGGCGATCGTCGTCGCCGTCGCGGTCATCTACGCGCTGACGTTCCTGCCCGCGATCCTCTCGATCATCGGCCCCTCCGTCGACCGCCTGCGCCTCCCCGCCTTCCTCCGCGGAAGGAGCGGGAGCGGTGGCTTCTGGCACGCACTCGCGAACTGGGTGATGAAGAGGCCCATCGTGGTGCTCGTTCCGACCGTGGCGTTCCTGCTGCTCGCGGCGACGCCGTTCCTCCAGCTCCGCCTGGCCAACGGCAGCCCCGACATGCTGCCCACACACGTCGAGGCACGCCAAGGCTACGACAGCCTGCCAGTACGAGTACACGCAGATGTACAGCGGCGACCTCAGCCAGCTTCCCCAGCCCGTGCAGCAGCTGATGAGGGCGACGACCGGCAAGCACATCGTCGAGATCCAGGCCACGACCGGCGCGAACTTCAGCTCCGACCAGGCGCGCAACATCCTGAAGGCGATCCGCGCCGACCACGGCTTGACCGACGGAGAACTGCTCGTCGGCGGCCAGACGGCGATCGACGTCGACGTGATCACGTTCATCTACAACCGGGTCCCGCTCGCGGTCGGCTCCGTGGTGCTGGTGACCTACATCCTGATGTTCCTGCTCACCGGCTCGGTCGTCCTGCCCCTGAAGGCGGTGCTGCTGAACTTCCTCTCGATCGGCGCGTCATTCGGTGCGCTGGTCTTCATCTTCCAGCAGGGGCACTTCGCGAACGTGCTCGGCTTCACGCCGCAGTCGCTCGACCCGAGCATCCCCGTGATCCTGTTCTCGATCGTGTTCGGGCTGTCGATGGACTACGAGGTCTTGCTCGTCAGCCGCATGCACGAGGAGTACGTGCGCCTCGGGGACAACCGGGCTGCCGTGGCGAGCGGCCTGGAGAAGACCGGCCGCTTGATCACCGGCGCCGCGGCCGTCATGTTCACGGTGTTCATGGCCTTCGGCCTCGCCGAGGTCGTGATCATCAAGGCCATCGGCATCGGGCTGGCGATCGCGGTGGCGATCGACGCCACGATCGTGCGGTCGCTGGTGGTGCCGGCCGTGATGCGGTTGCTCGGCGACGTCAACTGGTGGTCGCCGCGCCCGCTGCGCTGGGCCTACGGCCGGATCGGAATCGGCGACATCGGCGTCGCGCCGCAACCGAAGCCGGCGGCGGCGCTAGACAGCGTGCCCGATACCCGGGTACCGGAGGCACAACCCGTGCTTGTCGAAGCTCAGGTCGGCGATGAAGTCGCGTGAGCTCGACTCGTAACGGATGATCGACTCGCCGTCGTCCTTGCGGATGAACGTGTAACGCTGGCCGCTCGGGTAGACGTGGAGGTCGGGCACCGACACCCACGCCATCGAGAACTCGAGCGGCCCGCCTTTTTCCAGGAGACCGTGCCGGAGCACCGGCATGCTGTTCGTCAACGGCGACAGGGCCAGGTCGCAGTCGAGCGCGCCCTCCAGCTGCGTCATGTCGCCGCCTGGCGACGAGAGCTCCACTCTTCCTCCCGCGCTGCCGCGTGCGGTCCACTTTCCGGACCGGCCGCGCCGCAGCTCGAGCCTGCGCCACCAGTTGTCGCCCCGACTCGACACGTTGAGACGGGTGGTGAGGTACCTGCGGGTGGTCTTCAGGGTGTAGTCGAGGCGGTAGGGGACCGGCTTCGAACCGATCGCGGTGCCGGCCGCGCTCAGGCTCGAGCGGAGAAAGGTCACGTCCGCGAATTCCGCGCCGAGGTCGCCCTCCTTGACCCAGACGATGGTTCGGCGCGCCATTGGCCATCAAAATAAACCGATGCCCACCCAAGCGTCCGATGACGCCTTCGCCGAGGTCAAGGCCAGGGTCGACCTCGTCAAGGTCGTTTCGGAGCACGTCCGGCTGACCAGGCGCAACAAGGATTTCTGGGGCCTGTGCCCGTTCCATCAGGAGGACAGCCCGAGCTTCAAGGTCAACCCGCAGATGCAGTCCTGGTACTGCTTCGGCTGCGAGCGGTCGGGCGACGTCTTCACCTTCGTGGAGTTGATTGAGAAGACCGACAAGCGCGGCGCGCTGCAGATGCTGGCGGAGCGGGCCGGCGTCGAGCTGAAAAAGCTGAGCCCGGAGCAGCGCGAGCGGGTCGACGTCCGCAAGCGGGTCCTGGACATGCTGAAGCTCGCCGCCCAGTACTACGAGTACGTGCTGTGGAAAACTCCGGCGGGAGAGCCGGGGCGCCGGTTGCTCGAATCACGCCGAGTGTCCGAGGAGACCGCCCGACGCTTCCAGCTCGGTTACGCGCCGGCAGGGCGCGGGTTTGCCGAGTACCTGCGCGCCAAGAAGCGCTCGCTCAGCGACGCGCAGGAAGCCGGCCTGATGCGGCGCGACGGGAGTGACTTCTTCGCCGAGCGGCTGGTGATTCCGATCCGCGACGAGCGCGGCCAGACCCTCGCGTTCACGGCGCGGACGGTTCGCCAGGACGAGCAGCGCAAGTACATCAACTCGCCC
>WNFX01002871.1_pt1 | contig 17882 bp, 17 predicted proteins | sample 5400111 | NCBI WGS metagenome assembly WNFX01 (sample SAMN13153363, study PRJNA577476) | soil metagenome | isolation source: 40 cm soil or saprolite under grassland replicate 1 | place: USA:California | collected 2016-06-15 | reverse complement strand
AGTGAGCTCCAGCCAGGTCATGTCGGTGATCGCGGTCCACACCTGGCCCAGGTCGATCTTCTTGAGCAGGAAGTAGAAGATCACCACGACCAGCACCAGCGACACCGCGATCTGGACCGCCAGGCGAGCCCGGGACCGGTGGCTGGCGGCGGGTGGCTGCTGGTCGACCATCACATCAACCCCTTGTCTGACCGGGCCCGACGACCTCTCCGCGACTGGCAGCTCATCGTGCTTCCCCGAGACCGGGATCCAACTGGAGTCGGCCGTCCGAACGCTGTTCCAACGCCTGCTGGAGCGCCTGGCGGGGAGTGAAGCCGAGGATGAGCGGCGCCTCGGTGGTGAGCTCCGCCCGGCGCTCTGCCGGCGCGGTCAACCGCGTGGTTATGCAGCCGCCGGCAAACACGTCGAAGCGGGTGGCCGAGAACTGCGGCGCTAGACGCTCGATCAGCATGAAGCGCCGCGCTCCCGGCTGGTCGGACGAGAGCAGGGTCGCCCCCCGGATGTCGCAGCCCGTGCTCAGCCGCACGACCATCGCGCCGGTGCCGGCCCGGTCGTTGTTGAGGGTGAGCACCGAGCGGCCGTCGTTAACCGTCACGCTCCTCAGCTTCCAGCCGGTTGGCAGGGACCGCACGCACGGCACCAGTGACGCCGACGGCACCGACTGGGCCTCCAACCACAGCGGCTCCAGATCGGTGCAGCTGAGGTTGCCGATGTACAGCGGCGTCTTGCCAGCCTCATTGCTGGCGACGCTCCCAGCGATGGTTGTCCCGAGGAACGCCAGCAGCACCACAACGAGCGCCACCAGCCCGATCCGGCGAGCGCTCCACCGCTGGATCCGGATCGGCTGCGGTGGCCTCGGCAGCAGCCGCACAAACTCGCCATGCAGGTCGCGGCCTTGCGCGCGTAGCATCCGGCGCAGCTGCGAGGGCAGCGCCAGCCCGCGGGCGGCTGCGAACCCCTCGGTGATCTCCTCGATATTGAACTGGCGCAGCGCACGCCGGTACACCTGTTCGGCGCTGGAGCGCAGCGCCAAACACAGCATCATGTTGGCCAGGTCGACCGCTTGGCGCCAGGGGCTGGGCCGAGCCTCGGTGAAGAACACGTCGATCAGCAGTAGATGGCCGTCGCGGACCAGCAGGTTGGCCGGCTTGATGTCACGATGCGCCAAGCCCGCATCCCACAGCCGGCGGATGATCCCAAGCCCCTCGTCGATCACCTGCTCGGAGACCTCGGCCTCACCGAGCTCGGTGGCACCGTCGAAGAACTCGGTGACCAGCAGGTACTCCCGGTCGGGAGTGAGCTCCACAAACCCGTAGGGGGCCGGGCTGAGCAGTCCGGCGTCGCGCAGCACCCGCAGCGCGTAGTCCTCCTGCTGCACCAGCCGCCGCACCGTATTGAACGGCTTCTCGTCCTCCAACCGCCCATACAGCAGCTCCCGGCCAAGCTTGTACCAGCGATCGGCGCGCAGGTGGCCGCGGGCATACAGCTTGCCGAACAGGTAGCTGGGCGGGTCACCCTTGAGCGTGATCCGCAGCGGGGTGGAGCCGGCCGAGCCGGCCAGCCCGAAGGGCTTGATCTCTTCGACAGCCAGGCCGAGTTGGTCCTCCAGCCCCCGCCGGATCGCCGTCCCCCGTGCCCCGCCGACATCTAGGTGCGCGGCGCGCCCCTTCCGGTAGGTGACCGGGAACACCGCGTTGGGGGCAAACAGCCGGAAGGCGACCAACGGGATGGTCACCCCGGCCGCAGCTGCGACCAGCACGCCGGTCGGGGCGTCGGCGCCCAATGCGATGCGGCCAAGCGCGGTCAGCGCCACCAGCCCGGCCGCGACCCACTTGCCAAGGTTGCGCCAGCGGCCCTCTGGCACCAGGGTGTACAGGATCCCGACCACCAGGGCCGCGAAGAAGGTGATCTGCACCGGCGGCAGCGCCCAGCCGCCCCAGCTCGTCCGGATGGCCACCCCGAACGGCCGTGGCCGCTGGGCGATCGGGCCCACCCAATCCTCGGCGACCATGCTCACCAACTGCGCGAGGATCACCAGGGCGATCAGATGCCGGAAACGCCGCAACACCAGCAGCGCCACCAGCAGCCCCACCAGCAGCCCGTTGAGGACCCACCAGGAGCTGATGGCCGCCAGCACCCGCCAGCCCCCCACCAACCCCGGGGCGTGCAATCCGACAAGCCACCTGACCACCGCATCATCGGCGACGGTCACGTCGACGGCCAAGCCGCGCAGCCCGCGGGCGAAGACCACGACCGTCAGTGCGACCAGCGCGACCGCGGCGATTAGCCATCCCACCCCGCTGGTCTGCAGATGATACGGCAGCGGCGGTGCCTCCCCGGTGGGCCGCCGACGGCGCGCCCGCCGGACCGTTTCGGGCGGGATGCGCTGGGCAACCGTCCGTGTCGACTGGTCTGCGGGCATGTCCATGGCCCCTCCCAACCCGGTGCAGCTCAGCCCGCATAGGACCTTCCTTGCTGGCTGCTGGCTTGTCAAGGCCCGGGGCGCACTGTGGAATCGGCCGCTTGCAGCCGTGCGTCTCGGGACCCGGGGCCAGCGCCTTGGCGTCCTGGCCGTTGGACCTTGCGCGAGAGGAGTTGAACCTCCCTCCTCTTCGTCTCAGCAACGGTGGGGAACCGCTCTGCGATCCCGCGTTTCCGCAGCTCGTGTCCGACCGGAGAGGGCGAAGTTGGGTGCTGGTCTATAGGCAAGTCAGACAAGTCAGGGAGTCTGTGCCGGCTCTCTCCTTTCGGGATAGGCAAGCTGGGTGGCGTGTGAGCTCGGGCTGGATAGGGTGGGCGTAGACATGGCGTGACTTCTATGACGGCTGAAGCCGCCAGCTTCTTTTCACGCAGCTTGGTCGGCTGCGAGAAGGGCCAGTCCAGCCCGGAGAATGTTTCTGGCGGCATGCTCATCGGCGTGGCCCTCGTGCCCACAGGACCGGCATCTGAACACCGCCTGGCTGACGCGGTTCTCCGGGGCTGTGTGCTCGCAGGCTTCGCAGCGGTCGGAGGTGTGCCGGGGGTCCACGTCGACGACTGTGCGTCCAGCCTCTTCCGCTTTGGCGCGCAGGATCGCGACGAAGGCTCCCCAGCCCGCGTCGGAGATGCTTCGGTTCAGCCCGGTCTTCGCCGCCTGACCGTTGGGACAGGAACGATCCCGGTGCATCTGGGTCCGGTCGGGGCTTGGCCCGCCGAAGCATATTGGTGATCTTCAGGTCCTCGACCACGATCGCATCGTAGGCCGCGACCAACTTGCGGGCTTCCCGGTGGTGGAAGTCCCGCCGTTGGTTGGCGACCTTGCGGGGCGCTGTTGCATCTGCTGCGAGGGAGCCCAGCGCAGGCAGACTGTTACATGAGAACCCACCCGTCGTCGCCGTCCAGCCATCGCCCGGTCTGCCTTCACTGGCTTCTGCTTCCCGTCCGACGTGATCGTCCTTGCAGTGCGCTGGTACCTGCGTTTTGCGCTGTCGTATCGCGACGTCGAGGAACTGCTCGCCGAACGCGGCGTGGAGGTCGACCACGTCACCATCTCTCGATGGGTACAGCGGTTCACCCCGCTATTGGCCGAGGCTGCTCGGCCCTGCCGGCACGCTGTTGGTGACCGCTGGCAGGTTGACGAGACCTATGTAAAGGTCGCTTGTAAAGGTCGCTGGCCGGTGGCGCTACGTTTTACCGCGCGATTGATGAGTTCGGGCAGGTCATCGACGTGTTCATGTCTGAGTGTCGCGACGCGAAGGCCGCCCGCTGCTTCTTCGAGCGGGCCATCGGCACGACGGCGATGATCCCCGTGGAGGTGGTCACCGACCAAGCGGCGGCGTACCCCGCAGTGCTTGACGAGTTGGTCCCGGCGGCCTGGCATCGCACCGAGCAGTACGCCAATAACCGCGTCGAGGCCGACCACGGCCGTCTCAAGGCGCGACTGCGACCGATGCGCGGGCTCAAGCAGGACCGCAGTGCCAGAGTCGTCATCGCAGGGCACGCATTCGTGCAGAACATCCGTCGAGCGCACTACGAGCTGGCGATCGAGGAGCGGGTGACCTTGCGGCTGGCCGTTGCGTTCGATGAGCTGACCTTGGCGATCTGATACTTGACCAGTTTCGCCGCTTCAGCATGCCGCGGGCCGACCAGATGCAACACTGCCCCCGGCAGGCCATGACGCCGGCGTCGTGCGGTCGGGCCGGCTACTGCGCGTGCCGGAGCGCGTCAAGGTCAACCGGAAACGTCTCGACCGGCTCGCCGGCCAGGATGCGGCGGCCGGTCTCCATGACCTGGTCATGGCCGGGGATGCGCCGCGCCCAGGTGCTCAGCCACCAGGATTCGATGGCCTCGTTGAGCCGGTCGAGCCGGTACGTGGCTTGAGCCTCATCGAGCGCGGCAAGGTAGTCGGCGTCGAAGGCGGCGCGGTCCTGCTTGGGCAGCTCCGCGCGGATTGCTGCGGGCGTCCGCTGGGGGGCCGGCACCGGGGCAGAGGCGGGTTCGGCGTGGGCACTCATGACGGGATTGTACGCGCTGTCACCAACCCGAGCGTCCGCTCACGCGGCGATCCACTTCTCACGGTCGTCCCGCCAGGGCACGACTGTGTCCTTCCGGATCGACGCATCTGTCTGACTTCATCATCACCATTTGATTGAATTGAACGAGACCACCTCGCACCAGGCTGCACACCAGGCACGTCGCCAGGACTGCACAGGTGACCCTCTGTCGTTGAAGCCGGGACGGCTTTAGCGTGATGCTAGGCCGAGCTGGGAGAGGTCGGTGGCCAGGCGCAAGCCCACGTCGGCGTGGCCGGCGGGGGTCAGGTGCCGCCCGTCGGGGCTGATCGTGCGGTTGGCGTTGCCGGAGGCTGGGTCGGTTCGCTCGCCAGTGATCCACCCCTCCGCAATGGGATCGATAAACGTCGCGTGGGCTGCTTGGGCGGCTGCCCGGATGGCGTCGCGGGCTGCCTGCGACCCTGGCGGTGGCGTGCCGCCAGACGGGAGCGGGCCGACCACGACCAGCTGCGCCCGTGGCAGGCGCCGGTGTAGCGCTGCGAGCCCTGTTGTCGCCTTCGACCGGATGACCTGTGCTGGGCTGCCCGCTGCTGCGTCGTCGGAGCCGAGCGCGACGACGATGATCTGTGGATGGGCGGCGGCAACGCAGCCGACGGTGGCGGCGAAGTTGGGATGCTGCGGGTCGTGGCCATCCGGCGTGGCGAAGCCGGTGTCGGGATGGGCGTCGACGGTGACGTGCCAGCCAAGAAGCCGGGCGGTGACCAGGGGGAAGGCGATCTGGGGGCCGGCGGGTGCGGTCATGGTGCTCATGGAGTCGCCGACAACGACCGCGGTCGGCGTGGCACCACCTGAACCGCCTGTACCGTCTGCGCTAGTCGTGCTGGTTGGGCATGTCGGTGTGTTCGAGCGCAGCGCCCTGGCGATTAGGATGCCGGGCAGCAGTATGGCGGTACCGGCCGCCAACGCCAGCAGCACGCGCCCCCAGGACATCCGCCGAGGATGGGAAGGAGGGTGGTTGGTTGCCGGGGACTCGCCGCGCTTGGCGTCCGTGGCGTCGCGCTGAGCGTCTTGGTCGGACATATACCGCTGGATAGCCTCGAGCTGGCGTTGCTGCTGGTCTGCTTGATGCTGTGGAGGCTGTGGAGGCAGGCCTTCCCCATGGGCCCTTTGTGGCTCGCCCGGTGGCGTGTCCGCCGAGGCCTCTTCCTGCTCGGCGCTCAGCTTGGCCAGGAATTGCTGGAAGGCCTCGCGCCGCCGCTGCAGGTCTTCGCGCTCTGGAGGCATCATTCCCTCCCCATGGGCCAACGCGGCGCGAGCACCGATCAGCCCGGAACCTCAACGAACCAACTCATCGACCAAGACAGATACAGGTACCGAGCAGGTCGGCGGGCCGCGGTTTGCCGTGGGCAAGCGTGGCGCAGGTGTTCCCCCGCCGTGCAACTGCCCGGCGAACGCTCCACTGTGCCCTGCGCCACGCCAGCGCACCGGGCGCCAGTCGTGCGAAACAAGCCGCGCCGTGACAAGGCGGCATGACCTCGCCGGAGCCTGCCGCACGTCAGGTCCTAACTGTGGCGAAGACGATGACGTTGGACCGATAGTGCCCGCTGGCGAAGTCGAACTGCCCACCGCAGGTCACCAGCCGCAGCGCCGGCACCAGCGTCGGGTAGTAGACCTCGTCGGTTGGGAAGCGCTGCTTGGCGTACAACGCGGTCCGCTGCACTACAAACCGCACCTGCGACCCGTCGGCACATGTGATATCGATCTCGTCGCCGGGGCGCAGCTCCCGCAACCGGTAAAACACCGCCGGGCCGCTGGTGGAGTCCACATGCCCAAGGATCACCGCCGAGCCGGGATCGCCTGGCCGAGGGCCGAGTACGTACCAGCCGGCTACCTCCCACTGGTTTGGCACCTGGACGGTGCCGTCGGCGGCCCGGCCAAGCCGCTGTAGCGCGCTGGCAACATGGATCTTCGGAATGGTGACCCGAGTGGGGGCCGGCGTGGCCTGGTAGCCACGCGCCGGCTGGAAACTCCGAGCGGCCGCCAGCCCGCTAGCTGACCCACTGGCTGGCTGGCCCGGTGCCTGGGCGGCAGCGCTGGACGGCGGGTGCCGTGGGCCCGATGCGCAGCCAGCCAGATGCAGCGCCAAGGCGACCAGTGCGGCCGCCGCGGCCACGCCGACCACCAGGCCACGCCGTCCCACCAGGGTCACGGTCGGTGTGCGGTCCCGCCACCGCCGGTCTGCGACCCGCCGCTTGGCAGCCCGGGCGTGACCACCCGCTGGATGGCATCGACCAGGGTGTTGGCGACGCCGAGCATCTGCTGGTAGCCGTGGGACTCCATCTGCTGCGCGGTGGTGTAGTCCCGCACGGCGTAGGCGTTGACCTGGTCGACCAGGTGCGTGTCGTGCGCGGTGATGGCCGCGGTGAGGGGCACGACCGCTGACGGATTGCGGACCACGCTGCTGAAGTAGGTCGCCAGCGTCACCGCGAAACCTTGCAGGTTTTGTTCGGCGGTGGCCTTGCCGGCCTGGTCCTTGCTAGCGACCGCGGCGGTGTAGGCCATCAGCCCAGCGACGTGGTCCGCCCAGTCCGACTGGAATTCCGCGCCCTTGCGCGGCCCCACGATCGCGCCGAGTCCTTGGGCCAGCGCGGTGGTGTTGGCGTTGACCTGCGTGGCGGCCGCGTTGAATTCCTGCGACCCGGCAAAGGTCGCCCGTTGTGCGTCAATGATCAGCTCCATGTGCTCGCCGAGCAGCATGGCAAAGGCCGACCGCAGCTGGTTTGGCGGCGTGTCGAGACTCGCTGCCGCCTTGGGCGAAAGGCTTGCCTTGGCCAGGGCAGTGCCACCCGCCCACATCTGCTCGTACGCCGACCGCTCCACCTGGTAGGCACGATTGTCGTCATGGGCGCCGTAGGCGTCGAGCTGCTCCATGAGCGCTTCGATGTTCGCTCGCGCACCAGCCGCCGTATCGCTCGCCATGACGCGGCCCTTGCTGGCCTCAGCCAGCCAGGTTCCGTAGGCGTCGGCGTCGGCCATCAGGGCGGCCCGTGCGGCCTGCCTGGCGGCAGCGTCATCGCCGGCCACGCCGTTGGCGTACGAGAACAGATCGTCGATGCGGCGCTGCCACAGCTGCTGGAAGCGCTGACCCTGGGCGCTGCCGTAGGCCGATCCGACCAGCTGGCTGAGCGTAGCGGTGTTTTGCTGCAACGATCCGACGACCGCCTGACGGAAGTCCGGCGCCACCATCACCACGCTGCGCATCAGCCGCACGGCAAGCAGGGCATGCCGCCCGAGCAGCTGGTCGAACTGGACCCCAAGCTGCGCTGGTGCCAGCTTGGCAGCAGTGCCGGCTGCGCTGGTGCCACCCATACTCATGCCGCTCTCCCCCACCCCCGCCGTCGTCGTCGCGACAGTGGCGGGGGCGCCGGAGCGCCCGGCACGACCGTGGGTACAGGCGACCGCACCCACAACAACAAACACAATCACAACGATAAGATCGCTACGACCACGACGTAAGCGCATGGCGCCCTCCAAGCTCGCTTCAGCCACGCAATAGCCGGTATGGGGAACAGGCAATTCGGGGCCAAATAGATGGATCAGCTCACCTAATGCTGATCAAGTCAGTAGCTCCACCAAAGGGATGGAGCAGTGCCGCCGCGCCGGGATCAGGTAATTCTGCCGGTGTGACGCCCGGATCCTCGCGTTGATATGGCGTTGTTTGCATCGGATGGCGTAGGGGCCTCCCGGAAGTTCGTCCCGTTGGGGCATCACCCCGTCCATCGCTGTGCGAGCCCGGTGGAACAAGCGGCTGGCAGGCTCGAAGGCACAAAATGCATCCCAGCTCGTTGGGCCTGACCAACCCCGCTGAGGGACCCGTAGAACGGGTTGTCCAAGGTCTTGAGGTCCTCCCACAGCGGCACCGCCGTCCCCTTGTGCCGCAGCCGGCCATAGCGGTCGGTGCCGTCGGCCGGCAGCCCGGTGGCCTGCTGTAACAGCGCGTTGTGGCCAAGCAGCCCGACGGTGCCGTCCTGTTCTGCACGGTTCCGCACGGCCGCGTCCTGCATAACCTGATCCATGGTCAACACCCGCGCGGGCCGTTAGGGATCGTGACAGTTGCTTGGTGGCCGGCCCCGGCTGCGGGACGAGAACGTCCGCACGGCGACGTACCATTGCGGCCGCCCACGCACGCGCCGGTCCACCAGCGGGCTCGTCGAGCACCTCCCACCCGCCATGCGCGGCGATCAAGGCGAGCCCCACCACGGTCACGCCCTCAGGAAGCTACGGCGGCTACCTCCGCCCCCAGCAGCCATGCTGCCCCCCCTTTCCTCTTGCTTCCCTCGAGATCCGCTATGACCTGCGTAAATACAAGTCGCCAGCGATTCCGGCCCTGCGCGAGCGCGAAGTATAACGGATCTCAGGGAAGCATTCCTGGTTGCTTTGCTTGAGGTATTTGCTAGCTCCGTCTGATATGGCGGAGGTACTAGGCGCTCTCCCTATCCCGTACATCCACCGAGAAGCTCTCCACGTGGCGGTGGCACGCCATCTGGGGATATGCCCGATGTCGCTACATCTCGGGATAGGACAGGTCAAGCTTCGTACGATGTCGACCGCCCCATCAGCTTACGAGCTTGCATTGGGGTTGCCGACCGATCTCGACCCAGTAAGTGGAGGGTTTGGCGAGCGTGGTCCTCGCCCTCCAGCCGGGTACGGCAAGGGCACAAGCGAGGCCCCCCTCTCCATGAGCAGGTCACCTGCGCGGTCAGGTGGGAGATCGGCGAATCCTCGCTGAGCAGCTGCCAAGCACAGTCGGTAGTGATCTCGACGGGCGCCACCTTCGTCACGTTGATGGCCTGTTCAAAGAACCGGCGGGTCGCCTTCACGTCGCGTCGTGGCGACACGAACACGTCGATGACCTGGCCGAACTGGTCGATCGCTCGGTAGACATAGCGCCACTGCCCGGCGACCTTCACGTAGGTCTCGTCCACGAACCAGCGATCTCCCACGGCATGCCGGCATGGTCGGGCGGCCTCGGCCAGCAGCGGCGTGAACCGCTGCACCCACCGGTAGATCGTCACGTGGTCAACTTCTATGCCGCGTTCGGCCAGCAGCTCCTCGACGTCGCGGTACGACAACGCGAAGCTCAGGTACCAGCGAACCGCCAACACGATCACGTCGGACGGGAAGCAGAAGCCGGCGAAGGCAGACCGTGGGATGGGAGCGGGACCGGGCGGCGGGTTCTCATGGCGGTAGTCTGCCTGTCCTGGCTCGCTCACAGCAGATGCAACAGCGCCCTGCCAAGACGATGACGTCGGGTGGGAAGCGGAACCCGGCGAAGGCAGACCGGGAGCGGGAGCAGGGTGAGGGTGGCGGCTTCTCATACCGGTAGTCTCGCTGCTCGAACGCGGTCACCGCGAACGCATCAACAGCGCCGCCTGTCGTCGGTAGTGGTAGGTGCGGGCGCGTGCTTGATGTCGGCGTCGCCAGACCGACCAGCGCAGCCGATGGCCGAGATCGGTGACCGGCCGGGCGAACAGGGCCGCGAACAGGTGCTGGACCTCGTTGCAGGTCAGCCCGATCAGCTCCGACGCCGACGGTGGCGGCCGGCGGGTGCGTTCGGCCACGGTGGCCACGACTAGGAAGGCGTGGGCGAGCATCGAAAGGATGGTCCAGCGGTACCAGGAGCGCCAGCGGCGGACCTGGTGGTGGTCCAGGCTCCACGTAACGACGGGCGATCGCGCCTTCATGGTCGAGCTTGTCGACACCTTCCTAAGCGAGGCGCCCGCGCTGCTGGAGACGCTGCGAGGCGCGCTCGAGGCCGCCGACGGGCGGCAGCTGCGTTGGGCGGCGCACACGCTCAAGTCCAACGGGGAGGTATTCGGAGCGACGAGGCTGGCCGACCTGTGTCGGGAGCTCGAGGCGATGGCGAAGGCGGGGCCGCTCATGGCCGCGGCCGAGCTGCTCCCCACGGATCGACGAGGAGTATGCGCGCGTCGAGGGCGCGCTCCGGGGGCGGCCCAGGAGTTGACCTGATCGTGGCTCAGGCATCCATCCTCATCGTCAACGACAAGCCGCTCAACTGTATGCTCCAATCTTGCAACGTCGAGCGGCAGGGCTACCTTGTCGCCACCGTCGGAGACGCCGGGCGCTGGAGGCGCTTAGAGCCGAACCATTCGACGTCGTCCTGCTCGACGTCTCACGCCGGAAATGGACGGCTACGAGACCCCAGCAAATGTCCAGAGCCTGATGCTCGACTGCTTACCCCGTACGTCAAACTCACCCACATAGACGAGGTCGCTCGGCGGGCGCAGGAGGGCCTGGCGAGTCGAATCCGCAATGAGAACTGATTGCCGCGTAGTCTTCGTCATCCCCTCTAAGCGCGACGCCGTGTTCACGGTATCCCCATGCACGGTATACTCGAGCCGACGGGCCGAGCCCACGTTCCCGGACATGAACGGTCCACTGTTGAGGCCGATGCCCATCTCGAAGCCGTTGCCGAGGGTCCGCTCGCGCACACGACGGTTGAACCGGGGCAATCTCGCCGCGAGCATCTCACGCGCCGCCGCAAGAGCCCGATCCGCGTGGTTGTCGAGCGGAATCGGCGCTCCAAACACGGCGAGGAGGCCGTCGCCGCGGTAGCCGACCAGGGTCCCCCCGTGGTCGAAGATCGCATCGATCATTTCGCCGAAGTAGTCGTTGAGAAGATCGATGACTCGGTCCGGCTGCGTCGTTTCGGTGAAAGCCGTGAACGCTCTGATGTCGGTGAACATCACAGTGCCGACGCCGCGACTGCCGCCGAGGCGAAGATCTTCATCCGTCCGCTTCAGGACGTCATCGACGACGTGCTCGGGCACAAACCGGGAGAACACCCCGCGCACCCGCTCGCGTTCGACCTCGTGGAGGCGCTTCTTGGCCAGTGCGGCGTTGATCCGAGCGCGTAGGAGGACCGGATTGAAGGGTTTGGGGAGGTAATCTTCGGCGCCCATCTCGATGCAGCGGACGACGCTGTCGATCTCGTCGACCGCCGAGATCATGATCACGGGCACATGCTGAAGCACGGGATCGCGCTTCAATCGCTCGAGCACAGAGACGCCGTCGAGCTCGGGCATGACGATGTCGAGCAAGACAACGTCGAACGGATTCTCCCGCAGGATCTCGAGCGCCTCCTGGCCGTTTGCCGCGGAGCCGACACGGTGGCCCTCCTGCTCGAGGCTGCGGATCAGGAGCATCCGGTTGAGCGGGTCGTCGTCGACGACAAGGATGCGGCCGGCGGGTACGTCAACGCTCATCGACCCGGCCTCCCAACGGTCCCCAGGCCTCTCCGCCCCGCTCCCACTGCGCCTCGGGCTGCGGCTGCAGCCTGGCCACTTCGTCGAGCGCAGCCTGACTGCTCATGGCCTGGATCTCACGACAGAGATCCGCAAAGCTGATCTCATCGAGTTGATCGATGTAGACGGAGTAGACGGAGTACAGGCTCTGCTCGACGAAGGCCCGAGGTCGCTCCTCACTGAGGAGCCTCCGCTCCATCGCGCGCCGCGCGCTCGGTCTTGCCTGGGCCCGCGTCTCCCGACTCACAGCTCTGGAGAGCCTAAGAGCCTATATGACGAGCGCAATCGCTCGTTGACGTGAGTTAGATGATCCCTCGTCCATCGCGCGGCCGGAGTGAAGAGAGCGCGGGGCCGCGGCGCGCATGTCGCGTCAGCAGACGGAGCTAGGCCAACGTCGGATCGCCGGAGACCTGGATAAGTCGGCGTGCGAGCGCCTGCAGGACCTTGAGCTCCACGCCGGGGTTGTCGCGGATCAGTTGCCGGAAGTCCCTCCGCGTGAGCACAAAGAAGCGGAGTGGCGTCTGCGCGGTCACCGTCGCCATCCGCCGGGTCTGCTCGAGCAGCGCGATCTCGCCGAAGAACTCGCCGCCTGCGCGCGTTGCCAGCCGCTTGCCGTTCTTTGTGACCTCGACCTCGCCGTCGACGATCACGAAGAACTCCTGGCCGACCTCGCCCTCCTTACAGAGCACCTTGCCGGCCGGAACCTCGAGATCCTCGCTCACCCTCGCAAGCTGAACGAGCTGCTTGCGCGAGAGACCCTCGAACAGGGTGGCGCGCCGGAGCGCATCCACCTTCGTGTCCTGTCGGAACAGCTTCATGCGCCCACGATAAATCTCGTCCACTCGCCGAGTCTAGCGCGAATAGACCGTTCACCGGCCTCGCGGCAGGTGATCGAGACCTGCCTGGCGATGTGACCGCGGGGAGAGGGATCTGCGCTCATCGTCCGGCCATGGATCTCGCAGGCGGCACCCGCGCAGCAGGCCGACGAGCTCGAACGTATAGCGGTCGACCGGCCGCGGCGAACACGCCGATGCGCGGGCTGGCCGCGCTGGAGGCTGTAGGTCTACCGCGATCAGCCTGCCGCCTCACCGGCTACGGGGGGACCGGTGAGCGGCAGGTCGAGCTGGCGCTCTCGCACCGGCCGAACGCCAAGCCGGTCGACGCAAACGCCACGATCACCGCCGGCATGCCAAGCGTGACCGCCTCGAACTTTGCGCGAGACGCCCCAGTCGTCGTGAAAGTCATAGCCGAGCCCGAAGAGCTTCTCGAGCGTGCCCGGGAAGACCGCGACCCACGAACCGAGCGCCACCCACAGCAGCGTGTGAGCGGCGCCTCCGTAGACCCTATGAACGTAGTCATGAACGTCGTCGTGGAGCACGCAGGTCGGGAACCGCGGCGAGACGGCTGAGCAGGTCGGCGGCTTCGACTGCGCCCAGCTTGGGGCATGATCTAGAGGGGTCAGGCCGGGCGGGAGCAGCTGCGGCGGCTGACCCTCGTAGCGCAACATGAGGCACCCAGGAGATTCGGTCCTGCTGCGAGCTAGTCTGCGCCGTCGCCGACCGAGACGTCAGGGTCGAGGCCTCGTCGCCGTGGTGACATAGGCCTACCCGGCCATCGCAGCCGGGTGGCAAGGAAGGCGACCATGACCAAGCATGGCCGCGACCCAAGGGTCGTTCTTGCCGATCGCCCGCTCGTCACTCACCGCTCCAACTGCTCAGCGTGGCTGTCTACGGCTACCGGCAGGGCGCAAGGCACGCCGCGCTTTGCGGACCTGCACCACTGAATCCGTCCACCTGGCGGAAGGTCGCCCCAGGCTGAACCAGCACACCGGCTTGAAGAGTTCCTGGACGCCTCCGTCCCAGATCACCAGAATGCCTGGAGAGGTTGCGGTGGAGAGAGGGCCTGCTGTCAGCATCATCAATGGTTCTCCCGGGCCGGCAACAGGCCGACGTTGGGAGATTTGACTGTCCTCTTGCTGATTCAACCTGTTCCTGCCTTTGTGACGAACCAGCAGAAGGGATCCCCGATGCCTGACGACGCTCGCGCGGACGAGCCCGACGGGACTGGATCCGGGACTCTGGATGAGGTGACGCTCCGGGCGCTTATCGAGCACGTCCCGGTCACCGTCTATATCGACCGGTTGGACGAGACCGGCTCCAACGTCTACACCAGCCCGAGGCTTGAGTCCGAGCTCGGCTACACCGTGGAGGAGTGGGTCTCCGACAAGGAGCTGTACTCAAAGGTTCTCCACCCCGAGGACCGTGAGCGGGTACTGGCCGAATACCGCCGCACGCGCGACACCGACGAGCCGTTCCGGGCGGAGTACCGCATGATCGCGCGCGATGGGACCGTGCATTGGTTCCTTGACGAGGCGACGGTCATCCGCGACGAGGCCGGCCGGCCCGCCTACTTCCACGGCTTCCTCCTCGACATCACCGAGCAGAAGCAGCTGGCAAAGGCGCTCCGCGGCAGCGAGGAGGAGCTCCGCCGGCAGAAGCAGTACGTCGAGTCACTGGTGGAGATCAACCCGACCGCCATCGTCACCGTCGACCGAGATGGCAGCGTCACCTCCTGGAACCTGGCGGCCGAGGAGCTCTTCGGCTACTCGAGGGACGAGGCGATCGGGCGTCAGGTCGACGACTTGGTCGTCGGACGAGAAGACTTGCGCAGCCAGGCGGTGAGCTACGAAGAGGTCCTCCGAGCGGGACGCTTTCATACCGTTACCCAGCGAGTTCGCAGGGACGGAACGCTGGCGGACGTCGAGTTGATCGTCGTGCCGGTGATCGAGGAGGGCGAGCCCACCGGGTATCTCGTCATCTACCACGACATCAGCGAGCTGCAACGTCAGAAGCAGTACTACCAGTCGCTGCTCGAGGTGAGTCCCACCGCGATCGTCACGACCGATCCGGACCACAAGGTGACCTCGTGGAACCCTGCGGCGGAGAGGCTCTTCGGCTACACCCGCGAGGAGACCATCGGGCGAGACGTCGATTCGCTCGTCGCCAACACCGAGGCGGTCCACCGCGAGGCCGTGCAGGTGAACCGGCAGACCAAGGAAGCCGGGCAGGTGCGGCTCACCACCCGCCGGACTCGCAAGGACGGGTCCTTGGTCGATGTCGACGTGCGCGCTGCGCCGATCCGCGTCGGGGATGAGATGGTCGGCCTGTACGCCCTGTACCACGACATCTCCGAGCTTCAGAGAGCGCGTGAGCAGGCGGAAGGCGCCACCCAGGCTAAGAGTGCGTTCCTGGCGATGATGAGCCACGAGATCCGCACGCCGATGAATGCCGTGATCGGGATGACGGAGCTTCTGCTGGACACCGATCTGACCCCTGAGCAGCGCAGCTACGCCGGGGTTATCCGCAGCAGCGGCGACGCGCTGATGGCCGTCATCGACGACATCCTTGACTTCTCCAAGATCGAAGCCGGCCGGTTGGAACTGGAACGCCGGCCCCTCGATCTCCGCAACTGCGTGGAGTCTGCCCTCGAGCTGGTCGCCGCGAGCGCATCGAGCAAAGGGCTCAACCTCGCCTATTCCGTGGACCAGAGGTTGCCCGGTGCGATCGTGGGTGATGCCACCCGCCTGCGGCAGATCCTGATCAACCTGCTGAACAACGCAGTGAAGTTCACCGACAAGGGCGAGGTGGTCCTCTCGGTGGACGAGGAGACGCTCGAGTCGGACGAGGGGGAGGTTAGAAGGAAGCACCGGCTGCACTTCGCCGTCAAGGACAGCGGCATCGGGATCCCAGAGGACCGGCTGAGCCGCCTGTTCGAATCCTTCAGCCAGGTCGATGCCTCCACGACCCGCCGCTATGGTGGCACCGGCCTGGGCCTTGCAATCAGCAAACGGCTGAGCGAGCTGATGGGCGGGACGATCTGGGTGGAGAGCCGGGTCGGGGAAGGCTCCACCTTCCACCTCACCATCCAGGCCGAGCAGGCTCCCGGCCTCGCCCCCGCCCATGAGCGAGGCGCGCCGCCCCGGCTTCATGGCAGGCGGGTTCTGATTGTGGACGACAACGCCACCAACCGCCAGATCCTCGTGAGGCAGACGGAATCCTGGGGCCTCCTGACGCGCGACACCGCCTCCCCCGCCCAAGCGCTGGAGTGGATCCGTCGAGGCGATCCCTTCGACCTTGCGATCCTTGACCTGCAGATGCCCGAGATGGACGGCGGCACCCTGGCAGCGGAGATCCGCCGCTACCGCCACGCGCGCGCGTTGCCCCTTGTCATGCTCACGTCGCTGGGACCCCGGGAAGAGCTCCGGGGAGACGTGGCGTTCGCCGCCTCTCTGACGAAGCCGATCAAGCCGGCACAGCTCTACGACACGCTGATGAGCGTCTTCGGTGCGGCCCCAGCCGACGTCCAGGCTGCGGCGCCCCGAGCAGGGTCCGTCGAGCAACTGGCCGGGCGGGTGCCGTTGCGGATCCTGGTGGCGGAGGACAACGTCGTCAACCAGCAGCTTGCCTTGCTGCTGCTGGAGAGGCTCGGCTACCGAGCCGTCGTGACCGCAGACGGGCTTGAGGCGCTCCATGCGCTCGAACGCGAGCCCTACGACATTGTCCTCATGGACGTGCAGATGCCGAAGATGGACGGGCTGGAAGCCGCGCGCCGCATCCACCGACGATGGCCAGAAGGGCAACGGCCGCACGTCATCGCGGCGACCGCCAACGCCATGCAGGAAGAGCGCGAGGCGTGTCTGGCCGCGGGAATGGACGACTACCTCAGCAAGCCGATCCGCCTGGAGGAGCTGGCCGCCGCGCTGAGCCGCTGCCGCCCGCACGCCCTCCCACGGCCCCCGGCGCCGGCGAGGGAATCCGGCGTGGGCGCTCAGGCGCCGCGCCCGGCGGAACCCGAACCACCAGGGCAGCCTCTGGTTGCCGGGGTGCTCCATCCAGCGGCGCTCGAGCGCCTGATGCAGACCATCGGAGACGACCCTGATGTTCTTGTGGCGCTCATCAACACGTTCCTGGGCGACGTGCCCAGGCTGGTCGACGGCGCAAGGCGAGGGCTGCAGCAAGGCCAGGCCGACGAAGTCCGACGAGCGGCGCACACACTGAAGTCCAACGGGGCCACCTTCGGGGCAACGAGGTTTTCGGAACTGAGTCGCCAGCTCGAGTCTCTGGCCAGGTCGGGAGCCCTGGAAGGGACGGCCGAGCTCATCGCAGGGATCGAAGCGGAATACGAGTCGCTCAGGATGGCGCTGGAGGCGGTGCGGGAGCGGGGCAGACCATGACCGAGGCGGGGGGACTGTTGCGTTGGCTGGAGCGGCGTCCGAACAGCGAGACTATGGGCATGAGATCCCGCCGCTCGAGCCCTGTTCCCGCTACGCGATCGGCCTTTGCCGGATTCCGCTTCCCACCCGAGGTCATCGTCGTCGCGGTCCGCTGGTACCTCCGCTTCGGGCTGTCCTACCGCGACGTTGAAGAGCTCCTCACAGAGCGCGGAATCGAGGCCGACCACGTCACCGCCTACCGCTGGGTTCAGCGGTTCACGCCACTGCTGGCCGAGGCCGCCCGCCCCTGCCGGCACGCTGTGGGAGATCGCTGGTTCGTGGATGAGACCTACGTCAAGGTGTCCGGACAGTGGCGCTACGTCTACCGGGCGATCGACCAGTTCGGCCAGGTCATCGACGTGTTCGTCGCCGCACGGCGGGACGCCATGGCGGCGCATCGATTCTTCGAGCGCGCCATCGGCACGACGAAGGCCACGCCCGTTGAGGTCGTGACCGACCGAGCAGCCACCTATCCGACGGTGCTCGATGACCTGCTGCCGGCGGCGTGGCATCGGACTGACCGGTACGCCAACAACCGGGTCGAGGCCGACCACGGCCGCCTGAAGTCGCGGCTGCGACCGATGCGCGGGCTCAAGCACGATCGCAGTGCCAGGGTCGTGATCGTCGGGCACGCATTCATCCAGAACATTCGGCGCGGCCACTACGAACTGGCGGTTGACGAGCTAGCAGGCCGGCGAGTGGCCGTGGCACTCGACGAGCTGGCCTCGGCCATCTGACCCGCAGTCGAGATCGCGGGTTCAGCACGCCGTGGGTCTACACAATGCAACACAGCCG
>WNFX01007600.1_pt1 | contig 17886 bp, 25 predicted proteins | sample 5400111 | NCBI WGS metagenome assembly WNFX01 (sample SAMN13153363, study PRJNA577476) | soil metagenome | isolation source: 40 cm soil or saprolite under grassland replicate 1 | place: USA:California | collected 2016-06-15 | reverse complement strand
CGGTGGTCGCGCCGGTGACCAGGTCCGCGAGTTGGAGCTGCCGCAGGTGCTTCGATGGGGTGGTGACGATTGGCAGAACGATGTGCCTGGGATCAATGTACTGGGTGCCGTAGTTGGTCAGCTCCAAGGTGGACTTAAATTAAGCCACTTCTCATCGTCCTTGGCACGCCCACCTGCAGGTCTATCGGCGATCATCATGCCAATGTCGTCCTCAAGGCACATGCTGACCCGCTCGTAGAGGAACTCGAGCACCTTTTGCTCAGCAAACCTGCCTTGCAGGATGGTGCGTCCCGTATCCCACACAACCACGACTGACCGCGCCTCGGCTTCCACGGCGAGCCGGAGCAGTTGCTCCTGTAGGACGCTGCGGGCCTCCCTTCCGGCCTCGGAGTTCAGGAAGCTGTCACGTGGGGGACTCCACTTCAGCTCGGTGTCGAGCGGTACGTCGAGGGCCGCATAGATCGCTTCAGCTTCGCGTGCATAGTCGGCGATGGTCTGTTCAGGAAACGCCACTGCGCCGAGAGCAATGAGCCGGCCCATGTCGCGACGCTTGCCATCCTGCTTGCTGTCATCGATGAACGCGACGCGCACCATACCTCCCTTCGAGCATTCCGCCACCCTTTGTTCCTGCTCTGCCGTGCGATGAGCAGGTCGTCAGATACCGCCGGAGCCCCAGGGCTTGTGACGAAGCCGTCGAGGGCTGGCTACTTGGTCGGGCCCGGCCAATTATGCTCGGCCAATTACTCGTCAGTGTGGAATCCATAGGTGCGCCATGACGACTTGACGACCTAACTGTAGTAGCTGAGACATCGCGCCGATCACGGCTCACGTGTCACATGTCATCGCGCCACTGATGACCGTTTCTGGAGTGTAGCAGGATGCGGCGTTGGTTAGATATACGGAGAATACGTTATTCGTGGCACGCCACATCTAGTGTGGATCCATGGCCAGATCAGCCCTCAGGCCGTGTGGTCACCGTCCTTGGTGACGTCCCGCGGCGTGGTGGAAGTAGGAGCCGCCGTGCGGGTCAGCGGTGGGAGTTTATGCCGGCATGAGCTGAGCTGGCGTCACCTCCTTGGTGATGCTGGTCAGCAGGGCCCCGGAGCCTTCCGACAGGTAGCGGCGGTCGCTGACCTGCCTTCGTCGTGGGCCTGGACCAGCACCGCGCCGGCAAGGCGCAGCAGCGCCTGGGGGTTGGGGAAGACGCCGACGACGTCAGTGCGGCGCTTGATCTCCTTGTTCAAGCGCTCCATAGCGGGTTGGTCGGCCAGCTCTTCTTCCAGTGGGAGACCGGGAACGCTGTGAAGGCCAGCAGCTCCTCGGCCGCGTCGTGCAGCATGACCTCCAGCTTGGGGAACTGGCGGCCGAGCATGGCGGCGATCACCTGCAGTTGCTCGCCGACGTGGGCGGCATCAGGCTGGGCGAGGATGGTGCGGATGGTGGCGGCGACCATCTCGGCGGAGCCCTTGGGGACCTGGGCCAGCAGGGCCGGTTAATGCGCAGCAAGTGGACCCGGCAGCGCTGGGTGGCCGCGCCGGCCATGACGGCGTGGACGGCTTGGCGCAGGCCAAGGTGGGCGTCGGCGATCACCAGTTACACCCCGGCGAGCCCGCGGGCCTTCAGCTGCGCAGGAACGCGGTCCAGAAGGCGCCGTCTTGGCTGTCGCCGATCGCAAAGCCCAGCACCTCGCGGTGGCCGTCGCCGGCCACGCCGGTGGCCACCACCACCGCCTGGGAGACGACCCGCCGGTTGACGCGGGCCTTGCAGTAGGTGGCGTCCACGAACACGTAGGGGAAGCGCTGGTCGGCCAGGGAGCGGTCCGGGAACGCGGCTCCCCGGGCGGTGAGCGTCTGGCATGCCCGCTCAAGGCCGGCGGGTCGGAGGCGCTGCACAGCCGAGGACCGACCGGGCCCGCCCCGAAGATCGCCGACGCCCAGCTCGCCCACGTCGAGCAGGCCTTGCTGGAGGGCGCTGGCGCCAACGGGTTCGTCGGGGAGCTATGGACCCTTGACCGCATCGGGTTGGTGATCGAGCGGCTGACCGGGGTGTGCCATCACCCCGCTCATGTCTGGGCGCTGTTGCACCATCGGCTGGGCTGGACGGTACCGCATCCCAAGCGCCGCGCCGGAGAGCGCGACCAGGACGCCATCGACCGCTGGGTCAAGGAGCGCTGGCCGGCGATCAAGCAAACTGTGAGTGTGGGCCGGCGGTCCGAGAGCGGAACCATCTCGCGCACCATCCCGGATCGTGCTCGGTGACGTTACGGTAGGATGCTGTGACAGCATGTCACACACGGTGTCAAGCCGCCGTCAAGACCCGCCTTCACCAGCTCAAAGGCGCCCAGCCGAAGCCAAGGCGCCCAGGAGCGTTCGGGTCAGGCGATGTGCGCTCTTGGGGGCATGCCAGCCTCCTGATGGTTGCGCCGGCTGGGTCTAGCTCCATCAGGAAGGGCTGTTTCCGCTGGTCAGGCTGCCTTTCAGCCTCGGTCGGCTTGCGCTCGAGCAGCACCCCCTCGATCTGCTCGATCTGCTGGCACAGCCAGTCACAACCGAAGACCACCACCTCCCACCGGTGCTGGACGGGTCACCCAAGCCCTCGAGCGTCGAGCCGCTCATGGTGCCGATAGCTTTCGATCAGAAGATCCTCTGCTCTGTCCGCTCTGAGCTACCTTGGGTGAGCCGTTCGGCACTCTGCAGCGCGGTCGTCAGCCGCGCCTCGATGGCATGGATTACACGGCCGGCCATCTGCGGAGTGGTATGGCGGTAGCGAGTACCGATCCGGCTGCCACCATCCAGCTCTCTGCGCTGGCTGCGCTGATGGCCCATCAACTCGTCGATCACCCGGGTGGGAATGCCGGCGTCTTCCAGCCAGGTCGAGAACGTGTGCCGCAGATCGTGGGGCCCGTGGAGCTGGAGGTGGGCCAGGTCGGCGCCTGCACGGCCCCCGGCGCCGCGGTACAGGCGGCGGAAGTTGTGCCGCGACAGCAGCGTCCGCGTGCCGGCGGGCACGCCGTTGCCACGTCCAGGACCGGCGAAGACCAGGGTGTCGGGGTCGCCGCCCGGGGGGAGCTGGCGGCGGATCGCCTCGACCACCTGGGGGGCGAGCGGCAGCTCCCGGATGCCGGCGTCGCTTTTCGGCCGGGGTTTGAAACCACTGCCGAACCGGCCGGCCTGGTAGCGCGTGTCGACCACCTGGAGTACGGGGGTGGCTCGGTCGAGGTGGACCCGGCGGCGGCGCAGCCCGGCCAGCTCTCCGAAGCGCAGGCCCGTCCCGAGTAGGGTGATGACGTGATCCCACCAAAACAGCGGGAACCCTGCGAGCAGGCAGCCGGCCTCCTCGGGCGTGAGGGCGCGGCGGGTGGTCTGGCCCAGCAGCTTCTCGGGGTCGGCGCGCCGCTTGGGCGCGGGTACCTTGCGCAGCGGGTTGCTGGCGATGGCGCCCTCGTCTTCGGCGAGCTGCAGGATGCGGAGCAGGATCGAGCGGCAGGCCATCAGGCTCTCGTGGCTCAGCTTGGCGGTGAGCTGGTTTTGCCAGTGGCGGATCAGCGTGGGGCGGATCGTGTCGATGGGACGGTCACCGAACCAGGGGCGCACGTGGCGCCGCAGCCGGTTTTCGGTCGCCTCCAGCGTCGTTGGGCTGCGGTCAGGGTCGGTCGACCACACGGCCCACCACTGGTCAGCCCACCGGCTGAACGGTTGCCGGCCCTGGCGGCGCCCGTCCAGGGTGCCGCGCGTGGCCTCCAGCCGCTTCTGCGCCATCAGGCCGCGGGCCTCGTCCTTGGTGGCGACGGTGTTGGCGCCTTGGGAGCCGTCGTCGAGCAGCCACCAGACTTGGTAGCTGACGCGGCCGGTGCGAGAGCTGATGCGCTTTCGGATGCCGACGGATGGCATCAGCCGGCCCTCTCCAACGTTGGCTTGTGATCACGCTGCGTGGACTGCCGTACGGAAGTTCCGCGGGCCAGCCGAGGGGCGGCTTCCCACAGCGCAGGCGCGCACGCACGAGCGCATGCTCGCACTGGGGTGCGGCGCAGGCTCCGTGCAGTGACGGCCTTGTTGAGCAGGTCCCACCGGTCCTGATGGGCATCGCGGAGCTCGTCAAGGTCGAAATGCTGGTAGGCGGGGGTTCCCATTGGTTGGTCCTTGCGGGAGCCGGAGCCGGCGCGGTGGGCGCTGGCCGGGATGGCCGTGTTAGCAGCGGCAGGTTCGGGCGATAAGCCGGACGGGGGACGAAGCCGCCGAAGACCAGCACGGACGGGCAACCAGGACAAGAGGATCACCTCCCTTCCCGGGTGTAAGTGAACGGGACGGGGACGGACCGGCGACGTGGAGCCGGCCGCGGATGGGCCGTTGCCGGCGTGGGAAGCGGGTCGGCAGGCGCGGGACGGTCCGGCACAGACTCCGGAGCCAATCCCTGGCGCTGGAGCGTCAGCGGGCCTCCATTGGCCGGTTTCCGCTTTACACCCCGCAGGGGCCTCCGGACCGCTCCCCCGGGGGTGTCGCTTGGGGTGGTGGGCCAGCCCCCCGCCCCCCAGGGCTTGGGGTGGTGTCACCGCGGTCGGGGGTGTCGCCGTGGGGGTGTCGTCACCGTCACCCCCCCTACGGGGGGTGTGATGACGGTGACGACACCCCCTGTCACCGTCGGCGAGGGGGTGTCAGCGACGCTGACGACACCCCCCATGGGCCGAAGCAGCAGCAGCCCGGCCGGCCAACAGCCGCTGGCAGTCGATGGGGTCATGATGCCCACCAGCGTTTCTGGCCGTGGTCGTCGCCCTGCTCCCCGTCGGCCAGGCCGCGTTTGGCCAGCTCGTTGAGGGCGCTGGAGGTGGTCTGGCGTTGCAGGCCGTGGTTCCAGCGGGCCTTGACGCGGTCGACCAGCTCGCGGCTGGTCAGCGGCTGCCCGTTGGCGTCGCGGAGCACCACCAGCAGCTTGCGGGCCGCCGGCGCCAGCTCCGCCAGGCCAGGGTCGGTGGCGGCGGGGTCGCCGGGGAACTCCTCCGCCCGGGTCCCGTCGGGGCCGGGGGTGTGGTCGACGGGGGTGAACGCCAGGGCGAGGGCGCCGTGGTCGGGGTCGACGTTGACGGCGATCTCGTGGGCGCGGTGCAGGTAGCCGCGCCGGTCCTTTTGCACCAGCAGCTTGAGCAGGCCAGACTGCGACCGGCTGAACGGCACCACCGCCTCGACGCGGAGGTGGACGTCGACTAGGGCGAGCTTGGCGCCCGACCCGCGGGCGTAGCGCCCGGCCTCGTCGGCCTTGCCCTGGTGGTCGAGCACGACCACCGCGGTGTTCCAGGTGCGGGCGGTGCGCAGCAGGACGGCTTTGTAGAAGCCGGTGACGTGCTCGGACTCGTTCTCCGACAGGCCCGCTACGGCCAGGAACGCGCCGGCGGAGTCCAGGCCCACCAGCGCCGGCCGGGTGTGCTCGAGGAGCTCGGCGAGGGCCTGGTGGTCGGCGGGGTCCCAGGTGCGGGCGGGGAAGTCCTGGTAGATGAGCCGGTCGGGGTCGAGCAGGTCGGGGGTGGCGCCCAGCGCCAGGAGCTTTTCGGTGACTTGTTCGCGGCCCGATTCCTCGTCCAGCAGCACGACCCGCTGGCCTTGGGCGAGCAGCTCCAGGGCCCACAGGTACAGCAGGGTCGACTTGCCGGCGTCCGGCGGGCCGGCCAGCGAGTGGAGGCCACCTCGGTACAGCAGCCCGTGGCAGACCAGCTCCGGCTCTGGGATGCCCTGGCGGGCGAGCTCCGCCAGGTCGACCGGCACGAACGGTCGTGCGGTGGGCTCGGCGAGGTGGTGGCCGGTGCCGTTGCGGTGCCCGTGGCCGTTGCTGGGCTGGTCCATGGGCGTGGTCGGCCAAGGCACCCCGTCAGGGCCGAACTCCAGCCGATCGCCGGCCAGGCGCAGCACGGGCCGCTCGGTCATCGCAGCAGCACCCGGCGCCCGGCGGTGACGGGCGGCTTGGCGCGCGCCGCGGTCATCGCCTTGTCGATCGTGCGGAGGCTGCGGGCCGGCTCCAGCCCAGCCGACGCCGCGGCGTCCAGGAGCTCGGCGAACACCACGGCGTGGTCGAGGAGACCGGCGTGCACGAGCTGGCCGAGCTTGAACGCGGCCCGGTTGAGTGCGTCGTTGCGGCCCTTGCGCCCCCGGCCGCCTGGCGGGGTCGTCCGCACCCGGGCACACTCCGCCCTGAGTGCTGCCGGCCCGTAGCCCCTACCGGCGGTGGCCACCGGCGGGCCGGGGGGGCGGGGGGCTGGCGTCGGCGGTGGGGCCAGCAGCAGCCGCAGCGCCGGCGGGGCCTGGGGCAGTGCCGGCGTCAGCGGCCGGGCCCACTGGTAGTGGCGCCCGGAGGGGTGCAGCGAGGGGGCGACCAGCACGTAGCCGCCCCGCCCGCGCCAGTCCACTCCCGGCAGGACCCTTTTGGGGCTGCCGTAGCCGGTCGGCGCGAACAGCAGGTGCCAGCCGCCACCGCCGGTGCGCGCCAATGGCCCCGACCCGAGCGGGCGGTCGGTGTTGGTCAGGACGGCGCGGAGCGCCTCCACACCTGGTTGCCCGTCAACGTCGGCGACATCGAACTGCACTCCGGTGCGCAGCGCCAAATTGGCGGTGGGCCAGCGGCGCCACCAGCGCCGCACCACGGCCGGGTCGGTGGTGGCTTGCCATACGCCGCCGGCGATCCGGGGATGCTTGCCGGCCCGGTTGCACCCGGAACCGTCGCGGCAGGCACAGCCGCCGTCGGAGGCGGGCTCGAACACGGGCAGCACCGGGTAGCCCAGCGCGGCGTACACCTCAGCGGCACGCCCGAGCGCCAGGTCGTCACCGAGCGCGGCCAGCAGTACGCCGGGGCCGATCCGGGCGGGCTCACCAACAGTGCTGGGGACCGGCATGGAGGACATCGCCACTCCTTGAGCAGTTCAGCGAGATTGACGTTTAAGTGTCAATGCGGGTGCCTTCGTCCTCGGGAGGCTGGAACGGCCCGCCGCAGCGGCCACACAGCACCGGCGCCTGCGCCAGCGTGGAGCGGGCAGCCCGGATGCGACGGCCGCAGCCGCACACGGCGGCCAGCAGGTTGCTGGCGCGCTTGCCTGGCCCTGGGTGTTCGGCCCGGCGCCACAGCACCAGCGCCCGCGCCAGGTCATCGACCACCGCGTCGTAGACGGTCGCGGTCTCAGCGGGAACTTGGGTTGCTGTCCAGCCACGGCTGCCGGCCCGTTGCACCGTCAGGCCGAGCTCGCCGGCCAGGGCGGCGTAGCGACGATTGTGGTAGCGACCCTGGCGGCTGGTGTCCTGCACACCGCGGGTGGCGGCCAGGCCGTGGGCGGCCTCGTGCAGCAGCGTCCCCAGCACCTCGACCGCGCCGGCCGCCAGGCCCTCCCCACCCACGAACAGCTCCGGCCGCTCGGCGGTGGCGACCCGCCAGCGGCGGTCGGCGAAGTGGCCGAGCTTCAGGTCGCCGCGGCGGCCCACACTGCCGGAGGCCACCGCCATGACGACCTCGGGGACCTGGGGATGCCGGGCGCGGATCGCCATCCAGGTGTGCTCCAGGGCGGCCACCAGCACGCTGGCCGCGTTGCCGTCGGTTGGCCTGGCGGTGGTCATGCGGGTAGCTCCAGGCGGCGCCAGCGGCGTAACCGGCGGGTCCGTTCGGTGTGGGTCTCGCCGGCGTAGACGCCGTATTCGCCGGTCTCATCGGCGTGGATGCGGCACCACAGCCGCACCGGGCAGGCCCGGCAGATGGCCTTGGCCTTGGCGATCGACTCGGCAGCGTCGGGTATGGTCTCCTCCACCGTGAACCAGTCCGGGTCGACCTCGGGGGCGGTGCACGCGCCGCGGCGCATCCACTGCTGCCCGGTACGCCACGGCCCGGCGGGCAGGAGGCGGGCGCCGTGCCAGGGCACCGGCTCGCCCGTGGCCGGACGGCCAGCGCCCCGGCGGTCGGTCAGGGTTGCTTGGTTTGCCATGGCGGATCACCGCTTGGGCTTGCGCCCGCCCGCCCGGCCGCTCCCCCGGCGGGCGGCCAGAAACTCGTCCAGGATCTGCTGGACGTACCGCTCGGAGACCGCCAGGCCCTGGCCGTTGAGCGTCGGGGTGAGCTCCCGGGCGGCGGCCTTGGGGCCCAGCCCTGCCAGGCGCCCGAGCTGGTCGCTGTCGAGCCCGGCCAGGTGCGCCTCGACCTGGCGGCGCTTGGTCGCCTCCGCCAGCTCCCCGTGCCCGTTGAGCAGCTCCGCCGGCTGTCCTGTTTGTTGAATTTGGGAAGGTGCCCAACTGGGCGTTTGCCCGGACAGGGCCGTCGGCCCGTAGGGGCCCGGGCCGTAGCCCGGAAGCGGACTTGCGGGCAGGCCGTAGGTGCCGTCCGGCAGGCGCACGACCGTGGTTTGTGGCAGTCCGAGGGCGGCGGTCTGTGGTGGGGGAGTGTCGTAGACCATTGGCTTGCCGAGCGCCAGCGCGAGCACCTTGACCAGGAAGGCGATCAGCAGCGTCATGAAGATCCCGGCCACGGGCGGGACACCGGTTACCAGCCGCCACTGGGCGGGGACGCGTTCGACGTTGAACCAGACCGTCAGCGCGCCGAACAGCACCATGAAGGTGAACGGGACCGCGCGGTTGACGCCCTTGACCATGGAGACGCCGACCAGGACCACTTCGGAGGCCAGGAGGGCGGCGTCGACGCACAGCGGGAAGATCCAGGCGTTGCGGCCCCAGCCGGTGACCTGGTTGGCGGCCACCTCCCGCAGCGCGATGAATGACAGGGTGAACGACGCCACCGCGACGCCGATCACCAGCAGCAGGGCCGCACCGAGCACGGTGCGGAGATTGGTGGGGAGTTCAGACCAGCTCATTGGCTGTTCCTCCTGGTCGTGGGTGAGATTGGGGAGAGGGGCCGGGCGGGGCGCAGGACTCGCGCCAGCGCCGGCTTGGTGGGAGGTGGGTGAACGGGTCGGTGGTGGATGTCGACGTCGGGGCCGGCTCGGGGATGGGATCGAACAGGCTTGGCCGATCGGGGCCAGCCGCCGCCGGCGCCGGTGGGGCGGCCGGCCGGCGCTGCGGCGGGGCGGGGCGGATGTCTAGGTCCTGGAGCGGCCCAAAGGCGTGCTCCAGGACCACCAGCGCGGCGGCCAGGTCAGGGTCAAGGCCCGGGTGGCTCACCGGTGGTGCGTCCTTGAGGGCGTGGTGGTGGTCGGCGTCGACTGCTGCTGGCGGGCCTTGCGCTGCGTCTGGTGCCACAGCTCGGCGAGCCAGGCGCGCACGTCGCCGGCGAGCTGCTCCACGCCCGGGCGGCCCTGGTCGGCGGTTGCCGGTCGGGCCTGGCGGCGTACCGGCGGCTGCTGCTGATCGATGCCGCCGGCGGCGCTGGCGGTGGTGGCCAGGACCACCACCAGCGCGACCGCGGTGTACTCGCAGAGGACGCGGGCCAGCCAGCGGCGGCCGCCGTCGCGGTGGTGGAAGGCCAGCACGAGCACCAGCGCGAATGCGCCGCCGATCGCCAGCCAGCCCCGCGCGGAGGCGGTCAGGCCGGCCAGCCAGCCGGCCATCACCAGGCACAGCCCGATCAGGGCCAGCAGCCGCGGCCGCATCCTGGACTGTCGGGAGGTCAGCGGCACGGTGTCCCAGCCGCTGGGGGAGCCGTAGCGCGGATCCACCATCACGGGGTGGCGGGCCATCAGCGCCCACCTCCCGCAGCCGAGCCGGCCGGTGCCGGCGGGGGGTCGGGCTCGGGGATCCAGGTGCCGCCTGTGTCGGTGGCGGGTGGGCCGGCCGGGGTGGGGGTGTAGCCCTCGGGCCCGGGGGTGGCGGTGGCGGAGAGGGTGGTGGTGGGCAGGATCGCGATGGACGGCGCCGCTGGCGCGGGCCGTGGGGTGGGGGCGGCGTGGCCGGTGACGTTGGCGAGGGTGAGCGTGAACGCCAGCGCGGCCAGCGCCAGGACCACCACGGCGACCGCCAGGCGGCGCAGCGGCCGCCGGTGCCTGCTGGTGCGGGGCAGCTCGTGGGTGGGGATGCCCCAGGGGGTGCCGACGTAGCGAGCGTCGGTGGCGTGGTGCTGGGCGGCGTGGGCGCGGGCCGCACGCAGCGCCGCGCGCCAGCCAGGGGAGGCGTCCCACTGGCCGCAGCGCCGGCAGGTGTGCGTGCAGGTGTTGTCGCGGTGGCGCAGGACCAGGCCGGCGGTCCCGACCTGGCGGCTCTTGGGATAAGACATGCGATGGTCTCCTGTTGGTGTGGGCCTGTGGGGGTGGCGGCGGGGGCGCGTCCGGGGAGCCGGGCCGGGTTGGCGCCCCCGCAGGGGCTTGGGGTGGTCAGCGGTGGATGGGGGGTTGGCTGGCGTGGGTGGCGGCGTGCTGGCGGGCCCAGGCCTGGGCCTTGTGGCGGGGCAGGGCGGTCACATGGGGGCGGGGCACTGGGTGCAGCGCCAGGCAACCGACGTGCCGGTGCGGCGGCGCAGCCAGGCGGCCAGCGCCCAGGCGATCGCGACAGCGGGCAGCAGGGCCACCAGGACCGCGGCGAGGTTGACCAGGTCGATCGGCGCCATGCGGAACTCACCTCCTCTCAGGTGAGCAGGGATGGCAGGGCTGGGGCGGGGGAGCGGCGCCGCTGCGCACGCGGGCGGGGCGGCGCATCAGCGCGCACCTCTGGCCTGGTAGGCGCGCGCGAACGCCAGGACCTGGGCGACGTAGCTCCAGGCGTGGTTGTAGGCGTAGACCGCGCCGGGCAGGTCGCGGCCACCGCGGGCGCCGTTGGCGCACAACATGCGCGCGGTCGCGGGGATCGCGTCCCAGGGGTCGTAGACGTTGCCGCCACGGCCGTAGCGGTCCCAGGTCGAGGGGGGGCCGTTGCGGATGTTGAACTGCATCGGCCCGGCACAGCACCCGAAGGCGTTGACACCCGAGCGCACGCCAGGGGCACCGGAGCGGCCGTGGTTGGTCTCGACCTTGCCGATGCCGGCCAGCACGCCCCACGGCAGCCCCGGGCACGCCCGGGTGGAGGCCCGGTACAGCGCCAGGTAGGCGGCGGGGATCTCGGCGCGGGCCGCCCGGCTCGGCGGGGGAGCGGAGTTCGCCCCTCCCGGCGCCGGCCGGGTAGTGGTGGACGGGCCGGCGTGCAGGTCGATGACGCCGTGGTCGCTGAGCACGCCAAAGCCGATCACGACCAGCGCGAACCACGGCGCCAGGCCGATCTTGACCCGGGCCGGGACCTGCGGGTAGCCGCGGGGGATCACCGGCCACCCCCTCGGGCTTGGGTGGGCGCTGGGAAGCCGACGTGCAGGTGATCGCGGTGGCCGGGGTCGGTGAACCACGGCCGGCGGCCGACGTCCCAGGGGGAGCCCACCTCGCTCGGCGCTGCGCCGGCGCCGCCCTGGCCGATCCAGCGGGCAAGCTCACGGGCGGCCGCGTTGGACGGGCTGACCGGGTGGCCGTCGACCTGGTCGACGTCGACGGCGCGCCACACGCTGTGGTTGGAGACCCGGTCGGTCCCGCGGACGTACCAGGAGTGACCGGTGCGGATGCACGATACCCGGATGCGGTGATGGGTGGCGATCGCCACCAGCAGCGCGCGGACCCGGCGGTCGAGCCGGGGTGAGGGGTAGTCGCTGGCGGGCTGGCAGCCGGCCCCGGTGGTGAAGGTGAGGCCCGCCGGCGGCCGCACGCCCGGGTCGCTGGTCGGGGTGCCGCCGGCGGCGCGGCCGGCGTGGGGGCTGGCCGGGTGGCTGGTGTTGGCGGCCACCAGCAGCCCGATGGCCACCAGCAGCCACACCCCGGCGTTGCCGCGCTGCCGCGGCGCCGGCCGGGCGATCACCGCGCACCTCCGGCCTGGCCGACCACCGCAGCCGCGCCGGCCGGGTCAAGCGGGCCGCCGGTGCCACGGCACAGCGGGCAGCGCCGGTAGGCCGAACCCTGGTTCTTCAGCCGCCGCTCACGGCCGCGGGTGGCGGGGTACTCCAGCCAGGCCAGCTCGAACGTCAGCCCGGCGGCCAAGGCGACCTGGACGAGCCGGCCCGGGCCCGTCCTCTTCGGGTTGCGGTGCTCCCGGGTGATGCGGCGCACCAGGTCATCGGTCCAACCCCAGTAGTGGCCGGCGAACTGGCCACCAGCGCCGTTGCCCCGAAGCGGGCGGTGCTCGCCGGTGGCGGGATCGCGGAAGCAGAGCAGGTACACCCAGCCGACCGGGCCGGGCTGCGCCCACGGCTGGGGTGGCCTGGACGGCGAGCTTGACCGCATGGCGCAGCCGGCTGGTCTGCGCGCGGGCGTCCAGGGGCAGCCGACCGGTGATGCCGTGCTCGTCCAGCAGCATCAGCAGCCCGGAGGCCAGCTCGACCACCCGGCCTACCGTGCGGTCCTCGCCGGCGGCAGGGGAGAGCTGGGGCGCCTGCACCGCGGCGGCGGGGGAGAGCTCGGCGGCGGTCACCGGACGCCCTCCCCGCCAGGCGCAGGGGTCGCGTCCGGGCGCAGCAGCAACACGGCCTCCACCACCCGGCGCAGCGCCTGCGGGGCCAGGGTGGTGCACAGCCGCCGCAGCCCGGCCACGGCCACACCGTCGTCCAAGTCGTGCGCGGCGCACACCAGCAGCCAGTCGCCCCAGGACCACAGCCCGGCGGCCTGCTCCAGCCGCAGCCAGTCGACCTCGCCAGCGTTGCTGACGAACCGGGCGGCACGGTCCCGGATGCAGGGGGCGGCCAGGATGTGCAGCGCCGCCGCGTGCTCGCGGCTGGCCGGCACGATCCGCGGTCGGGCCGGGGCGCTCACCGCGGGTCACCGCCCTCCAGCTTGGCCAGTACCGGCCCGGCGGTCTGGTTGATCTGGGCGACCAGCGCCCGCACCGCCGCTTTCGCGTCGCGCAGATTTGGGTAGCCGGATCTTGCCGGCGGGCCGGGGTGGGGAAGGGTGGCGTCCGGGATGGGCCAGCGCAGCTCCAGCCGCGCCAGCGCGGCATGCCGGGCGTCGTCCGGTTCCCGCCAGGGGTCGCCGAGGTACTCGGTCCAGCCCCGCCAGGGCGAGCCCAGCCACAGCGGCAGGGAAGTGGCCAGGGTGACGTGGCAGACCAGCCGGCCCGGCTGGGGGTCCAGGCCGCGGTCGAGCTTGTAGTCCAGCACGCGGGCATGCCAGCGGACGTAGCCGGGGCTCATAATCGGCCCGGTGGCCACCTGCAGGGCCGCGATCGCGAACTCGCCCGGGTCCTCGGTGATCCCGTTGGGGGCTTCGTGCCAGGGGTCGAACAGCTCGGTGTGGCCGCGCAGGTAGGCGCCGTAGCGGCTGACCCGGTCGGAGGCGTTGGTGCGGTCCCAGTCCTCGTCGACCCAGCAGACCCGGTCAGCCTTGTCGGTCATGGCCGCGCACCCCCTCGGAGGGTGGGCTCGGGCTCGGTGGGGTGCAGCAGCCGGCCGGCGCGGTAGTGGCGGCCGTGGTGGGCGACCGCGGCCCGGACGGCTTCGGTGCGGGGCCGTGGCCCGCCGGCGCTGACCTGCTCCCAGGTCTGGCCGGCGACCCTGGCGAACCCGCTGGTGGCGTTCTCGAGCTGGGCGGCCTTGTCGTGCAGGTAGAACCAGTCGCCGCCCTCGATCGCCTGGGCGCAGCGGGAGATGAAGTCCAGTACGCGCACGTACCGCTCTGCCAGGCGGATCTCCGCGTCGGTGGGGGTGGTGGGGGTGGTGGGGGTGGTCATGCCGGCCTCACCGCCTCGCCCTGGAGGGCCTGGCGGACCAGGTCCGGGACGGGCTCACAGTCGGGGCAGTCCAGGCCCTGGCGGTGCTGGCAGGCGGTCAGCAGCTCCAGCGCCGCCCGCAGCCGAGCGACCTCGCGTTCCAGCCGGTCGACCTCGCCTGCAAGCGCCGGCATATGGGCGTGGCGGAGCCGGCCGGTCAGGTAGAACCGGACCAGCCCGGGGGTCTTGCGGGAGGGGTAGGGGCCGTGCAGACGGTCGAGGTCCAACAGCTCGCCCACCCGGGCCACGGCCGTCTCCGCGACCTCGGGGGCGCTGATGACGCGGACGTCCAGCAGCTCGCTCACGCGGCATCACCGCCTCGACCGCGGCGCTTGCGCGCCCGGTCCCGCGCCCGCACCTCGGCGACGGCGGCCGGGTCCTGCGTGCGGCGCCGCCGAGCGGCGCGGCTGACCTCGCGCTGGCACCGGCGGCAGTAGCCCGTGGGCCCGCCGCTTGGGCGCCGGTAGAAGCCACGCAGCGGCTTGAGGCGGCCGCAGCACGGGCACCGCTTCACGTCAGGGGCCGGGCTCATGCGACCTCACCGCCGCCGGTCAGGGGGAGACCCTGCTCGAAGCGGCGCAGCACCGCCACGGGGACGTAGAGGTTGCGGCCGACGCGGTTGGTGGGGAGCCCGCCAGAGCGGGCCAGCTTGTAGGCCAGCCACCGGGAGATGTCCAGCATCCCCGCGGCCTCCTCCAGCGGGATCTGCACGCGGGTCTCGCCGTCCAGCACCGACCGGCCCGGCGCGATGGTGGGGGAGTTAGGCAGCGGCGCCATCAGCCCTGCACCTCCTGGTGCAGGCTGGCGGCCAGCTGGTGGATGGGGGCCTGGGGGAAGCGGCGGTACCCGCCGGGGGTGCGCCGGTAGGGCGGCAGGCCTAGCTTTGCCCGGCGGGCGATGGTCTTGGGGTGGACGTGGGGGAGGTCGGCGACCTCTGTGGTGCGCAGGTGGGGTTGCAGGCTCGGCGTGCGCCGAGCACCCTTGGGGTGCATCTGAGGGACCTCACTCTCGATGCCCTGGGATCCGGGGGCGTTGGCCCGCCCCCGGTCCCGTTCGTTCTGGGACCTCACTCCTCGCGCCCTGCGCGGATCTCAGTGGGTGGGGCTGGTCCTCCTGAGTGGTGTGGTGCCGCGTGATGTTTGGCTAGCATAGCTATGCTGCCTAGGCAAGTCAACGATTGGTCTAGCCTGCCTAGACGGGCGTAATCTGGCGCCATGAGCCTCGACCCAGACGACCCTCGGCCGCCCTACATCCAGATCGCAAACGCGGTCAGGGCTGCGATCCTCACCAGGACATTCGCCCCTGGTGAGCAGCTCCCGTCGGGCAGCGAACTGGCCAAGCGCTACGGCGTTGCTCGCATGACCGTGCAGCAGGCTCTCAGGCTCCTTCGTGAGGAAGGGCTGATCGTCTCCCGTCAGGGAAGCGGCGTGTTCGTGCGCGAGCGCGCGGAGCGCTCAATCGGACTACGGCCTCATATCGAACGAGCCTTCGATAAGGCAGATGTCTCTATCGATTTTGCAGGCTTCTCAGGTGAAACCCTCCATGGTGCTCTCCAGGAGCCGCTCGACAAGATCCGCACCGGTCGCCTCTCACCGAAAACGATCAGCATCCGAGCGCTGATCGTCGATACGTCGGCGCCATGGGTTCTACCTTGTCGAGTCGACGGCCTTGCAGACGACCCGGACTTTCGGCGCCGCGCTCAGAAAATCACGCAGAGGCACACTCAAGCACTTACGGCCTCGGTTGAAGAACTCGCCGACCTTGGCCTTGTTGAGCAGGCGGCGGTGCAGATCCGCGTGCACAAGTGCGCCCCGCTCTTCAAGCTGTACATCCTCAACAACGAGGAAGCCTTTTTTGGGTTCTATCCGGTGCGGGAGCATACGGTAACTCTTAAGGGCGAACAGCGGTCGATCTACGACCTTATGGGCAAGGATGCTCTTCTGTTCCATCAGGAGGCGACCGAGGACGAGACAGCGGCGGGCACCTTGTACGTGCGGCAGGCCCGCGAATGGTTCGAGAGCATGTGGCAGACGATCAGCCACGAGATCCCATCATGACGGGGGAGCGATCTCGTAAGCTGGCCGAAATCATCGAGCGAACCTGCTACCTGCTACTCGACTTCGACGGACCGATCTGTAACGTGTTCGCTGGGCTGCCTGCCTCTACCGTGGCTGTCCGAATGCGTAGGCTTCTCGAAGAGAGTGGCGTAGCTCTCCCGTCACACATGGATGATTGGGACGATCCGTTTGAAGCATTGCGCTTGGCCTCTGGCCTTGACATGGCCCTAGTGGAAAGAGTGGATTCAGCTTTGCGGGAGTCGGAGCTTACGGCTATGCGAGACGCAGAGCCGACTCCTTATGCTCGTGAAGTCATACTTGCCTGCGCCCAAACCGGTAGGGCTGTTGCCGTGGTGAGCAATAATGCCACCACAGTTATTGAAGCCTATCTGACCGAGCGGGATCTCATCGGATCTGTTGGAGCCATAGTGGGCCGGTCCTCGACGGACCCCAGGCTATTGAAGCCAAGTCCTCGCCCGATCCTTGAGGCTATCCGTCTCATAGACGCTGATTCCCAGGGATGCGCTCTTGTCGGGGACACTCCAGCCGACATTGTGAGTGCGAAAGCGGCCAGCATCCGAAGTATCGGCTACGCCAACAAGCCAGGCAAGCGCGAGAAGCTGACCGCCCAGGGCGCTGATGTGGTGATCACCACCATGGAAGAGTTGGCATCAACGCTCCTTGCCAACCGTTGCCGGACATGAGCCTTTCGCTACTTAACGGTAGTTTGTTGAGTTGGCTGGTTGGGAAGCAGGGGTGGAGAGCAGCGTCGCTGGTGAGGTGATCGTCATGACCAACGCCTGCGCGCCTACCTGCAAGGCCTGCTGCTGCCAAGAGACCGCAACAAGACCCTGACCTGTCTGGCCGGCGCCGAACCGGTGGTCGGCGCGCAGCAGGGGGCCGTGCAGGGCCTGCAGTTCTTCCTGTCGGAGTCGCCCTGGGACCACGAGCAGCTCAACCAGCGCCGCGTGGAGCTGCTGCTGGGCGACCCGGCCACCGCGCCCCACGACCACGGGGTGCTGGTCATCGACGACACCGGCGACCGCAAGGCCGGCACCAAGACCGCGAACGTGGCCCGCCAGTACCTCGGCTCGGTCGGCAAGACCGACAACGGCATCGTCGCGGTGACCAGCCTGTGGGCCTCGGAGCGCGTCTACTGGCCGGTGCACGTGGTCCCCTACACCCCGGCCTGCCGGCTGCCCAAGGGGAAACGGGACCCCGGGTTTCGGACCAAGCCGCAGCTGGCCGCCGAGCTTGTCCAAGCCGCCCGCCAGGCCGGGATCGGGTTCCGGGCGGTGGTGGCCGACTGCTTCTACGGCGACAACGAGGGCTTCACCCAGGCGCTGGGGGCGACAGGGGTCGCCTACGTGCTGGCGGTCAAGCCCCGCAAGGGCGTCTGGGCGCCGGCCGACCAGACCCACACCCCGCGCGAGGCGGCCGCCGAGCTCGCCTGGGAAAGCCCCGAGCGGCCCGGGGACTGGACCAAGCTCACCCGCCGGTTCCGCGACGGGCACACCCAGACCTGGTGGGCGGCGGAGGCGGCGCTGCCCGCCGCCGGCTGGGGCCCGGACCGGCGGCTGCGGCTGGTGGTGGCGACCACCGACCCGGCCAGGCTGCCGAAGCTGACCACCTGGTACCTGGTCACCAACCTGCCCCACCCCAAGCGCCGGCGGGCAGCGGCGTTCGCGCCGGCCGACCTGGCCGAGGTGGTGCGCCTGTACGGGCTGCGCACCTGGGTCGAGCAGGGCTACAAGCAGGTCAAGGGGGAGCTCGGCTGGGCGGACTTCCAGGTCCGCAGCGACCGCGCGATCCGCCGCCACTGGACCCTGGTGTGCTGCGCGTTCTCGTTTTGCTGGCGGGCGTGGTTCGCCGAGCACCCGGCGCAACCGGTGCCGCCGGACGCCCAGCCCGCCGCGGCGGGCGCGCGGGGGGAGGGGGCCAGGCGGCACGGCCGGCAGGCGCGGCACCGTGGGGTGGCCGCAGGCGCTGCGCCGGGTGCGGGCCTGGCTGACCCCCTGGGTCGTGCTGGAGCGCTGCTGGCGGGCGTGGTCGACCAGGCCCCCACCAGCCCAGCTGGGGCGGCTGCTTGACGCCGTCGCCGCCGGCCGGCCGCTGCACCTGTACCTGCCACCGTAGTCAACAAACCACCG
>WNFX01002694.1_pt1 | contig 17888 bp, 14 predicted proteins | sample 5400111 | NCBI WGS metagenome assembly WNFX01 (sample SAMN13153363, study PRJNA577476) | soil metagenome | isolation source: 40 cm soil or saprolite under grassland replicate 1 | place: USA:California | collected 2016-06-15 | reverse complement strand
GATGAGAATGACCGCCGGTGCCAGCATCATGCCACCGACGACCACGACCGCGAGCGGCTTTTGCACTTGCGATCCGATGCCGGTGGATATCGCCGCCGGCAAGAGGCCGACGCCGGCGATCACGCAGGTCATCAGCACCGGGCGCATCTGCAGCTCCCCGGTGCGCAGGATCGCGGCGGTGCGCTCGACGCCTGCCGCGATCAGCTGATTGAACTGCGACAGAATGATGATGCCGTCCATGACCGAAATGCCGAACAGCGCGATGAACCCGATCGCCGCGGAGACGCTGAACGGGATGTGCATCAGGAACAATGCAAAAATGCCCCCGACGACCGCCATCGGGATGACGCTCATTGCCAACAGCGTGTCGATCATAGAGCCGAAATTGATCCAGAGCAGGAGAGCGATCAAAGCAAGCGTGATCGGCACTACGACCTTGAGCCGGCCGATCGCATCCTGCAGATTGCCGAACTCACCCACCCATTCGATCCGCGAGCCCGCCGGCAGTTGCACCTGCTGGGCGATCTTGCGTTGCGCCTCCTCGATGGCGCTGCCGAGATCGCGGTCGCGTACGCTGAACTTGATCGGCAGGTAGCGCTCCTGGCCTTCGCGGTAGATGTAGGACGGGCCGGAGACGAGCTTGACGTTGGCGACCTCGTTGAGGGGAATCTGTGTGATGCCGTTCGGTCCTTGAGCGCCGATGCGCAGATTCTGGATCGCCTCCGGATTCTGTCTGAACTGCGGCGCGAGCCGTACCACGATGGGGAAGTGCCGGTCGCTGCCCGGCTCGTAAAGGTCGCCGGCCGATTCGCCACCGATGGCCGTTCGGATCGTGGCATTGATGTCGCCCGGAGCAAGGCCATAACGCGCCGCTCGCGCGCGATCGATCTCGATCTGCACCGTAGGCTGGCCGAGCGAGGTGAAGACCGCCAGATCGGTAATGCCGGGCACGGTGGCCAGCACGGCCTTGATCTTGTTGGCGGTGTCGGACAGCGCCTGCAGATCGTTGCCGAACAACTTGATGGAGTTCTCGCCTTTGACGCCCGACACCGCCTCGGCCACATTGTCCTGGAGGTACTGCGAGAAGTTGAATTCGACGCCCGGGAAGTCGGCCTCGAGCTTGCGCAGGATCTGCGTGGTGAGCGTATCCTTGTCGAGGCCAGGTCGCCATTGGCTGGCCGGCTTCAAGGGCGCAAAAAATTCGGCATTGAAAAAGCCCGCCGCATCGGTCCCATCGTCCGGGCGCCCGTGCTGCGAGACCACCGACTCGACCTCCGGAAAGCTGCTGATGACGGCACGCATCCGATTGACGTAGCTATTGCCTTCTTCCAGCGAGATCGTCGACGGCATCGTCGCCCGGATCCACAGGTTGCCCTCTTCGAGCTTGGGCAGGAATTCGAGCCCGAGCGAGCGGATGGCCAAACCCGCGAGCAACAGCAGCACGATCGCGCCGGCGATGGTCAGCAGCTTGTTCGCAACGGCGAGACGCAGCACCGGCGTATACAAGCGATGCAAGGCCCGCACCACCCGCGTTTCGGTCTCGTTGACATGCTCGGGCAACAAGATCGCGCTGATCGCCGGAGTGACCGTAAAGGTCGCGAGCAGCCCTCCCGCCAGGGCATAGGCGTAGGTCTTCGCCATCGGCGCGAAAATGTGCCCTTCGACGCCGCTGAGCGTGAACAGCGGCAGGAACCCCGCAATGATGATTCCCGCCGCAAAGAAGATCGAACGATTGACGTCGGCGGCGGCAAGAAAGATTGCCGAGAGCTTGCCCGAAAGTCCCGGGACGGAACTGGCGTCACCGATCGGCGCGCTCGCCGTGCTCAAACGGCGATAGATGCTTTCCACCATGATGACGGTGGCATCGACGATCAGGCCGAAATCGATCGCGCCAACAGAAAGCAGGTTCGCCGACTCACCCCGCAGCACGAGGATCCCGACCGCGAAGAACAATGCGAACGGGATGGTGGTGGCGACGATCAGCGCGCTGCGCAAATTGCCGAGAAAGATCCATTGCAGTGCGAAGATCAGCAAGATGCCGAACGCCATATTGTGCAGGACCGTTCTCGTGGTGATGTCGATGAGGTCCTTGCGATCGTAGATCCGTTCGATGCGCACCCCCGGCGGCAGAATATTCGAATTGTTGATCCGCTCGACTTCGCGCTCGACACGTTTGATCGTCGGCATGCTCTGTTCGCCACGGCGCATCAGCACGATGCCCTGGACGATATCGTCGTCCGCGTCCTTGCCGGCGATGCCGAGCCGCGGTTTGTTGCCGACATGCACCGTGGCCACGTCCCGCACCAGAACCGGGTTTCCCCCGCTCTGCGTCAGCATCGTATTGCTCAGCTCCTCCGCCGAACGGATGAGCCCGACACCGCGCACCACCGCCGCCTGCGGGCCGATATTGACGGTGTTGCCGCCGACATTGATGTTGCTGTTATTGAGCGCCTGTAAGAGCTGCGGCAGCGTCAGCCCGTAGGCAATCAACTTGTTGAAATCGACCTCGAGCTCGAACGTCTTGGTCTTGCCACCCCATCCGATGACGTCGATGACGCCCGGCACCGCGCGGAACCGCCGCTGTAGCACCCAGTCCTGCAGCGTCTTGAGATCGAGCACGCTGTAGCCGGGAGGACCGACCAGGCGATAGCGGTAGATTTCCCCGATCGGGCTGACCGGCGAAACCTGCGGCTGTGCGCCGTTCGGTAGGTTCGGCATTTGCGAGAGCCGATTGAGCACCTGCTGCAGGGCCTGCTCGTAGGTGAAGTCGAACGAGAACTGCAGCTTCACGTCCGAGAGGCCGTAGAGCGAAATGGTGCGGATGGACCTGAGATTGGGCAACCCGGCGGTCTGGGTCTCGATCGGTATCGTGATGTAGCGCTCGATCTCCTCGGCGGACAACCCGGGACTTTGCGTTATCACATCCACCATCGGCGGCGTGGGATCGGGATAGGCCTCGATGTTGAGCTCGCGGAACGCGATGACGCCGCCGAAGAGAATCATCACGAACAGCATCACCATCGGGACGCGTTGCTTGAGCGAAAAGGCGACGATCCCGTTCATGACGTTGCGTTTCGGTCTGCAACCGACCTTCTACGTGCCCGCCGCCACGCGATCGATGAAGAGACTGCCCTTGGTGACCACGCGATCGCCGGGCGCAAGACCCTTGAGCACCTCGACCATATTGCCATTGGTGAGCCCGACCTTGATCCGCCGCAGCTCGATCGCTTTTTCATTGTCCTTGTCGCGCACCACCCAGACGCGGGCGGCTTCGCCCTCGTAAATAATGGCGTCGCGCGGCACCGCGACCGCCTTGTCGCCTTCCCCGGTGAGGATCTTCACGCTCGCAAACATTTCCGGCTTGAGCAGTCCGGCGGAATTGTTGACCGTGGCGCGCACCAAGAGCCGCCGCGTGGTCGGATCGAGCGCCGCGGCCACGTAGGAAATGTTGGCCGGGAACGAGCGGTCCGGATAGGCCAGCACGGTGAAATAGATCGCCTGACCGACGTGCACCAGCGGCGCTTCGGTTTCTCGGATAAAGGCCACCACCCAGACGGTGGACAAATCGCCGATGATGAAGACCGGGTCGGTCGAGCCGCTGCCGACATATTGGCCCGGCCCGACCTTGCGTTGCACGATCGTCCCGCCGATCGGGGCCGTGATCAGCGTGGCCGGATCGATCGTCCCTTTCTCCTGGAAGTCGGTGATCTCCTGGTCGGTCTTGCCGAAAATGCGCAGCCGGTTGCGCGCCGCCTCCAGCGCGACCTCGGCGGAGCGCACGTCGTTTTCGGCGGCATCGAGCGCGGCGCGGGCGTTTTGCACCTCTTTCAGCGGCACCGCCTTTCCCTCATAAAGGAGGCGCTGGCGCTTATCGATGATCTCGGCCAGGTTTTGCGCCGAGCGCGCCTTGTTGAGCGCGGTGGCGGCCGAAATGAAATCGTTCTGCGCCTGCACCATGTCGGCGGCTTGGACCGTGAACAACGGCTGCCCGACGGTCACGGTATCGCCGGGCTTGACGAACAGCTTGAGGACCCGTCCGGCATAGGGGGAAAAGATCGGCGTCGAGCGGTCTTCGTCGACCGCGATCTTGCCTTCAGTCACGTGCTCGGACTGAAACACCCGCTGCTGCACCGGCTCGACCGTCAGGGTCGCCCATTGCGCGGGGGTTGGATAAAATACCCCCGTGACTTTCTTGGACTGGCCCGCCGCGTCCGGATCGCGCGCATCGCTGTTGGTGCGCGATTTGGCCACCCAAATGCCGGCCCCGACCGCGAACACCAAAATCAGGACGATGAGAACTTGCACGCGGGCGGGTAGCGCGCGCGCCCAGGATTGCGGGCGATCGAGATCGCTGGACACTGACTTCCAACCTCCGGGCGACGCCGTTGTCGGCTTATATCCGCCTTATATATTTGAGCGGCGTTCTTCCTACCACAAACATACGATGCCTGGGTGAACGGCGCTCGGGCGTCCAATACGTTTTGTCGGCGCCGTCGTGAAAGCGGTCGTTGCACTACGACAAACGGAAAAGCCTCTGACCCGGGTCATGGTTAAAGCGTTCCTTGGCCTTTACCCGTCTTGTTCATCCGTCCGGAATGATCCTTCCGCAACATCCGCCTCGACCCGACCCGCGCGGCGCAGGAGCGATGTTTCCGCGTCATAAGGCCCATATGAGCTTGTTGCTACCAGTTCGCAACTATGGCTTGCGCACTGTAAGGTCCGTGTAAGGTGATTGTGGTCCGGCCTGCCGCCCGGCCTCGACTCAGCCGAAACATCTTCCCCCTCGCAATTGCACTATGCCTAACGCCAATACGCGAACGCCATTCCGCTGCCGGTCCCGGCCGAAGAGCGATAGAGCGGCTGATAATCGATGACCGTCATCTCGAGGCCGACCTCGTTCATGGCGCCGGCGACCGGAATCCAATTCTTCAACTCGGAGGTGCCGGAGCGGAAGTTGTAGGCCGGAATCGAGATCAGGGCGTCGGCGTCCTTGCGCTTCATCGCGTCGAGGAAGCCGCGGTCGAGGTCCTCATCCACCACGAAGTGGGACATCCCGCCCGAGCCGATGACAGCGACGCGCAGATCGGCATCCCAGGATGCGATCGCGTCAGCCAGCGCCTTGCCGAGCGAGAAGCAGCGCCGCACGCTCGGTTGGTTGGGTGGATAGAACGTGTTGATGAAAAACGGAACCGCGGGGACGAAATTGTCCTGCATGATGCGGCGATAGATGAAGCCATAAGCGTGCGGCAGTCCCGATATGTTGGATGAGGGGGATTGCGGCAGCCGCGCCGACGCCGCCACGTCGAACTCGCGCTGCATCAGCTTTTCGATCAAGTGGCGGCCGAGCTCCGGATGGCCCGGATAGGTTTGCGCGGTCTTGCCGTGATGGTTCGGCTCGGCGATCTCGATGCCGGGCGGCAACCGCTTCTTCTGCTCCTCCGAGAACGGGACGTTGTCGACGCTCTCGCCGAAGCACACCATGAAGGCGGGAATGTTGGCGTCCTCGAACACCTCCATCTGGTCGTTGCCGATGAGCACGGCGACGTCGGGCCGCGCCGCCTTAAACACCCGCGCCATTTCCGCCATGGCGCGCTGGCAGGCGTCGTAGCGCTTCTGCTTGGTGGGAAGCTCGATCTGCGCTTGCAGGTTTTCCTTGGCGCGCAGCTTCGCCAGCTCCTCGAACTTGAACGTCCCGTCGCGATAGGCCAGCGCCGAATTGCGTCGATCAGCCTCCACGCGCTGGTCCCACTGCTCCGGCGGGGTTGCCAACAACGGGCCGTGCGAGGCCCCCATGCCGAGAACGATCTTTGCCATGTCGACGCCTCACCTTGTTCCGCGCGCCGACCGCCCGTCATGATCGTCGCTCATGACCGGCCGCCCGCGAATTTGCGCTACGCCACCACGCGCGCGGCGAGCGAGTCTTGGCGCATGCCCGAGACCGCGGTATCGGGAAATGCTTCTTTCAGCCGAGGATAGACCTCGCGCGCAAAAGTTTTGATCCCACGCACCGTCTCGTCGTGCTCGAGAAACCCGGCCTGGCCCATGATCAGGAGATGCCCGAAGCCGCCGACGTGGTCGTACATCTGCTTGATCTGGTGGAAGACCTGATCGGGGGTGCCGGCAAACATGATGCCGGCCTCGATCGCCTTGTCCACGGTCGCGTTGGCTCGATTCGCCGCATGCTGGTCGATGGCGGCGCCGCGCAGGATTTGCGCGTGCACCGGCGTCGGCACATAGCCCGGCGGATAGCAAAAGTGCAGCGGCACCTTGTTCGCCGTCATGTACCAGAGCAGCTTCTCAGCACCGGAGCGCGCCTCGGCCTCGCTCTCGCCGGCATAGACCAGCGCGGCATAGGCGAGCCGGTTGACGGGAACGTCGTGGCCGCGGCCGGCCTCGCGCCAGCCCTTGCGATAGGAGTCGTAGATCGCCGGCGTGCCGCGGTATCCGGTCAGGAACGTCGCCTGTACATAGCCACGCGCGCCCACGCGGCCGGCGCCGCCCGGCGTGGTCGTCGACACCCAGATCGGCGGATGCGGCTGCTGGTAGGGACGCGGCCAAATATTGATGTTGCGGTGATGGAAGAACCGACCCTCGTGGCTCACCGGTCCGTCGTGACTGGTCCAGGCCTTGACGATGAGGTCCATGGCCTCCCATTGCCGCTCGTTCATGCGCACGGGATTGCTGTTCGCGGGCAGCACCTCATAGGGCACGCCGCGCACGAAACCGCATTCGAGCCGGCCCTTTGAGAGCACATCGACCATGGCCATCTCTTCGGCGACGCGCACGGGCTGGCGGCGGTTGGCGACCGGATTTCCCAGGATCAACAGCCGCGCGGTCTTGGTCAGCCGCGCCAGCGCGGCAAGCACCAGCGGCGCCGCCGGATCGACGCAGGTCGCCGTCTGGTGGTGCTCGTTGAGCATGATCTCCACACCCTCATCCTCGGCCACCAGCCATTCGTCGATGTAACGGTCGTAGAGCGCGGCACCCTTCTTGGGATCGTAAATGCGATTGGGCAGCGAGACGCGGATCGATTCGTATTCGTCCGCGGGCGGCAGATAGGGATAGGCGTTCTCGCTGAAGTGCCACGCTTTCATGACCTTGCTCCGGACGTCTCGGCCGCTTGCGCAGCTTGCAAGAAATGCAACACCTTCGCCGCCGTCGCGGTCGGCTGCTCCACATGGGGCAAGTGTCCCGCCTCCGCAATGGTCTCGGTCCGCGCCTGCGGGATGAGCGCCGCATAGCGCTCGAGATATTCGGCAGAGACGATGCCGTCGCTCGCGCCGCGCAGAAATAGCGTGGGAACGTTCACCCGGTGGAGCCGATGCTTGAGCTTGGGATTGTGCATGTACGGCTCCCAGGTCAGCAGCGCCAGCGTCTCGCGGTTGCGGGCGACGATGTGAAGCTCCTCCTCCGGCATCGACGCCAGGTCGACCGCGTTCTTCGCGGGATCGTGGAAGCGCAGCCGGTCGAGCTTGTCCTGCGGCAGCGCGAAGACATCCGGAATGTCGAGCTTGTCGGGCCGGCCGGTCTTGACGCCGACCGGGCCGATCAGCACCAGGCGGCCGAACCGTTCCGGCACTTTGGTGGCGAGGTCGGCGGCGATCCATCCGCCGATCGACAAGCCGACCACGTCGGTCCGCGTCAAGCTCAGGCGATCCATCAGTTCCAGATAGATGTGGGCGATGTCGTCGACGCTGTCGAGCCAGTCGGGCAGCGAGGATTTTCCAAAACCGGGATGCGACGGAGCGATGATGCGACGCTCGCGCGCGAGCAAGTCGATGAAGGGAACGTCGAGCGCGATGCCGGCGCCGCCGTGCAGATAGAGGAGCGGCGCGCCGTGGCCGCGCTCGAACATCTCGAGCTCGACCCCCGCGATCGAGATCATGTTTGAGCGTCTTGCCGTTTCGGCAGGCTTGGCGAGGACCGTCACGGCGACTTCCGCTGATAGGGGCCGAGCTCGGCACTCGCCTTTTGCGCAAACGACATGTCGATCACATCGCTCGCCTTGATCTGGCTGGTGACCCAACCCTGCTGGAGGAAGAAGTCGAGGTCCTTCTGCACGCCGGCGGCATTCACCGCGCCGGTGACGTCCACGGCCTGCGAATACATCTCGCGCACGAGGGCGGGATTCATGTTGAAGCTTTTCGCCATGGTCGCAACGATCTCGTCGGCCCCAACGCCGGCGATCTTTCCGTCCTTGATCGCATCGTTATAGCTGCGCACGCCGCGCAGCCAGGCGCGCATGAATTTTTCGGCAACGTCTTTGCGCTGGGTGGCGAACTTGTCGCTGAAGAAGATCACGGAAATCTGCTGGTACGGATAGAACTCGTTGGTGTCCATGAAGCGCACGCCGTACCCGGCGTTGACGGCGACCGTTGCCTGCGGCTCGATCAACAACGTGCCGTCGAGTGCCTTGTTCTGGAGCGCCGCGATCTGCTGCGGGAACGACAGATAGACCGGCGTGATGTCCTCGAACTTGATGCCGGCGTACTTCGCCGCCTCGTTGAGCAACGACAGCGACGTCACGCCTTGCGCCGCGAAGCCCATGCGCAGGCCCTTGAGGTCTTTGAGGCTCTTGAACTGTCCGCTGTCGACCAGATCCTTGCGCATGAACACGGTCTGATAGAGATAGCCCGGCTGCGCGTGCCCGCGGTCGGCGACGATGCGAAACTTGATCCCACGGACGAGCGCGTTCCAGAAGCCGACCGAAAGCGCGCCGCTGCCCACGTCGAGCTCTCCGGTGCCGAGCGGCGCGATGACTTTCGCGCCCGAGTCGAGCACGATCAGGTCGACGTCCAAGCCTTCGTCTTTGAAGAAACCCTTGTCGTAGGCGATGTAAAACGGCGCATCGCTCGCCGAACCGCCCGTTCCGACCGCGACCTTGTCCGCCGCTTGCGCCGCGATCGCAAAGTTCGCCGCCAACACGCCGGCAAGCCACGCCCGGATCGGCAATCGCAAACTCGGCGCCATCGGCATTCCTCCGGTTATCATTATTGGGCCTGCAACCTTAGCCGATCCCGCGAAGACCGGTCAAAGCCGCGCGCCATCATGACAACCTGAACAGCGCCTGCGCGTTGCGGTAGCAAATCTTCTCCCTCTCGGCCTGCGCGATGTCGAGCGCGGCGATCACCTTCATGGTCTCGCGGATATAGCTCGCTCCGCCCTGCGCACCGAACGGCGCGTCCGAGGCAAAGAGCACGCGATCGGCGCCGAAGAATTCGAGCCCGCAAACCGTTCCGATGCGACCGCCGCACAGCGCCGTGTCAGCGTAAAAGTCCCTAAAACAATCCATCAGCGGCTTCCCTAACATTTTGAGCACGCCGCCATAGTCGTCATCCGAGGTGCGGCTGCCGAGCGTCGCCCAGCCGGTGTCGAGGCGCGCATCGAAGAACGGGATCATTGCGCCGAGGTGATGGATGAGGATTTTCAAGTTCGGCAGCCGCGTAGTCACGCCCGAGAAGATCAGCCGGGCCATGGTGCAGCTGGTCTCGTAGGGCCAGCCCAGGATCGCCCAAATCTCGTATTTCGATTTGGTCTCCGCCGGAAAGTCCGGGACGTTGGGCGTGCGTGCCGGATGCAGCAGGACCGGCTTGCCCGACTTGGCCGCCACTTCGAAGATTGGAAAGAAACGCGGCTCGTCGAGACAGGCGCCGTTGACGTTGGTGTGAAGCTGGAGTCCGTTGGCGTTGCCGTGGATGAGGATGCGCTCCGCCTCCTTGACGGCCGCCGCCGGCGCATTCATGGGCAGCGCACCCACGTAGCCCGCGAAGCGATCGGGATGTTTTGCGCACAGCTCGGCGAGGCCGTCGTTGGCGATGCGGGCGAACTCCGCTGCCTCGTCCGGACCGGCCATCGCTTCGAGCGGCGGCAGCCCAAGCGAGAGGATTTCCGCGTAGTCGTCGAATTCATCCATCATCTTGAGGCGCGCGTCGAGATCGTAGATGGTGCGCACGCCCTGGATGCGCTTGCCGATGTCCTTCGTACCGCCGGCGGTGCGCGACATCTTCTCGAACAGGCGTGGCGGAAAGAAATGGCAGAAGGCGTCGATGTGGCGCATGGGTCATCCACTCCTGTCAACTATCTCTCCACCGCTCATTCCCGCGTAAGCGGGACTCCACTCTATCATCCCGCGTCTGGGTCCCCGCTTTCGCGGGGACGAGCGGAATGGAAATGTACGTGGCTCGGCATGTTTTACCAGCGTGGCGAGCCATCTTCGCTTCGCCGTCGCGGCCACGTGCAACAGTTGATTCGCATTCCCGGTGCAACAACGTGCGGGCCGGCTTAGCCGCCAAGGCCATCTTCGCGGGGCACCTTGCTGCCCCAACCGCCGACCCGATAGCATCCAACGGGTCATGGCACGCCCACTCACGCCCACGGCCGTTCGAGGACAAGACGCCGGGATGATCCAATCCCCCGACGCGCTGCCGGATCGCTTGCGCGACGTGGAGCACCTCGAGGAGGTGATGACCACGCCGTCGGCGGCCTTGATCGCCGCGTTGCAAGGGCTTCCCGGCGACATCATCATTCTCGGCGTGGGCGGAAAGATCGGGCCGACGCTGGCCCGCCTCGCCAAGCGCGCGGCGCCGGATAAGCGCGTGGTCGGCGTTGCCCGTTTCAGCGAGAAAGGCGTGCGCGAGAAGCTCGCCGGCTGCGGGATCGAATGCATCGAGGCCGATCTGCTCGAGCGCAAGCAGATCGACGCGCTGCCGAAGCTTCCCAACGTGGTGTTCATGGCTGGCCGCAAGTTCGGCTCCTCCGGCCACGAGGATCTCACCTGGGCGATGAACGCGCACGTGCCGGCGCTGGTGGCCGAGGCCTTCGCGGACGCGCGTATCGTCGCCTATTCGACCGGCTGCGTGTACCCCTATGTCAACGTGCATCATGGCGGCGCGACCGAGACGACGCCGACAACGCCGCCGCCCGGCGCTTACGCCAATTCCTGCGTCGCACGCGAGGCCATGTTTCAATATTTTTCGCGCACGCGCGGCACGCCCGGCCGCCTCATCCGCCTCAACTACGCGATCGACATGCGCTACGGCGTGCTGCACGACGTGGCCTCGCGCGTGCTCGCCGGGACGCCGATCGATCTCACCACCGGCCACGTCAACGTGATCTGGCAAGGCGACGCCAACGCCATGGTGCTGCGCGCACTCGGCCATTGCACCGTGCCCTCGAGCCCGCTCAACGTCAGCGGGCCGGAAACGGTGAGCATTCGCTGGCTGGCGCAATCCTTCGGGCAGCGCTTGGGCAAACCGCCGGTCTTCACCGGCGTCGAGGCCGCCGAGGCTTGGCTCGTCAATACCGCCGAGGCGACGCGCCTGTTCGGCTACCCGAGCGTGCCGCTCGGCACGCTCGTCGATTGGACCGCGGACTGGGTCGCGCGCGGCATGCCGAGCCTCGGCAAGGACACCCATTACGATACCCGCCATGGCGACTTCTGAGCCGCGGCTCACCGTCAAAGCGTCGCTGACGCCTGCGGAACTGGACGACGTCGGCGCGCTCGTGCGCGAAGCCCGCTGGAATCAGCTTACCGCCGATTGGCGCATCTTCACCGAATTCGGCCGTCTCTATGCCGCCCATAGCGAAGCGGGCCGCATCATCGCCACGACCGCGACGCTGCCCTATGGCGGGCGTTTCGCCTGGATCAGCATGGTGCTGGTCGCGGGCGAATACCGCCGCCGCGGCCTGGCGACGGCGTTGCTGCGGCGGGCGATGGCGGACCTGGCGGCGGCAAAACTCGTGCCCGTGCTCGACGCCACGCCGGATGGCCGCGCCGTCTATCGCAAGCTCGGCTTCGAAGACTCCTGGGGCTTTCAGCGGCTGATCCGCCGTGAGCGGCCGCGCGCAACCGCGAGCCTGCCCGCACCCGCGGGCGTCACCGTGCGGCCGATCGCCGACGCGGATTGGCCGGCGCTGTGCGCTTACGATGCCGCGGCCTTCGGCGCCGAACGCAGCGCCGTGCTCGCCGGCCTGCGCGGGCGGCTCCCCGCGGCCGAACTCGTCGCCGCGCGCGCGAACTGCATCGCCGGTTTCCTGCTCGGCCGCGACGGCGGCTTGGCCGCGCAGATCGGCCCGCTGGTTGCGGACGACGACGCGATCGCCGGCGCGCTCGCGGCGCGCGCGCTCGACCGCATCGAAGGTCCGCTGTTCGTCGACCTCGCCGACAGCAAGCGCGAGCTGCGCAATGTCCTCGACGCGCGCGGCTTCACCGCGGCGCGGCCGTTCACGCGCATGCTTTACGGGTCATCGGCACGCTTCGACGACGCAACGCGCACCTTCGCGGTCATCGGGCCGGAATTCGGGTAATCAGTGCGCGCCGCGGCGCGAGCTCAATCCATCAATAAAGCTTGGGCGGATTGATCGGCGGCATTTTCACGTTTTTGTCGAGGAAGTCGTTGGTGTAGGCGGTCTTGATGTCGTAGGGCTTTTCCATCTTCAAATATTCATCGACCAGCTTGTAGTCGTCGGCCATGCGCTTGTCGTCGTGCCAGCCGAGCGCCACCGTGCGCGAGGTCTCGTCGCTCATCAGGATGGTGACGAGATGCCAATTGTCGAGCTCGTTCTGGTAGAGCAGCGCCCCGTTGGCCTCGACCAGCGCCTGGATGCAGGGCTCCGGCGTCTTGGCGCAGTCCGCGAACGCCTTCTGCGTGATCTTCACGAACTTGTCGGCCTTGTCCCGGTTGGCCTTGAGCCAAGCGCCGTTGGCGATGATGGAGTTGCCGTAGGGGTTCACGCCCGCGTCCTTCCAGGCGAGAAAGCCCATGTCGCTTCCAAGCTCGCGCGCGAACACGTGGTGCAGATTGAAGAACGACGTGGTCGCATCGACGGTCCTGGATTTGAGCGCGCCGAGCTTGGCGTTGGCGTCGATGTTGACCCAGGTCACCGAGTTCGGATCGACGCCGACCTTCTTCGCCAGCGCCGGCCACATCGTGCGCGCGCCGTCGCCCGCGGGATTGCCGATCTTCTTGCCGGCGAGATCGTTGACGCTGCGGATGCCGGAGCTCTTGAGCCAATAGAGTCCCTGCGGCGAGTTGGCGTAGACGTTCATCACGCCCACGGCGTCGACACCCTTGCCGCGGAAGAGGAGCACGCCCGCCATGTCGGAGAGGCCGAGCTGGGATTGACCCGCGCCCACCTTCTGCGCCGAGGCCGCCGAGCCGCGCCCGGTCTCGAAGTCGACGTCGAGGCCAGCTTGTTTGTAGAGGCCCATCTTCTGGGCATAGAAATACGGCGCGTGATCGCCGCCGGCGACCCAGTTGAGCGTGAAGGTGATCTTCTGCGCCGCGGCTTGCGATGCGCCAAGCGCAACGAGCGTCGCGAGCGCGGCTTTCGCGATGATCTTCATACCGGACTCCAAAAATGGGCTTAAGGATTGGCGCGTCGTTCTCCACGCGCGGCGAATGTTATAACGTCGTTGTCATTCGCAATGCAATCCGGGGACGCGCGAGAGACGAGTCCATGACGTCGCACTGGCAGGATTGGCCGCAGCACGTGCTCGCCGCGTTGCGCAAGGGCGTGGTGATTCCAGCGCATCCGCTCGCGCTCAACGTCGATCGCAAGCTCGACGCCCGCCGCCAGCGCGCGCTCACGCGCTACTATCTCGACGCCGGCGCGGGCGGGCTCGCGGTCGGCGTCCACACCACCCAGTTCGCGATCCGCGAGGCCGCCCTGTTCGAGCCGGTGCTGGAGCTCGCCATGCGCAGCGCCGAGGAATGGGCGCGCGCGCCTGCGATCATGATCGCGGGGCTCGTCGGCCGCACGGCGCAGGCGGTCAACGAGGCGCAGGTCGCGCGCGGGCTCGGTTATCACGCCGGGCTCCTTTCGCTCGCCGCGCTCAAGAGCGCGAGCGAAGACGAGCTGATTGCGCACACGCAGACGGTCGCGCGCGAAATTCCGCTCGTCGGCTTTTACCTGCAGCCCGCGGTCGGCGGGCTCGTGCTGCCGGTCTCGTTCTGGCGTCGCTTCGCGGCGATCGAGAACGTGGTCGCCATCAAGGTCGCGCCGTTCAATCGCTACCGCACGCTTGACGTGGTGCGCGGCGTCGTGGAAGCGGACGCCGCCGAGCGCGTCACGCTCTATACCGGCAACGACGATCACATCATCCTCGACCTCGTCAGCCCCTTCACCGTGGTGGCGAATGGCCGCGAGCGCACCGTGCGCATCAAGGGCGGGCTGCTCGGCCATTGGAGCGTGTGGGTCAAGCGGGCGGTCGAGCTGTTGGAGCGCATCCACGCGGCGGTCGCGGCGAACGAGGCACCCGCCGAGCTGCTCGCGCTCGACGCGCAGGTGACCGACTGCAACGCGGCGATCTTCGACGCGGCCAACGACTTCCATGGCGTGATCGCCGGCTGCCACGAAATCCTGCGCCGGCAAGGACTGCTCGAAGGCATCTGGTGCCTCGACCCGAGCGAGACGCTGGGACCCGGACAGAAGCAGGAGATCGACCGCGTCTGCGCGGCCTATCCGCACCTCAACGACGACGCCTTCGTGCGCGCGAATTTAGCGCGCTGGCTCTCCTGAGCATGGGCGCCAAACTGAAGGTCGTCATTGCCGGGCTTGACCCGGCAATCCATCCTTCTTCGTAAAGACTTCTTGCGAAGGCGATGGATGCGCGGGTCGAGCCCGCGCATGACCCATGCCCTCTCGCGGGGACGAGCGGATATCGCCCGCGTCAACTGGCTCCGAACGCCCGCTTGCCCTACGATACCGGCGAGGGTCTGACGTAAGGGAGGAGGCGTTGGGAGGACATCCACAAGCGCTGCAGCGCTATGCGCTGGCGGTGGCGAGCCATCTCGGGCTGATCGCGGCGTGGTATCTCTTCGTCAAGCTCGGCGAGGTGCCGAAATTCGTCATGCCCTCGCCCTACGAGACGGTTCACGCGCTGCTGGTGCCCAACTATCGCTGGCCCGAAAACATCGCGGTGACGACCATCGAGATTTTCGGCGGCTACATTCTTGCCGTCGTCTTCGGCATCGGCGCGGCGCTGCTCTTCTCCTGGTTTCGCTGGCTGGAAATGGCGGCGATGCCGCTTTTGGTCAGCCTGAACATGATCCCGAAGGTCGCGCTCGGGCCGCTGATCATCGTGTGGTTCAAATACGGCATCGGGCCGAACGCCATGATGGCGTTCGCCATCTGCTTCTTTCCGATCGTGCTCACCACCGCGCGCGGCTTGCGCGAGGTCGAGCCGGATCTGCTCGATCTCGTGCACACGCTCAAGGGCTCGCGCTGGCAGCTCTTCACCAAGATTCAGCTTCCCGGCGCGCTGCCCTACGTCTTCTCCGGCATGAAGGTCGCCGCGATTCTCGCGGTCGCCGGCGCCATCGTCGGCGAGTTCCTCGGCTCCGACCGCGGTCTCGGCTACCTCATGCTGCAGGTGCAAGTCACGCTCGACACCGCCGCCATGTTCATGGCGGTGATCCTGATCACGCTGATCGGCGTGGTGCTCTACGGCATGGTGCTCGCGCTCGAGCGCATGCTGGTAGCGCGCGACGCGCGGCTTGCGTGAGGCGTCAGCGCGGTCGAACAACCATGGGCGAACCGTTCATCCACCTCGCCGCCGTGCAGAAGGCCTACCGCACGCGGGGAACGGATTTTCTCGCCATCTCCGAGGCGACGTTCGACGTCGAGGCAGGTGAGCTCGTGTCGCTGGTCGGGCCGTCGGGCTGCGGCAAGACCACGCTGCTCAAGATTCTCGCGGGCCTCCATCCGATCGACTCCGGCGAGCTGACGATCGGCACGAGGACGCAGCCGTTCGATCCCTCGCGCGACATCGGCATGGTGTTTCAACAGCCGCTGCTGTTGAAATGGCGGCGCGTGATCGAAAACGTGCTGCTGCCGGCGGAGATCCTCGGTCTTCCCATGGCCGCAAGCCGCGCCCGCGCCCGCGATCTGCTCGCGCTCGTCGGGCTCAAGGGCAAGGAAGACCAATACCCCTACGAGCTCTCCGGCGGCATGCAACAGCGCGCGGCGATCGCGCGCGCGCTCATTCACGATCCCAAGCTCATCCTCATGGACGAGCCGTTCGGCGCGCTCGACGCGCTCACGCGCGAGAAGATGAACCTCGAGCTGTTGCGCATCTGGGAGGAGGCGAAGAAGACCATCGTCTTCGTCACCCACGGCATCACCGAGGCGGTGTTTCTCGGCACCCGCGTGATCGTGCTCACCGCCGGCCCCGCGCGCATGGCCGACAATTTCCGCGTCGAGCTGCCGCATCCGCGCACGCTCGAGATGAAGACCAACGAGGCGTTCGGCGAGTACACCCGGCGCATCTACCGGCTGTTGGGAATGGAGTAAGGAACTAGCCCGTCATGCGCGGGCATAAGCGCGTCGAAGACGCGCGTAAACGCGCTTATGACCCGCGCATCCATCTTCTTCGCAAGAAGGTCTTTACGAAGATGGATGGATTGCACCGCAACTCGGGCTTGCCCGAGTTGCGCAGTATTATGCGCCGCAAGTCGGGTAAACCCGACTTGCGGTGTCAAGCCCGGCAATGACGAACCTTAAATCTGGGGCCATGACGCTGTAAGTTTGGCCCGAACCGAAAAGGGGATCCCGCAGAAATGGCGCAGCACCGTCTCGGCATCATCATGAACGGCGTCACCGGCCGCATGGGCATGAACCAGCATTTGATCCGCTCGATTCTGGCCATCCGCGCGCAGGGCGGCGTCGCGCTCAAAAACGGCGACCGCGTGATTCCCGACCCGATCCTCCTCGGCCGCAACGAGGCAAAGCTGGCGCAGCTGGCGAAGGCGCACGGGCTCACGCGCTGGACCAGCGACCTCAACGCCGCGCTCAAGAACCGCGAGGACACGCTCTTCTTCGACGCCGCCACGACCAAGCTGCGCGCCAAGCTCTTGCGCAGGGCGATCGCGGCCGGCAAGGACATTTATTGCGAGAAGCCGATCGCCGAGACGCTCGAAGATGCCGTCGACGTGGCGCGCGCGGCGAAAGAGGCCGGCGTGCGGCACGGCGTGGTGCAGGACAAGATCTTCCTTCCCGGCCTGCTCAAGCTCAAGATGCTGATCGACTCCGGCTTCTTCGGGCGCATCCTCGCGGTGCGCGGCGAGTTCGGCTATTGGGTGTTCGAGGGCGACTGGCAGCCGGCGCAGCGGCCGTCGTGGAATTACCGCAAGAAGGACGGCGGCGGCATCATCCTCGACATGCTCTGCCACTGGCGCTACGTGCTCGACAATCTGTTCGGCGAGGTGAAAAGCGTGTCCTGCCTCGGCGCCACCCACATCCCCAAGCGCTGGGACGAGAACGGCAAGCCCTACAAGGCCGACGTGGACGACGCCGCCTACGCCACCTTCCAGCTCGCGAACGGCGTTATCGCCCACATCAACAGCTCCTGGTGCACGCGCGTGCGGCGCGACGATCTCGTCACCTTCCACGTCGACGGCACCTTGGGCTCGGCGGTCGCCGGGTTGCAGAAATGCTGGAGCCAGGCGCGCGTGAACACGCCGCGGCCGGTGTGGAACCCCGACGTTCCGCAGCCGATCAAATTCTTCGAGACCTGGAGCGAGGTGCCGGGCGAAAACTACGACAACGGCTTCAAGGCCGAATGGGAGATCTTCATCCGCCATCTCTACGAAGGCGCGCCGTTCAAATGGACGCTCGTCGAAGGCGCCAAGGGCGTGCAGCTCGCCGAGGCCGGGCTCAGGAGCTGGAAGGAGCGGCGCTGGATCGACATCCCGGAGCTGGAGGTGTGATGCTCGTGTCCCGGATGCGGTGCAGCGCGCAGCACTCGCGGAGCGGTGCACCGCCGATCCGGGACCGCCACAGATCGGAACGATCCCGGGTCTGCAGCGCACCACTACGCGCCAACGCGCTCCGTGCTGCGCTGCGCCCGGGACACACAACAGAGTAGTTCACGAGGACCTCAGTGCCCA
>WNFX01002690.1_pt1 | contig 17898 bp, 17 predicted proteins | sample 5400111 | NCBI WGS metagenome assembly WNFX01 (sample SAMN13153363, study PRJNA577476) | soil metagenome | isolation source: 40 cm soil or saprolite under grassland replicate 1 | place: USA:California | collected 2016-06-15 | reverse complement strand
ATCGTGCTCGCGGTGGTGCCGATCTTCCTCGGAGGTGGAGCACGACTCTTCGACAACCTGGGCGACGCCGCCCCGAAGCTCGAGCAGGTCGAGGCGGTCGGCGCGCCAGGAGTCACGCACATCAGGTACGCGCGTGCGGGTTGAGGGCAGGTAGCTGCGCTAGCGGCCGGAGGCCCTCAGCCGATCCGTTCCGCAAGTTCTACGATGATCCCTTCCGGGCCGCGGAGGTAGCAGAGCCGATAGATGTCTTTGTAGCTCTCGACCTCGCCAACCAGCTCCCCGCCGTGGGCTCGCAAACCGGCGATGGCGGCGTCGATGTCGTCGACTGCGAATGCGAGATGGCGGAGGCCCGGGGTGTTCGCCGGCGCGTCCCGGTCGCCGTCCGGGCCTGACGGGGCGTGAAACTTCACCAGCTCGAGCCGACCGTTTCCGTCCGGGGTTTCCATCATCGCGGTGTCAACCCGGATGCCCTCGAGCCCGACGATGCGGTCCACCCATTCACCTTCGGCCGGTGCCTCGCCCTGCGGCTGGAGTCCGAGCTCGACGAAGAACGCCGTCGCGGCCGTGTCTGGGGCAGTTGCCAGCCTGGTTGTCGCCGTGCCGCGTGTGACTCGTCGGGTGACTGGCCGCCGTGTGCGTGCCTTGGGAATGAACTGTCCGCGTGTGCGCGGCGGCGCCGGTCTGGCGCCCGCTGCTGGCTTGATCAGGAGCTTGTCCGCCTTCGAGGCGTGACCCATTACCGTCCTGCCGCCGCGGTTTCCCTTGTCAGACCGGCACCACCGGACCCTACGAACAGAAGCCGGAGGATCGATCGGGATGCTTGCGCTGCGCTTCGCGGGCGAGGCAGCCGACGGTGCTCGCGCCTGGGCGGTCGAGGGCACGGGCAGCTACGGCGCCGGACTTGCCCGTTACCTCGCCGGCCGTGGCGAGAGCGTGCTCGAGGTCAGCCGCACCCCGCGCACCGAACGGCGGCTGCGCGGCAAGGACGACGCGCTCGACGCGGCGCGGACGGCACGCGCAGCGCTTGCCAGCGAGGCGCTTGCGCTTCCGCGCAACGGGGAACGACGCGAGGCGCTGCGGCTGTTACTGGTCGCACGTCGAAGCGCCGTCGATGTGCGCCGCGAAGCGCTCGGACAACTTCGCGGCGTGATCGTCACCGCCCCGGACCGGCTCCGCGAGGAGCTGCGCGTGCTCCCGACCGGACGGCTGCTCGAGCGCTGCAGCCGCCTTCGCCGCTCGAGCAGGGCAGGAGCCGACGAGCTCGCCACCAGGCTCGTGCTGCGCAGCCTCGCCCGCCGAATCGATGCAGCAACCCGCGAAGCAGCCGAGCTCGAACGGGAGATCCTCGCCCATGTACGCGCACTCGCGCCCGCGCTGCTCGACGAGCCGGGGGTCGTCCCGATCGTCGCCGCACAACTGATCGTCGCCTGGTCACACCCCGGCCGGCTTCGCTCGGAAGCCGCCTTCGCACGACTCGCCGGGGTCGCGCCGGTCCCGGCCTCGAGCGGCCAGACCACCCGGCACCGGCTGAGCCACGGCGGCGACCGCCAGCTCAACAGCGCCCTGCACACGGTCGTCCTGCACCGCCGCCAGCACGACGCGGCAACCAAGGACTACATCGCGCGACGACTCGCCGAGGGCAAAGGCCGCCGCGAGGCCACCCGGCTGCTCAAGCGCTACCTCGCCCGCCACCTCTACCGGCTACTGCAAAACCAGGAGCCGCTTCTGGCTTGACAGGTCATAGGAGCTTCGTTCCGCAACACTGACCCAGGGGAGCTTGGGCCGTAGCCGTGCTTGCGCTTAGGTGACGTGGAGCGTCAGTCGGTCGATTCTCCGGGGGCAGGGCTCGGCCCTCATCTCACTGCCTTCTTTACGAGCGTGCGTATCTTTGTCTCGTCGGCGGCGGTCAACTCCTTCAGCGCAAATGCGACCGGCCACATGGCGCCTTGGTCGAGGTTCGCGCTGTCGTTGAAGCCGAACATCGCGTACCTCTCCTTGAACTTGCCCGCGTTGCGGAAGAAGCAGACGACCTTGCCGTTCTTCGCATAGGCGGGCATCCCGTACCAGGTCTTCGGCGAGAGTTCCGGGGCGCTCTCCTTGATGAGCGCATGGAGCCGCTCGCCGAGCTCGCGATCGTGTGGCGACATCGCGGCAAGCGCGGCTCGCACGGCGCTTTCGCCGTCCTCGGCCGCCTTCAGCTCTCTCGCGCGCGCCCTCATCGCGGCCTTTTCCTCCGCCGTGAACCCTTCTTGCTTATTAGTGCTCTTGACGGGCTGCCGCTTGCCTTTCTTTGCTGAGGGGCTCATAAGCGCAACCGATTCGTTCGCTGTCGCTGCTAGGTGGCGTCGTGGACGACGTAGTTGCCTCTGGCAAGCACGAACACCGGTGTTACCGGCGCCGGACACGTCATCGGCGGACTGGCGACGAAGACCGTATGCGACCGGTCATTCCTCCCGGGTGAGCCGTTGTCTTCGATGAACTGGACGAAGCCACTCCCGACCGCTGGACCACCAACGCCGCTCGACTTGGTGACCCGGCCGCCGACGCTGGCGCGGTTGCCGGCAACGCGCACGCAGGTCACAGAGCCCCTGAACTGAAAGCCACCCTCCTTGAGGAAGAAGTGCCCGCGCGGGTTCTCGCCGTTGGGTCCGCTCTTCGCGTTGATGCGGACGCTGGCGACGGGAGTCGTAAACCTCGCCGAGCCGACCACGAGGTCATGCTTCGGCCCTTTCCCGGGACTGTGCGTGGCAGTCGCGACCGTGGGGATCGCGGCGAGCGCAAGGATAGAGAGCAGTGCAACCGAAAGTCGCGGCATATTCACCCCCTCGTATCGTGAACGAGCACAAGTTTAGACTCCCGGCGCCGGCCTCCGTGGACCTCGACACTCTGCAGACACGGCGCCGGCATACAGTCGCCGACTGCGACCGCGCCGAGGTGCCCCGGAGCTCGAGCTCGAAACGAGCGAGACGCCGGCCGCCGGAGCTCGAGCCGAGCCGGAAGAGCGCCGCCGAGGCCCTCATAGACCGCCCCGTCATCCGAGCGCGCCTGCGTCTCGCGCGTGTGTGAGGAGCGCGGGCGAGCCCGACCCCTCGCGCGCCCGCACGCGCGTAGGCAGGGGACCCAGATACCTAGCGGTCTTCCGACCGGCACGCACCTACTCGACGGGTGCGCCGGCCGATCGCCCGAGCCCGAGCCGGGGGTTTTAAATGCGGTCCAAGGTGGAGAAAGTGCTCGTCAACTTGCGCCTGAGCGCCGAGGAGCGGGAGCGCAGCGCCGGCCAATGATAGAGGGAAGGGGCCTAGCAGAGGGCTGCCGGCCCCTCCGCCCTGTTACGACTTGACCTCAATCTTCTTCCGTTGGGCGCGCTCGGCCTTCGGGACGCGAACGGTGAGGACGCCGTCAGACAGCCTCGCCTCGATGTTCTCGGCCCCGACCTGAGCCGGGAGGCCAACCCGGTACGCGAAACGGCCTGTGCGGCGCGTCTGCCGCCGCAGGGCACCCTTGTGCTCGCGCTCCTTGACCTCGCCCGTGATTGTGAGCTCGTTGCCGACGAGCTCGATGTTCACGTCCTCGCGTTTGACGCCCGGAAGCTCCGCCTCGACGACGTAGGCGTCGTCTGCCTCCTCGATGTCCACGAGGGGCGACCAGCCGCGAGCCTCTGCAGGTGATGGCCAGTCGAAGCTGCCGAAGGTCTGGTCGAGCATCCGGCGCATGCGCTCGGCCACCTGCTCGAGCTCGCTCAGCGGTTCCCACCGTTCGGGCGCGAGTCGGGAACGCTGCTCGGGGAGTAGTTGTGACATCTCCCTGCCCTCCTTTCTCTCGCTGCGTTCTTCTCTACCCGCTGGCGCCCGCTTCAGCGGCTGCGCGCAGGCAAAGTCTTTGCAGTTTCCGCAACTTTCCGGGTGCCCTCCCTCGGTCGCTCAACGCCGCCCGGAGCGCTGAAGGTGTCTGGGGGACAAGAGGTCCCCGGTTCAAATCCGGGCACCCCGAATGACTGAAACCCTTCGATGAGGCCGAGACTTCGGAAAGCAGCGCTGCGGCCATCGGATCGCACTGCCGACAATCAGACCCGAGTCGGGGCAAACGGCGACCCCTCTTTCGCCGGGGCGTCGGCTTGCCGCAGAGCCTGGATGCCCTGCCCCGACTCGTAAAGGTGAGCCGAGTGACCCCCAAAGGGCGCACCCCTTACCGGCCGGCGGGGGTGCGGCACCCCTTCGTTAATCAAGGACCCCTCGGCGCTGAAACAAGATATCCCTGCGTCAGCGCCGAGGAACGCGATGCAGCTTCCCTCCCGCTAGTGAGGGATGCAGCCGGACGTCGCTGGCGGCGAGACAACGAGCTTCCCGTCGACGACCTCGGCGCGAATCGAAGATGCTCCCCAAGTGCAATCTTTCAGGTGGCGTTTTGCGCCGGTGGCCTCCGCGGAGCTCAGCGTCAGGACGGTGACGAGCGCGAAGAGAAGGCACGCGCTGACGCGGAGCCGATAGCCGCAAAACCGCACCGGACAAGGATGGCAAGAGGTCAGTCGAGTCGCATAGGCCGCCCGGCCCATCTTCGAGTCCGGCAAGTCCTATTTTCCGGCGTCGGCCCTGAGCGCACAAACGCCCCCAAGGTTCGCCACGTAGCGTCGGGAAACGCTAAGCGTTCGGCCCACCCGGTCGCTTGAGTCAGACTGGTGCTCTTTTGGAGCAGAGAGCGAGGCACAGGCCGGAAGAGACGCTACTTGGAGCCACGGGCCGAGCGGCTGGGTGCAAGGCCCGCACGTACCGGGTGACGACGGGCCCAAACCGTGTAAGAGACCCTACGTGACCGAAGCCAACGAGCAAACGCCGTCTGAGACGCAAAGGTGTGACCACCCCAGACGATGCCCCGTGTCGGCCCATTCGACGGCAGCGGGTGAAGGACCCGCGTTTCAAAGCCCGCGATGCCAAGCGCGAGCATGGCCGGCAGGATTAGTGCTGCAGCGAAGCGCTTCACTCACCTGAGTGTCCTACCGGCGAGGTTCTTGCGTAATCCCCAAACGGCGGGTTTGCGTACTCCCCGAACGGCGGGTTCGGTGCGGGCCTGAGGCGACGGCGAACTCGAGGCGTAGCCTGAGCCTCGGGCCGGGAGGATGGAAAGCGTCTCAGGCATTCGCTCGCCGCCCTTTCAAGCGTTTGTCGTCCCGAAGCCAAGTCTTGGCAGTCGTGCCCTTCAGTGGGACACTCGTGGGCAGTGAAGTTCTTAGTCGCCTTCCTAATCGTTCCGACGACGATCGTGCTTGGAATTGCGATCTTCGAGACGCGGGTTGTCTACCCCCCGCCGTCGAACGGGCCGACACGGGGCATCGTCTGGGGCGGCCATACCTTTGCGTCGCGGGCCGATTTCGCCCGCTGGCTTCGAGTGCGGGGCGTGCCCTACAGAGTTTGGGCCCGCCGTCACCCGACACCGCCTCGAAAGCAGCTCACCTCTGAGTAAGCCGCGGGAGCATCCGCAAAATCCCAGACATGGAACGCGGCCGGACCACGTAGTGGTCCAACGATTGAGCCGGTAAGGCAGGTATCGCTGGGTCGACCTACGCGCCTAGTAGCAATCGTGAAATCGCATGGACTATCACCCGAAACGGGCATATCTTTGGTTGAGAGCCGAGGGGTCCCCAGACTGACGGCAGACGCGCATCCCTCCACAGGAGTGCGCGTCATGGGGTCACTCGGCTCTTTTGTGGAAACGTTGGACTGGAGCCGACCCGTGCTCGACCGGACGCGCTACTTCCGTAGGCGCTTGTACAGCCGGTCGATCAGATCCGGCATCGCCTCAAGGCGCTCCGTGATCACGCGCAGCCGGTACTCGCGGAAGTGCTCGGGCTCGACGCCCAGAGCCTTGGCGAGCGTTCGCATCACGTCATCCGACGGGACGGGGCGGTTGCCGTGCACGAGGTGGTTGAGGTAGCCGGCGGAGAGCTTCGTCTTGTCGGCGAGCGCTCGGTAGGTGACGCCGGTCTCGTCCATCAGCTTCTCGATTGTCGCGCCGAAGGGCTCCTCGCTGAACCTCCGCCTGCGCCGCGCCACTAGAACGCGTCTCCCAGCGAAGCGATCGGCACGCGTCGCTCCTCGCCGCTTGCACGGTCGCGGACATCGACCGCGCCGTCCTCGAGGGTTTTCTTTCCGACCGTCACGCGGATCGGCAAACCGAGCAGATCGGCGTCGGCGAACTTCTCCCCCGCTCGCGCGTCGCGGTCGTCCAGCAGGACGCTGAGGCCCGCCGCCTCGAGGGCGATCGCCGCCTCTTGGGCTTGGTCCTCGACGCCGGCAAGCGCGACCACGTGCACATCGTACGGTGCCACGGCCCTCGGCCAGGTGATTCCGTTCTCGTCGTGGTGCTGCTCGACAATCGCTGCGATCACACGGCCGGGGCCAATTCCGTAGCTGCCCATGACCAACGGCTTCTCAGTTCCGTCCTCGTCGAGGAAGTTCGCCTCGAACGGAATCGAGTAGAACGTGCCGAGCTTGAAGATATGCCCCAGCTCGATCGCCTGCTCGATCGTCAGTTTGCCGCCGCACTTCGGGCAGGAATCCCCCTCCTTGACACGCCGGAGATCGGCGAAGTCCGATTCGAAGTCTCGGCCGGCCTGGACGCCGCGCAGATGCACATCGTCACGGTTGGCGCCGACCACGTACTGGCCTTCCCGCAACGCTTCGTCGGCCAGAACGGGCACAGGTGACTCGACGGGCCCGATCGAGCCGCCGCCTGCCCCGAAGGTCTCAGTGATCTCCTCAGGACGTGCGGGTCGCACGAACTGGCCGAGCACGGCGGCGAGCTTGGCCTCGTCGAGGCGATCGTCACCGCGAATGAGCGCGAGCAGAACCTTGTCGTCGACGACGACGGGCATCGCCTTTGCGGTCGCGCGGGGGTCGACGTCGAGAAACGTCGACACCTCTTCGATCGTCCTCATGCCGGGCGTCTCGACCTCTTCGGGCGCCTCGAGAGCGGGCGGAAAATCCGGGGGCGCAGGGATGCCGCGCGCAGCCTCGATATCGGCGGCGTAATCGCCGTTCTCGCAGCGGACGAGGTAGTTCTCACCCGCGCCGGGAGCAAGGAAGTCGTTGCTGTCGCTGCCGCCCATCTCGCCAGACTCGGCCTCGACCTCATAGAACTCGAGCTCGCACCGCTCGAAGATCCGTCCGTAGGCCTCGGCGTGCTTGCGGAAGCTCTCGTCCAGGCCGGCCTCGTCGCGGTCGAACGAATAGGAGTCCTTCATGATGAACTCGCGGACGCGGAGGAGCCCTCCTCGCGGCCGTGGCTCGTCGCGTTCCTTCGTGCCGAAGTGGTACCAGACCTGTGGCAACTGCTTGTACGACTGGAGCTCCTTGGCGTGGAAGGTGAACGTCTCCTCATGCGTCATGGGCAGCACGAATCTCCGGCCGTTGCGGTCCTGAAGCTTGAACACAATCGGCAGGTCGTAGCGGCCGGACGTCTCCCAAAGCTCGGCCGGGGTCAATACCGGGGCGAGCATCTCCTGGGCACCGATCCCGTTCATCTCCTCACGGATGATCTGGACGACTTTCTGGTGCACTCGCCAACCGAGGGGCATATAGGTCCATACGCCCGCGCTCACCTGTCGGATGAAACCACCGCGGATGAGCAGCTTGTGGCTGGCGACTTCTGCCTCGGCGGGATCCTCGCGCAGGGTTGGGAGGAAGAGCTTTGAAGCCCTGACGATCACTGTTGCCGACTCAGGCTACTCGATCGGAATCAACGAGGCTTCTGCCATGGCCAAGGCTGCCGGTTTGGCCATCTTCAACCGCTTGGGGCGGTGCATCCCGTCGGCGATCCACTCGTCGATCGCGTGGAAGAGCTCGTCGACGAGGATGTCTGACGAGACCTTCTTCAGCACGCGGCCGTGGGCGTAGACGAAGCCCACGTCGCGACCGCCCGCGATGCCGAAGTCCGCGTCGCCCGCCTCCCCCGGTCCGTTGACCGCGCAGCCGAGCACGGCGACCTCGAAATGCTGCGGGTAGGCGTAGAGGCGCTGCTCGACCCTCTCTGCGAGGTTCTGGACGCCGACGTTGTCGCGTCCGCAGCTCGGGCAGGCGATCATGATCGGTCCGCGCTCTCGTAGGCCGAGCGCCTTCAGGATCTCGAAACCGGTCTTCACCTCTTCCACTGGATCTGCGGTGAGCGAGACGCGCAGCGTGTCTCCGATCCCGTCCATCAACAGCGCTCCCATTCCCACGGCGCTCTTGACGGATCCGGAGAACGGCGTCCCGGCTTCCGTCACGCCGAGGTGGAGCGGGTAGGGAACCTTCGAGGCCAGCAGCCGGTATGCGCGGATCATCGTCGGGACGTGGCTGGACTTGACCGAGATCTTGAAGTCGTAGTAGTCGAGGCTCTCGAGCAGCCGCACCTCCTCGAGCGCCGCCTCGACCAGCGCCTCCGCCTGGTCTTGCTGGGCCAGATCGGCGAGGTGCTTCGGCAGCGAGCCGGAGTTCGCGCCGATCCGCATCGGCATCCCCGCGGCCTTCGCCGCCCGGACGACCTCGGCCACCTTGTCCGGACCGCCTATGTTGCCGGGGTTTATCCGAACGGCCGCGACGCCCGCCTCGATCGCGCGCAGCGCCAGGCTCGCGTTGAAGTGGATGTCCGCAATGACCGGAATCGGCGAGAGCCGCACGAGCTTCGGCAGGGCGTCGGCGTCCTCGGACTTCGGCACAGCGACGCGCACGACCTCGCAGCCCGCAGACGCGAGCGCGGCGATCTGCGCCGTGGTCGCCTCGACGTCATGCGTCTTCGTCAGCGTCATGGACTGGACGACGACCGGAGCGCCGCCGCCGATCTGAACGCCGCCTACATTGATTGAGCGTTCACTCGCCATCCGGGACGAGTTTAGCCCCCGCCGATTCGCCCGATGTCGTTCGAGAGCCCCACGAAGAACAAGAGAAGCACGAGGGCGATTCCGACGGCGGAGACTCGTTCGTAGACGGCGCGTCCGACTGAGCGGCCCCGGATTCCCTCGTAGAGCGAGAACACGATGTGGCCGCCGTCGAGCGGCAGCAGCGGCAGCAGATTGAGCAGGGCGAGCGAGAGGCTGATCAGCGCCAGAATCTGCAAATAGTCGCGGAAGTCCGTCTTCACCGCCTGGCTGGAGACGTCGACGATCCCCACGGGGGAAGAAACGTCCTTGCGGCCGGACCCGTTGACGATTCGCCCTAGTGACGCGCCGATGCCCTTGGTGACATCCCAGGTGGTCTGTGCCGCCAGCCCGAACGCCTCAGGCGGGCTATAGCGCTTGTAGACGATCCCAGCCGGCTGGAACCCGTAGATGTAGGTGCCGTTCTGCTTGATCGTCTTCTTCGGAGGGAGCTCGATGTACTTGCCGTGGCGGACGATGGCAACGATCACCGGCTCGCCCTTGCTCGCCCGGATCGCCTTCGAGACCTGCTTGAACGTCACCGTCGGCTGCGAGTTCACCGCCACGATCACGTCGCCGCGATGCAGTCCGGCTGCAGCTGCGGGCGTTTTCGGAGAGACCTTCTCGACCCGCCGGGAGGCGTCGTTCGGGATCCCGAGCATGTAGACAACCGCCAGGATGAGGATCGCGAAGGCAATGTTCGTCAAAGGGCCTGCGGCGATCACACCGACACGCTTGCCGGTCGACTGGCGCCAGTAGGCGTCAGGGCCGAGCGCGTCGGCGAGCTCTTCGTAGCCACGGCTTGCGGCGCGTGCTGCAGGCGGCGGCAGCTCGGCTTGCTCCAGCGCCTCGTGGAGACTCTGGAGAGCCGGGCGCGCCTCGGTGAAGTCTCCCTCGGCGACCAGGCGCTTGACGCGCTCGACGGGCCCGACGAGTGAGGTGTCATGAAGCACCGCAGGACCGAAGTAGTTGTCCAGGTCGGACGGGGCCGGCCTGTGCATCCCCGGAATCTTCACGTAGCCGCCGAGCGGGATGGCGCCGATTCCGTACTCGATCCCGTTGCGTGTCGTCTTGGCGAGGGCGGGCGGGAAGCCGACGTAGAACCGTCGCGGCCTCATACCGACAGCGCGGGCAGTGAAGAAGTGACCGGCCTCGTGGATCATCACGAGGAATCCCAGTCCGAGGATCGCGATCAGGATGCTCATGGCCGATCCTCGCCGAAACCTCGTATCGGAAACCGTCCCGACAGCCGGGTTTGATCGGCCGCACCGGCAAAGCCGCTACGGCCTCCAGATCGGCATCGCAAGCGACGCCTCAAGCGGCCGCCGCCGTTCGCTCGGCGAGGCGACGCGCCTGCGCGTCCGCTTCGTAGAGCTCGCTCAGGTCTTGCGCGGGCGCGCCGTCGACCGAGGCGAGAGTCTCCTCCACCGTCTCGGCGATTCCCAGGAACGCCAGGCGCCCCTGGAGGAATGCCGCAACGGCGACCTCGTTCGCGGCGTTGAACGCGCACGGGTAGGTGCCGCCGTGCTTGCCTGCGCGCCGGGCCAGCGGCAAGAGGGAAAACGTGTCCAGGTCGGGCGCTTCGAACTCCAGGGTCAAGCCCGACGTGAGGTCGAGTGGCGGGACCGGCGTCGTCGCGCGCTCCGGATACGTCAGCGCGAAGGAGATCGGAACGCGCATGTCCGGGTAACCGAGATGTGCGAGCGCGGCGCCGTCCCGGAAGCGCACAAGCGAATGAACGGTGGACGTCGGGTGGATCACGACCTCGATCCGGTCGTAGTCGAGATCGAACAGGTAGTGGGCCTCGATCAGCTCGAGGCCTTTGTTGGCCAGGGTCGCCGAGTCGATCGTGATCTTCGGCCCCATGCTCCACGTCGGGTGCGCCAGTGCGTCCTCCGGACCCACGTCGGCGAGCTCCTCACGGGTTCTTCCGCGGAATGGCCCGCCCGAGGCCGTGAGCACCAGCGAATGAACGCTCTCGGGCCCACGCTCCTCGAGACATTGGTACGCGGCCGAGTGCTCGCTGTCCACCGGGAGCAGTCGCCCTCCCCCACGCCGTTGGGCCGCGGTCGCCAGATCGCCCGCCGCCACAAGGCTCTCCTTGTTTGCCAGCGCCAGGTCGACCCCTCGCTCGAGCGCCCAGAGCGTCGCAGGTAAGCCGGCGAAGCCGACCACGGCGTTGAGGACGACGTCCGGCTGGGCACGCTCCAGCAGCTCGGTCAAGTCGCCGCCGACCTGCGTCAGCGGTGCGAGACCGTCGATCGCCTGCGAGCCCGACGCCGCCGCCACGAGCTCGAGCCGTGGATGGGCATCGATGATCTCCAGCGCCTGTCGCCCGATAGACCCGGTGGCTCCGAGAACGGCGATACGCTTCATTGCCTCAGAGTGTACGAGCCGCGTACGGCCTACGGATTCACGCCCACCCGAACGCGCGAATCGTGTAATAGGACGCAATCGACGCGAACAGCAGGGCGTCGAGCCGGTCGAGCATGCCGCCGTGCCCGCCGAGCAGGCGCCCCGAGTCCTTGGCTTTCATGTCGCGCTTCAGTGCGGACTCGAACAGGTCGCCGAGCGGGGCCGAGACCGCGATCACGACCCCCAGTGCGAAGGACTCGCCGACTGTCAGGAAGTGCTGGTGGTAGAGAGCGAAGAACGGCACGAGAACTGCGACGATCGTTCCGGCCGCCAGGCCTTCCCATGTCTTGCCGGGCGAGAGCACGGGCGTCAGCTTGTGGCGCCCGATGGACGCGCCGACGAAATACGCGGAGGCGTCCGCCGCAAAGACGGTCAGCATCACAGTGAACACGGCCAGACGACCGTGCGCCGGGATCGCGCGCAGGAGAACCGCGTGCCCCAGGCCGAGGCCGATCCAGGCGACGCCGAACACCGTCGTGGAGATCGCGACCGTCAGCGACTGGTGCGTGTCGGAGATGCCCTTCAGCACGAAGGCGAGCGCGATCGTGCTCAGAAAGCCCGCGGTCATCCACGGGATCCCGCCGAGCTGCGCTCCGAGCAGCGCGAGGAGCGTACCCGTGTAACCCGCCAGCACAAGCGGCCCCAGCGGCCGCGTGAGCCTGTAGAGCTCGTGGAGCGCGATCAGCGCTGCGACCAGCGCCAGCACCCACAACCACCAGCCGCCCAGATAGACGAGCCCGAGCACCGCCGGCAAGAGCACGGCACCCACGACGATTCGCGACCAGAAGGAGCTCATCGCCCGCCGAATCGCCGCTCGCGGCTCGCGTACTCGGCCAGAGCCGCACGCAGGTGTTCTTCCCCGAAGTCAGGCCAGGGCGCCTCGACGAAGACGAGCTCGGCGTACGCCAGCTGCCAGAGGAGGAAGTTCGAGATCCGCTGGTCGCCGGCCGTGCGGATCAGAAGATCTGGATCGGGCAGCTCCGGCTCGTACAGAGCCCGGGCGAACGTTTCCTCGTCGATTTCCTCGGGTGGGATGCCGGCCTGGATGAGCCGCTTCGCCGCGTCGGCGAGCTCGGCGCGCCCGCCGTAATCGAAAGCGATCCAGAGATCGAGGCGATCGTTCGTCCCGGTTCGCGCCTCGAGGTCGGCCATCTTGTCCTGAAGCTCTTCGGGGGCTCGATCGCGCCGCCCGAGGAACCGGACGCGGACGCCCTGCTTCGCCAGATCCGGCAGCTCGCGGTCGATCGTTTCGCTGAAGATCTCCATCAGCGAGTCGACCTCGTCGGGCGGGCGAGTCCAGTTCTCGGTTGAGAAGCCGTAGACGACGAGTGAGCCGATGTGCAGATCGATCGCCGCCTCGACCGTCCTCCGCAGCGCGCGCGTCCCCTCCCGATGGCCCTCGGCGACGGGCAGACCCCTCGACATCGCCCAGCGTCCGTTCCCGTCGAGGATGATCGCAACGCAGCCGACCGGCTCGAGCGCCTCCGCCGTTCGCTCTTGTCGCTTACGGCGGATACGAGAGAAGAGTTTCATTTTGTGTCGGGAGCCAAGCGAGGCGAGAAAGCAGCCCCGCGCAAGGCATCGCTTGCGATGCCGTTCAAGAGGTCGCGCGATTCATTCGCGCGACCGCTAACACTGCGCAGCATTTTTCGCGGCTCAGACTTCGAGGATCTCCTCTTCTTTCCGCCTCAGGAGGTCGTCGATCTTGTGCGTGTGGTCGTCGGTCAGCTTCTGAACGCGTTCCTCGGCCCTGTGCTCCTCGTCGCTGCCGACCTCGCCCTTGTCCACGAGCTCCTTCAGGTGGTGCATGACGTCCCGGCGGACGTTTCGGATCGCGACGCGGCCGTCCTCGGCCATCTGCCGCGCGACCTTGACGAGCTCCTTGCGGCGCTCCTCGGTCAGCTGCGGGATCGGTAGACGGACGATTTTGCCGTCGTTCGAGGGCGTCAGGCCGAGGTCGGACTCCTGGATCGTCCGTTCGATCGTCGGCAGCGAGCTCGGATCGAACGGCTGCACGGTCAGCAGCCGCGGCTCGGGTGCGTTGATCGTCGCCAGCTGTTTCAGCGGCGTCTTGGTGCCGTAGTAATCGATCTGGATCCGGTCGAGCAGCGCTGCGGAGGCGCGCCCCGTGCGTAGCGTGTTGAACTCGTGCTGGGCGGACTCCACGGACTTGTCCATGCGCTGGGTCGCGTCCTGGATGAACTCGTCGATCGTCATGTGGCCGCTCCGGGGGTCGGGGTGGAAACGATGGTGCCCACGCGCTCGCCGTCGACGACGCGGCGGATGTTGCCGTCTGCGAGCGCGAAGACGTAGATCGGGAGATGATTCTCCATGCAGAGCGAGAGCGCTGTCGTGTCCATCACCTTGAGTCCGCGCTCGATCGCCTCCAGATGCGTGAGCTCCGGTAGGAACCGGGCGCTCGGATCGAGCCTGGGATCGCCGTCGTAGACGCCGTCGACCGCGTGCTTGGCCATCAGGATCGCCTCCGCGTTGATCTCGAGCGCGCGCAGGGCCGCGGCGGTGTCCGTCGTGAAGAACGGGTTCCCGGTGCCCGCGGCAAAGATGACGATCCGCTGCTTCTCCAGGTGGCGGATCGCCCTGCGGCGAATGTAGGGCTCGGCCACCTCGGAAACCTGGATCGCCGAGAGCACTCGCGTGTGCGCGCCGCGACGCTCGAGCGCATCCTGGAGCGCAAGCGCGTTCAGTACGGTCGCCAGCATGCCGGCGTAGTCAGCGGTCGCCCGGTCCATCCCCTCGGCCGCCGCGGCCATGCCCCGGTAGATGTTCCCCGCTCCCACGACGATCGCGAGCTCGACGCCCTGTTGCTGGACCTCGACGATCTCGCCTGCGATCGCGTCGATCCGCTCGCGGTCGAGTCCGTACTCCTTGGCGCCCATCAGCGCCTCGCCCGAGAGCTTCAGGAGGACACGGCCGAAAACCGCGTGGGCCGGTTCGGAGACAGCCTCTTCGGAGCCTGTGGTGGTCACGCCTAGCCGAGCTGAAGCCGCTCGAACTCGAGCACCGCGGCGCTCTCCTCGCCGAGGACCTCGCCGACCGATTTCGACGCCTCGTGGATCCAGGGCTGTTCCGTAAGCACCTGTTCGGCGAAGAAACGCTTGTTCAGCATTCCCTTGACGATCTTCTCGCGTGCCTGCTCAGGCTTCGACTTGACCTCGTCGGAGTTCGCGTAGATCTCGCGCTCGGCCGTGACGATCTCCTGCGGCACGTCCTCGCGGCCGATCCAGCGCGTTGCGGGCGAGGCGGCGATGTGCATCGCCAGTTTCCGGGCGAGCTCGTCCGAGCCACCGCGGATCTGCACGAGCACGCCGAGCTTGTTCGCGGGCGGGTGCGTGTAGCCGTCGATCATGGCGCCGTCGACCGCCTCGAACCGCGCTGAGCCCACGACGACGATGTTCTCGCCGAGCTTGGCCGCGAGCTCCTGACGCTCCTCGTCCAGCCGGTCCTCGGCCCCCGAGCCTTCGCGCTCGACCGCCTCCAGCACCTTGGCCGCGAAGGCGAGGAACTCAGCGTTGTTGGAGACCGGCTCCGTCTCGCAGCCCACAGCCACGATCACGCCGCGCTTGGCGTCCTCGGCGACGCGGTAGCCGACCTTGCCCTCCGTCGTCTCGCGGCCGGCCCGCTTCGCCGCGCTCGCCATCCCTCGCTCGCGCAGCAGCTTCTGCGCGGCCTCGAGGTCACCGTTCGTGTCTTGCAGCGCCCGCTTGCAGTCCATCATCCCCGCGCCGGTCAGATCGCGGAGCTCCTTGACCAGAGCTGCCGAGATCTCGGTCACGCGCCTTCTCCTTCGGGCGGCGCGGTTGCAACGGTCGCCGCCTCGGGCTCAGGCTCGGGCTCAGGGGCAGGCGCCTCGGCTTGGGGCTCGGGCTGGACCTCCGCGGACTCGGATTGCTCTCCTGCGGGCTCCGCCTGCGCTTCTGCCTCCGGCTCCTCCGCCACCATCTCCTGCGGCGTCACCTTCGCCTTGCCGGCCTCGATCGCGTCGGCGATCGCGCGGATCACGAGCGAGCACGAGCGGATCGCGTCGTCGTTACCCGGAATCACGTAGTCGGCCTCGTCGGGGTCGCAGTTCGTGTCGACGAGCGCGATGATCGGCAGGCCGAGCCGGCGCGCCTCGCGCACGGCCAGCTGCTCCTTCCGCAAGTCGACGACGAAGACCGAATCGGGCTGACGACGCATGTCGGCGACCCCGCCGAGGTTCGTGTCGAGCTTCTCGAGCTCGGCGAGCATTGCGATTCGCTCTTTCGAAGGCAGCAGCTCGAGCTGCCCGTCATCCCGCAGCCGCCGCAACTCGTGCAGGCGCTCGATCCGCTTCGAGATCGTCCGCCAATTGGTCAGCAGTCCGCCGAGCCACCGGTGATGGACGTAAGGCATGCCGACGCGCTGTGCCTGCTCGGCGATTGCGTCCATGGACTGCTTCTTCGTGCCGACGAAGAGAATCGAGCCGCCGCGCTCGCCGAGATTTCTCGCGAACGCCGCGGCCTCCTCGAGCCGCTCGAGGGTCTGCTGGAGGTCGATGATGTAGATGCCGCCGCGCTCCCCGAAGATAAAGCGCTTCATCTTCGGATTCCAGCGGCGCGTCTGGTGGCCGAAATGGACTCCGGCTTCCAGAAGTTCTCGCATGCTGACGACTGCCACGGGCTGAGCCCCTTTCTGTTGGTTTGTGATTGGTGCTGCCGGCGGAACCGGGTGGAACCGGGCGTCGTCTGCGCCGGCACCGCCACCCAGTCGACCCGCAGGGTCGGTGGCCGAAAAACCGCCCCATCTTACCAGTGAGCGCCTGTCGCAGAATCTTCTTTACAACTCAGGTTTCGACCGCAAACGCCGATGACTCGGGTGTGGATGAGAACCGCGCCGTAACATCAGAGCCTCTTCTCCGGCTCGCCGACGAAATCCGGTCGGAAGCGTGGGATCTCGCTCTCTCAGTCGTCGAAGAAGGACTCAGAGACGACGCGATCCCGCCACTTACGCGCCTCAGCCGGATCGCCCAGCTCGGCGACATGCCGACCTTCATCGGCGAGCTTGCCGAGCACCTGCGTCACCCCAAGCCGGAGCGCCTTCGCCGCGGCAGCCGCCTCGCCGCGCTCGTCCGCGACCACGCACGCGAGCGCGAGGCGCTCGGGTTCGCGCCGCGCGACATCGTCACCGAGTTCCTCGTTCTCCGGCGCGTGCTTTGGCGGCTCGTACTCGACCGTAGCGCGACCCTCGACGCGGGAGACGTCTTCGTGCTGGAGGAGCGTCTGCACGACGTGATCGACAGCCTCGTCACCGAATGCGTCGTCGCGTACTTCGACCGGGCGACCTCCGAGCTCTCGTACAAGGCGCGGCACGACGCGCTGACCGATCTGCTCAACCATTCCTCTTTCACCCGCGAGCTCGAGCTCGAGCTCGAGCGCGCCAGGCGCTATGGCACCGGTGTGACACTCGTCTACTTCGACTTCGACGACTTCAAGGAGATCAACGACACCTACGGGCACCCGGCCGGCGATCAGGCTTTGCGGCGCGTTGCGAAGCTTCTCCGTGCCGAGCTGCGCCAATCCGATCTCGCAGGTCGTATGGGCGGCGACGAGTTCGCGGCCTTTCTCGTCGAGTCCGATCAGGAAACCGGTCCCGTCTTTCTCGACCGCCTGCGCCGGCGACTCGGCGAGCTGGCCCACTCGGGCGAACTCCTCGTTCCCGCTCCGATCGCCATCAGCGCCGGTGTGACGCGGTATCCGGAAGACGGCGAGGACGCGGAGACGCTCTTTGTGGTCGCCGACGCGCGGCTTTACGAAGCCAAGCGCTCGAGCGCTCCCTGAAGCTCCTCCGGCAGCGGAGACTCCGTTTCGACGGGCTCGCCGCCGAACGGATGCGGAAAGCTCAGTCTGTTTGCGTGCAGGAACTGCCGACCGAGTTCCCGATCCGGGACGCCGTAGACCGGGTCGCCGACGACCGGAAGGTCGATCGCCTCCAGGTGCACTCGGATCTGGTGCGTCCGCCCGGTTTCGAGCCGCACTGCAAGCAGCGCGTGACGCGCGAGGAGCCGCTCGACCTCGAAGTGCGTGATCGCGTCCTGAGGAGAGTCACTGTCCAGCGACCGGCGCGTCGGATCGTGGCGGTCCCGGCCGATCGGCGCCTCGATCCGGCCGCTGCGAGAACGCGGGCGCCCGCGGACGAGCGCCAGGTAGCGGCGGTCGAGCTGGCGCCTGCGGACGAGGTCCTGAAGCCGCTCGTAGGCCTCCTCCGACCGGGCGACAACCAGCAGCCCGGAGGTGTCGCGGTCGAGGCGATGGACGATGCCGGGCCGCTCCGCCAGCTCTCCTCCCGCGATGCCACGCGCGAGCAGGGCATGCACGAGCGTGCCACCGGCATGGCCCGCTGAGGGATGCACGACGAGCCCGGCCGGCTTGTCCACGACCAGCAGATGCTCGTCTTCGTAGGCGATCCGCAGGTCGCGCTCCTCGGGTTCGAGCTTGAGGGTCTCAGGCTTCGTCCAATCGACCTCGAGCGTTTCGCCGCCGGCGAGCCGGTGGCTCTTGGGACGCGGCGCGCCGTCCACACGAACGGCGCCGCCCGCGAGCAGGCGCTCGGCCTCGGCA
>WNFX01002689.1_pt1 | contig 17899 bp, 18 predicted proteins | sample 5400111 | NCBI WGS metagenome assembly WNFX01 (sample SAMN13153363, study PRJNA577476) | soil metagenome | isolation source: 40 cm soil or saprolite under grassland replicate 1 | place: USA:California | collected 2016-06-15 | reverse complement strand
GCTGCGACGTCTTGTCGAGGCCAGTCCCTCAACCAATAACAACAACGACTCGCAGGACAGGGAGGCTGTCATGAGCACGAAGGCGATGACAATCGAAGGAAAGGCAGTTCTGGTGACCGGGGCCAACCGGGGTCTCGGGCAGGCGCTGGTCGAGGAAGCCTTGAGGAGAGGCGCGACGCGGGTGTATGCCGGTACGCGCCAGCCGTTGGTTCATCCGGACGAGCGCGTCACGCCGCTGACCCTGGACGTCACAGATCCAACGCAGGTTCAACGGGCTGCGGAGAAGGTCGGATCACTCGACATCCTCTTCAACAACGCCGGCGTGGCGCTGCCCGATGAGTTGAGCGATCGTGCCGCGCTCGAACGGCACCTCGCAGTCAATCTCTTCGGCACGTGGGGCGTGACCGAGGCCTTCCTACCACTGCTCATCCGGACTGGCGGAGCCGTCGTCAACGTCGTCTCCGTCGCCGCTTTTGCCGCCGTGCCGGTCCTTCCGGCCTACTCGATCTCGAAGGCGGCCGTGTTCTCGCTCTCACAGTCGCTGCGAGCCCTCTTCGCGGGCCGGGGCGTGAACGTGCACGCAGTCATGGCCGGCCCGATCGACACCGATATGGTCCGAGGTCTCGACATCCCGAAGACCTCTCCGGAATCGGTCGCCCGGGGCATCTTCGACGGGGTGGAGCGAGGAGACGAGGAGATCTTCCCCGACCCGATGTCCAAGACGATGGCGGAGAACTGGCGGACTGGTCCGGCCAAGGCGCTCGAGCGCCAGAACGCCGCGCTCGTCGCAGCAGAGCCCGCCGCGGCATAAAGCAACAGCAACGGGAGAGGACGCTATGCGACTCCAGCACGGCCAGAAGCTCGCCGGCACTCCACGCGGACCAGGCCAAGCTGTTGCGACGACAAGGAGGAGAGAAACCAGTGACTGAACAAATGACTGATCACAAGATCGGAACACGTGAAGAATGGCTCGCCGCACGCGAGCAGCTACTCGTCCGCGAAAAGGAGCACACGAGACTCGGCGACGAGCTCGCGCAGCAACGACGCGAGCTGCCCTGGGTGCGGGTGGAGAAGGAGTACCGCTTCGACACAGACGACGGCGAGAAGCCGCTGGTCGAGCTGTTCGATGGACGATCCCAGCTGCTCGTCTACCACTTCATGTTCGGCCCGAGCTACGAGGCCGGCTGCCCGACCTGCTCGTCGATGGCCGACGGGATCGACGCCCTGCTCCCGCACCTGCACGCCCGCGACGTGACGTTCGCATTCGTCTCACAAGCACCGCTGGAGAAGCTGCAGGCCTACAGGCGCCGCATGGGCTGGAGTATTCCCTGGGTCTCCACCGCGCGCACCGACTTCAACTTCGACCTCGGCTTCTCGAGCAGCGAAGGGCAGACACACGAGTGGGTCGAGCCGATGGCCGAGCAGCTGCCGCCCATCGCCGCGCACAACGCCAGCTCGACGGGCACCGATCTCGTTGGCTACCTCACGGAGCTGTTTGGGTTCAGCTCGTTCCTACGCGACGACGGCAGCGTCTACCACACCTACTCGACGACGGGCCGCGGAGTGGAGTTTCTCATGGGCTACTACCCGATCCTCGATCACGCACCGAAGGGCCGCGACGAGGGCGAAGAGTGGCAGCTCTGGATCCGCCGGCACGACGAGTACGAGAGCGAGTGACGCGTGCGGAAGGAGGGCAACTTACGATGAACATCGCGAGAGAGCACCGGGCTGAATCCGAATCTCCTCCCCTCAGGCGGACCGCAGGGCAGGGATCACATCCGTAGCCAGACGCACGACACCGGCCACATCAGCTCTTCGAGCTCGGCGATCGCGATCAAAGGTAGTCGGACGAGGACGGCGGGGAAACCGTTGTAGTGCGGCTCGGTGAAGAACGTCTCCTCGTTAGATGCGAGGAGCGCCTCCTTGTCGACCTGATCGAGAACGCGGATCGCGACCACGTCGGGCCTTGGGACTCTCGGCTTCTTCGGCTCGACGCGTTCGTACCAGGCCCAGACGAACCCCTTCTGCTTGCCCTTGTTGGAAACGGAGAAGGCGAAACGGTCATCGGCCTCGCTGGTGTCCGGCAGTGCGAGCGCGATGCGGCGGACGTCGTCTTGGTCAGCCATTAACGTCCCATCGCCAGCCTCGCACACACGCAGAGATTGTGCCCCGAGGCGAGGTGGGAGTGTGGCGGGCTATCCAAGCGTGCGCGTCACTCGCTCGGCTGCCGAGATCCTTAGGAGGCCAAGCGCGACCACCTCTGAGTCGAACGTCAGCCGTCACGCATGGTCTCGCGCAGGTAGACCAGGATTTGGAGACGCCGCCCCGGTGACGACGATCCTTTCCATCTCGTTTCTCATTCGTGTCCATGCCGTCGATCGGCTGCCGTGCCCCAACAAGCACGGGCAGAAGCTCATACGGTGTGGATGCACGTCATGAGCTGGGCTCGTCGAACCCAAACGGCTCGAGCTCTCCGGCGAGACGGAAGAACAATCGTGAGGAGGCGGTCTACGGAAGGGAGGCGCGATGACGAGTATCCAGCCGCAGCTGTGGGTCGAGACTCCGGGTGAAGCAGTCACGTTCTACGAGGCTGCTTTCGGCGCAACCGTCATTCACCGGGTCGGCGACGGGGACGACATCGTCGCGCAGCTCGGCGTCGGCGACGCAGCGTTCTGGGTGGCGGCAACGTCCGCGACGATGAAGCGGCTCAGCCCCCGCGCAATCGATGGCGCGACCAGCCGAACGCTGCTCGTGGTCGAAGACCCCGACAACGTGGTCGGGCAGGCGGGCGCCGCCGGCGCGACGGAATCGTCCCCCGTGAACAATGAGCACGGCTGGCGGCTCGGCCGGATCATCGACCCATTCGGCCACGAGTGGGAGATCGGCGCGATGGTAAGGAGGGGGTCGACGGTTCGAGTCCGTCAGAGGGCTTCATTAAAACCCTGCAAATGGGGATTTGTTGTTGTCCGTCTGTGAAACGCGCGGACACATTCCGGACACATCGGTGGTATGCGCGACGAACCGCGAGGTCTCGCGACGCCTTCTGACGCAACCTTCCGGGCGAGACACGATCACGTCGATCGACGAAACCCTTAAAGAGGGCGCGCTCATTGTCTGAGCAGGCGAGATAGCGCTCTGGAAGGTCGAGCCCGCCGACTAGAGCTTCAGCCACGTAGCGCAAGCGAGGCGAAGCGAGGGACCAAGGCGGCCTAACCGCTCGAGTACTCGTAGTCGGCGCCTTCGGCGTAGCTCGCGTCCCAACTCTTCCCGAAGACGGTGAAGCGGCCGGAGCTCTTCCCCAGTCTGATGATTGGCGCGAAGCCGAACATCGCGTTGCTCATTGTCGTCGTCGTGCCCTCGGCATCCTTGAACAACTCAGCACTGAAGTCCCCGATGCCCGAGATCGACCCACGCCGGAGAGTTCCGTGTCGTCGAGGTTGCCCTCACGCACGTTGTAGACGATGAAGCCTTGGCATTGATTGGCCACCTACTCCGGGACGACGGCGATCCAGATGCCGAAAGCGACGAAGGCGGCGGCGAACGGCACGACGAGCCGATCGCCTCGCGGCAGGACCTTCTGCGCAAAGATCAGCGACGCGACGACCGCCATCCAGAGCAGGCTCATCACGCCGAGCGCGAACAGGATCACCATCAGGCCCCAGCAGCAGCCGACGCAATATGCGCCATGCTCGCAGCCCATGCGAAGGGCACCAACACGTCCGCCGCGCCAACCGCTCAGGAGGAAGTGCAGTGGCGAGCGGCAGTTGCGCAGGCAGACTCGCTTCAATGGTGTGAGCTCGTAGAGCCCGGCGGCAGCGATCGCGCCGCCCGCGACGTACGGCCCCGCGCGGTCCCAGTCCAGAAAGCCGGTGTCGAACGCCGTGACGAGTCTGTACAGACCGTAGCCGGCGAATCCGTAGGTGCTCCAGACGGCGAAGTAGGCGGCGACGAACGTCCACGTCGGCACGTGCGCGCTACCGCGCTTCTCGCGCTCGCGGCTGACGCGCGCGAAGAAGAGCACCATCGGCGCGACCGACGGCAGCATCATCGCCGCCATCATCGTCACCCAGATGCCGAGATACCAGCCGAGTCCGCCGAGGTCTGTACCCGGCCCGTCGTCCATGCCGCGCATCCGAGCAACGGTGACGATCCACGCCACGAGCGAACCTGCCAGGAGCGCGCTTGCAAGACCGACCCCGTCGAGAGACACCCACCGGAGCGACGCAGCTCGTCCCCTCACGATCCCGGACCATAACGCCCGCGTTCCAACGCGCGATCCAGCGCGGATAACTTTTCCAGGCCGAACTCGCGGCCCGGGAGCTCGGCCGCCTCTCCCTCGGCGACGCGCTCGCGCTCACGGCGTTGATCGCGACCGAAGATTCGGCAGGCTATGTGCGCGCGGGTCACTCTTGGGAGTACGACGGGCCAGCAAGACACGCCGTCGCGACCCTCGTCGTCTACGACGAATACTCGAACGCCGCCGATTCTCCGTAGACCGGCTCGTAGCTTCCCCGGATCGATTGACCGCGTCCGGAGCCTTTGCCGACCCCGACGTTCGGCGCGAACGCCAGCGGTGCGTTCGACACTGTCGTTGGCGCTCCGTCGGCCCCTCTTGTGGGCTCGAACCGGATCTCCGTCTCCCCGTCCACTGATCCCGACGGCGCGTCGCCGTCGGAGAAGCTCACACTCCTGCGGCGAAGCGGCTGCACCTCGCCGATCAACGGGACGAACTCGGCAAACGGGCCGCCGTCCTGTCCCGAGATGATCCCCTCGAGAGCCTGGGCTTGCTCTTCCGAGGCACCCTCGTCAACGACGAGCCCCACTGTCCAGTTTCCGGCGGTGAGATTGGAAGGCACGTGGAAGTAGAGCGCGAAGTCGACGCCCGAGAGATCGGTTTCGTTGGAGTTCCCGCTCTCGACGTGGAAGACGTTGCTCGCGTCGCATTGGCCGTCCGGGCTTGTCGGCGGCCCGTCAATGGTGCAGGGACAGAGAAGGTGGCAGCTGCAGGACAGAACGTACGTCCCAGCAATGCGGTAGGCCATGATCGTCTCCTCCTTCGGAACTAGTCGGAGGACTGTAACGCCTTGACGAAGGGCGATCCAGTCGAGCAGTTCAGGTGAGGCCAGTCTCCTACGAGGGGTGATCTATGGCGCTCGGCTCACGCCGATATCGCCCTCGAGACCGCCAATGAGATTGATCCTGGATCGTCGCCGGGATCGCGATCGCGTCCGCTGTGCGCTCAACTCACCTCGTCGATCGAAGTCCGACATCGCCAAAGGCGAGCATCTCTACCGTCGGCGAACTGCTGGGCCGAGCAGCCGCGCCGGAGAGCCGCTGGACGAACGCGTGGGGTTCAGAAACGCGGTTCGCGGTCGGAGAGCGGGGTATGCGCCTCGATCCGCCCGGTCGACGCGATCGAGCGGATCGTTCGGGAGCACGGTCTCAGCCCGCATTTCTCTCGGACTGCAGGACCGGCGTGGCAGGTCACGCTCTACCGCCGCTCCTGACTACGCAAGCCCGTGACGACGCCGGCCCGATGTAGCAGCAGCGGGTCGTCGGCCGCGGCGCGAACAACACCCGCAGTGCCGCGCGTGAAGTCGCCGTCGACTTCGATCACGCGCGGGTTAGCCTTGTTGCCGAGCGGGTCAACAGCACCCGGACACAAAACGGACACATCAGAAACGACACGCGCGACGTCTCGCGACGCAACCGCACAGCCTGCAACAGTGCGATTTGCAGGAGAAACTGTGTCGCGAGTGATCGTGCGTATACGCGCGTGACGCTCCGAAACCTCCATGGTGGGAGGGGGTCGACGGTTCGAGTCCGTCAGAGGGCTCTGCAAAATCCCCGCAAACAGCCCTCTTTTATCGGGACGACTTTGCAGAGTCTCCGTGCGGTGGCTGGGGAGCCCTTTGTGGACCGACTCGCGGCTGCACTCGACATCGTTCTGCTTTAGATCACGCCGTAGGTCCGGAACGCCTCCGACACCGGCATCCCGTCGGCGAGTTTCTTGCGAACGAGGTTCTCGCCCGAGACCTTCTCCTCTGCGAGTGCTACGACTTCCTCAGCTCGAGCCGACGGAACGACGACGACACCGTCGTAGTCCGCGATGATGAGATCGCCGGGGTGCACGCTGACGGTGCCACACTCGACGGGGACTCCTACCGCATCGACGTCGATTCGCCCCAGCGAGTCTTCCGGGCTGATCCCGGCGACGAAGGTTGGAAAGCCCATCTCGATGAGGGCAAGGGTGTCGCGCGTGTACGCGTCCGCCACGATCCCTCGTGCGCCGCTGTGCCGCGATGCAGTGGCGAGCAGCTCACCCCAATAGCAACCTCGACAGGTCGAGACGACCATGACGTCGCCGGGCCCTAGTGTGTCGACAGCCTGCAACTCGCCCTTGTACCACTCGTGACGATCGTCCGGTGGGCCGCCGACCTCGATGCAGTGCACAGTGGCGGCATACCCGGCTAGCCTCATCTCACGGGTCAGGGGGCGGATGTGCGGCGCCATCGACTGCGAACGCAAGCCCAGGCGGTCGAGGACGTCTCCAACGACAGCCGGGTAGAGATCGCCCAGCCGGTCGATCAGATCCAGATCATGCCCGGAGCTCACCGCTCAGCCGTGACCAACTCGAAACGACGGGGGCACTCACTCAGATCGATCGTACGCACGCCACCACGGCGGACAAGCCGTTGTAAATGTCCGTGAACCACGAACATCAGGTTCACCGGATCCGCTCCGAACGGTCCCAGCCTCATCTCCACATGCTCGCAGAGCTCGCGAAGCGTCGCAGGCGCCTCAAGCCGCTCCTGAAGCACCGCGTCGAGTGCGCCGACGAACTCCCGGCTCTCACCGAGGAAGCGGAGCACATCGGTGCCGCTGCGCGCGGGCCAATGTCCCGAATGGAGCTCATGCGGGGCGAGCGACTCGAGGAGGTCGATTGTCGCGAGGTAGGGGTCGACGTCCTCATAGGTCGGCGGGAGCGCCGCGGTGCCGTCGGCGGCCGGGCAGAAGCGCCAGTGCACCGCGTCCGAGCTGAAAAGAACACCGCTCGCCGACTCGTACAGCACGAGATGGCCGGCCGAATGACCCGGTGCGTGCAGGACGGAGAGGTGTCGGTCGCCCAACTCGATCTGCTCGCCGCCGGCGAAGGTGGCGTCGATCGAGACATGGCAACCGTAGAGGTGTCGTATCGATTCCTTTTCGGCGTCGGTGTACCCCACCCCGTGCTCTCTCTCGTACGCCCCGTACCGATCGGTGACGAGGCGCTCGGGCTCCGACACGAGCCCCCGATCCGCGAACCCGCACGCGGCGACAGCATTCGGGAACTCCTGCTTGAGGATGCTGAGACCGCCCTGGTGGTCGAGGTCGGGATGCGTGACGACGAGGTACCTCACAGTCTCGGCGCGGATCCCGAGACGACGCAGCGCAGGAAGGATTGCGTCGCGCGGAGTGGCGCTCGTTCCGGCGTCGACGAGGAGAGCCTCGGCGGTGCGACCGTCGCCCGCAAGCACGTACTGGAAGAGGTTTCGCGGCCCGATTAGGGATTCGATGCGCCAGGTCCGATCGGCGATCTCGACGACGCCCACGCCACCTCCGTCCGCGAGTACGCTAACTCCCCAGGCGGCCGAGCCTATCCGAGAGGAGAAGTCATCAGCGAGAACGGAGGTCTGCGAAGTACCCGCTGGTTCGACGCGCACGATCTCTCCGGCTTCATCCATCGCGCGTCGATCCATGCCGAGGGCATTTCTCGAAGCGCCCTAGCCGGCCGCCCCGTGATCGGCATCTGCAATTCCTGGTCGGAGCTCGTGCACTGCAATCTCCATTTCCGCTCACTCGCCGAGTCGGTGAAGCGCGGCATCTTGCAGACGGGCGGCCTGCCGCTGGAGTTCCCAACGATCTCGCTCGGCGAAAACCTGATGAAGCCGACGACGATGTTGTTCCGGAACTTGATGTCGATGGACGTCGAAGAATGCATTCGGGCGAACCCGCTCGACGCAGTCGTCCTGCTCGGAGGATGCGACAAGACGGTTCCCGCCCAGCTCATGGGTGCCGCGAGTGTCGACGTGCCGGCGATCATGATCACCGGCGGGCCGTCCGAGCCCGCGTGGTTCCGTGGGCGCGAGCTCGCGGGCGGCACAGATCTCTGGCACTACGTCGACGAGCTCCGTGCGGGACGGATGTCACGGGAGGAGTTCGACGAGCTCGAGGCGGCCACGCGGCCGTCATACGGCCATTGCAACGAGATGGGCACCGCCTCGACGCTGACAAGCCTGGTCGAAGCGCTGGGGATGTGCCTTCCCGGAACGGCGTCGATCCCGGCGGTCGATGCGGCGCGGCACCGCGCCGCAGAGGCGACAGGCCGGCGTGCCGTCGAGCTGGCGCACGAGCACCTGAGGCCCTCGCAGGTCCTCACCGCCGATGCGTTCGACAACGCGATCACCGTGCTGGAGGCAATCGGCGGCTCCACGAATGCCGTCATCCACCTGCTCGCCCTCGCCGGCCGGGTAGGCGTGGCGCTGACCCTCGATCGCTTCGACGAGATCTCGCGCCGCACGCCGGTCCTTGCGAACTTGCGGCCGTCCGGCGAGTTCTTGGTCGAGCACTTCCATCACGCGGGCGGCGTGCAAGCGCTGCTCAAGGAGCTCGAGCCTCTTCTGAATGTCGCGGCGCTGACTGTCACCGGGCGTACGCTGGCCGACGGCTTCGCCTCGGCGCAGGTTCGCGACCGTAGCGTCATCGCCCCGCTTGACGCCCCGCTCGCCTCCGAGGGCGGCATCGCAGTCCTGCGTGGCAGCCTTGCGCCGGACGGCGCCGTAATCAAACGCAGCGCTGCATCTGCGTCGCTTCTCGACCATCGAGGGCCTGCGGTGGTGTTCGAGGACGTCTACGACGTCGCCGCGAGAATCGACGATCCGTCGCTCGAGATCGGGCCTGACTCGGTGCTCGTGTTGCGCAACTCGGGACCGAAGGGTGGCCCGGGCATGCCCGAATGGGGGCAGCTGCCGATTCCCAGCAGGCTGCTCCGAAAAGGAGTCACCGACCTCGTGCGTGTCTCGGACGCACGCATGAGCGGGACCTCGTTCGGCACCGTCGTCCTGCACGTCACACCGGAGTCGGCTGCAGGCGGACCGCTGCGTGCAGTCGAAGACGGGGATCCGATCGTGCTCGACGTCGCAGAACGTCGGATCGACCTCGACGTTCCTCCGCGGGAAGTCGGGCGGCGGCTGGAGCGCCTCGGACCGCCCGAACCGCGCTACCGTCGCGGCTACGGCGCCCTCTATGTCGACCACGTCCTTCAGGCCAGCGAAGGCTGTGACTTCGACTTCCTCCGCGCTCTCCCGGAACGGCCCCCGGACACGGAGCCGTATGGCCTGCTGAGCGGGTGGGTCGGTGGTTGGTGAACACCGGTATCGCGCCTCATTCGTCTCTCGAGATCTCGAGGAGAATCTTGCCTCGCCTGCCCTCGGGGGCTGCAAGGGTCGCGAAGGCCCGGTCGTGGTCCTCCAGCGCGAAGCGGTGCGTCACGATCTGCCCCGGTCTGATGCGTCCCTGGTTCAACAAGTCGACGGTACGACTCCAAGCAGCGGACGTGTAGCCGAAGCTCGCCAGGACCGACAGGTCGTTGTTCACGATCAGGTCCGCCGCCAGTTCGACGGTCTGTCCAGTGGGAGGCAACCCGAGCAGGGCCACCTTCCCGCCGCGGCGGACCGACGCAATCGACGTGAGCACCGCGTCAGGGACGCCGGCAGCTTCAACCGCAAGGTCGAACTCGCCGCTGTGATCTCCGTTCAGCTGGAAGCCGACGACACCGACGGATTTTGCGAGCTCCGCCTGCTCGGCCCGCCGGCCGATCATCGTCACGCTCGCCGGCGACCAGAGGCCTACGAGATAGGCGGCGAGCAGACCAATCGTCCCGTCTCCGACTACCAGCACGCGGTCACCAGCCGCGGGCGCGGCTTTCTCGAGCGCGCGAAGGACAACCGAGGAGGGCTCCACCAAGGCAGCGTCGAGCAGCGACGTCTCCGGCTCGAGCTTGTGCACGAGCCGTGCCGGGACGAGCACCTCGTCGCTCGCACCGCCTTCGCGTGTAAAGCCGAGCTCGTCGTAGATCTCGCAGATGTTCGTGTCCCCTGCCCGGCAAAAAGCACAGCGGCCACAGGGGACGATGCACTCGGCTACACAACGATCGCCCGGTCGGACATTCTCGACGCCCGCGCCGACAGCCTGGGCCGTTCCCGACCACTCATGTCCGATCGTCAGGGGATAGCGGACATAGTCTGGATCGACCTCGCCGCGCAGGAGCTCCAGATCCGTGCCGCAGACACCACAGAAGGCAGGACGGATCACGACCTCTCCCGGACCAGGTTCGAGAGCGGGAAGATCGATCACGCCAATCACCCCCGGCCTGGTTACAACGAGCGCGCGCCTCGCCATGACGAGAAACTACGGCACCATGGCAGAGACGGCGGGCACTTCCCACGGCGGGCGACGCAGCGAGGTGGACGCCAAGCTCGTCCTCGTTCGCCAATGGCTCGACGCGAAAGGCCTGCCCGGAGTCGCGTTCACTCGCCCCGGGCCAGTCGCCTGGCTGACCGCAGGGCTTACGAACCCGATCGACCGCAGCGATCCGCTGAGCCCCCTTTGGCTCGTCGTGACTGCGCAGAACGCCGCCGCCGTAACGACCACCGTCGAACGACCCCGACTCGAGGCGGAGGCGGGGCTCGGCGAGGTCGGCTTCGCCGTCGAGGCTGTTCCGTGGTTCGACGCCGACGCGTTCGTTGGCGCGGTCGAGGAGATCGCGGACGCCTCGCGGGAAGAGCTCGGCGCGGACGGCGACGCTCGGTTTGGTGTCGACAGTGACGACGATCTCACCGTTTTGCGCCTCCGTCTCCTTCCCCCTGAGCGTGAGCGCCTCGCCCGGCTGGGTCGGGACGCGGCGAGCGCCCTCGAGCACGCCGTTTCCTCCTGGCGACCCGGCGAGCAGGACCGCGACGTGCAGGCCCGCGTAGCCGAGGAGCTGGAGCGGGTAGGCGCCCTGCCCGTGTGCCTGATCGTGGGCGGCGACGATCGCGTCGAACGCTTTCGACATCCACTCGCGACGGGTCGACGGGTGCAGCGGCTCGTGATGGCCGTCGTCGTCGCCATGCGCGAGGGTCTCCACGTCGCGGCCACGCGGTTCGCTTGTGCTGGCGGGCTGACTGCATCCGTCGAGGGCGCCCTCAGCGGCGCGCGCATCGTCGAGGCGGCAATGCTCGCAGCAAGCCGCCCGGGCGCGACATACGGGCAGGTGCTGGGAGCCTGCGAGCGTGGGTACGCGCAGGTGGGCCAGCCGGGTGCGTGGCAGGAGCACTACCAAGGAGGGCCCGTGGGCTACCGGCAACGCGAGTTCGAGCTGGCGCCCTCCCAGCGCCAGAGCCGCTGGTTCGCACAGCCGATCGAGCCCGGGCAGGCCGTTGCCTGGAACCCGAGCCTGGCCGGCGGCGGCAAGTCGGAGGACACCTTTCTCGTCGAGGATAATGGACTTTTGTGCGTGACCAAGACGGGGGCCTGGCCGCTCGTCGAAGTGAAAGGCGGTCAGCCACGCAGCGGCGTCCTCGACATTGCGAGATGATGGGCCGGCGGGGGAAACGAGCGGAAGGGAGACCCGATGGTGCATAAAAAGGTGATCGTCGCGTTGATGGTCGTGGCCGTGATCGCCGCCGGCAGCGCGCTCGCGGCGAACTCCCGGAGCGCCGCCGTCAAGCTCACGCTCTGGCACAACTACGGAACGGAGGCGAACGCGGTCGCCGCCGTCAAGCTCGCCAAGGCGTTCGAGAAGTCGCATCCGACCATCTCCATCAAGGTCGTCAGTCAGCCTGCTGCGAACTACTTCGCGCTTCTCCAGGCCTCCTCGATCTCAAAGACCGGCCCTGACCTCGGCGTCATGTGGACCGGGCTGTTCGCGCTCAAGTATCAGAAGTTCCTGCTCAATCTGACGCCGTACTTCTCCGCAGCAGAGCAGAGCAAGATCAACAGCCTGAAGTACATGTCGATCAACTTCGACCCCGCGAAGGGGTTTCTCGTGATGCCCCTCGAGAACCAGTTCTACATGGGCTTCTACAACAAGGACTTGTTCAAGAAGGCAGGCGTCACCTCCGTGCCGCGCAGCTGGTCACAGTTGTACTCGGCTTGCGACAAGCTGAAGAAAGCAGGCATCACGCCGATGGTGTACGGAGCTGATCCTCAAGCGATCCAGTCGTCGCCGTATCCCTGGTACGACATGAGCTACCTGATGGCCGGCGCCTTGACGCCGGGCGACTGGAAGGGGCTCTACACCGGCAAGATTCCGTGGACCTCGCCGAAGATCGTCTCGCAGATGAACGAGTGGGTCTCGTTGCGCAAGCGAGGCTGCACGAACAAGGACGTCCTGACCAAGACGAACATCCTCGGCGCCTTCACGAAGGGCCAGGCGGCGATGATCTCCGACGGGAACTGGGACGCGGCGACCTTCCAGAAGGCGATGGGCAACAAGGTCTCGCCGTTCGTACTCCCCTTCTCGAACAGTCCCCAGAAAGGCGTCATCCAGTACTCGGGGGACGGCTTCGCGGTGACCAAGTACTCGAAACACCCGAAGGAAGCCGTTCAGTTCCTGAAGTTCATGATGAGCCCGCAGGGCCAGAAGATCATCATCGACGCCGGCTTGATCCCGGACATCAAGGGCTACTCGTCCTCGAGCAGGTTGTCCAAGGAGATGCTCGCCTTCGCGGCCAAGCAGGGCCTGACTCCCTACCCGATGCTCGACAACGTCGTCCAGCCCGAGGTGGTCACGACCGGCCAGAAGCAGCTCGATGCGGCCCTCAGCGGGAACATCTCGGCCCAGTCCGCCTTGAAGAGCCTCAAGGCGACGCTCGACCAACTCCCCCCGGACCGGAAGGGACCGGTTTATAAGTAGCGCGAAAGGTCTCGTGACACGTTGGAGGAGGACGCGCTCGGCGAGCGCGTCTTCCTTCGGCAGGGAGTCTTGAAGTGGAGACGCTCGGGGCGGAGCGGGCGGCTGCGACGGGCCGACTCCGGTCGCGCCGAGGCCGTCCGAGCGATCCTCTGGCCGCGAGCCGCCGTCGGGCCGGATTCGTCTTCACACTGCCGGTCATCGGGCTGGTCGGATCGCTGCTCTTGCTTCCGATCGGCCAAACGATCTATCACAGCTTCACGAGCTGGGACGGCACGACGTCGCGCTGGGTTGGCGCGTCCACGTATTCGCACCTCGTTCACAACCCGGAGTTCACCAGGGTGCTCGAGAACAACGCGATGCTCGTGCTCGCGATTCCGGTCGCGATCGCACTCCCGCTAGGGGTCGCCTTTCTGATCCACGCCGGCATTCGTGGTTGGCGTTTCTTCCGATCGATCTTCTTCCTGCCGACGGCGGTCTCGTGGGTCGTGATCGGGTTCGTCTCGGTGCGCTTCTTCGCGGACGACGGGATCCTTCAGCACCTCTTGAACAACACAGGGCTCGGTTTCGTCCACCCCAACATGCTCTCCCAGGAGCGCTCCGCACTCGTGGCGGTGATGATCACTTTCGTCTGGTCGATGTTCGGGACGAACCTGATCATCTTCTTGGCCGGGATGGCCACGATTGATCAGGAGATCTACGACGCCGCACGAGTGGACGGCGCGGGCTCGTTCGCAGTGTTGGTGAAGATCACGATCCCCCTGCTGAGGCGATTCATCCGGTTCACGTTCATCGTCACGCTGATCACCGCGTTCACGGCGCTGTTCAGCCTCATCTTCGTGATGACAGGAGGCGGGCCGGGCTACGGGACAACAACGCTCGAGTTCTTCATCTACGAACAGGCATTCTCGGCCGGCGACTTCGGGCTCGCTTCGACCGCAGGCGTGATGCTCTTCGTCGCCGTCGCCGCCGTCAGCGTGCTCCAGCTCCGGTTGCTCAGGGTCGAGGAGTAGCGCGACGATGTCGGCACTGGGCCTCCACGAACGACTGGGCGACGTGCGTTGGAAGTACCTCGTCTCCCGCGCTCTGATCTACCTCGCGCTCGCCGTCATCACCGTCGTGATGCTCTACCCCTTCTACTACATGGGGGTGAACGCCTTTCGCTCGCTCGACCAGTACTACGCTGGACACGGCTTCTCCCTCGCGAGCTGGCACAACCTGTTCAAGTCGTTGCCGGTCGGCCGCGAGCTCCTGAACTCCACGCTGATCACCGTCGGAGCGATCGCGCTCATCCTCGCCGTCAGCACAACTGGCGGTTACGCGTTTGCGGTGCTTCGCTATCCGGCCTCTCGACTGATCTTCCTGATCGTGATCGCGGCCATGATGGTGCCGATGCAATCGATCATCGCGCCGGAGTACGTCAACCTCGCGAACCTCGGTTTCATCAACCACCGCTACGGCGCGATCCTGGTGTATGCCGCGCTCGGCGCGCCGTTCTCAACGTTTCTGATGACGACCTACTTCCGCCGGATACCTGAGGAAGTGATCGAGGCTGCGCTCATCGACGGCCTCGGCTACGGACGGGTCTTCTTTCTGATCATGCTGCCGCTCGCAGTGCCGGCAATCGTCACGATCGCGGTGCTGCAATTCATCCAGGTCTGGGACGACCTGCTCGTGGGGCTGCTGTTTCTGCAGACGCCCGATGTCCGTCCGATCACCGTCGGGCTCGCGACGATCCCGTCGCAGCACCTCCTCGACGTTCCTCTCCTCATGGCCGGCTCGCTGATCAGTGCGCTCCCCGCCGTGATCGTCTACCTCGTCTTTCAGCGGTACCTGATCAGCGGCCTCACGATGGGGATCAGCAAGTAATGGAGCCGCCCTGCCGAGGCGCCGAGGTTCGAGAAACGGCAGATAGGCCGAAACCGTTGCCGTGGGTTGCGACCGTTTGCCGATCGAAGCGCATGGGACGGAGAGGGAAGGCGTCGACCTCCAATCGCGGTGGCTGTTCCAGCTTTGCGTAACCGGACCGCGGGGAACGTCAACCACTTGCGGTTCTCGTCCGCGCGGACCCGCGTTCTCTTGAGGTCTCCCGACTTAGCCACTGCTCGAAGGTCGGGCCGGCGAGGGTGGCGTGCGGGCCGGGCAGTAGTGCGCCTGACTCGTGGAGGTCGCCGTAGAAGTCGGCCGGGACGCTGACGCCCTCGATCCGTATCGGGTCACCGCGGCGGGCGGCGAGCAGTTTCGCCATCTCGACGAGGCTTTCCTCGCGTGGACCGGCGATTTCCGGGATCGGTGTCCCGTTGGATCCGGGTGGATGGGCCGACTCGGGCGCGGTGGCGAGGTCGGCGAGTGCCTCGGCGACGGTCCGGGCGGCGACCAGCTGCGTGCGCATCTTCGGCACGTAGCTCACCCCGTCCTGTCTGCCCCAGTCGACGAGCTGTTCGACGAACTCGTGGAATTGCGCCGCGCGCAGGATTTGGGCCGGGATCGGGCCCGACAGCGTCGCCTGTTCGTGGGCTTGCTTCGCCGCGCCGTAGCCGGCCGTGAACTGGTCGGTCCCGATGATCGAGACGACGATGATTCGCTGCACGCCTGCCTGCTCGCCGACCTGGTGCAGAGTCAGAGCGGCGGCGGTGAAGAACTCGGTGGCCGCCTGCTGGTCGGGAGAGGCGCCGGTGGCCGCGTCGATCACTGCCTCGACGCCGGCCAGCGCCTCTGCCAGCCCCTCGCCAGTAATCACGTCGACGCCGCCCGAGCGGGAGATCGGGACAACGTCGTGCCCCCTCGCCTCGAGCACGTCGACGACGTGATGGCCGACCCTGCCGGTGGCTCCCGCTACTGCGATTTTCTTGTGTGCTTGCATCGGTGTGCTCCTTCTTGTGTTGGGTTCTCGATCAAGACGGACGGGACACGCTCAGGTGGACACCGTCGGCGACTCGTTGCGACGGGACGGTGAGAACGAGCTTTCCGCGCGCGGGTACAGCCTCACTGAGTGCGTGTGCGCGTTGGACATCGGCGAGAGGCAGCTGCTGGATCTCGACGCGCACCGCGCCGGACGCGACCAGCTCGGCGATCCGCACAAGCTGCTCTACGTTTGGTCGCATGATCAGCGGCTTCACCCAGCAGCGGTGGCATTGGGGAGAGGTCTCCGCCGGGTAGGCGATCGTGACGAGCGTGCCGCCCTCGCGTAGCGCCGGAACCAGTGACGCGGCTGTCGATCCGCCTACGGTGTCCAGTGCGAGGTCCACGCCGCCCACGGCATCGGCAACATCGCCGCCGGTGTAGTCGACGAACTCGTCGGCGCCGAGGCTCAGGACGAAATCCCGGTTGCGCGGCGATCCCGTGCCGATCACGCGGGCTCCGGCATGTCTTGCGAGCTGCACCGCCAGATGGCCGACGCCGCCGGCGGCGCCCGTAATCAGAACTGTCTGTCCTCGTTCGAGGCGACCGGAGTCGAACAGGCCCTGCCAGGCAGTCATCCCGGACACTAGCGCCGCGGCCTGCTCATAGCCGAGCCCGTCGGGCATCTGTGCGATAGCCGTAGCGGAGGCGGTGGCGTACTCGGCATAGCCTCCGCTGCTTGCGACTCCGAGGACGTCGTTTCCGGGGGCGAAGCCGTCCGCCCTCGATACGTCGATGGTTCCGGCGACGTCTTCGCCGAGGACCGCGGGAAGCTCCCGTTCGACGAGACCACGGCGGTACTTCCAGTCGACCGGGTTGATCGCCGCGGCCAGCACCCTGATCAGCACTTCGCCCTCGCCCGGCTCGGGCCGCTCAACTTCCTCGAGCCGCAGCACGTCCGCGTCTCCGGTCGCATGGATGATCACGGCCTTCAAAGCGTCTCCCTCGCCCGCTGTTTCCGCATGAGCGGGCCGTGCTCATGAGCCATTGCGCCATTTTTTTGGGTCCATTGCAGGATCGTGCTGGCGGACGGTGCGGTCTTCGAGTCCGCCCTGATCCCGACCAGTGCGACCAGGAACAGCCCGAAAAGGAACAGAACGAAGAGGTCGCCGCCGATCACCGGTACCAACGCAACCGCTCCGAACAGGGATGCGACCGCGACGAAAGAGCTCAGCGCGCGCACCGGTCACCTCCGGTAGTTGCGGCGGGATCGAGCATGCAGAGGGTGCGGTGCGGCAGGCGCGGCCGCTGCCCCTCGAAGCGTTTGGCCTGCCACCTGCGCTCGCTCACGCCAGCTCTCCTTTCCGGTACCTGCGAGGCCTGGTCATGCGGCTGCCGTCGAAGGCTCGCTCTGATGAGTGCGCGGATATCCCCGGCTCGCGCGAATCATTTCCCAGGGAGTCGGTCTCGGTGGACATCGATCCGATAGTGCTCGCGAAAGGCGTCCGTTCGCGTCGTGGGCGCCCCCAGAACCGAACCGAAGTGTTTTGATCAGCGCACCGCGAGCGAGGAATGCGCGGCGAGGAGCAGAACCTAGGTGCGAGCCGGTTCGGCGAGCGCGCCCGCGAGCTGCGAGCGCGAGCTGATCGCGAGCTTGCGGTAGATGCTCGTGAGGTGGACCTCGACCGTCCTCTGGGTAACGAAGAGCGCTTGCGCGATCTCGCGGTTGGTCGGGCCTTCGGCCGCCAGCTCGGCGACGCGGCGCTCACTGGGCGTCAGCGACTCGACGCCGCTCAGGGCGATGCGGCGAGGACGGGCGCCGGTGGCGAGGAGCTCGCGCTCGGCGCGCGCTGCGAGCGCCGTGGCGCCGCAGATCGTCGCCAGCTCGAGTCCCTGACGAAGCTGCTCCCGCGCCTCCGAGCGGCGGTTGGCCCGGCGAAGCGCGGCGCCGAGGTCGGTCCGGGCCTTCGCGTGCTCAAGCCGGGCCGGCGCCCCGCTCAGGACGTCGACCGCTTCCACGAGGAGCTCGAGCCCGCGCTCGCCGCCCTCGACGAGGCCTGCCGCACGCAGGGCGGCGCCGAGCGCCCGCGGGGCACCCCACGTGCGCGCGAGCTCGACCTCTTC
>WNFX01007903.1_pt1 | contig 17902 bp, 18 predicted proteins | sample 5400111 | NCBI WGS metagenome assembly WNFX01 (sample SAMN13153363, study PRJNA577476) | soil metagenome | isolation source: 40 cm soil or saprolite under grassland replicate 1 | place: USA:California | collected 2016-06-15 | reverse complement strand
CGCCATTGCAGCTCATTCAGATGCGGGCGCACCTCCGCCAGCATCCCCGTGAACCGGTCCTCATCCACCACCAGCTGTCCCATACCACAACCGTAGACAACCGTCCCGGACAAACATGCCTAATTTTACGGAGGACCCTTAGCGGCGGCGCCCGGGCTGGCCGGCCCGCTCGGCCCGGCGGTGCTGCTCGGCCCGGCGGTGCTGCTGGGCCTGGAGACGCTGTCGTGGCCGCCCTGGCGAGTGCTGCCCGGGCTGATCCCGGCGGAAGGTAAAGCGGGTGCGGCGTGCCGGGCGGGGGCTGGCCCGCTGCCCCGCAGCACCAGGAAGGCTGCGCCGACGAGGGCCACGATGACAACCACGGCGGCCGCCGCGATGACGAGCATTCGCCCGGGTGACTGGCGGCGCGCTGGCCGGTATGCCCCGGGCCCGTCCGGCCACGACTCGCCGGGTCCGCTCGGCCACGACTCGCCGGGTCCGCTCGGCCACGACTCGCCAGGTCCGTCCGGCCACGACTCGCCCGGTCCGTCCGGCCCTGACTCGCCCGGGCCCAGCCCGGGGTCCGGCGGCAGCGGTAGTGGCGGCAGCGCAGTCTCCGCCATGGCCAGCCGGGAATAGCCCGATCGGCGCCAGGCCGGCCTGCGCTCAACGTCCGGCATCGGCGGCGCCGGAGACCACTGCGGCCCGGCGGCGTAGCGGGCCGCAGCCGGGTCATCGGCGCGGTCCCCGATGGCAACCGGGCCGGCGAAGGCCAGCCGTCTGGCGTCATCCGCCTGGCCCGCCGGCAATGGCCCGCTGGCGCCCCGCTCGAGCCCGGATGCCGCCAGCAGCGACGCCGCGAAGTCACGGCAGCTCTCCTGGCGGTCGTCAGGCGACCACGCCATCGCCCGCGTCAGCACGCGGTCGATCGCCTCCGGCAGGTCCGGGCGGAGCGAGGTCAGTAACGGCGGCGGCTCGGCGAGCTGCGCCCACATCAGCCCCAGATCCTGCTCCCGCCGGAACGGCGGCTCGCCCGCCAGCATCTCGAAGACCGCGCACCCCAGCGCGTACAGATCCGCCCGGCCATCGACCGGCCGGGACTCGATCTGCTCGGGAGCCATGTAGTTAAGCGTGCCCGCGAACTGGCCGGTCAGCATCGGGCCCGTCGCTGACAGCACCTGCCTGCTCAGCCCGAAGTCAGTGAGATAGACGTGATCAAGGTAGCCGCCGCCGGACACCGCGCCGAGCAGCATGTTGGCCGGCTTGACATCGGCCTCCCCGGCCTCGAACACCGGGATGATGTGCGGATGATCGACCGCGGCCGCCGCCCGCGACTCGAAGATGAACCGCTGCCGGAACGAGGAGTCCCTGGCGATCTCCGGCGCCAGGATCTTCAGCGCGACCCACCGCTCAAGCCGGACGTCGTAGCAGCGGTAGACCGCGGCCATCCCGCCCCAGCCGATCTGCTCCCGCAGGATGTAGCCAGCTACCTGCGTGCCGACCGCGAAATCACCGGACACGCGAGGGATTTCGTCACCCACCGCGCCTCCCAGCGTTCACCGGTCCGTCCGATTCCCGTCATCGCTAGTCACAGGGGCATCGTCCTGGCACCAGGACCACTCGGTTTACTGGCAAATTGCGGGCTTCCCTCCAGTATTCGCATTGTCCGCCATCAGCTGTCAACCTGGGCTCACGCCGCCTGCCAGCGGATAAGTCCGGCCCGCTACCGGATCGGCCGCCTAGCAGCGGCAGCTGAGCTCGGCGCCGTCGCCGGCCGGGAACTGCACGTTCACATAGCCGCTGGCCGGGTCGCGCACGTAGGCCAGGTAGCCGGCCAGCTGGTCGGCGAACCTGCCGGTGTCGTCGGCGAAGATCAGCGCCCCCGCCGCCATCGCCGGCTCCAGCAGCCGCAGCACCGGCAGGTACAGGTCCTTCCAGCCGTCCAGCAGGACGAGCCCGACCGGTCCGGGCACGCCGGGCAGGCGGTCCAGGGCGTCACCTTCCAGGATCTCCGCCACGCCGCCCAGTCCCGCCTCGTCCAGGTTCGCGCGCGCCTGACTCGCCTTGACCGGGCTCAGCTCGGTGCCCACCACCCGGCCGGATCCGTTGTCCCGCACCGCTGCCGCCAGGTAGATCGTGGAGATCCCGAACGATGTGCCGAACTCCACCACGGTGGCCGGGCGGCTGGCCCGGACCAGCGAGTACAGCAGCTCGCCGCTCTCCGGCTCGACCGGCAGGTACGCGCTTTCCATCAGCTCGGTGCGCTCCTGGCTGGTCAGCGGCGCCGGGGCCGCCCGCTCATGCTCGACCATCCGGGCGATCACCGGCTCGTCGCCCGCGGCGGCGGCATACAGCCGGTCCAGCAGCGCACGCAGTCCCGGATCCGCCAGAGAGTTCCCCATCCGCACCAGTGTGCCGCGCCCGGCGCGCGCCCACCATAGCCAGCGCCTGCCCGCCGCCCGGATCCGGGCGACCACCCCGCTGGCGCCGCGCGGGTGACCGGCGGCCCCCGCGAATGCCGCACCTGGCTGAGTCATGATAGGTGGGTCTGCGAATGCGCGCGGGGACGGCCCGCGCTCGCGTCGTCCGGCAGCCGGGTGTTGCGAACGGGTAGCGGAGGGAGCGTGCATGGGGGTACCCCGGCTGAGGCTGGCTCCCCCGGTGCTCGCCCTGCTCTGCTTCGTCTGTGCGCTGGTGCTGGTGGACACCGTCTTCTTCACCGCGCTGACCCCGCTGCTGCCGTATTACAGCCGCGCCGCCGGGCTGTCGAAATCCGGGGCAGGCATCCTGGTCGCCGCGTATCCGCTGGGCACGCTCGTCGGCGCACTGCCAGGCGGCCTGCTGGTGGCCAGGCTCGGCGACCGGGCCGTGGTGCTGCTCGGGCTGGCGCTGATGAGCGGGTCGACGCTGGTGTTCGGCTGGGCATCCAGCCCGGTCGTGCTGGATGCCGCGCGCTTCATCCAGGGCCTCGGCGGGGCATGCACCTGGGCGGCCGGCATGGCCTGGCTGGCCACCGCCGCGCCACCGGAACGGCGCGGCGAGCTGCTCGGCACGGCACTCGGCGCCGCCGTCGCCGGAGCGCTCTTCGGTCCGGTCGTCGGGGCCATCGCCGATCAGGTGGGGACCGGGCCCGCGTTTTCCGGCGCCGCCGTGGCCGGGACCGCCCTGATGGCGGCCGCCTTCTTCGTACCGGGCACGCCAGCCCCTGAGCCGCAGGGCCTGCGGGCAGCCTGGCCCGCGATCCGCGATCGTCAGGTGAATACCGGCATGTGGCTCACGCTGCTGGCAGGCGCCGCGTTCGGGGTATTTGACGTGCTCGCGCCGCTCCGGCTCAGCCAGCTTGGCTGCACGGCGGTCGTCATCGGGGCAACCTTCCTGGGCGCGGCGGCCATCGAATCAGCGCTGTCGCCACTGGCCGGCCGGCTGTCGGACCGCCGCGGCGCGCTGGTGCCCATCCGGATCTCGCTGGCGGTGGCAGTCGTGGTCGGCCTGCTCGCGCCGGTCCTTGAATCGGCGCCCTGGCTGGTGGCCCTGCTGATCGCGGGCATGCCCTCGTTCGGCACGGTCGTCGCGCCGGCGATGGCGATGCTGAGCGCTGGCGCGCAGCGCCTGCGGATCAACCAGGGGCTCGCGTTCGGCCTGTCCAACCTCGCCTGGGCGGGCGGCCAGGCGTTCGCCGCCGCGGCCAGCGGCGCGGTGGCCCAGGCAACGTCAGACCTGGTCCCGTACTGCATCCTGGCCGCGGCCTGCCTCGCTGCCCTGGTGCTGCTACGGCCGGGCCGCATCGAGCATGGCTAGGCATTCTGCTCGTGGGCAGCGCAACCCGTTCGATGTGGCGTTGAACGGGCTGGGTGCCGCTGAACTCACCATTCAACGGGTTTCACCCGGGCGGTGACCCGGGGCCGGCGGCTCGGGCAGCATCCCGTCGACCCGGCGCATGATCTCGCGGCACAGGCGGCCCACGTCACGCGGGTCATCGGTGAACTGTGACGGCTTGACGCAGAACGTCGTGAAGCCCTCGGCCACCTGCGGAGGGATGGCCGCCAGGGCCTGGCCGAGGTCGGCCACGCCGCCGTCACCGGGGAAGATGGCGCGGGTGCCGCCGACGAGTTCCAGCCCGGCCAGGTCCCGGCCCGCCGCCCGCATCGCCGCCGCCAGCCGCGGCATCTCCCCCGGCGCCGGCCGGCCGAGCGGGTTGAACCCGTCGCCGTACCTGACGATGCGCGCCACCATCCGCCGGTGCATGCCGGCCCCGCCGAGCCACAGTGCCGGGCCGCCGGGCCGGTATGCCTTCGGCTCGAAGTACACGTCACGGAACGAGTAGTGCTCCCCGGCGAACGAGGCCGGCGTATCCCGCCAGAGCACGGCCCAGGCCGCGAGGTGCTCGTCCAGCAGGTCACCGCGGCGGCGGAACGGCACGCCGAGCGCGGCGTACTCCTCCGCCAGCCAGGAGACCGTCGGCAGCACGACCAGCCTGCCCCCGCTGATCAGGTCGAGTGACCCCAGCTCGCGGGCGATCAGCAGCGGATGGCGCAGCGGCACGATCACGGCCCCGGCGACGAGCCGGATCCGCGTGGTGACCGCGGCGATCGCGGACAGCAGGACGAGCGAACTCGGCCAGGGCGTCGCCGGGTCCTGGTTGCCGGGCAGGGCGTACTCGCGGGGGTTGGCCATCAGCCCGTTGCTGGCGGCGGCCGGGCCGAGCACGATGTGCTCGCTGATCATCACGGAGTCGAATCCCGAGTCTTCCGCCTCGCGTGCCCAGCGCACCAGGGCCGGCAGGTCACGGCCCGAGGTCATGGTCCAGTTCTCGCTGAGGATCAGGCACATTCTCGGCGCGGCCATCCCGCCCCCTCTTGGTTCGTGGCCCGGCGGCCTCGCACCCGCTGACCCGGCCAGTTAATATTTAACCGAGTGGTTAAAATTTAGCCGCTGGGCGGCATGGTCAGCTGCGGGCGGGCGGGCGGATACCGCGGAACTCCCAGTCCCCGCCGAGCGCGGTCGAGACGACTTCCTCGCTTTCCGTCGGCTGCGCGCCCACATCAGCGGCGACCGGAACCGGCCCGGCGACGACGTGACTGGTCAGCCTGCCCAGGCCGTCGACCTCCACGTCGACCATGTCGCCGGGCTGGACCGGGCGGGAATTCGCCGGCGTGCCGGACAGCAGCACGTCCCCCGGGCAGAGCGTGATCGTCCGCGAGATGTCGGCGACCAGGTAGTGCATGTCCCAGGTCATCTCGTCGGTGCCGCCGTCCTGCGCGAGGCGGCCGTTGACATAGGTGCGCAGCCGCTTGCCGCGGAAATCCCACCCGGTGACCAGTCCGGGGCCGAGCGGAGCCATCGTGTCCGAGCCCTTGACCCGCAGCATCGAACCGGCATCGGTGTCGCGGAAGTCGTGCAGGCCGAAGTCGTTGGCGATGGTGTACCCGGCGATGTACCCGGCTGCCTCCGACCTGGGCACGCCGCGGCAGGTGCGGCCGATCACGATCGCGACCTCGCCCTCGTAATTGAGGTACTTGCAGCCGGCCGGGCGGACCACGGCACCGCCGTGCGCGACGAGCGCGGACACCGGCTTGGTGAAATAGGTCGGCGCCGCGGGCAGCCTGGCCTGGAATTCGGCCACCCGGCTGCGGTGGTTGAGGTGCACCGCAATGATCTTGGTCGGTGCCACCGGCGGCAGGTGCACGGCATCGGAAACGAGGATCCGGCGCCCGTCGCCAGCCACCAGGACCTCGCCGTCCCTGCGGACCTGGGTGACCGCGCCGTCGAGCAGGATCCTGCGGTACTCGGTCATCGCCCCTCCCGGCCGGCCGGCCCGGTCCAGCCCGCGGCGGGCCGGTCGAACCACACGTGCACCTGCCCGGTGCCGACCGAATTCTCGTAGTCGCTGAACAGGCGGCCCGGTGCGGTCACCGCGTGCCCGCCCAGCGCCGCGGCCATTATCAGGTAGTGGGCGAACTTGGCCTCCGGCCTAACCCGCAGGAACTCCGGCATCGTGTCGATCACCCGCGCGTGCTGGCCGGCCAGCAGCCAGCCGATCCGCTCGGTGTCGGCCTCTCGCGCCGCGGCGGTGCGGATGTTCGCCGGGTCGCTGGCCTCGTGCGCGCGCAGTTCGCGCAGCGGCCAGAACGTGTGCGACATCGCGCCCGACGCGATCAGCAGCACCCGCCGGTCGCTCTGGGCTACCGCCTCGTCGAGTGCCCGGCCGGCCCGCAGGAAGTCCTCGGTGTCGCCGGTCTGCGCCGCGACGCTGATCGTCATCCAGCGCTTGTCCAGGCCGCGGCCGAGGTAGGTCCACAGGTTGACGGTCGCGTAGTGCACCGGCAGCCAGGGGTCGTCGATCGCGGTGATCCAGGTGCCGTGCCGCTCACCCAGGGCGGCCGTGGCGCGGGCCAGCCCGGGATCTCCGCGCCAGTCGTACGGCACCCGGCACATCCCGCGGGGCAGCTCGTCGGAGGTGAACAGGCCGGCCCGGACGTCGTGCGCGGCGACGACGAACTCCACGGTCGTGCACCAGTGCGAGTCGAGCACGACCACCGTGTCGTAGTCGAGCGCCTCGAACACCTCGGCGCGCAGCCGCTCCAGCCCCGGAACCAGGCTGATCTCCTTGCCCTCGTTCAGCTCACGGCGCTCCTCGCGCGGGAGCATGATCGTCGGGACGTGGGCGAGCAGGCCGGCCCCGGCCGCCTCACCCACCGTGCTGATCCATCCCGGGCTGACCCGTCGCGGGCTCAGTCATCGCGGGCTCAGTCATCGCGGGCTCAGTAATCGCGGGCTCAGTCATCGCGGGCTCATCCATGGTGGCGCCAGCCCTCCGGTGCGTAGACGGTGTTCTTGACGTCGCTGTAGAAGTCGAAGCTCCAGCTGCCGCCCTCCCGGCCGGTGCCAGTCTCGGCCGGCCCCGCGGCGGCCGGTTGAGCTGCCGGGCGCGACACCGGCTGCTGGCGCCCGGCATGCGGGCCCGGCGGCCGCGTTAAAAATCGTTTGGGTCCAAAATATCTGCGCGGCTGGCCGGCCGTCAAGAGGTCCCCGGCCCGGCGGGCGCGCCGCGCCCGGCCAGCAGCGTGCCGCCGTCCCAGGTGATCCCGACCTGCCGGTAGTAGCCGCCGATGACCTCGCCGACCTTGAGGCTGGCGAGTTCCTCGGTGGGCGAGGAGAACAGCTCCAGGTCGGCGTCGCCGCGCCAGGCCTGGCCGCCGTCGAAGCTGGCGCTGCCCGAGCTGATCAGCTCGTCGAGCGAGTCAGCGGCGCCCTTCTCGATCGACGGCAGCCAGCGGTGGTGCGCCATCGGGTGGGCGTTGACGAACCCGTTGCCCGGTGATTCCTCGCGCAGCGTCACCACCGCCTGGGCCAGCCTGCGGTCGGCGGCGGCCAGCGTGCCGGCGAACCTGCCGCCCGGCCCGATCCGGGGCGCGGCCCGCCCGAACGGGTGCGGCCTGGTCTGGTGGATCGAGCCGAGCTTCTTCGGATAGCCCTGGTACAGGCCGCGGGCCAGGGCAAAGTCGGCGTCCACCCAGATGTAGACGCAGCGCGAGTAGACGCGGCCGGCGAAGCCGCACCGGACGACGGCGAAGCACTCCTTGTACTGCGCCCTGACCGGATCCAGCAGCTCGGCCCCGTCGTCCCCGCAGGACTGCCAGTCGGCCCAGATCAGCGCGACCGCGCCGGGGTCGTCGGGGGCGGGTTCCAGCGGGGGCGGCAGCAGCTCGGCCACCCGGGCCGGGTCGGTCCGGTATTCCACCGTGAGCAGGTCGCCGGAGTAGTGCCACGGCGGCGGCGGCAGCAGCGAGGATCGCCCGGTGGCCGTGCGCGGATAGAAGAACCCGGTTACGTCAGTCACGTCCGAATGCTAGACCTGTCCGCAAAGCCGGGTCCTGGCCGCCGCCGGGTCACGCGCGGCCGGCAACTCCTGCCGCCAGGCTCTTGCCTGCGCCCCGTGCCCCGGTTACGCTGCGACGGATTGTTTGTACCCGAACGTTCTCCTCCGGGAGCCGCCGTGACGCACGTATCGGACGTGGCCGCCGTCTGCGAGCGCCTGCGGGCCGACGGCGTCGACGTCATCCGGGTGTCCTACCCGGACATGATCGGCGTCGACCGAGGCCGGGACGTGCTGCTCGACGAGCTGCCCGCGGCGGCCGAGCACGGCCTGGCTTTCTGCAGGGCCGTGTACCACACCTCCCCGATGGGTGACGTGGTCCCGGTCCAGGGCGGTCTTGACCAGGGCCTGCCCGACATCATCGTGCGCCCTGACCTGGCCACGGTGACGCCGCTGCCGTGGGAGCCCGCTGCCGCGTGGTGCCTGGGGGACGCGGCCACGCCAGACGGCAGGCCGGCTCCCGAGTCGCCCCGCGCCGTCGTCCGGCGGGTCGACGAGCGGGTCCGGAGCCTGGGGTACCTCCTGGTCTGCGGCCCGGAACTCGAGTTCTACCTGTGCGAGCCGGACGGGGCGGGCGGCTGGCGCCGGTACGCCGACGACCCGGGCAACGTCTACGTGGTCGGCAGGAAGGGCGATCCGCAGGGACTGCTGCTGCACATGCTCCGGCAGCTCCGTGACGCGGGCCTGCGGGTCACCGCGGCCAACCATGAGTTCTCGCCCGGGCAGTTCGAGATCAACCTCGGTCATTCCGGGCTGCCCGACGCGGCGGACCGCTCGTTCCGGCTGAAGTCCGCCGTGCAGGAGCTCGCCCGCCAGCGCGGGCTGCTGGCCACGTTCATGGCCAAGCCGTTCAACGACGAGGGCGGCTCGGGCTTTCACGTGCACGTCTCGGTGGCGGCCGACGGCGGGGAGAACGTGTTCGGCGACCCGGACGGGCCGGACGGCCTGTCCGCGGCCGGACGGCACGCGGTCGGCGGCGTGCTGCGGCACGCGCCCGCGCTGAGTGCCCTGCTCAACCCCACAATCAACTCGTTCAAGCGGTTCGGGCCCGACACGCTGGCGCCCTGGCTGATCGACTGGGGGCTGGACAACCGCAGCGCGATGGTCCGCATCCCGCCCGAGCGCGGCCAGGCGGCCAGGATGGAAGTCAGGCTCGGCGACGCGACCGCCAACCCGTACCTGGCCATGGCCGCCCTTGGCGCGGCGATCTACCTGGGCATCCAGGACAAGGCCGAGCCGCCGGACAAGCTGGAGGGATACGGCTACGACCCGGGCCGGTCGCCGGTGCTGCCGATGCGGCTCGGCGCGGCGCTCGACGCGCTGGAGTCCGACCACGAGCTCACCGAGGTCCTCGGCGAGTACTTCGTCACGTCCTTCCTGACCTACAAGCGCAACGAGATCGAGCGGTTCGAGCGGTTCGTCACCGACTGGGAGTTCCGCGAGTACGCCTATCACCTGTAGGCGCGAGTACGCCTATCGCCGGTAGGGCGGTCAGACGGCACTTCTCCCCGCGCTCAGGTCCGTCAGCTGGGTGCTCGCGGCCGCCCGGGAGCGCATCACCCAGGTGGACGCGAGGCCGATCGCGAATAGGGCGAGGGCGAACCACGGGGCCCAGATGGTCGGGCTGGTGACCTTATAGAACGAGCCGTAGATGGCGCCGCCGGTGATCAGGATGCCGATGACCGCCGACACGATCACCGACACCCGGCGCTCGGAGCTGGCGTAACTGCGCAGCGAGCCGACCGACATCAGCAGGTACACCACCACCAGCGCGAACCCGCCGAACGTGGAACCCCAGGCGAACAGCGCGAAGTAGTGCGGCGTCTGCGGCAGCGCGAACAGGCCGGTCCAGAACTGGTTCACCAGCACGGTCGCCACCGCCGCCCCGACCACGAAGACCGTCGCGCCGAACGGCGAGCCGTGCCGCTTCGAGGTGATCGCCAGCTGGGCCGGGATCCTGCGGTCACGGGCCATCGCGAAGATCCCGCGCGTTGCCGACACGGCGCAGCCAATGGCTACCGCCAGCATGTCGAGCAGCACGACGAGCTCCAGCAGCCGGTCGATCCAGGTGCCGCCGTACCCGCCGGCGCTCTCCGGCGCGCCGAGCGCGAACAGCGGCGCCCCGGCCGCGGCGGTCAGCGTCTTGAGGTCGTAGTGGAAGCCGGCCACCTCCACATAGGCGGCGAGCACGTAGAAGACCGTGGCGATCCCGGCCGTGGTCAGCACCGCGACCGGGACCTCCCTGCGCGGGTTGGGGGTTTCCTCGGCCAGGTTCGCCGCGGTCTCGAAGCCGACGAAAAGCAGCACGCCGTACAGCACGCCGAAGAAGATCCCGGACCAGCCGTCGGCGGCCGAGGACGGGTTGAACGGCTTGACGCTGTTCGCCGAGCCGAGCTTGACGATGACCGTGACGAAGAAGATGGTGACGACGATGATGGAGACCAGCGCCAGGGTCAGCTGGCTGCGAGTGGACAGCCGCACGCCGAAGTAGAGGATGACGGCGATCAGGGCGATGAGCAGCAGCGTCCAGGCCCAGGACGGCAGCGGGTTCACCGAGAACTCGGCGGCGATGGTGCTCTGCAGATAGCCGCCCATGAGCAGCAGCAGCACACTCGTCAGGACGACAACCCCGCCGTAGTAGAGCCAGCCGGCCGCCGTGCCGATCCGCTCGCCGAGCCCGCGGGTCACGTAGTCATAGAGCGAGCCGGCGGCATGAATGTCCCTGGCGTAGGTCGCGACGATCCAGCTGAGCCCGAAGACGCCGACCGCCGCGATCAGGACCGACACCGGTGCCGCGACCCCGCCGCCCTTGCCCGACGCGCTGATCACGCCGACCACGAGCGGGATCACGAAGGCAGAGGCGAACACCGGGCCCATGAACCCGACGGACTGCGCGATGACATCGGGGAGCGACAGTACTTTCGCCCCAAGGCGCTCGTACACCGGCTCGGAACTCCCCATCGTTTCCTCCTTCATAGTGAGCTGGCTGTCCGGCGGTCGCGGCTGGTGGCGCGGCTAGCCGGGGATGCGTTGGGCAGGCCAGTCATGCGGGGATCCGCAGCACCCTCCTCGCGTTGCCGGCGAAGATCGCGGCGGTGTCGGCCTCGGGCAGGCCGAGCGCCTCGATATCGGCGACGAAGAGCACGTGATCGGTCCCGAAGAAGTCCACCGCGCACCGGACGGCGTGCGCGGCGCCGAACATCGCGGTATCAGCGAAGAAGCGCCGGAAGTAGCTCATCGGCTCGGCGTGCAGGCCCGACATGATGGCGGCGCGAGCGAGATCGCGCGCCGCGGCCGGCCCGCCGAGCTCTTCCAGCGGCGGCACCGCGAGCGTCAGCACCTGGACGTAGTCCCCGAACGGATCCACCGACCGCCAGCGGGAATCGAGGCCGGTCAGCGCCGGGTCCTCGTGAATCCACGGCCGGTATCCGAGTATCCGGTCGCTGACGCCGACGCCCGAGGTGATGGCCTCCAGCCGCCGCGCGTACCGGGGCGGGAGAATGTGCGCGAAGGCATCGATCTTCCTCACGGTCCGCCCCCCGGAGGCTCCGGGGGCAGTTGCCGGGAATGCGGAATCGGCTCCGGGGGCGGCGCCAGCCGCGCCCGGACCGGCAGCTCCCGCAGCCCGTTGGTGAAGTTCGACCGGATCCGGCGCGGCGGGCCGGCCAGCTCGAACCCGGCTACCCGCCGGGCCAGTCCGGCGAGCACGACGCGAATCTCGAGCCGGGCCAGGTGAGCGCCCAGGCACAGGTGCGGGCCGCCGCGGCCGAAGCTGAGGTGCCGGTTGGGGGCGCGGCCGATATCGAAGATGGCCGGATCGGCGAACTCCGCCTCGTCCCGGTTCCCGGACACGTACCAGAGCACCACCTTGTCGCCGGCCCGCATCGCCGCGCCGCCGAGCTCAGCGTCGGCCGTCGCCGTCCGGCGCATGAAGTGGGTAGGGCAGCTCCATCTGAGCACCTCGTCCGTCGCGCCGTCCAGTAGCGCAGGGTCCGCGCGCAGCCGCTCCCACTGGTCCGGGTGCTCGCAGAAGGCCAGGATGCCCTGGGCGATGGCGATGCGGGTGGTCTCGTTCCCCGCGACCACGAGGATGGAGAAGAAGTTGTCGAGATCGACCTCGCTCAGCCGGTCGCCGTCGACCTCCGCCCGCAGCAGGGTGGACAGCAGATCGTTGCCGGGTGCACGGAGCCGGTCCCGGACGACCTCGCGGCCGAGATCCCACAGCTGCTTGCCGTACGGGCTGCGGAACGGGTACCTGCGGTAGGCATCGGTGTCGTCCCGGCCCCAGACGACGTCCGTTATCTCCGGGTCGGTGTTGGCGATCAGCCGGTCGCCGAGGTCGATGAACTGGTCCAGGGCGGCCTCCGGGAGGCCCATGACCCGTGCGAGCACCCGGATCGGGACCTCCTTCGCGACGGCATCGACGAAGTCGAACTCGCCGCCGGCGTCCCCGGCGGCCAGCGCCGCGTCCAGGACGTGCTCCGTGAGGCCCTCGACAAAATGCTGGTAGACGGCCACCGCGCGCTGCGAGAAGCTGCCGGAGACGATCTTGCGGAGCTTGGTGTGCGCGGGCGGGTCGGTGTCGATGATCGTGCGGCGGGCGGCCATGTCCTCGTCGGTCGGCTCCTCGAAGGAGACCCCGCGCGCCGAGGAGAACGTCGCCACGTCACGGCTCGCGGCGACGATGTCCGCATACCGGTGCACAGACCAGAAACCCGAGTTCGACGCGGGCTCGTCGAACCATGCGACCGGAGCCTCACGGCGGAGCCGGGCAAACTCCTCATGGGGAATGCCGCGCGCCCACATATCGAGATCGCTAAGGTCGACAGCCCCGGCCATGGCAGATAGTTTGGCACCAAACGAGCAGCTGGGCAATGGCGGGAAATGCGGGAGGCCGGTTCATGCGAGTGGTCGTCGTCCGCCACCACGAGGAGGACTCGGCAGGACTCATCGGCGCGGCGTTCGAGGCACGCGGCGCCGAGCTCAGCGTGCACTTGTTCCCGGCGGACGGCCCGCTGCCCGGGCTGGGCGGCATTGACCACGTCGTGGTGCTCGGCGCGCTGTGCTCGGTCTACGACGACGGGCCGGCCTGCGGCTGGATCGCCGACGAGCTGGACTGGCTACGGCGGGCAGACGAGGCCGGCCTGCCGGTGCTGGGCATCTGCTTCGGAGCGCAGGCACTGGCCGCCGCGTTCGGCGGCCGGGTGGATGCCGCGGACAGCAAGGAGATCGGCTGGACCGTGATCGACTCGCTGGACCCGGAGCTGATCCCGCCCGGTCCCTGGCTGGAGTTCCACGGTGACCGGTGTCACCTGCCCCCGCAGGCCAGGCTGCTCGCCAGCAACGACGTGGGTACACAGGCGTTCTCGCTCGGCCGGCACCTGGGCGTCCAGTTTCACCCCGAGGTCGACGGCGCGCAGCTCAGGCTCTGGCTGGAGGCCGGGGGGCGCGAGGAAGCAGAGCGGGAAGGCCGTGACGCGGCCCGGCTGCTCGCCGAGACCATCGCCGAAGAGGATGCGGCAAGGGACCGGGCCGGCCGGCTGGTCGACGCGGCATTGCGCATCGCCCGGACCGGCTGACCTGCGCAGGCCGGCGCCCGCTGGTACCCGCTGGTACCCGCCCGTACCCGCCGGCGCACTCGGGCAGCAGCGATCAGCCTTCCTCAACGGAACGGATGATCTTGCGGAGCAGCGACGCGAGCTGGTCTTTCTCCCGCTCGGTGAGACGGGAGCTGACCAGTGCCTCGCTCATGTTGAACGCCGGGAACACCCGCTCCATCACGCCGAGCCCGGTGGGCTCCAGCCTGACCAGCACGAGTCGGCCATCGGCCTCGTGCGCCCGTCGCCTGGCGAGGCCGCGCTTCTCCAGGGTCTTCAGCACGCCGGTGAGCGTCCCCTTGGTCACGCCCGCTTCGGCGGCGAGATGCCGGGTCTCCTGGTCTCCCCAGATCCACAGCACGAACAAGACGGTGAACGCGGCCCAGGAGAGATCCTCATCGGCCAGCACCTTCCGCTCCATGTGGTTCCTGATCACATTGGCCGCGCGGTAGATGTTGGAGATCGCGGCCATCGCGGCAAAGTCGAGGTGCTGATCACCGATCCGGTTGCGGATATCGCGCTCGGCCTGCATGAGATCGCGGGCGCTGCCGGCGGCGAGGCGGCGGGGCATGGCACGATCGTACGTGGCATGACCGCCCGCAAGCCCCGTTCCTCCTGGGCAGAGCCGGTTCCCCCCGGCTTTCAGATCATGGCGGATCCGCACCCCGGGGGCTCCGTCTCAAATCCGAAATCCCTGACCAGGCCGCCCAGCCACCCCGCCAGCTGATCATCGAATGGACCACCCAGCTTTAGCCGCCACCAGGACGCAGCGCACCGACCGGAAGGAACGCACCACCTCGGCCGCACAGGCCAGCCCAACACGGCGCGCCTGTGCGGCCGGCGAACACGGAAACGCTCCACCCGGCCAAGGCGGCCCACCCTCCCCCAAGCCCGCGCCAGCGGGCCGCCGCCCGCGCCTGACCCGCCGCCGCATAACCAAGCGTGCCCAGGCGCGGTCAGAACCGTGACGACGATCGCTCCCATTGCCGCGACCCTACCGGCTCGCCATGCCAGGAGCGCCCGTCAGATGGCCCGGGACCTGGCGTCCAGGAGCAGACGGATGATCTCCTGGGGCCGGTCGCCGCTGAGCACACCGTCCTGGTAGTAGGGCCGGACACGCTGCTCATGCTGAACCACGCGCGCTATCGCCTCACGGGCCTCCGCCGCCCGCCTGGCATGATTCTCCACACCGCTGCGGACAAGATCGCTGACCATGGCCCGGTAGTCACTCTCACCTATGCCCTCGGGCCGCCCCACACCCGACAGGTAGACATCACCCTGAGTATCGCTCTGAATCTCGCGGCCAGCGGGATGTGGGACGGATTCAAAGCCATCTGGCAGCTGATAAGGCAGCGCATCCAGACACCCCCGAAGGCCGCCGAAGAACAGCAGATCACCCTGACTCAAGTGATCTACAGATCGCCCGACGGCTCCTCTATGCTATGCCAGCAATTCTCAGGATCATATGATCAGATCATGGAGCAATCCCACGCCGCCCTCCAGATGTACCTGCCGGAATTCCTAGGTAGCGCCCCCGAGCCAGAAAACACGCCGGACGAACCACCGTCAGCCACCGCAGAATGAACCAGCATTCATGCCTACGAGTGCCGAGATCGCCATATTGTTGCTTGTATTCACGGGCGCAATAGACTCAATCGACCTGCATTTCGACACCCCGATCCCCCCGCAGGGCGGACCCAGGCGGGCACGCTTCCTGCACGACCACGGCATTGAGCAGCTCCAAGCCGCGAAACGCATCGGCAGCCAGGCGCGAGACCTCCTAGGCTGCCCGCACGAGCACCGGCTGGACAGCCCGCAAGCACCCTGGTGGTCCCACTCGGCAATCGTCAGGGAAAGACCGGCCACCTGCACCGCCCGCCGCAGACCGGAACGAAACGCAGAACATCTAGCACGAGAGGCCCTGTCCTGCGCTGTACGTGCCTTCAACCTCCTGGAAGACGCGCCGGAAGCCGACGACGCCCACCGGCTCATACACGAGCTGGGGATGTCCGTATCCCGGCACTTCGGCTGCAAAATCGAGCTTGAGAACGGGGAATGGCTCTGGCGATGCCCCGTCACGATAGCTCACATGCGCTTCGGGCGATCTGTAGGGTTCACCGCAAAGCGGATATGCTCAATCTGCCGCCAGAACATATATTCTGACCGGTGCCCCCACATGGCCGGTAGCACATATCAAGTTACGGTAAGCGACACTTGCCGCTGCCCGTGCGGACGCACGTGTATGCGCCATCCATAAACCCGGAGACACGATCGAAGTATCCCCCGTAGCGCTTACCGAGGAAGCGGACGAGCTAATAGAGTTCTCCTGGGTGGCAAGACCACGCGACCCGCACGCCCGAATTGACACCGTAAGATACTCTCCCGAGCAGATGGCCACACTAATGCGCGCCGCCGTACCGGCCGACATGCGCACAATTGAATGCCTCCACTGCCGGCAGGGATGCACCGGCCTATGGGACTTCCAGACACTCGGAAAGCTGCTCCACTCATAGCAGGAGCCGCACCGGCGTAACCGCACACGGCCCGCACATCACCAGCACGGCCCAGCCACCATCCGTCCGGCACTATACGCACGCCCTCGTCATAGTTAGCCCTCTCACCTGCGGAAAAGTGCAAGAGCGGCCGGCTGGGTGGCCACCGGGGGCACCGCTCCCCAGAGCCCCGTGTTTCCCCCGGAGGTCTCCCCCCGCGCCCCCTCCCTTTACCCCCTCCTGGCCCACCCCAGGGCCCGCTACGCGGGCCACAACCACGGCGGCACAGCCAGTCAAGACGACCGGAGGAAGGTGCAGGCGGGCGCCGAAACCTGAGCGACGGACCGTAGCTCCTCCTGCGAAGGCAAAGGGGAAGGCGAACGAATACGGTGGCTGGATGTGGTCCCTGGCGCCGGTCGTGCCTATCGAGCTGCGGCTGCGTCCCCGCTGGAGGAACTGCACGATGACCGTCTGGCCCGGGCTGGGCTTCGGCTGTTCCTGAAACGCGACGACCTGATCAACCGAGACATCCCTGGCAACAAGTGGCGGAAGCTGAAGTACAACCTCCAGGCAGCGCGAGATGAGGGCCACCAGGTCCTGCTCACCTTCGGCGGGGCGTACTCCAACCACATCCGCGCCACCGCGGCGGCGGGCTACCACTACGGGTTCTCCACCATCGGCGTCATCCGGGGGGAAGAGCACCTGCCGCTCAATCCGGTGCTGGCCGCCGCCGCTGACTATGGCATGCGGCTGGAGTACCTGGACCGGGCCGCCTACCGGCACAAGGACGACCCGGCTCTGGTCGCGTCGCTGCGCAGCCGGTTCGGCGGGTTCTGCCTGCTGCCCGAGGGCGGCAGCAACGCCCTGGCCGCGCGGGGATGCGCCGAGATCCCGGCAGAGATCAGCCAGCCGTTCGATGTGATCTGCTGCCCGTGTGGCACGGGCGGGACCCTGGCCGGCATCGCCCATGGTCTGGCTGCGGGTCAGCGGGCACTGGGCTTCTCGGTCCTGCGCGGTGGTGAGTTCCTCGACCAGCAGGTAGAGGAGCTGCAAAGAGCAGCGTTCGGCGCAATATCCGCGAACTGGTCCATCGAGCATGGATTCCACTTCGGCGGATTCGCGCGGCGGAAGCCTGCCCTAGATCAGTTCATCGCCGATTTCGCGGACCGCCATGGGCTGGTGCTGGACTGGGTCTATCCCGCCAAGATGATGTACGGCATTTACACCCTGGCCGAACGCGGGGCCTTCACCCCGGGCACCGCAGTTGTGGCGGTCATCACCGGCTAGCGCACCGGGCTATACCTTGTGGTGGTAGCCGCGCTGTGCGGTCTTGGTCGTGGCGGCCTGTGCCCAGGTTAGTTCCCATTCGCCGCTGTTGACCCGGAAGTCTTTCCCGAACCCGATCCATTTGCCGGTCATGCGGCGGCCCACTGGGTCGAGAAGCAGCTGAAGGGTCCCGTGGTAGGTGGCGCCCTGGTAATAACCGGCTGGTGATGTGCGCTCGGTCCAGGTTCCCGTTGCAACCGACCCCTCCAGGGAGAGGTTCACCCTGAGCAGCGAATCCATGGAATGAGGCAGGCTCTGACCACGGATACGCTGCCCGTCCTGCCGCAGGACCAGGTAGTGCTGCCCCTCAAACTGTTCATCCCGGCCGTTGCTGTAATACAGATACCGGCTACTCCAGATGCCGGACATATCGAATGATGTGAGTGATGGGCTGGCAGCAGGCGAAGTGCCCATCATGGTTTTCAGCGCTGGGTCCGCGGCGGCCAATGACAGTCCCGCGCTTAGTTTCAGCAGCAGGTCACGCCGATCGATACCTCAACACCACGGACTTAAGCCGTGCCGGTTCACATGAGTCTTTGACCTGGGATTTTGCTGGGCTTCGGGGCGGTTTGCCTGCGAGGGGGGCTCCTGGTAGGCGTTTGGGTGTCTAATCCAGCCCGTCCCAGGAGCCCTTG
>WNFX01006558.1_pt1 | contig 17910 bp, 16 predicted proteins | sample 5400111 | NCBI WGS metagenome assembly WNFX01 (sample SAMN13153363, study PRJNA577476) | soil metagenome | isolation source: 40 cm soil or saprolite under grassland replicate 1 | place: USA:California | collected 2016-06-15 | reverse complement strand
TTCCCGCAGCGGCCCGGTGGCGCGCATCCGCCACGCCTCGGAGCAGGCGCTGGCGAACAGGTCGATCACCGCCCGCGAGGGCAGTTGGACGGCGGCGCGTTCGGCGCCGTCGGCGAACAGCTTCACCTCGCGGGCGGCGTCGCCGTACGGGCCATCCGGCACGCTGGCCGGGCCGGGTGGCCGGCTGAGCATCCCGGCCGGGGAGCCGGTCGCCCACGACAGCCGCATCGGGCTGCTCGCGTGCAGGGCGAGCATCTGTTCGTGCCAGTCGGGCGAGACGTACGGGTCGTGCGCGTGGGTGATGCCGTGGGCGAGGCAGCGGTCGGCCTCGGCGGCCAGCACCGCCGCGGTGCCCTGCCCGCCATGGTGCGCGGCGGTGTCGGCCAGCGCGCGTTGCAGAGCGATGCCGTAGGCCGCCTCCCACACCTCGCCGGTGGGCCGGCCACGTCGGTCGCGGGTGACGTCCTCACCGAACCCGCCTACGCCGCGTGGCGTGTCCAGGCCGAGCGCGGCCAGGCCGGCCGGCGAGAGCGCGCCGCGGTGCATATCGAACGTGCTGACCAGAACCCGGCGGCCGGGCGCGGCCTGGTCCAGCTCGGCAGCGGTGGGTAGCCGGCCCTCCGGCCAGGCGAACCGGGGTATCCGCCAGAACAGCAGCCACGGCGCGGCCGGTGCGGCGTCGGCGGCGACCCGGATCGCGTGCAGCGCTTCGGCCAGGCTGCGCCAGGCCATTCCGTCGCCGCCGTGCGGGAACCAGGCGGCCTGGCTCAGGTGCAGGTGCACGTCCACGAAGCCGGGCAGCACGTGACAGCCGGTCAGGTCGATGACTTCATCGGCGGGCGGCGCAGGCTGCGTCTCGCCGAGGGCGGCCACCCGGTCGTCCTCGACCAGCAGCCAGCCCGCGCGCGGGGTGCAGCTCGCCCCGGCCCATACCGTGGCGCCGGTGAACAATCGTCGGGTCATGCTCGCTCCCCTCAGATACGCGCGGGCCGCCGCCGCGCGGCGTTGGCGATCGTCAAGCCGACCCCTGCGGCTGCCGACGCTCGCCGTTCATGTCCGGCCGGAAGGTGTGGCGGGGGTGCGGTGTCCCATGCCGTGGCCCGTCCGTCCGGTGTACAGGTCGAGACGGAACAGCATGACCACGAACATCACCGCGCACGCCGGCCCGCAAAAGCCCATCGCCCAGCCGCGCAGACCGCCGCCGGAGACAACGCCGGCCCACGCCATCCCGATGATCACGACGGCCAGAGCAACCATTGCGCCGGACATCTCCACTATGGGCCGCCACGCCATGCCCCGCACACGCATCCAGCCGGCCATGGGCAGCGCATAGATGAGGCCGCTGAGCAGGACGGCCAGTACCGGCGAGCGCTCGCGCAGGTCCGGGTACCCGAGCAGCGCCGGGCCGGCCATTAACAGTAGCCCGTTCAGAATCCCGCCCCCACGCACATCACCATGCACATCTCCAGCCAGTGCCGGGCGAAATGCCAGACCTGGCTGCCCAGGCCGGGCCTCGTGATCGTCGTCTCGGACATGCCGGCCGGTCCTCTCCGCCGGCTGCGCGCCGGACGGTCCAGGCATCGAACGGTAACTTTCCCGGTGGTACCCGCCCCGCCGGTGGACGACACCTGCCGGTTTCCTTGCCGTCTCAAGACGCCGTCTGGAGGTAGTCCCGCCGGCCCGGACCGTGTGACGATGAAGGCCGTGCTCGACGTCCGGCGACTTCTCGTGCTACGCGCGGTCGCGCGGCACGGCCCGATCGCCGCCGCCCGCCCTCGGCTACAGCCAGCCCGCGGTCAGCCACCACATCCACCGCCTCGAAGCCGAGACCGGGTGTCCGGCTGGTCATCCGCGACGGCCGCGGCGTCACGCTGACCGACGCCGGTCAGTCCATGGTGGCCCGCGCCGACACGATCGCTGCCGAGCTGGCCGCCGCTGAGGCGCAGCTCGCCGCGTTCGCCCGCACCGCCGCCGGCCACGTGCGGCTGGCTGCCCAGCAGCAACGCCACCCTCGTCCCCGCCGCCCTCGCCCACCGCAGGACGTGTTCGCGTTCCTGGCGATCCGGTCCAACGACGCCGTGTGGATGGCAGCGGTCGTGGAGTCGCAGTGGCTGGACGCGGATGCTGGGGACCCGGCCGCGCCGATCGGCGTCGGCCGCCGCGGCCGGATGGTCATGAAGTTGCCGGGACGCCGGGCGGAGTTCATCGACGAGGTGATCGAGTACGAGCCCGGCCGGCGGATCGCCCACCCAACAGTCCAGGGCCCGATCCCGTTGCGCACCGCGTGCCTCTGCGAACCTGCGGGCGACGCCTGCCGGGCGACGGTCGTGGGTGAAGTCGACCCCATTCCCGGTGGAGTGTTCGGCCGCCTCGCCGCGCCGGTGGTCACCGGTGTCATCCGCCGCGGCTTCAAGACCGATCTCGCCAAACTCAAGAACATCCTGGAGGCCGGGGCACGGCCCACAGGCGACAAGTGACCCCAGTCAGGCCACCACGCCCCACGCCGGCATCGACCACTCCCGGCCACACACACCTGCCCAGGTGGACACGTCGGTCGATCACCGACCTTGATCGTGCGGCCGCGCAAAGATCCAGGGGATGTGGCCGCAAGCGTGGTCGGGATTCGATACCGGGTCTTCGCCTCGTGGCCTGCGACCGGCGGCTACAGCCACATGGCCCTGGTCGGAGTACCGTCGGTTCGTGCCGGGCGAGTCATCATCGGTACGGGACTCGGTCCGTACTGCCGAGGTCATCGCGGCGCTGTGCCTGGCGACGGATCTCGGCATGGGGTTGCCCTTCGAGCATGGCCTGCACAGCACCCTGTTCGCCATGCGTCTTGCCGAGCGTCTGGGGGTCGACTCCCAGACCGCGTCGCAGACCTACTACGGGTGCCTGCTCTTCTACGTCGGCTGCACCGCCGACGCCGAGATCATGGCTGAGCAGTTCGACGAGGGTGCGCTGCTGAGGCACTTCACCCCGGTGATGTTCGGGACGCCGGCGCAGACCATGGCCGGCATCATGCGAGCGTTGGCCAGCCCGAGCAGCGCGCCGCCCGTGCGCGCCCTCCAGGTCGCCAGCAGGCTCCCGAGGGCGGCCCGAGGACATCAGCGCCACCTCGCCGCGTTGTGCGAGGTCGCGCAGATGCTCAGCGCCCGGCTGGGCATGCCCGCCGCGGTGCGGGGCCTGTTCGTCCACCTCACCGAGCGTTGGGACGGTAAGGGCCAACCGGCTCGGCTCAAAGGGGAGGAGATCCCGCTCGCCCTGCGCATCATCCACGTGGCTCGCGACGCCGCCTTTCAGCGTTTGCTGGGCGGCGAGGAGGCTGCGGCCCGTGTCGTTCGGGCGCGAGCCGGCGCCGCATTCGATCCGGCGATAGCGACACTGCTCGCCGATGAGGCCAACGACATCCTGGCGCTGGATGACGAGGGGTCGGTGTGGGACGAGACCCTCGCCGGCGAGCCCGCCCCGCGGTTGACCCTGCAGGGGGAGGCGATCGAGGAAGCGCTGGCGGCGATGGGCGACTTCGCCGACCTTGTCTCGCCGTACCTGGTGGGGCACTCCGCCGGCGTGGCGCAGCTGGCAACCGCGGCGGCCCGGCGCTGTGGCCTTCCGGCCGCCGATGTGGTGGCGCTGCGGTGGGCGGCGCTGGTCCACGACGTGGGCCGGGTTGGCGTCCCGTTCCGCATCTGGCAAAAGGCCGCGCCGCTGAACCCGGACGAGTGGGAACGGGTCAGGCTGCACGCGTACCACTCCGAGCGCGTCCTGTGCCGCTCGCCATTTCTCGCCGCCCTGGCCCCGGTCGCCACCTCCCACCACGAGCGTCTCGACGGCGCGGGCTACCACCGCGGCGCGACGGCGGTTGCGCTCACGCCGCCCGCTCGCCTGCTCGCCGCCGCCGACGCCTACCACGCGATGACCGAGCCGCGGCCGCACCGCGAGGCGCTCACGCCGCAGCGGGCCGCGGAGGTGCTCGGCCAAGAGGCGCAGGCCGGGCGGCTGGATGCCGACAGCGTTGCCGCAGTACTTGCGGCGGCCGGCCATCGCGCCCCGCAGGTCGCCCGGCCCGCCGGGCTAACCGAGCGCGAGGCGCAGGTCATCGCGCTACTCGCCCGGGGCCTGCAGACCAAGCAGATCGCGCGTTCGCTGGGTATCTCGGTGAAGACCGCAGACCGCCACGTACAGAACGCCTACGCCAAGATCGGGGTCTCCACGCGGGCCGCGGCCGCTGTGTTCGCTATGCAACACGGACTCGTCGTATGGGGAGAATTCCCGATCGTCAGCGTCACCGGCCACTCCTAGCGTCACCGTCACAGCACCAGGCATGTGGACCCGGGTGCCCGTCCCCGGAGGCGGTCATGAACGTGATGCACACCGGACACAGACGCAGCCAGGGCTCGGTCGGCGACGGCCTCCAGCAGCGGGTACCTCCCCGGATGTCCCTGCCGGCCTGGGCCGGCATCATCGGTCCGGTTCTCTTCACCGCGACGTACATGGCCCAGGAGGCGTTCCGCACCGGCGAGTACAGCCCACTCGCAGAGCCGGTCAGCGCGCCGGAAGCCGGGCCCAACGGGTGGGTACAGCAGCTGAACTTCGTCGTCTTCGGCCTGCTCACGATCGCGTTCGCGGTCGGACTGCACCGTGGCCTCAGCCCGACCAGGGCCGGCATCGTCGGGCCGGCACTGCTCATCGTCAGCGGCATCGGTGCGCTGGGCGCTGGAATCTTCCCGCTGCGGGAGGACATCGCAGGCGTCACCTACGACCCGGGAGGGCACGTCGTCGCCGGCACTGCGTTCTTCCTCACCAGCGCAGTCGGGCTGGTCGTCATCTCACGGCGGCTGGCCCGCGACCCGAGGTGGCGCAACATCGCGACCTACACGCTCGCCGCCGGGATCGTGGCCCTTGCCGGGTCCGTCGCCATGCGCGTACTCGCGGTGCCAGACGACGCTCCGCTGCACGACTGGACCGGCCTGGTCCAGCGACTGCTCGTCCTTGCCGTCCTGTTCCCCTGCCGCATCGTGCTCTCGCTCAGACTGCTGAAGATCACGCGTGCGAGGCGATGACCGGCCGGCGCAGTCCCCGGCGGTGCTCGACATGCATGTACGGCTGGAGGCCTCGCCTCTCATAGCCCTGCGGGGCTCGACGGGCGCCGGCAGACGCTCCGCGCACCAGATCGGTGTGACGCCAGCGGCTGTCCAACGCTGTTCAACCACAACATGGACGTCGCCTCCATCACACGAAAGAGGCAGCGTCCGTTGGTCGCGACCCTCGCGGGATGGTTCGAGTTCACAGTGACAGGTAACGGCGAGGACGAGCCGGCTGAGCCGGGGGCCACCGACCTGCTCAAGCTCGGCCAGCCTCTCGGCGCCGTGTCCCTCCGCAACGCGCGTCTCGAAGGGTAGCGGAGTTGTCGGCACAACCGCCGGCATGACCGCTGGTCACGCCCGTGTCGGCGGAAGTGGATAACTTGCCGTCCGCATCGCGACCAGCCATCTGCCCACGTCCCGGCTCAGGGGCGAACGTTGGTCCATCGTCCCCAACCACAGGAATCGTCGTCGACCCGAGGTTCGCACCTTCAACGAGTGCAGTGAGGGCCCAGCACCCAGACGAAGGCACCTCGATGATGCTCGGGTGTTGGGGACCATAGGACGGGTCGACCTGGGTGAACGTTGCCTCCGAGCCGGCGCGCGTGCCGTTGATCGGCAACGGGCCTAGTCTCTAGACGGTCCACGGCGGTGGTGGTTTCGAGGCTCGCTTCGCTCGCACCTCAACCACCGTGGGCGGCCGGCAGCCCGCGCACGGCCACGACCACCGATGCGGCGGCCAGCCAGGGCGGACCGATGAGGCCTGCGCCGGCGACGGCTCCGGTCAACACCATGATCACCACGGGCGGAAGCACCGCGACCGCGCTGAAGACACCCAGCCACAGGGGCACGACCCGGCGGGTGAAGCTCAACCAGGCGAGCAGGCCCGCAGCGGCCACGACGCCCCACCAGGCGAACCAGGGCGCCGTGTCGTTGATCATGAAGAGGACGTAGAGGCCCTCGTCGGCGAAGTTGTGCTCGTTGATCCCACCGGGCAGGTACTCCGCCAACCCTCCGCGCAGCCCGGCCGCCAGCAGCACCATCGCCGCGCTGGCCGTGAGCGCTGGAGCAAGGGTCTGCGCGGCAAGGCCGCCCGAGGCCGCCCAGCGGCGCCAGCCTCCGGCGGCGAGCAGCAGGCACAGGAACGCGGCCATCCCCGCAACCGCACCGATGTGCTGTGACCCCCGGTCGAGCTCCGCGACGGCGACGGCTGCGGTCGCGTCGGTGAGCGAGCCGTGGCCCGCGACTAGGTTGGCGAACAGCCCGAGCGCCCCCGACGCGGCTCCCCACCACGCCCAGCGCGCCGGTGAGCGGGTGAGGCGCGGGCTCGTGGCCATGATGTCTCCTCGGTTCAGTGTTGTGTCCATGCCCCACACCGTCCACGCCACCGCCGTGCTGTGTCATCACCCGAGCGCGGCGACGGCCACCATCCGCACGACGGATCCAGCGGCGGTGACCGATCCCTCGCAAGGCCGATGTCCCGACGGGAGATCGTGCCGTCCCGGGCCACGAGTGGCAAATCTTCGGGCGGGCAGTGTCGTCGCGTACTGCTGCTTACCGGGTCGCGGCGCCCGTAAGGATGGTGGATGATCGGCAGCGACATGGTGGCGGTTGTTCACGAGCGTGCGCGTTTGGATTTGTGTTACGACAGCCTGCACGGGCTGTCGGTGGGCGATGCGTTGGGCGCCCAGTTCTTCATGGTCGGCCGTTCGGTGGCCGATCTGGCGGCGGGCAAATCGCCGGCCGGGATGTGGGAGTGGACGTCGTCATCCTGCACGAGATCCGCGACGGCCGGCCGTGGCGGGAGGCCGCCGGCGCGGCGTTTGGCGGGCAAGGCTCGTGTGGCAACGGGGCGGCGATGCGGGTCGCGCCGCTTGGCGCCTACCACGTGGACAGTCCGCGGCGGGCGGCCGAGCAGGCGATCCGGTCGGCGGAGGTCACCCACGCCCACCCGGAGGGAATCGTCGGTGCGGTCGTGGTCGCGGTCACCGCCTCGTACGCCGCCGCGGGCCGACTGGCCGGGGAACGCCCGTCGCCGGACCGGTTCCTGGACGCGCTGACGCCGTACCTCATCGAGGGTCAGGTCCAGCGGGGCATCGCGCGTGCCCGACGGTTGCTCGGCCGGTCAGTGGCCGAGGCGGCCTACGACCTGGGCAACGGATCGCGGGTCACAGCGCAGGATACGGTGTGGGTCGCGGCGACGTTCCTCGACGACTACGAGGCCGCGATCACCACCTGCGTCGAGGCCGGCGGCGACGTCGACACCACCGCCGCGATCGTGGGCGGCATCGTCGCCGCGTACACCGGGATCGGTGACCGCCCCCGCAGCCGAGGCGTCCCATTGGAATGGATCAGCCAACGCGAACCGCTCCCGGACTGGGCGCACCGCGAAGCGTAAGGCCATTCCCGACATCCTGACCGATAGATCCGCAGGCGCGCCAGGCCCGCAAGCGCGCTCGACGTAGCCCTACAAGCTGCTCCTCGCCACACGGCAGACGATCTCCAGGTGCTCCGAAGGCGCTCGGAGGTTCGGCACCTGACGAGTACGTCCGGGCTTCCCCAGCACCGCGGCCCGCACCGCTTCGATCCGCAACTGCCGGACCAGGAAACCGATCGCGACGAGTTCGAGCGGGCATGGACGGCCGCACGGTGGGAGGACGATAGCCGCCAGCTGTGACCGGTCGCCGCAGCCATGGGCCCGGTCCGCGGCAGATCCGTATGCCGGGTCCGCCATGATGAACGATCATCGCCACGCGCGGCGGCAAGGGCACCGAGCGGATCGTCGACCAGCTCGACTTCGCCGCAGCCGCCCTCCTACCCAAGCCGGATCCCGTGGTGATGCCCAGCGGCACAGGTTCGCGCGAACCGGGGACGGTCCGACCCGACTCATGGCGCTCCGACGCCCCACTACAGTGGCCGGCTATGGGTGTGAGGGGCAGTGCAACGGACGGCGACACCGACGAGGACCGCCGGGCGGTCCGGGCTGCTGAGGCGGAGGCGCTGGCCAACGTGCTGGCCGTTCTGCAGCTGTGCGGGGCGGGCAAGCTTCGGTGCAGCGACAAGACCCAACGGCCAGCGGCGGCCACTGTCTCGGCGGTGGCCGAGGTGCTGGCCGGCGGGGACTTCTATCCCACGGAGCCGATCGCCGCGTTCGCGTGGCCGCTGCTGATCCAGGCCGGCGGACTGGCGGAGCTGGCCGGTAGCCGGATGCAGTTGACGGCGAAGGGCCGCACCGCGCTGGGCCGGCCACCGGCGGAGACGGTGCGTCTGCTGTGGCGGTCGTGGGTCAGCAAGGCGGTCATCGACGAGCTGAGCCGGGTCGAGCACATCAAGGGACAACGCACCACCAACACTCTGACGTCGGCGAGGACCCGCCGGCAGGCTGTTGCGTCCGCGCTGACCGACTGCCCGGCAGACGAGTGGGTGCCGGTGGACGACCTGTTCACCCGGATGCGACGCGTCGGCCAGTCCCCCACCGTCGCGCGCAGCGAGCGGGCCCTGTGGCGGCTGTACATCGCCGACCCGGAGTACGGCAGCCTTGGCTACGCGGGCTTCGCGGACTGGCCGGTCCTGGAGGGCCGCTACACCCTGGCTGTGCTGTTCGAGTACGCCGGCACGCTGGGCCTGTTCGACCTGGACTACACCGACCCGGCCGGCGCCCGCGACGACTTCCGCGGCAACTGGGGCACCGACGACCTGGACTATCTCAGCCGCTACGACGGTCTGCGGGCGGTACGGCTCAACGCTCTGGGCGCGTACGTGCTGGGTTTGACCGACAGGTACGAGCTCCCGGTCGGCGGGCCGCCGGGGCAGCAGACGCTCATGGTGCTGCCCAACCTGGACATCGTGGTAACCGGAGAAATGCCACCGGCCGACAGGCTGATGCTGGACGCGTACGCGGCGCGGACCGCGGATCGGGTCTGGACGCTGCGTGAGGCGTCGCTACTGGCCGCCCTGGACACCGGCCGCGGCCTCGACCAGCTACGCCAGTTCCTCGCCACCCGTGCCAGCCACGAACTTCCCAACCCGGTGACCACGCTGTTCGCCGATGTCGAGGCGCGGGCCGGGCGGCTGCGTAACCTGGGCGTGGTCCGGTTGATCGAGTGTGCCGACCCCGCCCTGGCCGCGCTGATCGCCGGCGATCGCCGGTTGCGCGGCCGGTGCCACCTGGTCGGTGACCGGCACCTCGCCGTCACGGTCGACCGGGAGCCCGAGTTCCGCACGGCGCTGCGGGCGCTGGGATACATCTTCCCGCCCGATGCCCCAGCCTGACCCTGCCTGACGAGACCAGAAGGATCATCGCGTACGCGGCACCAGGACCGGCCATTCGACATGGCGATCGCTGCGACGCGATCGGCGGGGTGCGGATGGCCGGGCCAGGCGCGGGACCCCCGAGAACCGGCCGTTCTACGCCCTGGTGAAGCCGAGCGCGCGGTACCCAGGCATGCGACGTTGTAGCGAGGCGGCGAGGATCGGGGCTGCCCGATCGTGGTAGTCGTGGACCTCGGCGACCTCCTTGCCAGGTGCCGCGCGGATCACTCGTCCGGCGCACTGGACGAGCAGGCCGTCGAAGGAGACCGGAGCCGCGAGGAACAGCGTGTCGAGCGCTGGCGCGTCGAAGCCCTCGCCGATGAAGGGCGTTGTCCCGATGACGATCACGCCGTCGCCGGCCTTGGCCTCGGCGAGGCGGTTCACCGCGGCTCGCGGCGGATGTACGCGGATTGACCGGAGTGGACACCCGATGCACTGTCATCGGTTGGCGCTATGCCTGACAGTGTCGTTGCGGCTGGCGGCACCTCATTGCTGTCGCTGCGCCTCGAAGTGGTTCTTCATCGCTGGGTAGTAGTCGTCGAAGTTCGGCGTTGGCCGGCCGTCGCGGGAGGCCGCCAGCGCGTCCAGGTAGTACTCCCAGCCCGGTCCGACCTCGCCGACGCCCTCTGTGTCGGTCAGCTGTTGCGTAAAACGCAGCTCGGTCACGCCCGCGCTCTCCGCGAGCACCATGTCCAGGTACCAATTGCCGTGCTCGTTCACGGCGGACAGTGCCAGCCGGCGCGGCGGCTCGCACGCGTCGATCGTCATGTCCATCCAGGGCTTGCCCTCCTCGTGCACCGTCTGGACCTGGATCGTGCGCCCCGGTGCCGCGTCGCCCTGCCACGGGCCGAACCAGCGTGCCGTACGTTCCGGATCGGTGAGGAGCGTTACTGCTCGCGGCTGGGTTCCGGGTGGCGGCGCCCGTGCGCGTGGGGGGATGATCGGCAGCGGCATGGCGACGGTTGTTCATGAGCGCGCGGTTGGATCTGTGTTACGACGGCCTGACCGGGCTGTCGGTGGGCGATGCGTTGGGCGCCCAGTTCTTCATGGTCGGTAGGTCATTCGCCGAGCTGGCGGCGGGTAGGCCGCCGGCCGGGATGTGGGAGTGGACCGACGACACCGAGATGGCCTGCTCGGTGGTGTCCGAACTCCGCGACCGTGGCCACATCGACTCCGACGGGCTGGCGGCCGGGTTCGCGCACCGGTGCGAGCCGTACCGGGGGTACGGCGGCGGCGCGGTCGTCATCCTGCACGAGATCCGCGACGGCCGGCCGTGGCGGGAAGCTGCCGGCGTGGCGTTCGGCGGGCAGGGCTCGTGCGGCAACGGGGCGGCGATGCGCGTCGCCCCGCTGGGCGCATACCACCTCGACGGTCCGCGGCGGGCGGCCGAGCAGGCGATCCGGTCGGCCGAGGTGACCCACGCCCACCCGGAAGGGATCGTCGGCGCGGTCCTGGTGGCGGTCGCCGCCGCGCATGCTGGTTGCTGGCCGGGTGCGCGCCGACCGCCAGCCTGCTGTTCGGCACCCCGTATCTCCCGGACCCGACCGGCGCGATCGTGTGCCTCGAAGCCCTGGCGATGAGTTCGGAGGAGTTCTACGGGCTGCTCTGCCAATGGCGGGCCGCTGGGTACCTCGATCGCATCGCCGGCCTGGTCATCGGCCGGCACTACCGGCCGAGGCGGTCGCCGGCTGGCCGGGACGCATTCGACCGGGCGGTTCTCGCGGCACTGGCCGGTCGCCGGATCCCGGTACTCGTAGATGTTGATTTCGGGCACACCGTGCCGCGGCCGACGCTGCCGCTCGGCGTGACGTGTGAGTTGGACGCTGGGGCCGCCCGGCTCACGCTGTTGTCGCCGGCGGTGCGGGAATGGCGCGGCTGAGCCGCTGGCCGGCCAGCGTGCGTCCCGTTCCGCGGACCGTAACGCGCGGACTCAGCCTGTATCCTTCTGCGTGTGTTTCCACCTTTGGCGGACAAACCCCAGCACGATGCCCTAGAACGCGCAATTCTAGACTTCTGGGAACAAGCAAAGATCTTCGATCAGCTTCGCGCGGCGAACGCCGACGGTCCGCGGTTCAGTTTCATCGACGGACCGGTCACCGCGAACAAGACGCTGGGCGTCCACACGGCATGGGGCCGCACCCTCAAGGACGTGTATCAGCGGTACAAGGCGCTGCAGGGATTCCACCAGCGCTACCAGAACGGCTTTGACTGTCAGGGGTTGTGGATCGAAGTCGGTGTGGAGAAGGCGCTCGGCCTCAACTCGAAGCGCGAGATCGAGGAATACGGGCTGGTCGAGTTCGCGCGCCAGTGCCGCGCTGTCGTCGAGAAGTCCTCCCGGGACCTTATCGCCGGATCCAAGCGTCTCGGGCAGTGGATGGACTGGGGGCGCGACTACTACACCTTCTCCGACACGAACATCGAGTACATCTGGAAGTTCCTTCGGATAATTCACGAACGCGGTTGGCTCTTTCAGGGCCACCGGGCGACCGAATGGTGCCCGCGCTGCGGTACCTCGATCTCCGCTCACGAGCTGACCGGCACTTACGTCGACCGTGAGGACCCGTCGCTGTTCGTCCGGTTCCCGTTGGTCGAGCGGGCGGGCGAGGCGCTGGTCATCTGGACCACCACGCCGTGGACGCTGCCGGCGAACGTCGCGGCCGCGGTCAACCCGACGGCCTCCTACGGCCTGACAGCCGACGGCGACTGGATGGCGGTCGAACGTGGCGGCGGGCGTACTTTCACTAGGATCGTCACCGGCGCCGAGCTGGTCGGGTGGACCTATCACGGTCCGTTCGACGATCTGGGTCCGGGCGCTGCGGTCCTGCACCGCGTGATTCCGTGGGACGAGGTAGCCCTCGACGAGGGCTCCGGCATCGTGCACATCGCGCCAGGCTCCGGCACGGAGGACTTTGAACTCGCCAAGGTGAACGACCTGCCCGTCTTGACACCGGTCGACGAGGCCGGCCGCTTCTACCAGAACTACGGCCGGCTCGCGGGTCTGAGCACCGATGAGGCGCGCCAGCGCGTCATAGACGACCTCAGGGCGCGTTCGCTTCTGGTCAGCGCCGGTACCATCATTCACCGGTACCCGGAGTGCTGGCGGTGCCACACACCGCTCCTCTTCCGGATCTCCGATGATTGGTTCATCTCCCTCGACGAGCTGCGCGAGCCACTTCGCGCCGCCAATCGCGCCGTCGAGTGGGTACCCGCCTCCATGGGCAGTCGCATGGACGACTGGCTCGTCAACATGTTGGACTGGAACATCTCGCGCCGCCGCTACTACGGCCTGCCGTTGCCGTTCTACCCATGCGTCTGCGGTCACCTGACTGTCATCGGTTCGCGTGCGGAGCTGGCCCAACGGGCGACCGGTTCGCTGGACGGACTTGAGCAGCTGCGTCGCCCGTGGATCGACGACGTGAAGATCGCGTGTGCCGAATGCGGCGCCGAGGTGGAACGTGTCAAAGAGGTGGGCGACGTGTGGCTCGATGCTGGCATCGTGCCGTTCTCCACCCTCGGCTGGGAGAATCCTGAGGCCGTACCGGGTGGGTTCGCGGCTGGCGCCGCCATCGGTCTGACGACCGCGGACCTGCCGGACCACGCGTACTGGGAGCAGTGGTTCCCTGCGGACTGGGTGTCCGAGATGCGCGAACAGATCCGTCTCTGGTTCTACGCACAACTGTTCATGTCAGTGGCGCTGACCGGCCGCGCGCCGTTCCGCCGTGTCCTCGGCTACGAGAAGATGCTCGACGAGCAAGGCCGGGAGATGCACGGCTCGTGGGGCAACATGATCAACGCCGAGGAGGCGTTCGCGCGGATGGGCGCGGACGTGATGCGCTGGCAGTACTGCGCGCAGCCACCGACGCAGAACCTGCTGTTCGGCTTCGGGCACGGCCAGGAGATCCAGCGGAAGCTTCTGACGCTCTGGAACAGTGCCGCGTTCCTTGTTCAGTACGCCAACGCCGCCGATTTCGTGCCGGACTTCAACAGCCTGGACAGCGGCACCGGAGCCGCCTTGCCGCTGGACTGTTGGCTGCATGCCCGGACCGCGGAGCTGGTCGACGAGGTCACGCAGTCGTACGACCGTTATCACACTTCGAACGCGCTCCGCGCATTCGAATCCTTCGTCAACGACCTGTCGAACTGGTACATCCGCCGATCGCGCCGACGCTTCTGGAACGGTGAGCAAGCCGCTCTCCAGACCTTGTGGACGGCGCTCGTGCAGGGCGTTCGGCTCATCGCGCCGATCACACCATTTCTCGCAGAGCACCTGTGGCAGTCCCTCGTGGTGAGCGTCTGCCCAGACAGCCCATCGTCGGTTTTCCTCGCCGGCTGGCCGAGGAGTCGGCCGGCCGACGAGGCACTCCTTGCCGACATCGACACAGTGCGGCGCGTGGTCGAACTGGGTCGCCGGGCTCGCGCCGGCGCACAGCTCAAGCTCCGCCAGCCACTGCGCCTGCTACTCATCGAGGGCGTAGACATCCCCGCCGCCTACATGGACCAGATCTCCGATGAGCTTCGCGTGAAAGAGGTCCGGGTCGAGCGCATCGAGGCGACGCAGTTGCGAGTCCGGCCGAACCTGCCGGTCGTCGCGCCGCGCCTCGGGCGTGACGTGCCGACTGTGCGCAAGGCGCTGGCCGCCGGCGACTTCGTCGAGCTCCAAGATGGCTCGTTCGAGGTCATCGGCCATGTGCTGAGCCCGGACGAGGTCCTGGTCGAACGGCTGGAGAAAGAGGGTTGGGCGGTCGCATCGGACGCGGGTGTGACGGTCGCCTTCGACACGGCGCTCGACGACACGCTGCGTCTCGAGGCCCGCGTATACGAGACGATCCACGCGGTGAACGCCAAGCGAAAGGAGGCGGATCTGGCGATCACCGACCGAATCGCGCTGAGCCTTCCGGCATCCGACGCGGATCTCCTCGCGTACCGCGACTGGATTGCCACGGAGACCCTGGCGACAACAATCGGACTGTCACCTGACGGCTCGATCCGCCTAGCGCCGGTGCGCGAGGACACGTAAGGGGCGGCCTGACGGACGGGCCGCCGAGTCGGGAGAACTACCATTGCACCGTCCCGTCCGCCAGTCGACGCGATCTTACGATGGGTTTCGATCGGTTCCCCGATAGGTTGTGGATGCATCGCGCGAGCCGGCCCCCGCACCTCATCTACTCAAACGGACGGTTGACCGACGGCTGTACCGAAGCCGCGATCGGCTCCCACGCACGGGCACCCCGTCACCCCTGCCATGCGCCGACGAACGCCCACTGTGTACAACTGGAGACGAGCGCGCGCTGCAGGAGTCACCGGTTGGCCACCCGTACGCACATGACCCGGAACGGTTGATCCACAGGCAGCCGCAAGCCCTCCCGCGCTTCCCGAACCCGCGTGGATCAGCCCGGCTCAAAGGGTCTTGGCCTTGCCGCAGCCGGCGCGGCGGGTGGGCCAGCACGTCCAGCGGTCGGCGTACGGCACTCCCGGGCAGGCTTGGATGTATGCGGAGTCGCTGAGAGCCTGCTGGCGTCGTTTGGGGCACATGAAACTGCGCCGTCGACTATTTTCCTTCACGTTGACCACGGGGAGGATCCACTCATGGCCATGAATCAACTCGTCGCCAAGGACGCGGAGGCTTGTCTACCTGCCGCTGCTCACCGAGCATACGGGCGGCCTCGCGGAGCGTCGGTGACGTGTAGCGGCACCACGGTCGAGCGGAGATGAAATAACGATGGCCGGCTGACGCCGGCCGCGTAGTAAGCGCGCGTCATCTCCGCTGAACCGTCGGGTTATCTGCGAACACCACGCCATGTCGACGACGGCATCTAACCGCGTGCGAGTCCGCCGGTCGCGCAGGTTTGAAGCCTTTTCCTCAGCGCCAACATTGATTGCGAGAGGTCCTGGTCAACCACACCGGTGGTGGGTCCAGGCCATCGATGCGACGCCAGCGCACGCCCGCTGGCCCATCAATGACACGCCGTCCGAGAACAGTTGGAGTCCGATGAGCGTTGAGTTTCGTGTCCACACGGGGGAGCTGGAGGCGACTACGACCACCGGATTTGCGTCACTGCATCCTGCCGGCCCGGCCGGTCTTATGACTGTCTCGCGCTGTTCAGCGGTGGCAAGGACAGTTCGTGGGCGATGAAGGTGGCATCGCGCGACCTTGGCCCACGGGTCCTGGCGTTTACCCTGGACAACGGCTTCCTTTCCGCCGCCGCCAGCGCCAACATGCGCCGCATCCTGGACAGTCTCGGAATCGACCATGTGCTGTTCTGGCTCCCTGCACAGACCATGCGACCGTTGTATCAGTTCAGCATGGGAATCGCCTTCGGCAGCAACACCACGAAGTACTCCACCGCCGGTTGTGGGTCATGCATCAGCATGGTCCTGGCCTCGGGCCGCCTTCTTCTTCAAAGGACTCGGGACGTCGGCCATCTCGTGCTCTGCGGTCCTGTTCATAGTCGCCGCCGTCGGCTTCAAAGTGCTGGGCAAGGCGACCGGTCCAGCCAAGACCGTGGCTAAGGCCAGGTAACCTCACCGCTCAGGACTTGCTTGCCATCTGCGTCGGCCGCAGGTCGTCGAGGCCGAGGATCCGGTCGAGCAGGCAGACAGCGGGTCACCACCAGCGCAGGTCCATCGAGCCGCGCAGCGCCGTGGCCTCGTGCACCAGCGCGGTGCCGACACAGCGTGCCACGGCGGCCGGAACCGCCTCGGTGAAGAACACCCACACGTGCGCGCCGCGCCCCGACTGGGAGATCTCCAACGCCGCCGGAACGGCGCTGGCGCGAGCCGCCTTGGCGTACGCGAGCGCGTCGAGCATCGCGGCCGGGCCGTCGAAGTCCGCGACCAGGAAGTGGCACGAGTTGTCGGTAAGCAGCGGATACAACCCGATGAAGACGTCGCCGACAAGATGGGCGGAGACCGCCTCGGCCGTCAGCGGCAGGTAGGTGGCTCCCTTCCGGTCCATTCCCTTGCGCCAACCGCCAGCCACCGCGGGCATCCATCCGCTCACCCCGGTCCGGGCGTTGTCCCGACGCACCGCGTACGCATCGGCCCGTGCCCGGAACCGGTCGATGTACAGGGCGAGCTTGTCCTCCACCGACGACGACATCACGACCAGCCCCGGTGGCGTGACGGCTGCGGAGAGCTGCTCGGGCGCCGGAGCGGTGTCTTGACCACGCAGGTCCAGCAGGCGAGACAGGCGGACGTTCTCCGCGCGCAACCGCTCCAGCTCACCACGCAGCCGATCGATCTCACTGTCAACCGCCACATCCATGGCACCCACGGCAGGATCGTCGCACGGCTCTTTCCCTCCCATAAGCGGGGCGCCGTCGCGTTGCGTCAGTTCGGCACGAACCGAAACGAGGTCAGCTCCGTGTCGTCGGTCGAGTGACCACCCGCATGTGTTCACCGTTGACGGGCGTCGCTGCGCGGACCCGTTCTTCGGCCTCGATGACCGTGCCGACGAGCCTGAGCCCAGGGCCGTCGGCATGACTACCGGCTACCGTGATGCTCCGGCGGAGGACTGGCATCCTGACGCTTGCCCGGGTCGCTGCGGACGTGGAGGGCCGAGGGGAGTGGGGGTGAGCTGCGATCGTTGTCAACGCGGGCGCGAATCACCTCGTCGAGCTTCGTCAACGACTACCAATGGGGTGACCTGAAGGGTGACCCTCGGGCGTGGATGGAGCGCTACTTCGACGCCTTTCTGTACCTGGCGAACTGGGGCACTCGCCGGATCGCGCTGCGGCTGCCGGTCGGGGTGCTCGACGCGAAGGTCGCCGCTCAGTACTGCGTCGGGCAGTCGGCTCATTCGTGGGCGACCAGCACTCACGTGATCCTCGATCTGTCCAGCGAGGACGAGGACGGCGACGAGTGGTGGGAGGAGGAGGGTCGGCTGGCGTCGATCGTCCCGGCCCGGGCGGAGTTGGCCGCCGGGTGACCGGCGGCTGCTGTACCTGGCCTGGCTGCTGTGCGTGCAGGGTCGGGAGCTGGACGACGATGAACCCGAACCGCCCGTCCCGCCGGGGCTGGGCGGCCTGTCCGGACCGTTGCAGGCGCTGGCCGACTTTCTGCGGCTGGATCCCGACCTGCTCGCGGCGGCCGCCGCGGCCAGTCCGGCACTGCAGCCGAAGACCGCTTCGGCTGCCGCGCTCAGCCGCTGGGTCAAGGCGCTGCCGGAGTCGGAGAAGGACGAGATGCTCCTCCGGCTGCTCCGAGGCGACGAGGCACACCTGCGCGCGGAGCTGCTGCGCCGCTTCCACGGCGCGGCGGGGGATCACCTGGCCAGCGGCGGCAGAACCGCTGGCGACCTGCTCGCTGCCGCCGAGGCGCGTTGGTCACGGCGACAGCAACAGGTCCGGCAACGGGAGGCGGCGGAGCGGAAGCGTCGGGAGCAGGCGGCGGCCGCTGCTCGCTAACAGCGCCTGGACGCGCTTGCCGGTCGACAGGAGCAGGCGTGGCAACAGGTCGGGGCGTTGATCGAGACCAAGAAGCCAAAAGAGTACGACGCCGCCGTCACGCTGTTGGTCGA
>WNFX01009104.1_pt1 | contig 17912 bp, 20 predicted proteins | sample 5400111 | NCBI WGS metagenome assembly WNFX01 (sample SAMN13153363, study PRJNA577476) | soil metagenome | isolation source: 40 cm soil or saprolite under grassland replicate 1 | place: USA:California | collected 2016-06-15 | reverse complement strand
GAAATCGGTGAGCGTCACAGTGACAGTTCTCGGCGCGGGGCTGGTGGCGCTAGGGTTTGTAGTTGGACTCGTTGTTCCACCACACGCGGTAAAGAGTACGACGAGTACGACAAACAGACTCAGCCAGATCCAACGCATGGGTTCCTTCATCAATTTCTCCTTCCTTCTGCTTCTCAGCATATAAGGGTGGCCTACCCACTCAACAAGCAGGTCAAGCACAATTTGCTTTCCACTAGGTAGAGCAAATTGTGCATCAGAACGCGAAGCACCAACCTTGCGGGGAGAGATAACCTTACCCCCACTAGTGTTCTGAGTAGAAAAACATGCCAAGTGGGTCCCTTGTGATTATCAAAATTATATCACCTGGGTCCCATTGAGAGTGTCAAAATGGGGGGTAAGTGGGACCCAGGTTCATTATCAAAAACAAGAAGAGTATTCATCCTATACTTGACAAAATCTTTGGTAAAGAAAATCACCTAGCAGACTTTATCTGGCCTCGACGGTCTGTCGCTTCTCCTTTTAGGGGTGTAATTGGCCCAAAAGAGACACATGATACTATTTTGTATTATAGCAACTCAAGTGAGTATGTTTATAATCCGCAATTTGAAGAAACACGATCTGATGAACACGGCAAATACGTGCTTACGAGTCTCTTTATACCAATATCAGAATACCGCCAGACATTTGTTTGGAGAGACCTCAAACCACCAGGGGGACGTACGTGGAGATACAGTCTGGATCGTTTAAATGAACTAGATAAAGCAGGAAAAATTCAGTGGACTACAAGCGGTAGTTATCCACGTTTAAAAAGGTATCTTGATGAAGATGCGACAACCTATGAAATAGGTAGCACATGGAATGATATTTCTGATACAGTTAAACGTACTGAGAGTCTTAAATTTATAAATTCTAGGCCGCTTGCTCTGATGGAGAGAATCATTAAAATGGGATCGAATGTCAGTGATCTTTTCATCGATCCTTTTTGTGGAGCAGGCTCCTCAATAATTGCCGCTCAAAATCACGGTCGTAGGTGGTTTGCATGTGACCGTTCTCCTGAGTCGTACAAATTCACCTTGAGAAGACTTGAGGAGAGTTGTGGGCTTCTTCCTCGCAAAGACTTCCAGGTTGGTGATCAAAGCTTTCTCGAAGCAAATTTTCCGGTTATACAAAAGATAAACAGGTCTGTTCTCGATAAATTTGTTTTAGGAGAGATGGTTAAAGATGAGGAAACACTTTATTGCGAGTTTAAAGAAATAAAGGGTTCCAAAGCAGTTGAGAGTATCAAGAATATTTCTGATGAGTATGTTGTTGCATTTCTCAATCGTGAAGGTGGAAGAATTTATTGGGGCATACGCGACTCGGACAGAGTTGTGGTCGGAGTACAACTTAATGACAAAGAGCGGAATGAAGTAAGTCGCGTGGTAACTGAAAAACTTACAAATATTCGGCCTGCTATTGCGGTCTCCAACATCAGAATACAACTGCACCCTGTTTATCAAAATGATCAACCTATTTCTGATTTATGTGTAGTAGAGATAGAAGGATGCCATACCGAATGTTGTGTAGGGATGTGCCCCATCGTTAAGCGGTTGTTTTTGACACGCTATGCTCATAGCATATCTTCGCCTTTGGGGTATGCTATGAGCATTCATTTTGTCTTTACATCTTTGCTCTCAGCACATATACTTAAAAAGACATAGACGTCTTCCTCGGCAGGAGCGTCTTTTCAACGTCGGTCCTTTCCTCAATGGAGGAGAACGCCAGGGATCGTTGGCACCTGGCTAGAAGCCACAGGAGGTGATGTTATGCAAATACAATTAGACACAGAAAACAAAACTATTAAGCTGGAAAAGGATGTTGTTTTATCCAAACTTATCGAAACGTTGGATAAGCTTTTGCCTAATGGGGAATGGAAGGAATTTACGCTAGAAACAAACACAGTAATACATCATTGGAGCAATCCTGTTGTTATACCGTCAGTAATACCATATCCAGTACCTACACACCCAAGACCTTCCTGGCCTTGGTATAGCTATACTAGTTTGGAGAGCAATCTTCATCCAGCAGATGATAAAGGAAGCGCAGGAATGAACAGCAATATGATGCTAAATAAAGGAGTATACAATATCCAAGCGTAATTGACACCAGACCGAGTTTTGCTTCTCCCGCACTTTGCGTGCTCAGCCATTGCTCCTCTGATTCGTCAAGACAAGCAGAACAAACACTACCTTTCATGAGGAGCTTGACTTGCATTTCCTTCCATTTGCTTTCCCTGGCTTCGAGGTGACCGAGGTCCTTCTAGCGGGTTTGTCAATGGTGCCAGAGGCGCAAAAACACCTCCTGCCGAACCACCCTTCATGGCTGGGTGTTTGCTTACGCGCTATGACACTGCTCGCGGGCCTCACACCGAGATTTTATGCAAGCGGATGTCCTGCATCGTCGCCCAGACAATGGTCAGACAACTGGTTTCGGTCGTGAAGGCGTCGATCTGATCGGTGCGCTCTCTCACGTTGCTGAAGAGACTTTCGATCGCATTGGTGGTCTGAATGTGTCGATGCATCGGCTGAGGAAACGCAAAAAACGTGAACGTGTTCTCTTCGTCCTCAGCCAGACTTCTCACCGCTTCAGGATAGCGTTTGCTGTACTTGGCTTTGAAGATGGCCAACTGAGCCACCGCTTCCGGCTTGGTTGGTTGGCTCCAGATGCCGTCCAGTTCCGCTTGCACCTCGCCTCGTTCTCGCCTGGGAATGGCGTTGAGCACATTGCGCCGCTTATGCACTAAACAGCGTTGACGAGGAGTAGCCGAAAAGAGTGCCGAGACCGCAGCCAGCAGTCCATCATGCCCGTCAGTGACAATTAGATCAATCTGGATGGCGCCTCGCTTTCGCAGGTCTTGCAGCAGGCAAACCCATCCATCCTTGCTTTCCTCGGCGCAGGCTCGCAGGGCTAACACCTCTTTGTTTCCGGCCAAATCGACGCCTAATGCCGTTAAAATGATGGTAGAATCTGTCTTCTCCCCATGCCGAATGCTAAAATGGATGCCGTCCAGGTACACGATACGCCAGTGCTCTTGCAGCGGACGTTGTCGCCAGGTCTCAAATTGCTGCGTGAGGGATTGGTTGAGACGACTGATCGTGCTGGCACTGGGAGCGACTCCCAGCAGCTTTTGGGCCACTTCGCCCACTTTATGGGTGCTCGTCCCGCTGACAAACATCTGGGTCAGTCCTTCGGCAATGTGGGGCTCATAGCGGCTATAGCGTTCAAAGGCCTGCGTGTGGAATTGACCTTCACGATCTCTGGGGACAGTGATGTTTTCGAGCCGACCGGTCGATGTCATCAGGTCGCGGAGGTAGGAACCGTTGCGATACCCTTTACGTTTCGGGCTACATTCTCCCCAAGCGGCTCCAATAAACGCATCCAGCTCCTCGCGCATGACGATTTCTAAGACCGTGCGCACGGCACTTTGAGCCAGAGCACGCAACCGCTGATGAAATTCTTGCGGCTCTGGCATCGGGAGAGATGGTTGCTCCGATATTGAAGGGGCATCCTCTGGTGTGGTACGCTTTTTCTTGGAGACAGGCATAGTTCCCTCCTTGTTGGGATTTGAAGTAAAGGAACGATCTCTTCCAAAGGAAGAGTCTATGCCTGTAGTATCTGTTCTGGCGGGGCTCTTTGACTACCTTCCCTTTACACAACTTTCGCTATGCCATCGATAGAAGTTCCTAAGATGTCAAAGAAAACACTCTTCTTTACTGGTTCAGATAGGACTTTTATAAAAACCGACGGAGGAAGGAAGGAATTAAAAGGTCCTCAACTAGAAAAGGAAATTCTTAGAAGACATGGTTTGGAATAATACTTAACTGGTATCATCAAGATTTTAGTGTACAAGGACGTGAAGAAGCTACATTTTACATGTTGTTTCGTATGGAGAGGATTTTGAGTTGGCGACTAAGCTTACACATGTGTAGAGTTCGGAGCGCAACCATAATATTCCGGAAAAACATATTTGAGATATTCGCTCAGAAAATAAGGATGAATTCGCTACAATTTAGGGATTTTACTATTGGGGAGTAAAAATATGTTATGCCTCAAAACGATGCTTCACCCAGATTATTAGAACCAGCATTGCCAGGAGCTTGGATAACAGTGCATCGCCGGATTTGGCAAATGGATTTTCTCAATGCATATGAGCTGGCAAGATTTAGTCATGATCGCGGCGCAGCTTATTTCAATGAAACAGATATTATTCAACTCTGGCAACTTGGTATATTAAAAGCCGACCTTATCATAAGTCCTAGAAAACTTCGTCTGGTTGGTCTAACGTATCGTGGCATTGATTTCAATGGTTTTCAAATGTATTCAGATGAACGGCAACCTCCTCGACGTAAGGGAGGCTGGGCAAATGCGCGAAAACCATTGAAACATCTTCAGAAAGGGATAGAACTCCTTTTTCATCCATTCCGCTTTTATGTGCTCTATCATATTGGTCACGTGTTGGATTTGCGTGTATCCTCTATGCAAATGTTACTTCAAGAGAACTTTCCTCGACTGTTAAAAATTTCTCTTACCATGTTTAATAATTCTACCCGCTCAGATACCTTTATAACCAACATCAATACGTGGAATGATATTGCCTCTCTTGTCATACTTACTGAACCGTGTTTTTATGAACGTATTTTTCATACATTAAAAGTTTCATTATCTGCTATCAGTAGTGTTGATGATTGGAAGAAGCAAATACAACAGGAGATTGATGAGTATTGGGAAGGCAATGTTCAAAAGCTATTTGAACGTATTGGTGTAAACCGACTAGAAGAAATACGACAGGAGCTGTGTGTTGTGACACAGATGCTTGACCGCAATCGTTGGATACACACCTTACTATGCTTGGGCACGAGTAAGCTACGCCTAGAATTAGAGGGCAACCTGGGCGGAGCACTCTTACTGAGAACAATGGCAGAGATGCTTAGGCGTGCAACAGAAAAAGCTTTTGATGAGGGTGACACTGAATATGGTGCGCTAAAAAGCTTTTTCGGGATGATGGGAATACCAGTCACCAACTTGCATGGGCTTATCAAAGAAGGGAAATCAAAAACTGGGAAACCGTTCGGCGCGACGTTTTTCCGTGATAACCTTGCTGATGACATTAGTGAGCAAAGATATAGTATTGTAGTGATTGATAAGGATGTCGAGGACAATGTCAGAGTTTTAAGAAGTGCAGCAAGAAACAATCAAACCACTAAAGACGAGGGGATTTTTGGAAGCTTTTTTCTTTCTGATCCGGACTTTGAATTTGATAATTTTGAAGTAGAAGAGCTAGAGGAAGTTCTTTGGAAATTAGCAGAGGAAGAAAACCCCACCAGTGAAGATCGTAAGCTACTTCATAGCTGTGTTATAAAAGCAACAAGATCGAAAGAATTTGAAGTTGGGGTCAGTCGAGCCTCACTATCCCTTCCCCAATTAATCGGACTTGTGAAGAGCGAAAAGTGGGGTGAAGAATTAATGCGGTATGCGTGGGAACATCCGGAACATCCTTTTAAGCAAAATCAAGAAAGGCAGATAGTGGAAATTGTAAAGCTAGCATTATATTGGGAGAAAACGATAGATTTAGAGCCATATGAAATCGCAAGGAAGACATATACGGTTGATCCACAAACTGGGAACTTTGTGAAGCGCCCGTCAAAGTAGTAATAAAATATTTCTCTGAAAGAGTAATATCGAGATTTGTCCGTAAAAATGTGAGGAGACCGTAATTGTCTCCTCACAACGCTCTATCCCCCCCCGCATCGTAAAAATAATCTTGTGCGACGTGGATGAGCTTCACTCCCTTCTCCGGCTGAGACCACCAGGCTGTGCTATGATAAACTCTACTATTATATATACCAATATGTTGTGTTATGACTAATTATTCCTTCTGGTCACGCCGATTGACACAGCCGGCACAATCGCAAGACGACGCGTATACCAGGGAGCTCCGCCGAAAGGTAGCGTGCTTATCTGTCAGATCGACCGGAAACCCCGTTTAAATGGCATTTTGGCCTCGGTTACAAGCTTTTTGCGGGAGAACGGCCATTTTGTTAGAACACTTCCCTACTCATTTCTAGTCTAATTCTCATGATTTTCGATGGTCTAAAAAATATTAACTTTAGATATTTCTAGAGTGGGGATACTCTAAAGTTTTGCACCTGTAAATAGAAGTCATAATCTTCAATACCGACATGTGGACCATCGGGGAAGTAACTATCCCGCATGGGTGCAGAATAATAAGGTTTATTATCTATTATTAACATGAAGGTATCTTCCTTCACATCAAGTCTGTAATCATGCCAATAGTTATCGAGCACAAAATCTTTCCCTCCCCTTTCCTTACCATGAAAAACTTTCCCTTGGGGGATCTTTGAGCCGTAAGCAAGAAATGTTGAATATGCTCCAGCATTAGGTTGACCAGTGGGCAAACCATTTATCCCTGCCATATACCCCTCTTGGTTTGACGTATCGCCTCGCACGTACAACCCGAAAAAAGGTTCCTGTTGAGGGTCTGATTCTTTATATGAATGACTTGTATTAATCCCTGTTACTCTTATTCGTGCTTTGATTGTATAATCACGTCTCATCATAGTATAGGGAGCGACCACAATGATGTTGCTGATCGTCGAAGCAGAGCAACAATACAAACTCCCATCACTTACTAATGCCTTATCATTAGAATTGTACGACCATTGTGAAGATTGAGTATATTTAAACCATCCTTGATCCCCCTTTAAAAAGTCTGCTTGATATAAGAAAGGTGACTGAGGTGAAGAAGTCGGGGTCGAAGTGTGAGTACTATTCGTTGCGGTGGGAGTTAATGATGCTGATGAGTGCTGATTGTTTCTCCATAGAGGTACTGCACCAATAAGAGTAAGCAACACGACTGTAGCTATCAGGATCACTTTAACAGCTCTTCTTAATTTAGGCTTTGGGAGTGGAGGCCGAGGAGTCGCCGAATTAAGCGGCCCTGAATAGGCGGGTAAGGCTCGATTTTGCCGTTGAATTATTTCCTCGACAACTGTTTTAATGCCTTCTGTCACATTATGAAATGCATTGTCTATATTGCCCCATCTAGAATCTGTGACTGGTGTCCCGTCTCTTGGCAAAACTTGTATCTTACCAAAGGGCGTTTCTTGCCAAAGGGTTGGACGCAAAATAATAGGAATGACACGAGCTTCTTCGAGATAATGCCGCTCTAATGCTCGTGTCATCTCCTTGCTATAGCAATAATCCGAGCTTATAAAATCAGGACTCACGAGGAGCAGAAAAATATCAGCTGATTCAAGATGCTTGTCGATCTCGCTTTCCCATTCCTGACCTGCATAAATATCAGTATCTGCCCAAATAGTAATAAGCCCTTGTCGTCGCAATGGAGTGAGGTGAGCCTTGAGTTCATTCAAAAGCTGTTGGTCTCTACGGGCATAGCAGCAGAAGATTTCTAATGGCATGAATTCCCTATCCATTCAATATATTGTGTTCATTAATTAATTCCGCATATAACCTTCAGTGGTGATTACACATGGTGAATATTATATGATAGTTTAACACAACGGGAATAAGGGTAGGAAGTAATGCTTACTGCAAGATAGTGATGACGACGCACAATACGCCCAGAATGTTGATAAACTCCCGAACAGATGAATTTTGAAGGGCTTTTTTCTACACCCTGGCGTCTTTCTACGCATCCAACTTCCCTACTCTGCGCTCAGGAAGAAACCGGAATGGTTCAATATAACGCTTCCCGAGCAGAGTTATACGAGCCAAATTTTCTTAAGCTCGTTTTTTTAGCCGTTTTGAAAATCCTCTGGTTATACAGGCTACTCCCGTTGGCAATTTCTGACTATCCCCTTGAGTCAAAAATGCGGGTTTTTCCCAACGTTTTCTTTTTGTGAAATTAGGCCGTATAACCGCACTTTTCGCGGGTTATAGGGTATTTACTGGTCAGTTATTGCCATTTTCGTCAGATTTGAGGCTAAATCCACATCGTAAAAGGAAAATTGTGCGACGCTGGCAGAGTTGAAAAACGATTGCTCATTTCCTCCCCCTCCTTGGCCTAATGACAACGTTCCTGTCACCAGGTATTGTTAGCTTGGATTTAGAACATTTTTCCACCAATAGGCACCTCTTTTGTAGGGCTGAGCAATACGACACCTCCGCTACCGTCAGGAAGCCCAAGAGTTAAGGTTTCTGAAATGAATGGCCCAATTTGCTTAGGCGGGAAATTGACAACTCCAATAACCAGTTTTCCAACCAAGTCCTCTTTTGTATAATGCTTTGTGATTTGGACGGATGACCGTTTTGTTCCAATTTCAGACCCGAAATCGATAGTCAATTTATACGCAGGTTTCCGGGCTTCTGGAAAATCTTCTACCAATAGTATTTTCCCCACACGAATATCAACTTTTTCAAAATCTTCGTATGTTATCATGCTGCCTCACCCCCTTCAACAAGTGCTTTGTTTTATGCGAAGCATTTCTTAAACGAGCGATCTTTACAGATTGTAAAATAATGCCAAAAACAATGACTACCAAGCCAAGAACCGGATGCCATCCCGAATGTGGCTATTTTTGGGAAACGCACCCAAAAGGTAAAATAAGAAACCCGTAATTTTTATATCCCTCCCATAGAGAGCTTCACATACTTCTCCCTCGCATCCTCCCACGTCATCTCGCTCAGTCCTATCTTTTTGAGCACATTCTCTATCCCCTCTCCCCGTTTCAAACTCCGAACAACAAACGTATCGCGCAAAATGCCGGCCGTCACTTTTTTCTTCAGCAAACACCGGTACCATTTCCGGAGGCAATTTCAGCTTCCGGTCTTTTTTGACCTTCTTGCCGCTATGCTTGACCCACAGTTCCGGGGCGTATTTATTGGACAAATCAAAATGGATGATTTTCAGATCAAATAACTCCTCTTTTTTAATGCCGGTTTCGAGAAACAGCAAGAGCAATACGTAGGTCCGGGGATCATTGCTTGCAGCAGTAAGTAATTGCCGGCACTCGCTCTCAAACAAAATATCCGGAAGCGGCGAGGTCACCCGCAGATACCGGATAGACGCTGCCGGGTTGACCGAAAGCACCTTTTCTGTCGCAAGCCAGAGAAAGTAATTGGTGATTGCCGAGATTTTCCGGCTGACAGACTTTGCCGTCATGACCTTTTTCAACGCCCCGATCCACTGCTGGATATCAACAGTCCGGATCTCCCGGAGCTTCTTCTCTTTGACAAACAACCCGAACTTTTTGACATCACTCGTAAAGTCATCCGGCGTGTATTTTGAATATTCCCCTCCATCTAAGTAGGCATGGTACGCAGGCAGGGTTTTGAGGACCGTGCAATCGCTTGTAGGAGGCGCTATCTGGAACGTCTGCGGTAGCACACCGGTATACTTTTTCCGGTCAAACAATGACGGCTGCTCGCTTGCCATATGCACCCAGTATACCACTTCGCAGAGTCATATGCACTCTCCCCTCACCCCCACTCCCCTCTCTTTTTTCCTCATCCCAGCCTCAATTTCACAACCGCTTTACAATAATTTTTTCCTTTTTTAGGGCGCGGGCGGGAAAGACGCTGGGAGGAGAGTCGGTTGGACTCTGCGAAGTACACTACCGTAAATGAGTGCAGCTGCAAAGCGTACGAATTTTCTCCATTACTACCGGAAGGTCAATGTGTGCTACGGTTGAGACATCTACAAAGGTTACTTCCAAAGCAGCATCAGTGCTTATTATGTGTATTCTCCGCTCAGGTATTTGTGCATGGACTCTAGGGCTTCTCTTTCGCTAAAAACTGTATCCTTGAGTTTTCCGTCTGACCAAACTTCCCAATAAGGTTGATCTGGGTGTTCGTAGGTATCCCGAACGATAGCCCACTCCTTTCGTTGCTCAATTCTATCCATGGCACCCATCTTAGTCGAAAAATCATATGCCCTGTAGCTTTTAACAGTTCTGTCACCCATAGATGGTTGCGCTGCTGAAATATCTCGGTGTGAGGCGGTGCGCTTCCCCTGGCCGATGATAAAAAAGAGAAGGGAGGCAAGGAATAACAGACCTGCGAGGATACCCATTGCCACCTTGCCATTGTCGGCGTATGCTCCGGCTACATTGAGGATGCCGCACAACGCGGCGGCTACGAATAAACCTATTCCCCAAGAAAAGGCTCTACCCATGTGCCTTCCTCCTTTTGGTGTCTCTTACAGACGCTTCTAAAAAACGCTGCTACAGTGTGCTACTACTTATCGGCAAGACCTGAAACGGTATGGTGCACCATGTCTCATGTGTCTTACCTTACCATTTTCCCGTTACTGTCGGGGTTAGCTCAGAAGCTACAACACAAGAGTTGTAGGGGAAGTGAGGACTTTTCAAGTAACGATTTATCAGCCTGGGTAACTGGCTCAGGGACTACAACGAGTATGTGTTGGTTGCTTTTTTCTGCCTGGTATTCTGGCTTTTTTCCGGTCTGAGAGCAAGACAGGATGGGCTACGAGGACACTAACGACAGGTACTACTGAACCGACAATATTCGAAGTGTATAAATTCTTCCAAAAGAAGAGTGTAACTAAAAACCACAACAAAAGCAAGAAACGAGCGGTGTTTTTTTACAAAAATCTGGTTTTCGAGATGAAAAAGCGTAGCACCGCTCGCTATGCGGTCTATGCAGATAATACACCTATCCCTCGATTTACGGAATGTCAACCTCAGAAATAACCTCTCTCTCATATCTCTTGGAAGGCTCTTGTGAGTATTTTGTAAGACTGATATCAAGAAAATATCCCCTTAGCTCTTATAATGTTGCTGTATGGAAATTGAACGCGGATTATTAAACAATGAGTTACCATCTCAGGTACACTTAAACCAAGAAGCAAGACCACAAGCTGCGCAATCCTCTCAAGTGGAGATTGCAAAGAGAGGATTAGTGGAGATAGAACGAGAGAAAGGCCCAAAGGCTTTAGCGTATACATTAGGGATGGGATGGTTCCAAGCACGCCTCTATTCATTCCCTGACCAAGAACAAGCAATTCAGTCATTCTTTCCCAAACTGATGACGAACTCGGAATTTTTGGGCATATTTCACACTGCTATCCAACACGAGACAGAAGAACAAGTCGCATTTGATGCATTGTTTAATAGTCCTCATCCTTTATCCGAGCAAGAACGGGAGGAAAAACTGCAAAAGTGGACTGCCCTCACAAAGAGTCATATGGCGTATATGAAGCAACTCGCCATTCCACGACAACAGCCACAAGAGACTATACCTCCTGCTCCTTGTGAAGAAGGCAAACAACAGAAACGCTCTCAAGGATTTATTCCCTTAGATCATATCAGAGAATGTACAATTTGCTCGGCTTAACGGGAGCTAATACAACGAAAATCCTTAGCATAAGAACCATTATAACTTCCGCTCCTTCCCCAGCATCGTACACTGTCTCAAAAACGACGCGACCAACAAGCTTAGGGGGTTCGCAGTGAACGCTTCTGTGCAAAGATCGTTGTACTGACGCGCTTCTCTTTTGCTACCATCTCAGGCGGGGAAGTCAATGCGATCCGGTGCATTGTTTTGGTTTCGCCTGTTGGAAAGGCAATCGACTCCACGCGTACCATGCCGGTGAGGGAGACCCGATCCCCCGGTTTCAGACTCTTGCGCCGCGCTGACCTCGCAACCGTACTACTCGCAGAGACGAAATATACAGTATCAACCTCCGGCTGGAACAGACAAGGCTCTGCATGGACAGTTGTCAGCCACTCCTGCTTTTGTCCGCTATCGCTAAAGTGCGGCTGTTCCAAAACGAGGCAATTATACAGCAGCGTTTCATCCTGCTCCACTGACCCCAACCCCTCAAGTGTCGGCTGCGAATACCCCTGATCCTGTTCGCTATGGGCAGGCATAGAAAGCTTGGGACACTATAAAGCAAACGATAGCCTTTTTCAATCCGGGCCACTCTCCCCCGTTGCCTCAACTCACCTATAACCCGCATATTCTTACCGATCTCTCACCCACTGGTCAACCCGCCTTTTCTATACTCAACTCATCTAGAGCAAGCAGGCGGCAAAGCTTGACCACCATTGCGGTTGAGTAGCGACGGTTGTTCGCTTTGGCTCTTTGACAACTTGTTGCAGGAAGTTTCAAGAAAGGAGAAACAAAGGAGTGTTGTGACGAAGTTTCATTACCAACAGGCAACCCAGCACTCACTGTGGACACATGGCAGAGATGAAACAGACAGTACCGGACAACAAAGAGAGACGGTCAGGCACTTGCGGGAACGCCTCCAATACAGCGGCACAGCTGTTCTCTCAAATACTGAGCTTATTTCTCTTGTTTTCGGGACGGGTTCGTCATCTGTGAGTGTGCTCCACCAGGTGCACACCCTGTTTGCTTCCACGTCTTTGCAGGAGCTTTTAACGATTGACTTTGGAGAACTGAGCAGGAAATACCTCCTCGGCGATGCCAAAGCAGCGCAAGTTCTTGCCCTGATAGAACTGGCAAGACGGCTGACCCTCCCCGCTGAGATGGAGCGGCAGCAAATCACCAGTCCTGCCGACGCAGCCATGCTGGTCATGGGAGATATGCGTTATCTTGACCATGAGGAACTGCGTGTCCTCTGCTTGGATACGAAACACCGCGTGGTGGCAAACATCCGGCTCTATCAAGGCACGATTAACAGTTCAGTTCTGAGAGCGGCTGAAATATTCAAGCCAGCGGTGACGCGCAACTGTCCAGGTATTCTCATCTGTCACAACCATCCCAGCGGTGACCCGACGCCTTCGACAGAGGATATTGCGGTGACTGAGCAGCTTGTACACGCGGGGCAGCTTCTTGAGATTGAACTGGTCGATCACGTGATTATTGGGAGGAACCAGCGCTTTTGCAGCTTGAAAGAGCACATGCACTGGTAAGTGTCTTTGTACCCGTCAGGATGTCCTGACGAGAAGAAAGGAGCGCAGTCAATTGGACTCACTCGAATGGAGTAAAACGTATGAAGTCCTCGCCATCAGCAGATTGTATCTTGCCTCGCTGGGTTTTTCCAACGAAGGGATCAACAACCTGACTGACGAGGATATGCAGCGGATTGCGGAAAAACTTAACAACGACTACTTCATCGGCTTTGAAGAAGATGTGAAGTTTGTCGTTGCCCATGAAATTGCCGAGGAACCAGGAGGAACACCAGCATGAACTATGTGTACCTTGAAAGTAAATACCATGAGTTTTACCTGAATGACGAGGCATACGCTCAGATCGTCGCTATCGTCCAGGCAAACAAGTATTGCATGTTTGACTACCGTGGCCGCCATCCCTACAGCAAGGACAATCCCTGTGTCGGGAAAAACATCTGTTTAGAGCATCTCTTGCAGAAACAGCGGAACCTTACCTACCTCAATGTTGTTGGCAGCAATGCTGACAGGCCAGTCTACTACTTTGTAGACACGAAGGGGTATGTCTATACCACTATTGAGGACAGCTCAGATGAAGCGAGGCAGGATCTGTTGGAAACATTGTCGTTCTACGGATTTACCCCGCCTCAGACAGTTGAGAGCCGCGGCAAGATGGTTGACTTTTACTCACACTACGCCACCCTTCACGGCGATCTGCGAAGCGCATCCGTGATTGTGCTTTCCTATCAGCACGCACAGGAGAAAGTGAAAGCACTGTTCCTGCTGTATAAGGGAGGCCAAACAATTGCATTCCAGAAACGGGGGGAGCATAAAACACTGTATACCAAAGCTGAAGAGCTGGTTGAGGCGACCAAAGACGCGAACAATGAGTATCACATCAATGGCTCTTCCCATTATGGCCGCTACGAGTCGGACGTCTACGAGGTCATCTCTCAGCTTGAGAGTGCTCTGTATGACGTCACGCGGAAACTGCAAAACGACAACTGAGTGGCGGTATGTATTGCATGAAACAGAGGGCATGTCCTGATGATTGCAGGCACACTTTGTCTGCCGTTGCATCAGGATGAGCAAACATCAGGAGGAGAGTACCATGATGAAGGAGACGTTTACTCAGCGCATTCATCGTCTTGTCGAGGAAAAGAATATCCGTGCGTTGCTTCTTGAGGCAGAGCAACTGCTTGTCATCTACCTCAATGAGGATGATGCTATTGATTTGGAGCCCATTGTCAGCGCACAGTCAGTCCTTCAACAAGGGCTGAAGCTCTTTCCCTCGCAAGAAGACCAGGACAAGGAGTTTCCCGTTACCAGTGTGGCGAGGATCGACTTGCAGGAAGCAGGCATCCCCGAAACAGTGATTGCAAGCCTCAGCAATGAGGAGATGGAAACAATTGCTCGAAAAATGGGGGACTACTATTGCGACCAGGGATTTTGGGACCATATAGCTCCCGCAGTTACATATATTGTGGAAAGAAGGGAAAAGAAGCGTTAATGGAACTCTTCCCAGAGGAGGTACGAAACCTCCTCCCGCCCCTGTATTCCCAGGAACACGAGACAGACCCGATGGTCATCTATAAGTTTTTCCATCCCCTGTCCAACCTGACTTGGTACGCCTTTGAGGGCTCACCAGAGGGCGATGATTTCATCTTCTTTGGGTGGGTTCACTCAGCCAGTCCTGAGCTTGGCTACTTCTCGCTCAATGAGATGCAGGCGGTACAAGTCATGGGACTGGGGATTGAGCGCGATATGCATTTTACCCCGATGAAACTGTCTGAGGTAAAAAAGCTTCATGAACAATCGTAAAGCGGAGAAACCAGCAAGCACTCTGTTCTCACGTTTGCAAACCCAAGTACAGAGCACTTGCCGACTCGCGGAAGGTACCGCACTGGTATTCTATCACCGGCGGTACTTCCCCCACAGGAGGACGCATGTATCAACCAGATCGCTACCCCCGCAACTGGCGGGAGCTGGCAATCGCTTGTAAGAAACGCGCAAACTGGCACTGTGAAGAATGCGGAGTCACCCACAAGACAGAGCGCATTTCGCACCGGACAGGCGCAGTGTATAGCGTGTTCTTGCACGCAGCGCATACCAAACCGCATGACACACACAACCACCAACCAGAGCTGCAAGCCCTTTGCCCGACCTGTCATGGCAGGCGGGACTGGCAATTGAGAAAGCGTGAAGCGGAAGGAACGCTTGAAAAGCGCAAGCATCAGCTCCTTCTGGCAACGCGAGCGTAAGCAGACTCCATTTCAGAAAGGAAAAGAACAACTCATGGCAACGTTTAACCAGTGCCAGTTTATTGGCCGTCTCGGCAGAGACCCGGAACAGACCGTCATCAACGGCAGCGCCAACACCAAGTTTTCCCTGGCAGTCGACCTTGGGAAAGGCCAAAAACCACTGTGGCTGACTATCTCCACCTGGGACAGACTAGCGGAAGTCGTGAAACAGTATGCCAGAAAAGGCATGCAAGTGTTTGTCCAGGGCAAACTGGTGCTTCGTCCCTACCAGGATAAGAACCAGGTTGAGCGGGTAGCAATAGATATCGTAGCTACTACAGTGCAGCTTCTTGAGAAGCAGGAGATCCCTGTTGACGCTGATGCGCCACTGCCTGAAAAGTAACCGAAGCAGCTGAAGCACCCTTTGCTTCAGTATCAGTAATACAACTGCAACAATTGTCATTCCCTGGCCTGGCTGTAGGCTCTTGTCGTTTATGCGACATGCAGTTTACCCAGGCCATTTTTTTGCTTAAGATATATGGTAGAGTGAAAGGCAGTCACCTCCCTTGAAATGACGATCTACAATACTCCACCAAAGCGCAAAACAGGCCAGCAAAAAGGCAGACTTCCCTACCCGCCGAAGGAGAAGTAGAACACGTATTCAGATGCCCCTGTAACGGCCCAGGATTAGTTTTCGCCGTGTTTTTCGCTGAAGACCTCTCTTTGTATCCCCTCCGGCAATTTGGCGTTTTGGTATGGAAGAGATCATGGGCAACTTTGCCAGTAAGGGACAAAGTTGCCACCACTTTGACCCCACGAGGCAATAGTTGGTGCCACTTTGACTCCCCTCTTGACAAAGTGGCGGCATTCTTGCCATACTAACTCATACTTGGCGCACTTATGGATATCGATGCAATAGTTAAATATTTCGGCTTGACTGAGCATCCGTTTATCAGCAATCCCGACCCCAGGTTTTTGTACTTCGCTTCCCAAGTCAAAGAGGCGCTCGCCAAATGCGAGTTTATGGCGCGGGACCGGATCGGCCCTATTTACATGTATGGCCCGATTGGCTCGGGCAAGACTTCCCTGGTCCGGCGCTTGCAGGAAAAACTGAGCCAGGACGAGCGGTATAATGTGAAGCTCCTTATTTCTCCAAACCTCAAAAGCAGTAATGCCTTTCTCCGGCTGATCCTTGAGACCTTTGATGTCAAGACTGAACGATCCTATACGGCCTCGCTGAGTAACTTTGAACAATACCTCGTTGCGCAGTACAAAGAGGGAAAAGTTCCGGTGCTGCTGATCGACGAAGCGCAAAATTTGACCCGCGACACCTTAAAGCTTATCCACTACCTGCTCAACTTTGAAACCAATAAGACGAAGCTTTTGCAAATTGTCCTGGTCGGCCAGGAAGAACTCGGCGCCAGGATCATGCTGTACCGGGAGTTGGCCTCCCGCATGTTCCCGATTGCGATGAATGCTCTGTCGCTTGACGATCTCAAAGAGATGATCTCATTCCGGCTGACAGTCGCCGGTCATCGCGGCTCACTCTTTGCAGAGGAAGACGAGGCGTATAAAACTCTCTATACCTACACCAAGGGGCTGCCCAGAGACGCGATTAAAGTGTGTTTTGAGCTGCTCATTGAACTCGTCGCACAAGGGAAAAAGCAAGCGACTGCCAAACAGGTTGAAGACATTGCGAAAGGCCAAAATTTACGCATTTAACCTATGGGCAGATTTGACGCACTCACTACCCTTGATACAAAGCCAGCACAACCGGCTCCCCTCCCGGAGAAAGCAGCACCGATACCATCACGCACCCCTTCAGAAATTCAGTTTGCAAGTAAGCCAGCAAGCCCGCAAACGGACTTGCTTGTAAACCAGCAAACGCTTAAACCGGCAAGTAGACAAACCCGTTTGCATGCAAATCAGCAAACCAGCAAAGATGCAAGCAGACAAACAGACAAACCTGTAAGCAAGCAAGTAGATAAACCTGCAAGTATGCAAGCAGGTAAACAAGTAAACCTGCAAACAGGGAAGCAGGTTTTTATTAAAAAGTACTCTTCCTACTTACCGCATGAGTATAAGAGGGAACTGAAACGCATTGCGTGGGAGTCAGACCGGAATGAGTATGAAGTGCTGATAGAAGCAGTTGAACTGTATTTAACACGGCACAAGCAATCCAAATAAGTTGCCTGCAAGCATATTTGCCTGCAAACCCGTAAGGAGGGAAGCAGGTTTGTTGGTAAACCAGTCAGCAGGCATGCAGGTAAAGAGGTTTGTCTGTATACCTGTTTGCCGGTAAGCCCGCAAACGTATTGACAGCAAGCTCATCGACATGTTTACTAGTGGGTCAGCTAGCAATTGTATACCCCTTGACGAGAGCGGCTCCCGAACCGCCTAAGCGGCGGAGGCGCGCCCGTTCGCGTCGCCGTCGGCGCTTGCCATTCCAGACAAACGGCGTGGGTTTCTTATTCCACCCCTTCACAGTTTGCTCCAACCAGTCGATGACCTGCTGAGCACTCTGAGGATGCTGACCGGAAAGTGCTCGACGGATAATGATGCGCTGCACCGATTCGGCCATATTGAGCCAGGAGCCGCCCACCGGCGTGTAGAGCGGCATCACCCCCTGATGGAAGAACCAGCCGAGCAAGTCAGGGGACAAGTGTCCGGCCAGATTATCCAGCACCAGGATGATGCGCAAGGGAGGAAGCCCCTGGGCGCTCTCATGCGGCCACAGCCAGGTTTTCCACTGTGCCGCGGGTGGCCGCTGCTCTTCGGG
>WNFX01003113.1_pt1 | contig 17924 bp, 19 predicted proteins | sample 5400111 | NCBI WGS metagenome assembly WNFX01 (sample SAMN13153363, study PRJNA577476) | soil metagenome | isolation source: 40 cm soil or saprolite under grassland replicate 1 | place: USA:California | collected 2016-06-15 | reverse complement strand
GCGTTCATGATCCCGGCAAAGGTCAGGACGCTCATTGCGGCGGCTGCGACCAGGATCAGGCCCTGGGTGGCGAGCAACAGGCGGCGGCGGTTCACGATATCGGCGAGCGCCCCGGCGGGCAAGCCCACGAGAAAAACGGGCAGCGTCGTTGCAGTCTGTATCATCGCGATCAAGAGGGGAGAGGAGGTGAAACTCGTCATGAGCCACACGCCACCCACATTTTGGAACCACGTCCCGACATTGGCCGCTAGCGACGCGAACCAGATGGCGCGGAAAGCAGCGATCTGCAGCGGCGCCCATTCGGATGGAACCACCTGCTGGTTGGTTGTCATAGCGTTCCTCCAGGAGCGCTCGCTCTTGTACGGCTCTTGTCACGAACTGCGCATCCGTGGTTTCACCTGTGCGACCAGAGCGGCACATTGCTCTGCTCCTACGGCCTGCCGTATTTCAGCGATCTGCTCTTGCATTCGGCAATGGTACAGGCTTCGCAGTTCATCAAAGGTGTTCCTGCGAGAGAAGCAGTACCTCACATCATGAAACGCAGGGGAGCCAGGATGCGCTCACTCACTTTGTTATACCACGGTCGCCTCTTCCATTGCTCCATGGTCAGTTCAAACCTCTCGGCAGTATCTTCTGCGAAGAGCGCGGACAATTGTTGGGCAAACGCTGCACTGTAGACCGCGACATTGATTTCATAGTTCCCGACCAGACTCAAACGATCGAGATTGCATGTTCCGACCGTTGACCACGCTCCATCGATGGTGCAGGTCTTCGCGTGCAGCATGGTATAGCGGTAGCCAAAGATGCGAATTCCGGCTTGCAGGCAGTCAGTAAAGTAGCTATGCGTAATCCAGTTGGCCACACTATGGTTGGAGTCCCAGGGTATAAGCACACGCACATCGACGCCGCGCCTGACAGCCGCCTTCAGCGCTTCAAGGAGCATCCGGTCGGGCACGAAGTAGGCAGTCGTGAGGAAGATGAACTGCTCTGCCTCATCAATCGCAGCGATGTAGAGATCGCGAATGGGGAAAGACAGGCGCATAGCCTCATTCTGACTGACGGTGATACACGAGTCAACGCTGCTGTGATGCCGCTGCGTTATCCTCTCGTTTGCCGGGCAGAAGCGATTCCAGAAAGCAGCGAAGGATCGGGCGAGTTCCGCCGCCACCGGGCCACGCAGGCCCAGGTGCGTATCGCGCCACTGCGTCGCGTAGACCGAGCCGATATTGTAGCCCCCGATAAAGCTCGTCTTGCCGTCGACGATGAGCAGTTTGCGGTGGTCCAGTGCGAAGCGACGAGGATCAAGCAGATGCCACGGACGGCGGAGAGCGCTGTATTCAAGCACATGCATCGGAAGGACAAAAGACGATTTGAAGGCTCGTGGAACCACGAGATTGCCAAAACGATCAAAGATGACATAGACCGCCACACCCTCTGCCGCCTTCCGAGCCAGGTGCGTTTGAAATTCCTGGCCAACAGCATCATCTTTCCAGATGTAGGTTTCTATATAAATACTCTCTTGTGCCGCATCGATTGCCTCCAGCATCGCATCATACAGATCACGCCCGTAGGAAAAGAGTTGGAGGACATTCTCGCCAACCTGCACTTCCTCGAAGGGTGCATGGGGAAAGCTCACCTCGTGTTTGCGGCGTTTTCCTAATGCGGCAATGACGAGGAGGACTGCCACGGTCAGGACCTGCACTGTCAATAAACCCAGGATGACTTTCCCTACCAGGCGTAGGAGAGACAACCTGGAGAATCTCTTGAACAGGACATCTGTTCGTTCTCGCATGTTCAACATGTCCAACTCGCTTTCTTGTCTGCCAAAGTTAAAGCAGAACGTGGTGTATTGCTCGAAGCCTCCCAAGAGAGAGGACAACGAGCACACTATGTAGGAGGCCAATAGAGCCATACGTAACCATGACTTAATACTATGCGCAGAGCGTAGTAAAAAGCGTGGTCGGAAGCGTCAAAAAGCTCAGCGTGCTCTCGTAGTATGCGTTTCTTGCTCCACTGGCGTCGAGGAGTGCTTTTTGACGCTCCGGCAAACGCATTTCTTCACGCGCAATTGCTACGCTCAAGACGACTACTAGTGCTTCATAATGCTCCACATGAAGTCCCGTGAATGTCTCTACTCACGACAGAGAGGAAAGAAGAGGGAGGTACGCATAGCATGGTCACAGGCAAGAGCACGCAGGGGAAGTCGTTTCTGCAAGCCGTTGGGAAATCCTTTTACGACTCCATTGGCGACATCGTCTTCGGGATGGAGGATGGGACTGTTTCCATCCTCGGCCTGGTGTTCGGCGTCGCCAGTAGCACGACCAGCAGTTCCATCGTCTTGCTTGCCGGGGCAACAGGAGCCATTTCCGCCGCCGTCTCGATGATGGCTGGGACGTTTCTGGATGTGGAATCGACTAATGACCAGGCGAAAGCGCGGCTGGCCCACGAGCAATCGGAGATCGCCAACAATCTGGAGGGAGAGAAACAGGAAGTCAGGGACCGGCTGCGCACTGCCGGTTTTAATGACCAGGACACCGCGGCAATCGTCGAGGCACTGGCTCGTCACCCCAGGACATTGCTCCAGGTCGAGGCGACCTCTGAACTCCAGCTTGGGGGTTCGGAACAGAAGAACCCGTTCGTACAGGCCGCGTGGATGTTCATCTCCGACCTGTTTGCGGCATTCGTTCCTGTCGTTCCATTCGCATTGCTCCCCCTGGGGACCGCGCGCCTTGTCTCGCTCATCATCACGGCCATACTCTTGCTACTATTGGGTGTGGGACGCGGCCTGGTAGGACACCGCAACGTCGTGCTCGCTGCGCTACAAACGCTAGGTATCGCAACTGCTGCCGCGCTCGCAGGCTTTTTGATCGGCAAGCTCGTCACCCGCTAGACAAAGGATGGATTGATAATATGAGTACCAATACAACACAACTCCTTGCAGAGATCCCGCTCTTCTCCACAATGGATGACGAAGAGCGCAGGCAGCTTCGTGCGATTATGAGGGAGCTAAGCTTTCAGCCTGGTCAAGTCGTCATGGCAGCTAATGACCCAGAAGCTTCCTTCCTTATTATTGAACAGGGTGAACTGGAGGTTTGGCTCACCGACACCGATGGAAAGAAGGTGGTGCTGGAGGTGCTGGGACCCGGAAAGGTCTTCGGTGATTTGTTCATACTCGCTGGAAAGACCCGTTCGGCCAGCGCCACCACCTCTGGAGAACTGGTCACACTCGAATTAGGCCGGGAAGTGTTCTTTGACTTTTTGCGACGGCGGCCTGATACCGCTATCGACCTTTTGGTGGAACTGGGCCAGCGGCTCAAAGACACCGACAACGTCTTGCGCACGCGAGTCAGCCGCAACGCGAACGAGGAGCACGATGAGACCATTTCACCCGGGCAGCGGGTCGCCGATATCATCGCCGATTTTAGTGGTTCGCTGGCATTCCTGCTTATTAACCTTGCGGTCTTTGTCGTCTGGATTGTGGCGAACACGGTGGGACCGGCGATTTGGCACTACGATCCCTACCCCTTTCAGTTTCTCACGATGGCCGTGTCACTTGAGGCCATCTTTCTTTCCATTTTTGTCCTGATCAGCCAGAACCGGCAGGCTGCCAAAGACCGCATCAAGGCGGACCTGGACTACCAGGTGAACATCAAAACGGAATTGGAACTGAGTGCGATGGCCGAACATATTCGTGATATCGAGCAGAAGCTTCATCACATTCACCACGATGTTTTGCAAGCCAGTGGCGGGAAAGAGGGAGCATAGAGGGATAGTATGCGGACCATTGAACTCATGCTTGGCGGCATCATTGTTGTCCCAACCTTTGTTGATGAAGTACTGGGTTGTATCCCAGAGAAAGTTCTGAGGGTTTTGCTATGCTAACATTGTGGAAAGTCTATCACACCAGGGTAGTCCATCTATCTGCCCTGGTACTCACGCTGTTCTTCTCGCTCGCGTCACTGGTCAGTTGTAATCAGCCCGCGCCTGCTCAGTACGTGTCGCTTAATCTGGGCATCCCGGCTGCGGCGCTGCAATCGCCTGTGAAAGGCCCATTGCCCGACGCGACAGTGTTGCACGTTGGCATCACCTTCAAAATTGATCCCCGGCTACTTAACCAGGCCGATCAACAGCGACCCCAACCGGGACAGCCCTCCAAGCTGGGAGGGACAGGTCAGGGCCTCGGCATTGACAACGGCCTCTATCTAAAGATGAAAGGATTCTTCCAAGGGATAGACCTGCAATTGAGCAAATTACGGACCTACGTGTCATTTCACACGAAGGCAGGTACCCTTGCCCGCTTACTGCAAACGAAGTTCGTTATTCACCAGTACAAAGGCCGGACATTCTACGTGCCTGCAACCCCACCCAAAGTTCCTACAGATTTCGCCAAAACCATCGATGCCATTACCGGGTTGGACAACTACAGCCTACACCCCAAGCACGCCCTAAATATCACCTATCCACAAACATCGCAGGTATCCCGGCATGGAGCGCTCGATTGTAGCCCTGATGACCAGACGCTTGTACCAGGGGACGTTGCCGGTGCATATGGCTACAATGCTCTCCATCAGCGCGGCCTGCATGGGGAGCAGATGACGATCAACCTTGTGGAGATTGATGGCTCGTATAAGGATGATATTCAGAACTATCTGAACTGCATTGACTTCAAAGGGCATCTCTCGATCATCAATATCGATGGCCAACCATCGGATGCGGAGGGTGAATCGACGCTGGACATACAAATGGTCGCTGGACTGGCCCCGGCGGCCTCTATCGTCGTGTACCAAACCGATGGCAATGGGGACAATGATACCTGGACGCAGGTGAACGATGAACTGCAGCACATTATTGATGATAATACACGCAACGCCAATGCGGGCAGCGTTGTGAGCATCAGCCTGGGCATGGACGAGGGAGATATCTCGTCCGACGATGTCCGCGCCCTCGACAGCAGCATGCAACAGCTCACGCAGGTAGAGCATATGACGGTCTTCGTCGCCAGCGGCGACTGTGGGGCATTTGCCGACGAGACCTTCGGCGACCTCTCGGTAAGCTTTCCGGCCACTGACCCATGGGCGGTAGCGGTCGGGGGTACGGAGTTGTCCGTCGATGGTCAGCACAACCGTACAGATGAGGTGGCGTGGTCGCATTTTCCCAACGTTTTTAAGTGTAAAAATAGCTGGGGCAGCGGTGGTGGAAATAGCAGCCTGTTTCACCGTCCAGACTGGCAAAACGCCAACGGAGTCAATAATCGATACTCGAAAAATGTACGTCAGGTGCCAGACCTGGCAGCGGTCGCGGATAATCTGGCCGTCTACTTCCAGGGCTCATGGGGCGCCGTCGGTGGAACGAGTGCCGCCGCGCCCATCTGGGCTGCCGGTCAGGCGCTGGTGAATGAAGACACCATTCAGCATCTGGGCACCTTCGGCTATTCACCGCGGCTCTATTATGCCGTTGCGGACAAGCATACTGGAGGAAATGCCTACTTTGATGTCACAAGCGGCAATAACCAGTACTATCACGCAACACCGGGCTGGGACTACACAACAGGGCTTGGCACACCAAACCTCGCAAGCTTTGACCAGGGTGTATCCAACACCCTGGCCTAAACTGCGAGGGAAAGTACCCACTGAGTACCCCGGCGTAGCCGATAAAGTGGGGCTTTGATGTCGCGGTAGCGCCTGCCGATGCGATGACATCAATAGTGCAACAGCCAGGCGCAAGGTGTACCTAGTACACTTTACTTATCGGAGGAAAGGAGACAGTGAACATAATGGCAAACCAGCAACACCTGGAGCTTTTAAGGCAGGGAGGAGTGGATAGCTGGAATACATGGAGACGATTGCATCCTGCCACATTGCCAGAACTGCATGGCGCTGACCTGAGTGGAGCCGATCTCGGCAAATACAATCTCAGCACGGCTGATTTGAGAGAGGCCAATCTTCATCATGCCAATCTCAGCGCGTCTGACCTCATCGAGGCCAATTTAAACGCAGCCAATCTCGCCAACGCTGACCTCTCCGGAGCCAGGCTGATCGAGGCCAAACTCGCGTTGAGCGACCTGCGCAGCGCCAATCTCGCCGATGCCGACCTCTCCGGGGCCGACCTGACCGGGGCGAATTTGATGGCGGCGAACCTACGTGGAGCAACTTTGAACTGGGCGCGGTTAACCGATGCACTCATCTCTGACGAACAGCTGAGCACCGCGAAATCGCGGCTGGAGGAAACGTTCTAGCCGGGAAGCCATGTTATGACGCGGGATCTGATTTTTCCGGGAAAGGGAGGAGCGGATGCCATTCGAAGCGTTTGGGAAAGGAATACCTTCAATGCACGCAACGACTATCGTACAAGCTGCCATGCAAGCCTGGGAAGAGCACGATGCCAACGCTCTCGCTTCCTACCTGTCGGACGATGTCATCTGCAAGCAAATTCTTCCTCAATCCATAGGCAAAGCGCAGTTGCTTGCCTTTATGAAAGCCATCACAACAGCTTTCTCGGACTGGTCATTCAACGGCCACGTCCTACTTGAAAAGAGCCTGGCGGAGCACAGTTGGAGGGTGCTCTTCGTCACCGCCGTTACCGGTACGCAGGCGGCAGACTTGATTCTGCCACCACTGCCTGTCATCCCTGCCACAGGCACAAAGATAGCCCTACCGTACAGGCACCTGGAATTCCTTGTGACAGGCGATGCAATCACGGCGATCACCGCCGATTTCTCGCCCAGCGGCCTGGAGGAAGTCCTCGCGCAGTCGGGGCTGGAACTCTCGTAGGACAGCTTTACAGGGGCTGGCGGCCACATCCTCTTTTCCAAGGGATCTGCCAGCCTCTTTTTTTACGGTTTCATCGACGCTTTCTTTCACTCTCTGCACATATCATACAAGTAAAGAACAGCAATGCTTCTTTGACGATGGGATGCAATCCGTACGAACGACGCACGAGCAGGATTGCACAAGCCAGCAAGGGCGGAGGCAAACTCACGCCCCTACTGTAGATCCGCCATTCATGGCAGGATCGCCGCAGGCGGAAGGAGACCAGGCGTGAAGAGAGAAAAGGGAAGAAAGGCCATACAACGGGTCCGAACAACTTTCATAAGACAGAAACAATTACTGCTCACGGGGGTCCTGCTGACTGCGCTGTTGCTGTTGCTTTTTGGCATCTGCAGACGGCTTCCAGCACCCGATCTTACTGCGCCATCGAGCGGCCTGACAGTCATTGACTACAGCACGTTCATCGCCCAGGTCAGGGCGAGCAATGTCCTGGTGGTGAGCATGCAGGATCAAGACATTGAGGGGCTATTGGCCAGGCCGCTTTCCGAGGGCCAGGCCACACCTGCTCGTCAGACAAAGATGAACGCGCTCCAAGCCAGGGCGGCCCATGGCGCCGGGAGTTACGTCCTCAGCAGCGATGTTCGCAGTTTCGGACTGGCCCTCGCAACGGCGTCGCTTCCTCTTGATCCGGCACGTCTGGTCTTTACTCGTTTGCCTGGGCGTGGCGACGCGGCGCTCATTCCTTTGCTTGTGAGCAAACACGTCATGATCAAGACGCTGCCTTCAGCGCAACTACCCTCGTGGCTCTCGCTGCTCTGGAAGCCTCTCCCTTTCCTATTCCTCCTGTTGATCCTGGCATGGGTTCTGTTCCCTGGCAGGCGTGTTCGGTCTCCTGGCGCCGTTGGCGATCACATGCGCATCAACCAGGTCAGGAACCGTGCCGAACCCGATCGGCGAGACTCCCATGCGCCAGAGACATCCTTTGAGGACACCTCTGCCAGGAACAAGCAGGTCCCCGCACGCACGTCTTCACCGGTTCGTCCAGAATTGGAACCGCCCCCTGTCACCTTCGCCGATGTGGCGGGCATCGACGAAGTGCGCCAGGAGGTCGAAGAACTCGTGCAGTTCCTGCGCGCTCCCGAACACTTCGAGCGCCTGGGAGCGCGCATCCCGCGGGGAGCTTTGCTGGTGGGTCTTCCAGGTACGGGCAAAACCCTGCTCGCCAAGGCCGTCGCCGGTGAAGCGGGGGTACCGTTCTTCAGCGTAAGCGCTTCAGAGTTTGTCGAAATGTACGTCGGGCTGGGGGCAAAGCGGGTGCGCGACCTGTTTAGCAAGGCGCGCGAGAACGCTCCGTGCGTCATCTTCCTGGACGAACTGGACGCTGTGGGCCGCAAACGAACCCCCAGGTTCAGCAGCAATGATGAACGGGACCAGACACTCAACCAGTTACTGGTCGAACTCGACGGCTTCTCAGCACGGCAGACCATCGTCGTGCTGGCGGCCACCAACCGCGCCGATATCCTGGACCCGGCTCTGCTGCGCCCGGGCCGCTTTGACCGTCACATCAGCGTCTCGCTGCCCGACCGGGCGGGCCGCCAGGCCATTCTCCAGGTGCATACGCGCCACACTCCCCTGCACGAGGAGGTGAGCCTGGAGCGCCTGGCACGGCTCACCACGGGGATGAGTGGCGCAGACCTCGCCAATCTCGTCAATGAAGCGGCGCTGTGCGCTGCCCGTCGCAACCTGGAGCGCATCACCAGCGCGTGCTTCGAGGAAGCGCTGGCGCGGGTACTCCTTGGAGCGCAGCGTCCCATCGTGCTCAGCGAAACGGAACGCCGCATCATCGCCTTTCACGAAGCGGGACATGCACTGGTGGCCTACCACCTGCCGGGGGCTGACCGCGTCAATGGCGTGACCATCCTGCCGCGTGGGCAGAGCCTGGGAGTGACACAGTTCGTGGCCGAGGAGGACCGCTACAACTACAGCCGGGAAAGCCTCATGGTTCGCCTGGCCGTGGGCTTGGGAGGCCGGGCGGCAGAAGAACTGACCTTTGGGCCTGATCGGGTGACCACCGGCGCGGAGAACGATTTCCAGGTGGTGACCGGCCTCGCCAGAAAGATGGTCACCCGCTGGGGTATGAGCGAGCAGGTAGGCGTGATGTTCGTCGAGGGCCGGGCACCCGCAAGCGGCCTGGACCTGCACTACCACCATGGCGATGCGCTTTCCGCGCGCAGTCGGACGCTCGCCATCGATGTAGACGGTCGACTTGTGCTGAACGGAGGCGACCTGCCTGCGCATCAACACCGATTTGGGACGCCGGAGGCTGCCGCCAGCGAAGCGAGCAGTGCAAGCTTGGCAACATTGATCGATCTAGAGGTGCAGCGCTTGCTCAGCGAGGGCTATCAGATGGCGAAGACGGTGTTGACTGAGCACGACGACCAGCTCGACAGGCTGGCTCTTGCGCTCATGGAACGCGAGCAACTGGATCGTGCCGCCTTTGAACAACTGGTAAGCGCGTAAGGGCCATTCACAAGAGGTTTTTATGTGAGGAGTGGATGTTGCCGACAGCGTTGGCAACATCCACTCCTCACTGGAAAGGGACCTGTCGCCTGCGGCCTTGTGCACTCTCACTTTCTATTCGGGGGCAGGGGTGACGTGTTCGTCTGCGCTAGCAGATGAGGTGTGTTGTTTCGGATGGGTAGTGAGCAGGTGTGGTGGTCTACGGCGTGCGCCGCCCAGCAGTTCCCAGGCACGAACGATGCTTGAGATATAGACGACCAGGAGCAGGCTCGTCAGCCCATAGACTTGCGCTGAATCGTGTGGGTTCAGGATGAGTCGCACGGCATTGTACCCCTCCGCGAGATAGGCAAACACGTTCAGGAGGGTAAGAGTGAGGCGGCGGGCCAGGTTGCTCGCGCCTTGATGGGGCCGCAGCAGTTCGAACCCATTCTGAAGGGTGATGATGAAAGAGAGGACGCTGAAAATGAGGACGAAGATGCCGAAGGGGCCGGGAATCAGAGCCACCAGGGAAATGAGAAAGGCATTCGTCAGCGAAATGAGAGCACTAGAAGCGCTGAGGCGTGTCTCTACCGAGGCATGCATGGTGATTTTCTCTTCGGGGGAGATGGAGATGGAGACGAAGAGCAGGCCGAGCAGAGCGGCACTCGCACCAGCGCTGGTGATAAAGAAATTGGTGAGGGCATCGGGAACCATACGATGCAGCTTCCTTTCTGGCAGTATGTTTGACATGGTAGATAAGCAGATGAGTTTCCACTCAGGCGGTCTGGAAGGATGGGATGACCGCGCAACGTAGCCTCCAAAGAGGTGAGCAGATCCACTCCCTGCTTGCGCAAGGTCTTCTGCTGTCTTACCTTTACTGTACCTACCTTCGAGTATTTTTGGCAAGTATCTAGGAGACCTGAGTAGTTACAGAGCCTGTACATGAGCTGTCAACGGTTTGTAGGATATGCTGGTTTTTCTGCAGACTCGCTGACGCCGAGGTTGCGGGAGAACCAGCAGCCTTCACCAAGCCGAAGGCACTTATTCCACAGTAAGGAGTAGATACACAGCGAGCAGGAGACCGATCAGGCTTGTCAGAACGGTGAGGAGAATGGCGAACTGGGTAGGTGGATGAAAGGTTTCTGCGTCGATAGCAACCCGAATATGCAGAAAGTTCAGCAACGCCACGATGATCACGACCATGCCGAGCAACGTAAGACTCACCCCAATGAAGGTAGAAAAAGGCACAGGGAAGAGAAAGGCCGCCTGCTTCCTCAAGCCCAGTTCACGCAGCAGCAGTCCAAAGCGCTCGATCACAAAGCCAAAGGTGATCGTTGCCAGGCCCGTGCGTATCCACGCCAGGAAAGTGCGCTCGTTGGCGAGGTGGTCAGACACCTTCTTGCTGTGGATGACTGGTCGGTCCCTTTCCATGGGTGTCCTGGTGGCACTCTCCTGCCTCTCCTCCTCTGGAGCCATCAGAGCCTCCTCACGCGTCAAAGCCGTCCTGGAGCGTTAGCTGCGCAGGACGCTCTCAATCAACACGTCGATCCCAGCGATGTTCCTGGTCAAGTCTTGTGGGATGCCATAGCGGGCAGCGAGGTACGCGATACTGGTAGAGCTCACCCACACCTGCTCATCGGTCCCCTGCCAGACGAGGACTTTGAGAGGCAGATCAAGTGCGAGGAGTGGGGAAGCAATCATGAGTGGCGTGCCAGCTTTCGGACTGCCAAAGATCAGCACATGGGCCTCTTGCATCGTGAGGCCGACGCGTTTGGCTTCTGCACTATGGTCAATCTGGGCAAAGAGGCTCAGATGTCGGCTCTGTATGGACGCCTTCAGGCGCTCCAACGTCTCCTGCACAGAAAACGGACTGGGTCTGGTTACGATGCCCTCGACCGAGGGCGGCGTTGCAGATGTCGTTGGCTCGTTCATGGGTCTCACCTCTCTCCTGTCCTGACGAGGAATAGGTTCTCTCTTCTCATCACGGCGTCTCACTCTCATTGTATCATTCCCATCTGCTAGCAGCGAGCCTGCTGAAGAATCATATTGCGCCGATTTTCCCCACAATATGCTACAAATCTCAACCGGCGTAGGCATAAAAAAGAAACTGTACATTTTTTTATACCCCTGCCAACGCTTTTCTTCACGCGCGACATGTACGCTATGCATGTAGGTACGCACGTGCCCCCTTTTCAAGGAGGGAGATAGAAGCAACCATCAGCTTCGCATCTCCATGCGAAGCTGTCGAAAGGAGAAGGAACAGGTGAAAGACAACTCTTTACGGGACAGGATTCAGGGCAATTGGAAGCAGTTGAGTGGAGCCGTACACCACGAGTGGGGCAAACTCACGCACAACGACGTCGAGCAGATCAAAGGCGATGTCACGGTACTGGCTGGCAAAATCCAGGAACGCTATGGCGTAACGGAAGCGGAAGCCAGCAAGCAGATCGAACACTGGGCCAACAAGTTCCACACACACCAAAGGAAGCAATCGAAAAGCGACACGCAGGCGAACTAGTCTGCCGGCGCACTTTGTCGTGAACCATACTGGCCGATAGCCATTTTGACCAGTGGGAGAGAAAGGAAAATATGCAGGTGGCAAATCTTGTCGATACCATCCATTCGATGGGAACATTTGCGACATTCACGCGCGCCCTGAAAATGACCGAGCTGGCTGCAACCCTGAAGGAGCCGGGAGCCTTCACTATGTTTGCGCCGACTGACGCCGCTTTCGCGCAGATGAATACCGAGAAGCTTGATGATCTATTCGACGACTACTACAATCTGAGCAGGGTGGTCAAGTACCACGTCGTGATGGGCCTGTACAAGGCGGCTGACCTGCTCGACATGACCTTCTTGAAAACGATGGAAGGGCAGCGACTCATCATCAGATCGTCTGCCTCCGCCGGACCAGCTAGCGAGGCGTTGGAAGACGGTTCAGATGCCCACAGCTACGTTATTAAAGACACGCTCACCTCAACCCTGCTGGAAAGCATCAAGGTCAACGGTGCGACCATTACGCGGGCGGATGTGAGCGCTGACAACGGCGTCGTCCACGTCATCGACAAAGTGCTCGTGCCTCACTTCATGGTCATCTGAAGCAGCAACCGTTTCTCGTTCGAGCAATCTTTCCGGTGGCCAGCCGCGCTCCGGACTGCATCCCACAGCGGCTGTTGCTCGTCACGAGGGGACCTGCTATCGTCAACCTGGTTGACGATAGCAGGTCCCTCTCTTGTTCTTGATATGATAGGACAGGACTTTGCCAACTCAGGGTAGGACTTACTTTTTTTCAATTTCTACAAAGTGGTGGAAGATTGGACGGTCCTTGATCAATCTGGTTATGATGAGGGAAGCAGAGCAGACATTTGATGAATGGAGGTGATCCAGAGTGGACAACAAACCGTTTCGCATTTTGGCTCTCGCAGGCAGCCTGCGGCAGGGTTCCTACAATCGAGGATTGTTGCGCGCCGCCGAGGAGCTCGCGCCAGACTGGGTCGAGGTACGCTTCTTCGACATCGGCACCCTACCTTTCTTCAACGAGGATCTCGAGGCCGCCGGGGATCCCGAGGCGGTCCGCCGCTTCAAGGAGGCCATCAGCAACGCCAACGCTGTCCTGATTGCCACTCCGGAGTATAACGGTGCGGTACCGGGAGTGCTCGCCAACGCGATTGACTGGGCATCACGGCCAACTGGCCGCAACGTCCTGCGCAACAAACCGGTGGCGGTGATGGGAGCCGTACTGGGGAGAACTGGCTCGGCGAACGCACAGGCAGCCTTGCGCGGGGTGCTCAGTCGCGTTGGTGCGGTGGTGGTACCCGACCCGCAGGTGCTGGTGCCGCATGCCTCGAGACTCTTCGACGAGCAGGTCAATTTACGCGATGAGGACACCCGCCAGGAGATCCGCCAGTTGGTCGAGGCGGTGGCCCACTGGTGCCGCCGAGTCCAGCCCGAAGAGTCTGGCGGCGCTGCGTTAGCAACCGGCTCGCCGCATTGATAGTTTCGCACGGAGATAGGTGGTGGAGCCATGCAGCTTCTGCAATACTATGGTGGCTTCCTACACGTCCGTCCCCTGTTTATCACGTCAGGAGGCCAGTAAAAGAGTGCCTCATCGAATGAAACAATTTACACTGGATCTTTCACAGCGCTCCCCACAGGCGCTGGTTTCTTTCCTGCAACCAACAACCAGGCACTGAGCGCACTTGCCAGGGCCAGGACGGTGCAGATCAGCGAGACCAGGCGAAAACTGTTCACGAACGATTCAGCGATCGCTTTCTTGAGAGCCACCTGTGTCTGACTGCTCACATTGGGAGGGAGAGTGATTGCAGCCAGCTTGACGCGTTGCACATCGATAGCATGGTGCACACCGGGCGAAAGATGCAGAGTCGCCAGGTGGCTCTCAAGACTGCTCGTGAAGACAGATAAGACGACAAGACCGAATATGGCAATGGCCAGCAGCCCGGCGACGCGGGACACAGCATTATTGATGCCCGAAGCGATACCCGCATGGCGTTGCTCTACCGCGCCCATGACCGCTGTCGTGAGCGGAGCGACGGTGATGGTCATGCCGAGGCCCATCACCACCACGGCAGGGAAAAAGGTGGTCCAGAAACTGCCTGGGCCACTGGTGATACCTGGCACAGCAAAGAGAGCAAAGCCAAGCGCGGTGATGACCGGGCCAACCACCAGCGGCAGCTTGGCGCCAAAGCGATTCACTAAGCCACCAGCCCAACGTGAAAGCAGAAACATGATCAGGCTGAACGGCACAAAAGCAGCACCAGCAAAGGTAGGAGTATATCCCTGAACCTGAATGAAGTTGAAGGGTAAATAGTAGGTAATGCCACTCAGTGCCCCATACAGCAAGAAGGTGAGAAGATTTGCTCCACTAAATGTAGGCGAACGGAACAAGGTGAGAGGGACCATGGGTGCCGAGCTATGAGCTTCTACCAGCAAAAATGCGATCAGTGCGACCATGCCAACCGCCAGCATGCCCAGCACAATGGGACTGCCCAGGCCAAGGGAACCTGCCTGGATCAGCCCGTAGACGAGCGCTCCTAATGCAAGCGTTTCCAACAGGATGCCCCACCAATCCAGCCTTGCGGACGCATCTTCGTCACGGCTCTCCGGCACTCGCCAGAAGAGCACGATGAGTGCAATGGCCGCTAGAGGAACATTGAGAAAGAAGACCCAGCGCCAGGAGGCATACTGGACCAACCAGCCCCCGAGCACCGGACCCGGCAACGAGGCGATCGAAGTAAACCCCGATCAGGTGCCAATCGCTCGACCGCGCTGGTCTTGACTGAACGAGGCACTGATAATCGCCAGGCTACCTGGCACCAACAGTGCGCCACCTATGCCCTCGACAGCTCGTGCGAGAATCAGGAACAGCACGTTGGGCGAGAAACCGCAGGCGATTGAGGCAAGGATGAAGACGATCATGCCAATGGCAAAGATGCGCCGTCGCCCAAAGTGATCACCGAGCGTCCCTCCCACCAGGATGAGGGCAGCCAGAAAAAGCGAATAGGCCTCCACAACCCACTGGACATTGGTGGCCGTTGTGTTGAAGTCGCGCTGGATGACTGGCAGCGCGACATTGACGACTGAACCATCGATGAAGGCCATGCTCGATCCAAGGATGGTTGCGACCAGGACCCACAGCCCAACACGCGGAGGGCTGGGCGCCGTGTCAGGAGCAGAGCGAATGACACCCTCGTCACAGGGCGCTTTCACGAAGGTAGCCATCTGTGGTTCTCCTTCCCTTATCCCTGTCAGCTAGCGAGTGGGGGAAAATGCCTCGCGGCTCAGTGAGGCGACGAGGCTAGCGAGCACAGCTAGGATCAGAAACAGACCTGAAAAGCCCTTGAGAGGGGCCAGCACACCGACGTTATTGATGAGCGTCAGAACAATTATCGCCAGCGCGACACCTATCAGGATGACCATGTCGCCAACGATGAAATTGTAGATGGCTTTGATGACCTTCACGGATGAACCTCCTGTGTTTGTGCAGTAGTTGGAACTGATTGACTCTCTATCGCCTGCGCTTGCTGTTGCTTTTTCACCTGTTTGAGCCAGGCAATAAGCAAGAAAGACGCGCCCAGGTAGATGACGACGAGGATGAGGAGAAAGACATCCGACAATGGCCACTCCACCCCAAACCCCTCACCCAACCAGAAGGTGCCAAAGGTCGTCAACATGATACCGACGATGAACTTCAGCGAATTTTCGGGTACTTTTGCCAATGGCGCGCGCACGAGCGCACCCACCAGGATGACCAGCAGGCCAGCGAGGAGCGCGCCGAGCGCGGCAGAGGCAATACCGCTGGAGCGCGAGACCGTGCTCGTGGCCGCGCTCAGCCCAAAGGTGATCACAATGAACGCCACTTCGAGTCCTTCGAGTAAGACCGACTTGTACGACAGCAGAAACCCGAAGAGGTTGAAACGAGACGAAGAGGCATCGACCTCTCCGCGAGCACGAAGCTCTGCCTGGGTTTCCTCGTAAATGGCCTCTTCATCGTGGCGCGCTTTCAAACCGGCGTAGCGCATGATGGCATTCTTCAACCACTTCAATCCGAAGAGGAGCAAGAGCGTGCCGATGACCGTGCGTAGGATATCGAGAGGAACCCACTGGACAAGCGCGACCCCCAGAGTCGCTACCAGCAGGGCAAGGGTCGCCGCGGCGGCTAAAGCGCCAAGCAGCGCACTGCGCCAGTTGACTGTGACGCCGACGACCAGGACGATAGTAAACGCCTCCACAAACTCTACAGCGGAGGCTAAAAACGCGGCAGTAGCAACTACCCATTGCATAGAAAAGTTCCTTTCAGGACCTGCTCTCGTCAGGCGAAGCAGCTTCTTGTCATTGCCCCGTTGGAGCGACGACGGCAGTTCATAGTGTCACCCTTTGCATAGCGTACACGCCAAGCATAAAGAGAAGCGTTGGCTGGGGCGTAAAAAATGGGTGTTCTGAATAGATCGCTGCGACCTCCTCGTTGATCAGACGAAGCGCGTGACGACAAAGGCGAAAGCGACGTTCTAGACATTTGGAGATAATGCTTGTCATCCTGAGCGCAGCGAAGGATCTCTGCGTTCGTCGAGCCAGATCCTTCGCTGCGCTCGAGACTACAATTGAAGTAGAAGGAACATTTGTTCATGGAAGGTGTGACTGCAGGTGGGACAGGCTACGCGTACCACAAAACTCCTCCTGGCTCTCGGAAAGCGAGAAGAGGGAGGAGCCAATACCAACAAACGAGCGTACCTGGAAGGGACGGCTACGATTCTGGATGCAGCGCGTGCCTTCTACGTGGCCTTTTTCCTCTTCCATGCCGAAAAAGTCACCGAGCGCGTTGCCTACTTCTCCGAGCACCATCAAGAAATGCGGGAACGACTGATTTCGGCAGACAGGTTGCTCACCTGGGCGGAGTTTCAGACCGTCGAAACTGCCGAGCATCCTCATCCTCTGCCCGATTGGAACTTCAGCCGTGCATTCCCCCATTTTCCTTTTGTGTATCGCCGATCCGTCATTAAGGATGCCATCGGCAGAGTCCGATCCTACCTCTCGAATCTGGCGAATTGGCAGACATCAGGCAAGAAGCGAGGAAAACCCGGCCTGCCTGGAACCAGCAATCATCCCACCCTCTACCAAGGAGCTTTTAGCCTGGAACTGCAGGGCCTGGATCTGCGCAAGACGTTTGTTCGGCTCAAGGTCTACGATGGCGCAGGATGGATCTGGGTTAACTATCCCGTCAAGTACAGCCGGTACTTTGAGCAGCGAAGAGCCGAGTCGGGGTGGGAGCAGCAGAGTCCCAAGCTGATCTTGCGCCAAAAATCGGCAGAATTGCACGTTTCCCAAACGAAAGAGATCCAGGCCAAAAAGGTCATGGAGAGCAGGCGTGATCCGGACCTGGTGACGGTGGCCGTCGACTTGAACGTGAGAAATCTCGCCGTGATAAGTGTGCGCCAGGATGAGCGTATCATTGAAACCATCTTTGTCACCGATCATGGGCTTGACCAGCACCGCTATCAACACCTCAAGCGCATTGCCAAAAAGCAATGGCAATCGGGGAAACCGATCAAGGGAGAGCGCAGTAATCAGCAGGTCTGGCGGCATATCCGGCACATGAATGAAGACGCCGCTCATCAAGTTGCCCGCCGCATTGCCAACGTCTGCGCCAGGTACCCTGGTTGTGTTCTGATCTTTGAGCGACTCCGCAAGCTCAGGCCACAAGGGGGAAGCAAGTCGCGCCGGATGAACCGCAAACAAGCATATCATCTTCGAGGCAAAATCAATCACCTGGCGAGAGAAAAAGCGTATGCCCAAGGGATAGTGACCGTCGAAGTGAATCCGTGGGGAACATCACAGCACTGTTGCCGCTGTGGAGCCAAAGGAGAGAGGTTCTCTCTGAAAGCCGGTGAGCGCAACGTGTGGAAAGGCGGAAAGCTGTTTGCTTGCCCAAGATGCCAGTATGAGGCGAATGCAGATCACAATGCCAGTGTGAACTTGCATCACAGTTTTTATCATGAACTATGCTGGCAACCCAAGTCTCCTCCTCAACAGAGGAGATAAGCAACGCCCTGCATCGTTCGACACGATGTGGGAGAAGCCTGCGGAGGGCAATCCCAATGAAGCAGGCCAGGCCCGTATGCAAATACGCATACACGTTCAAAG
>WNFX01002860.1_pt1 | contig 17925 bp, 1 predicted proteins | sample 5400111 | NCBI WGS metagenome assembly WNFX01 (sample SAMN13153363, study PRJNA577476) | soil metagenome | isolation source: 40 cm soil or saprolite under grassland replicate 1 | place: USA:California | collected 2016-06-15 | reverse complement strand
GCTCGTCTGCAACATCGACACTTACGATAAAGCTGATTCACGGGTTGACGGGCCCGGTAACCCTCACCGATAATGTGCCATCTGGGCTCAACTGTGGCACCATCTCACCAACCAGCTTCACTGCGAATGGAACCGCAACTGTATCATGCTCATCCTCGTCCGCGTCAACCTACACGCTGACAGTCACCGGCGCCAGTGGAAGCCTGACCCATACCGCCTCAGCCACATTCACCTTCCATAGCTTCAGCCTATCAGCAAACCCCTCAAGCTTCTCGCTCAACACTGGAGCGCAAGGAACCTCCACTATCAGTCTCAACCTTCTGAACGGATTCGGTTCAACGGTCGCGCTGAGCGTTACTAGCTGACAATCAGCCCAACGACAGTAGGCTCCTACACCGTCATCGTGACGGGAACGAGCGGGTCCCTGACAAGAACCGTATCCCTAACCGTTACAGTCGGGACCCAGGTTTCGCCAATCCTGACCGCACCATCATCAGAGAGTGTCGGTCAGACCTCCACCCTCACATTCACAGTGACAGGCACCGAGTCTTCCGTCCCAACACCTAACCTAACCCTCTCGGCTAACCAGTTGCCATCTGGTCCACAGAACGCGACGGTCGGAGGACACCTGCACTTCACCGTCTCCGCAAACGACCCTAGCGGTAATGGAGGGACAGTCATGCTGTCTACCACTGGATTGGCGTCGAACATGGCCTTTGACCAAGCTACGGGAGACTTCTCGTTCACGCCAAGCTCGACCCAGGCGGGTCAGACGTTCATAATCAACTTCACAGCCACTGACAGCAACGACCCATCATGGACTAAAACCCAATCCGTTCCTATACATGTCTTGGACAGTAGCGCGGGTCAGCCCTCAGGCGGAGGATTCTGCTTCAGCTGCCTCCTACCCAGAGGGATGACCACAACCGCATGGCTACTAACAATAGGCGCCTTGATCGGCATAGTAGCGTCGATCGCCCTTGTACATCTCAGAGCCAGCGCAGATCTTGCGGCTGCGAAGAGGAGAATGAGGTCGCTCAATGCGCAGAACCAAGTTAGCCGAACATCCGACAGATACCAAGCCCCACGGAGAACGGTGGCTCCAATGCACCGCAGGCGAACTTCGAGTAACGACGACTAATTGCGATAGTTGAACAGAGGATCCTTCCCCTTTTCAGCTACCGTGTTTGAACCAGCTAGGAATTCGATCTTCTTCTGGGGTTCTGGAACCGGCGCAGTAGAAAAGCTACTGAGATGACCGCTATGAATCCTACCAGCCCAATTATCGAGTAGGAGACTATCGGTAGGGGAGCAGCTTTTACTGGAGCAACTACGTGTATCGTAACTTCAGAGCTTGTCGAAACACTCTCAGCCACCGCCGTAAAGGTCACGTTGTAATTACCTGGGGCCTGGGTATCGGAGGGCGTCCATTGGAAGAGTGAGGATGTTCCCCCGGTGAAGGACTGGGTCGATGAGAACGTGGCACCTGGAGGCAGACCGGAAGCGGTTAGAGTCACCGTCTTTGAACCGTCCGTGGCATTGACGAGGAAGCGGATCATAGAACCCGCTGTTATCGTCTGTGTTCCCGGGACAGTCAGGGCTGGAGGCGATAGGACGGTCAACACCAGACATTGACTGGTAGCTGGTGAATTGTTACTGTCCCCGCTATAGACTGCATTCCATCTGTAGACTCCTGCGGTCGCGAACGTGTGTGACGAGGAGCGAGGAATGATCCCATTCAACACTGTGACTAGAGAACCGACGATCGAAGGAGTACCGGTGCAAGTCGAAGTCGTAAAGAACTCGTAAGTCGCGGTCCCGCCCTCCTGGAACCCGCCGGTGAGGGTCGCTGAAGCAGTTACAGAATCTCCCGACGTAATACTCGTGAACGACAGAGTCGCGGTGAGAGCGGGACTGGCTTTGTTGACTGTTAAAGGCTTGCAGGTTGAGGTTGCGCCACTGTTGTTAGCATCACCTGAGTAAATTGCGTTCCAGCTGAATAGACCAGTGGAACCGAATGTTTGAGATCCGGAGTTGGGCGCGACACCGTCGGTCACCGTGACGGGTGTTCCGACACTTGTCGCTGTTCCCGTGCAAGCGGATCCGGTGAAGAACTCGTAGGTAACTGTTCCACTCCCCTTGTAGAAGTTCGAGAGAGTCGAAGAGCCAGATACTGAGTTACCCACAATAATCGTAGTTGCTGATAGCGTTGTTGCGATCGTTGGGTTGGCCTTGTTGACCGTTACGAGTTCGCAAGGTGACGTCGCGCCGTTATTGTTGGCGTCGCCACTGTATACTGCTTGGAAGCTGAACGATCCAGTGCTGTTGAAAGTTACAGAACGCGAGTTAGGCACAACGCCGCTAGTGACGGTTACTGTCGAGACGACTGATCCGGGTGCGGTGCAGCCACCGTTAGTGAAGTCCGAGTAGGTCACGGTTCCACCAGCGCCAAAGCTACTGGTCAGAGTCGAAGAATCAGTGACGGTATTGCCTACGATGATTGCCGTGGCAGAAAGTGTGGTTGCGGTAGTTGGACTAGATTTCTGGACTGTCAACGGCTCACATGGCGAAGTTGCACCATTGTTGTTAGTGTCACCTGAGTATATTGCCTGGAAGCTGAAGCTCCCCGTAGAGTTGAAAGTTATGGCGCGTGAGCCAGGGACTGCACCATTGGAGACTGCAACCATGGAGACCACGGTTCCTAGACTTGTGCATCCACCATTAGTGAAGAGGGTATACGTTACCGTTCCTCCGGCATTGAAGCTATCGGAAAGTGCTGCAGAATCTACGACTGCTCTGCCCACGAGCTGAGTCGTAGTGGACGAAGTCGTTGTTATAGTTGGACTAGCTTTGCCGACCGTCAGAGTCTCACAACCACTCGTCGCACCATTGTTGTTAGTGTCGCCTGAGTACGCAGCATTGAAGCTGTAGGAAAGTGTGAGATTGAGCACCACGGTTCTAGAGTTCGGAATGATCCCATTTGAGACGGCGACAATAGACACAATGATTCCTGGGGAGGCACAACCGCTGTTGGCAAAAATGTTGTAGGTTACGGTTCCGCCAGCACTGCTTGTTTGACCTGACATCGTGGCGGAGTCGGATACCGACCCGCCTACGGTGGTCACAGTCTGAGAAAGAGAGGTAGAGATCAGCACTCCTTTCGGATTCACCTGCAACGAGTCACAGTTGCCAGTCGCAAAGTTATTGTTTGCATCACCGGAGTATGCCGCTTCAAAGCCGTAGCTTCCTGTTACGTTGAAGACGATCGATCTTGATTTTGGAACCAGCCCATTGAAGACTGTCACAGTTGTGAATACTGTTCCAGGGGCTTGACATGCACTGTTGGTGAACAGACTGTATGTCACGGTACCGCCCGCTTGGAAGTCTCCTGTAAGGGATGCAGAGTCGCTTCCTGAGCTGCCGACCGTGATCGCGGTGGCTGACAAAGTCGTACGGATTGTCGGGCTGGTCTTTTGAACTGTCAAAGCCTCGCAGTTGCTAGTCGCGCCGTTGTTGTTCTGATCTCCTGAGTACACTGCATGGAGGCCGAAGCTACCTGTTGAGTTGAGGATGATGGTGGGCGAGTTAGGAACTAATCCACCCGTAACCATAACATTGGGAAGGGTCGTTGCCTGACCACTGCAAACACTTGTGGCGAAGAGAGTGTAGGTAACTGTTCCGCTCGCGTCGAAGCTGTTAGCAAGAGAAGCTGAGTCGGTAGCAGTTGTCCCAACCACAATCGTATTGGACGACAGAGTCGTACTGATGTTGGGACTGGCTTTACCCACGGTCATTGGCTCGCAGGGGCTCGTAGCTCCGTTGTTGTTCGAGTCTCCCGAGTAAACGGCATTCCAACCAAACGAGCCAGCCGAGCTGAATGACTTAGATGCGGAGTTCGGAACCACTCCGCTCGTTACGCTTACGGAAGCTCCTATTGAAGTCGCGATCCCAGTGCATATCGACCCGGAAAAGAACTCGTATGTGACTGTGCCACTTGGATTGTACCCTCCGCTGAGAGTTGCAGAGTCGACAGCCGATCCTCCCACGATTATCGTCGTCGCGGATAACGAAGTGGCTATCACTGGAGTAATCTTGTTGACAGCCAGTGGCTCGCATTGACTTACTGCTCCATTGTTGTTGATGTCGCCTGTGTATAATGCGTTCCAGCTGAACTGACCGGCCGAGTTGAAGGTCTGGGTTAACGAGTCGGACACGGCACCGCCGGTTATGCTGGCCGGCGGACCGACCACCGTTGGCGTCCCTGTGCAAGCGCCGGATCCTGAGAAATACTCGTAAGATACTGAACCCCCTGGCTGGAACCCTCCAGTGATCGTCGCGGAGTCATGAATGGACCCTGCCACGACGATAGTACTTGCGGAGAGTGAAGTTGAGATTAGGGGACTGGCTTTGGTGACCGCCAATGTTTCACATGCACTCGTGACTCCGTTATTGTTGGTATCTCCGGAGTAGGCAGCTTGGAAACTGTAGCCGCCGGTGACGTTGAACATCACGGCTCTTGAGCTAGGAACTGTTCCGCCGTTCAAGGTTACGGAGTCAGCCAAAGTTCCTGACGATAGACATGCGCCATTGGTGAACATGCTGTAGCTGACCGTGCCGGTGGCCCCGAAGCCGCCCAACAGGGTTGAAGAATCTGTTGCGGAAGTTCCAACGATCAAGGAACTGGCGGATAGAGTAGTCGTCAAGGTCGGGCTTGCTTTGATTACTAAGAGTGGCTCGCAACCGCTGGTCGCCCCGTTATTGTTGGAGTCTCCGCTGTAGATTGCGTTCCAACTGTACGTACCCGCTGTATTGAAGCTGTGAATGGGCGAGTTCGGGACTACACCATTTGTTACTATTACCGGCGATCCTACGATCGTGGCTGGTGCAGCACAGCTACCATTCGCAAAGTAGTTGTAGACAACTGTTCCACCTGCGCTGCTCGTCTCACCCGAGAGAGCAGCTGAGTCAGATGTTGACCCTCCGACGCTTATCGTCGTAGCCGACAAAGTTGTGGTTATCGCAACACCGACTGGGTTGACCGGAAGAGACTCACAGCTACTTACAGCTCCATTGTTGTTAGTATCCCCTGAGTATGATGCGCTGAAACTGAACGAGCCGGTCGCGTTGAAGAGCACACTCCTCGAGTTCGGGACTTGTCCGTTGGACACGCTCACTATGGAAGCGACATTTCCCAAAGGAGTGCAGGCACCGTTTCCAAAGACAGAGTATTTGACACTCCCGCTAGCTTGGAAGGCGTTGTTGAGAGTCGCTGAGTCCGTTACGGATTGACCCACCTGGATGGATGTTGACGATAGAGATGTAGAGAGGGAGGGGCTAGCCTTGTTCACGGTCAATGGCTCGCACGGGCTCGTCGCTGCGTTGTTGTTCGAGTCCCCACTGTAAACAGCGTTCCAGCTGTAGGACGAAGCCGAAGTGAAGGCTTGTGCAACCGAGTCAGGTACCTCACCGTTCGTTACGGTGACCGGTGAGCCCACAACAGCGGCGGTTCCGCCGCACGAAGATCCAAGGAAGTATCGGTACGTAACGGTGCCTCCAGCCTGGTATCCGCCACGGAGAGTCGCGGAATCGCTTGACGAGCCTCCGACAGTAATGGTTGTTACTGAGAGCAGAGTCGAAATTGTAGGATTTGCCTTTGCGACGGCGAGGGGCTCGCATGAACCCGCTGCGGGATTATTATTCGAGTCACCCGAGTAAGACGCCAGGAATGCGTAGTTGCCTGTGGCGTTGAATGTTACGGAACGCGAGCTTGGAACTACTCCACTGGTGATTATTACGATCGATACGACCGTTCCGGGAGCAGTGCAAATTGAGTCCCCGAAGGCACTGTAGGTTACGGTTCCTCCTGCACCAAATGCTCCGGCTAATGTCGAAGAATCGGTGGCGGTGTTTCCCACGATGATGCTTGACGGTGAGAGAACAGTAGCGATCGTTGGACTGGCTCTTCCGACGGTCAGAGGTTCACATCCTGAGGTTGCGGGATTGTTATTCGCGTCTCCGCCATAGACAACATTGAAACTGAAGATTCCCGCGTTGGGTGGTGTGAAGAGTCCCGAGCTTGGGACACTGTCGCTGGTGCCTACGATGACAGTCGTCAAGATGCTGGGAGATCCTGTGCAAGTGAGAGTCGAGCTGAAGTAATTGTATGTGACGATGCCCTGGACCCCTGATGACGGGAATCCTCCAGTCAATGATGCAGAGTTGGTCAGGGATTGGCCCACTGTTATTGTGGTTGTCGACAGGTTGGCAGTGATAGTCGGACCGGCCTTGTTGACTGTCAGAGACTCACATGTGCTGGTGAACTGGTTATTGTTCGCGTCTCCACTGTAAAGAGCGTCGAAGCTAACGGACCCGGTTCCAGGTGGAGCGAAGGGTCCTGAGTTGGGTACAGAGCCGTCTGCTCCAATCGTCACCGTCTTTACAAGGGTGGCGGTCGTAAGGCAATTGCCGCTCGTGCTGAAGAAGTAATAGGATACACTTCCACTTGATTGGAATCCGTTGGTGAGGCTGGCCGAGTCCATGACGGATTGGCCGATCGTGATGCTCGTTAATGAGAGAGAGGTTGTGACTATTGGGTTAGCCTTCGCTACCATTAGCGGCTCGCAGGTCGATGTTGCGGCGTTATTGCTGGCGTCTCCGCTATAGGTCGCTTTGAAGCTGTAGCTACCTGTTGCGTTGAACACAATCGCGCGGGAATCTGGAATGATTCCGCCGACTACTGTCACAGTTGCCGCGACGTTTCCTGGAGCAGTACAGGCTTGATTTCCGTACGTTGTATATGTGGCTGTGCCGCTAGATTGGAAGCCACCCGAAAGAACAGACGAGTCTACTGCCGTGTTTCCGACGATGATGCTGGACGTCGAGAGCGATGTTGAGAGAATTGGACTGACCTTTTGAACCGCTAATGGCTCACACGCACTCACGATTCCGTTATTGTTGGCGTCGCCGCTGTAAACTGCCTGGAAGCCGTAGCTTCCGGTGGCGTTGAACATCACTGGGCGAGAGTTAGAAAACACTCCGTTCGTAACTTGCACAATCGAAACGGTCGAAAAGGGGGATGTGCAAGCGCTATTCGTGAAAACGTCGTAGGTGACGGTTCCTGCAGCATTGAAGCTGTTTGTTAGGGTAGCCGAATCGGTTGCGGTGGTTCCGACGTTAATGGTCGTTGACGACAAGCTAGTCGCGATGGTGGGAGAAGCTCTGAGTGCCGTAAGAGGTTCGCAGGGACTTGTTGCTGGATTGTTGGTTGCGTCTCCACTATATGTCGCATCGAAGCTGTATTGGCCTGCGACGGTGATCGTCTGGGGGTTGGATGCCGGGAGCGGGCTGCCGACATTCACAGACTGTTTGACCGGAGAGCCGCTACAATCACTGACGCCGAGTCCATAGAATTCATAGGTGACCGTTCCAGTAATTGCTCCTGCACCACCACTCAGTGTCGCCTGATCTGCAACCGTATTGCCGACGATGATTGTTGAAGCTGGACTGATCGTCGTGGTGATTGTTGGAGTTGCTCTGATGACTGTTAGAGGTTCACAGGAGCTTGCGGCGCCGTTGTTGTTGGCGTCCCCTGAGTAGCTTGCGTCAAAGCTGTAAGGTCCGGTCGAGTTGAATGTCACGGCTCTAGAATTGGGGACGGCATTATTGTTCACAGTCAGGAGAGAGACGAATGCTCCAGGGGAGCTACAGAGACCATTTGTGAAAACGAGATACGTGACCGTCCCACTAGCCTGGAAACCGGAGTTGAGATTTGCAGAATCTACCCCCGTCATCCCGACAACTATGCTGGAAGCAGAAAGAGCTGTCGTTAGAGTTGGACTAGCCTTGCTAACGGTCATAGGCTCACATGGTGATGTAGCACCGTTATTGTTCGGGTCCCCACTGTAAATGGCATTCCAGCTGTAGGCGCCTGCGGCGCTGAAGCTCTGCGGTTGAGAGTTTGGCACGAGTCCGTTGGTTGAAGTGACAGGAGTGCCGACGGGCGTAGGCGTTCCAGCACAGACTGTGCCCGTGAAGTATTCGTAAGTCACAGTGCCGCCTGCGTTGAACGCTCCACTGAGAGTTGCTGAGTCACTGGTTGAGCCGCCAACGGTTATCGTAGTTGCAGAGAGGAGAGAGCCGATGCCAGGACTCGCCTTGGCAACAGTAATGGGCTCGCAAGGCGAGGAGGCACCGTTATCGCCAGTGTCTCCACTATAGACCGCGTTGAAGCTAAAGCTGCCTGTGCCATTGAACGTCACGGCTCTGGAGTCTGGAACGACGCCGTTGGTGACTGTTACGATTGAAACAAGTTTTCCGGGAGCCGCGCAGTTGCCGTTGCCGAAGCTGCTGTAAGTAACCGTGCCGCCCGCGGTCGCTCTCTGGCTGTGCAGAGTCGCAGAGTCAGACACGGATCCACCAACCGTGATGGTGGTCGTGGAGAGAGTTGTGGTTATGGTCACACCGACTGGGCCGACGATCAAGGGTTCACAGCCGCTGGTCGCACCGTTGTTGTTTGCGTCACCTGAGTAGCTCGCGGCAAAGCTGTAGGACCCGGTCGCGTTGAAGAGAACACTGCGAGAGTTCGGTACAACACCATTGGTTACTGTCACGGTCGACACTGCGGTTCCGGGCGCAGTGCACACACCGTTCGTGAAGACGCTGTAGGTTGCAGTGCCACCTGCCTGGAAGAACCCTGTAAGATTAGCCGAGTCAGTTACAGACTGATCGACCTGGATCGATGTGGAAGACAGAGTCGTTCCGATTGTCGGACCAGCCTTGTTGACCGCCAGAGGCTCGCAAGGCGACGTCGCGACGTTGTTATTGGAGTCTCCAGGGTAGACCGCCTGGAAGCTGAAGCTACCAGTCGCGTTGAATGTAACTGCTCGGGAGTTAGGTATCACTCCACCAGTTACGGTTACTATGGAAGCCACTGTTCCGGGTGCAGTGCACGCACCGTTGGTGAAGAACGAGTAGGTGACCGTTCCTCCAGCCTGGAAGGTGCCGGATAGAACTGCTGAATCCGTTGTGCTGCTCCCTACAGTTATCGAAGCTGAGGAGAGTGTAGTCGCTAATGTCGGGTTTGTCTTATTCACGCTCAACGGCTCACAAGGACTCGTGGCTCCGCCGTTGTTCGCGTCACCAGAGTATACTGCGTTCCAGCTGAACAACCCAGCTGAACCGAACGCGTGGGGTCCAGAGTCGGGCACAACTCCGTTGGTTACTGTGAGGGGTGTCCCGACACTCGTCACTGTTCCCGTGCAAGCAGATCCGCTGAAGAATTCGTAGGTAGCTGTTCCAGTCGCCTTGTAGAAGTTCGAGAGAGTCGAAGATCCAGATACTGAATTACCGACGATAATCGTAGTTGCCGATAATGTTGTTGCGATCGAAGGGCTGGCCTTGTTAACAGTTAGAGGTTCGCAAGGTGACGTCGCGCCGCTATTGTTAGAGTCGCCACTGTATACTGCTTGGAAGCTGAACGACCCAGTGCCGTTGAGAGCTACAGCACGAGAGTTAGGTACAACTCCACCGGCGACGGTTACTATCGAGACAACAGTTCCTGAGGCGGTGCAGCCACCGTTGGCAAACTCGGAGTAAGTGACGGTTCCACCCGCGCTGAAGCTGCCAATCAGAGTCGAAGAATCAGTTACGGTATTGCCTACGGTAATCGTCGTTGCAGAAAGTGTCGTAGTAATCGTGGGACTGACTTTCTGGACCGTCAACGGCTCGCATGAGCTGATTGCGCCATTGTTGTTAGCATCTCCGCTATAGACCGCTTGGAGGCTGAAGGTACCTGTGTTGTTGAAAGTTATGCTTCGAGAGCTAGGTACGACCCCATTTGTGACAATAGCAACTGAGAAGGCAGTTCCCGTTCCGGCACAGTTACCATTTGCAAAATCGTCATAGGTGACGGTTCCTCCTGCAGTCGTAGTCTCACTTTGAAGTGTTGAAGAGTCAGTTATTGAGCCGCCGACAGGTATACTCGCTGTCGACAGGTTCGTGCTTATCGTGACGCCTGCTGGGCTGACCGTCAATGCCTCGCAGCTACTGATCGCGCCATTATTGTTGAGATCACCAGAGTATACGGATTGGAAACTGTAAGATCCAGTATTGTTGAAGAGTACGGCTCTAGAATTGGGGACAGCGCCGTTACTTACTGTAACTGTGCTGACTGTTGTCCCTGAAGGTGTGCATCCACTATTCGCGAATAGGGTGTAGGTTACGCTGCCGCTAGCCTGGAAGGAATTGGCTAGAGAAGCAGAGTCGGTTACTGATTGGCCGACCTGGATCGATGTGGAAGACAGGGTTGTTGTGATGCTTGGGCTAGCCTTCTGGACGTTTAGTGGTTCGCAGGACGAAGAGGCCCCGTTATTGTTCGCATCCCCAGAGTACACTGCCTGGAAGCTGGAGCCACCAGTAGAGTTGAATTCGACTGGCCTAGAGTTCGGGACACTGCCACTTATCACTGTGACAGTGGACACAACACCCCGAGGAGCGGTGCAAGCATTGTTGGTGAAGATGCTGTATGTGACCGTACCACTGGCACTGAAGCTTCCTGTGAGGCTGGAAGAGTCAGAGACACTCGTCCCTACAACGGGGTTGGTAGACGAGAGGGTTGTTGCGATAGTCGGATTCGCCATGTTGACGGTTAGTGGCTCGCAAGGTGATGTGGCTGCATTGTTATTGGAGTCTCCGGAATATAGGGCATTCCAACTGAAGGGTCCAGCAGAGTTGAAGGCTTGAAACGCAGAGTTCGGGACCACTCCGTTTGATACGGTGACAGGTGTGCCTACGTTGGTGGCCGTTCCAGAACAGCTGGACCCAGTGAAGAACTCGTAGCTGACCGTCCCGCCTGCCACATACCCATTGGTGATTACAGCAGTGTCGGAAGCTAACCCGCCTACTGGAATGTTTGTGGATGAGAGCTGCGTTGCAATCGCTGGGCTAGCCTTCTGGACAGTTAGAGGTTCGCATATGGAAGAAGCGCCACCGTTGTTCGCATCTCCGGAGTAGACTCCTTGGAAACTGAAAGTGCCTGTGGCATTGAAGAATACTGCCCGAGAGTTGGGCACAGCGTTGGAGACTACAGCAACGGTAGAAGCGATACTTCCCGATGGAATGCAGAAGCCATTTGTGAAGACACTATAGGTTACTATCCCTCCTGCATTATATCCTCCTGATAGATTTGCGGAGTCGCTAATAGAAGTTCCAACGGTAGGCGTAACTGATGTGAGCTGCGTCGTGATCGTCGGGCTTGCCTTTTGAACGGTCAGGGGTTCGCAATCGTTACTGGCCCCGATATTGTTTGAGTCTCCAGAATAGGAAGCCTTGAACGTGTACTGGCCTGTGGCGTTGAATATTACCGTACGGGAATCAGGAACGACACCATTAGTCACACTAACCGTTGAAACTGTCTTGCCTGTGCTAGTGCAAGCGCCGTTGCTGTAGATTGTGTATACAACGGTCCCCGTTGCTTGGAATCCTCCTGTTAGGCTGACTGAATCTGTCACACCAGTTCCAACGATGGGGGTTGAGGCCGATAGAGTGGTGATGATTGTTGGACTCGCTTTCTGCACGATTAGGAGTTCGCAGCCCGAGATCGATGGATTGTTGTTTTGATCACCCGAGTAGGCTGCGTGGAAGCTGTAGCTTCCCGTGGAGTTGAAGAGTACGCTTCTCGAATCTGGGACGATTCCAGATGTGACGGCTACAGTCGACACTGCCACTCCTGGATTCGTACATCCGAGGTTGGCGTACAGGCTGTACGTTACGGTTCCGCCAGCATTGAAGCTATTGGTGAGAGTAGCTGAGTCCGATACGCCTGTTCCAACGATGGGGGCCGTTGAGGCCAAGGTTGTTGAGATCGTTGGATTGGCTTTGCTCACTGTCAAGGGTTCGCAAGGGCTGATTACGCCGTTATTGTTGGAGTCGCCAGTGTAAATCGCGTTCCAGCTATATGCCCCTGCAAGATTGAAAGTTTGGGAAGATGAATCAGGAACTGATCCGTTGGTTACGGCGACAGGGGACCCTACAGTGGCTGGGGTTCCCAGGCACGTGCCTCCTGTGAAGAATTCATAGACGACCGAACCACTGGCGTTGTATCCCCTCGTTAATGTTGAAGAATCGATGATAGAGTTTCCTACGACGACTGTCGCAGTGGAGAGATTCGTAGTAATTGAGGGAGTAGCCTTCTGGACTGTTAAGGGCTCGCATGGGGATGTCGCGGGGTTGTTGTTAGAGTCGCCCGAGTAGGCCGCCTGGAAGCTGTATTGGCCGGTGGCGTTGAAAATTACAGCGCTCGAACTGGGGACGACCCCATTTGTGACACTTGTAACCGAGACAACAGTCCCGGAAGGAGTACAGGCAGAATTTGCAAACACCGTGTAGGTTACAGTTCCAGAGGCACTGATTGCGCCTGACAAAGCGGCCGAATCACTCACGGAGCTTCCGACGACGGGTGCGTTGGATGAGAGAGTCGTGGAAACCGCAACGCCTGTTATCGGATTGACTGTCAGCGGTTCACATCCACTTGTACCCCCATTGTTGTTAGAGTCGCCGCCGTAGACTGCTTGGAAGCTGTAAGGGCCAGTGGCGTTGAAGGTCACAGCTCGCGAGTTCGGAGGGATGCTGTTGGTGACGGTAACCGTCGATACGATAGTTCCCGGGGCAGTACATGCATTATTTGTGAAAACGTTGTACGTTAGTGTCCCTCCAGCCTGGAAGGAGTTGGTCAAAGTGGCAGAGTCGGTTGCAGATTGACCGGCCTGAATCTGGTTAGGTGACAGCGTTGTGGAAATGGTTGGGCTTGCCTTGTTGACAGTGAAGGGCTCACAGGGCGAAGTGGCACCGCTATTTTTAGGGTCTCCACTGTAAATGGCATTCCAGCTGAAGCCTCCGGCAACGTTGAACGTTTGCGGGGAAGAGTTCGGGATGATGCTGTTTGTTACGGCGACCAGTGTCCCGACAGTCGTGCTTGTCCCAGCGCAGTTGGAGCCAGTGAAGTATTCGTAGGTTACCGTCCCACCGGCTTGGAACGCCCCGGTCAGGGTTGCGGAATCGCTCGCCGAAGCGCCAACGGTTATCATGGGTGCTGACAAGTTGGTCGTGATGGTTGGATTTGCTTTCTGCACCGTAAGGGGTTCGCAGGCGCTCGTCGCACCATTGTTGTTGGCGTCTCCCGAGTAAACCGCGTTCCAGCTGAATGAGCCTGCTGAGTTGAATGGTTGCGTAGCTGAGTTTGGAACGACACCATTCGTAACGGTTACGGGAGAGCCGACGGTCGTTGCAGTTCCCGCACATGTCGAACCTGCGAAGAACGCGTAAGTCACAGTCCCCCCAGCGCTGAATCCCCCTGTCAAAGTTGAAGAATCACTGACGGACCCGCCTACTGTCACGAGCGTCGACGATAAGACAGAAGTAATTGCCGGATTGACCTTACTGACGGTCAGAGGTTCGCAGGGTGAGATCGCGCCATTGTTGTTGGAGTCGCCTGAGTACACGGCCTGGAATGAATAAGATCCCGTTGCGTTGAATGTGACGGCACGAGAATCCGGTACTGCTCCACTGGTTACCATGACTGTCGATGCGACGCTGAAGGGTGCGCCGCATGCACCGTTCGCATATACGTTGTATTGGACTGTTCCACCTGCTTGGAAGAAGCTCGTAAGACTGGACGAGTCAGTTACGGCGGTTCCGACCACCGGTGTCGTGGAAGAAACACTCGTCGTGATCGTCGGGCTTGCTTTGTTGACGGTTAGAGGCTCACAAGCGCTCGTGGCTCCGTTGTTGTTGGTGTCTCCAGAGTAGATGGCTTGGAAGCTGAATGATCCGGTGTCGTTGAAGGTGACAGCACGAGAGTTTGGCACAACACCACCAGTAACTGTGACAATAGAGACCCCCGTTCCGAGCGCGGTGCATGCGTTGTTGCTGAAGACCGAGTAGGTTACTGATCCGCCAGCACTGAAACTACCAGCCAGAATCGCAGAGTCGGTAGCTGCGGTTCCTACAACGATGCTTGAAGAGGAAAGTGTTGTTGTGATGGTTGGACTAGTCTTTGTGACTGCCAAGGGCTCGCACGGCGACGTTGCTCCGTTGTTATTCACGTCACCAGAGTAAACTGCCTGGAAGCTATAGCTGCCAGTCGCGTTGAACGTCACTGCTCGGGAATCAGGAACAAGTCCACTAGTGACCGTGACGGTCGACACGACTTTCCCAGGAGCAGTACACGCGCCATTAGTGAAATCGCTATAAGTTACGATGCCGCCTGCGCTAAAGCTTCCGGCGAGGATCGAAGAGTCGCTTGCATTCGCTCCAACCATGATGCTCGTCGAGGAGATAACCGTACCGATAGTGGGACTAGCTTTCCGGACTGTGAGAGGCTCGCATGCCGAATTAGCACCATTGTTGTTGGCGTCACCTGAATAGACTGCCTGGAATCCAAAAGCTCCTGTCGAGTTGAACAGGACAGCGCGAGAATTGAGAACAGCGCCATTCACTACGGTCACAACGGAAGCGATGGTGAAAGTTGCGGTGCAAGCACCGTTAGGATATACATCGTACTGAACCGTGCCCCCTGCCTGGAAGAAGCTACTAAGGGTCCCAGAGTCCGTCACCGTAGTGCCAACAACTGGAGAACTGGACGACAGGGTTGTAGCGACGGTTGGATTGGCTTTGGTGACTGCTAGGGGCTCACACGGGCTTGAGACAGCATTGTTATTGGAGTCCCCACTATAGCTCGCGTTCCAGCTGTACGGGCCGGCCAAGATGAATTGTTGCGAGGCAGAGTTCGGCACGACACCGTTTGTTACTGTTACCGGTGAACCTACGATCGAGGCCGTGCTAGAGCAAGTCGAACCGGTGAAATATTCGTAGGTCACGGCACCGCTAGCCTGGTAGGTACCGTTCATCGTAGCGGAGTCGCTAGCTGTGGCGCCCACCGTGATCGTCGTCGCTGACAGAGCTGTCGTTATCGAAGGACTAGCCTTGTCGACACTGAGAGGCTCGCAGACTGAGATTGCAGGACCATTGTTTGGGTCCCCGGAATACGTTGCTTTGAAGCCGAAGGAGCCAGTTGAATTGTAGGATACTGCTCTAGAGTTTGGTACGGCTCCACTCGTGACAGTCACTACGGATACAGTGGACGCCGTTCCGGCGCAAGTCCCGCTTGTGAACGACTGGTAGGTGACCGTACCACCTGCGTTGCCGGTCGCCCCGTGCAGAGTTGCTGAGTCTGTCACCGACTGGCCAACAGTAATGCCAGTCGAAGACAGGATCGTTGTAATTGTAACGTTTACCGTGCCAACTTGGAGCGGTTCGCACGGGCTGAGAGTAGCGTTATTGTTAGCATCACCAGAGTATACAGCGTTCCACGAGAACGCGCCTGCGGAATTGAACGCTTGTGGAGCAGAGTTCGGGACAACACCACCAGTAACAGTTACCGGCGTGCCGACTGTCACAGCAGTCCCAGCGCAGGTCGAGCCCGTGAAGAACTCGTACGTAACAGTTCCACTGGAACTGAAACTACCTGTGAGGGCCGCCGAATCAGTAACTGAACCCCCGACGGTTATTGTGGTACTAGAGAGCGTTGTTGCTATAGTTGGGCTGGCCTTGTTGACTGTAAGAGGTTCACATAGACTAGTTGCGCCATTGTTGTTAGCGTCACCGCTGTAGACAGCATTCCAGGAAAAGACACTTGCGGTTGTGAATGTGTGAGCCGCGGAGTTTGGCACGACACCGCTAGCAACAGTGAAAGTGGATACGACTGTAGAAGTGCCCGCACAAGTGCTTCCAGTGAAGAGGTTGTAAGTCGCCGTTCCGCCCGCACTGAAACTGCCAGTCAGAGCTGCAGAATCAGAGACCGAACCGCCAACAGTAATGGTCGTCGCAGACAGGGTAGTCGAGATCGCTGGGCTAGTCTTGTCTACCGCTAAGGGCTCGCACGGACTAGTCGCTCCGTTATTGTTCGTGTCACCACTGTAGACCGCGTTCCACGAGAATATTCCAGCGGAGTTGAATGCTTGAGACGCGGAATTGGGGACAACACCACCGGTAACGGTCACTGGAGTTCCAACAGTCGTAGCGGTTCCGGTGCAGGTTGACCCCGTGAAGACTTCGTATGTGACCGTCCCACCAGCACTAAAGCTACTAGTCAGAGTCGAAGAATCGAAAACTGAACCACCCACAGTGATCGCTGTCGCCGACAGGGTGGTTGCAATGGTCGGACTGGCCTTGTTGACGGTCAGAGGCTCACAGGGCGATGTGGCGCCATTGTTGTTAGCGTCTCCACTGTAGCTTGCGTTCCAGCTGTAGGCCCCTGCGAGGTTGAAGGGTTGTGAAATTGAGTTAGGAATTACACCGTTCGTTACGGTGACGGGTGTGCCTACGGTTGTACCTGTGCCAGCGCAAGTTGATCCTGTGAAGTATGCGTAAGTCGCAGTTCCGCTGCCCTGGTATCCGGCGGTTAAGGTCGCCGAGTCGCTTACCGAGCCGCCTACCGCAATCGTTGTGGCTGACAGGGCGGTTCCTATCGCGGGGGTTGCCTTGTTAACAGTCAGGGGCTCGCAGGATGAATTGGCAGGAGCGTTGTTAGTGTCTCCGGAATAGGATGCTTCGAAGCTGAAGGATCCGGTTGAATTGAAAGTGACTAATCGCGAGTTTGGCACGTTTGCATTCGTGACGGGGACAATTGACACAGTGGATCCCGTTCCAGTGCAACTTCCGGTGGTGAACACTTGGTATGTCACGGTGCCTCCAGCGTTGCTGGTCGATCCGTGAAGACTTGCCGAGTCAGTAACCGACTGGCCGACGATGATACCAGTTGAAGAGAGGGTCGTCGTAATCGTGACAGTTACCGTGCCAACAGCCAGAGGCTCGCAAGGGCTCAAAGCGCCGTTGTTGTTAGCATCACCAGAGTAGCTAGCCTGGAAGGCATAGTTCCCTGTGGAGTTGAAAAGTACTATCCTGGAATCAGGCACATTTCCACCTGTGACAGTTACAGCTGAGACGATAGTTCCGGGAGCTGAACAGATCCCGTTAATGAAGTCGTAGTAGGTTACAGTTCCCCCTGCACTGAACGTGCCGGACAAGCTAGCAGAGTCGTGCGCAACTCCTCCAACGATTATGGTCGCTGATGAAAGTGTTGTTGAAATTGTTGCAGCAGCCTTTGCAACCGACAAAGCTTCACAGGTTGATGTGGCGGCATTATTGTTCGAATCACCGCTATAGAGAGCATTGAAGCTGAAACTACCTGTTGAGTTGAACAGAACGGCTCGGGAATTGGGAATGACACCGTTAGCTACGGAAACTGATGACACGGATTTTCCAGGCGCGATGCAACCAGCGTTTGCATACACGCTGTAGGTTACCGTTCCTCCTGCTTGGAAGAAGCTTGCCAGCGTAGCTGAGTCGATTACAGATGTTCCGACGATAGGACTGGAGGACGATAGACTTGTCGTAACGGCCGGACTGATCTTGTTGACCGCTAGAGGTTCACAAGAGGATGTTGCTCCATTGTTGTTAGGATCACCTGAATATTGAGCTTGGAAGCTGTACGAACCTGTAGCGTTGAAGATCACGGGGCGTGAATTCGGTACTGCATTAGCGGAGAGGGTGACGGTCGAGACGACAGTTCCCGGAGGGGTGCAGGCATTGTTGGAGAATACGCTGTACGTGACTGTCCCTCCTAGGTTGAAGCCGCCTGTTAGCGTCGCAGAATCATTGTCGTTTGTGCCGACAATGATGCTTTGTGAAGACAACGCCGTAGCGATGACAGGGCTAGACTTTTGGACATTCAACGGCTCACAGGGCGATGTGGCAATGTTGTTGTTGGCATCGCCTGAGTATGAGCCTTGGAAGCTGTAGCCTCCCGGGTTTGTCGAATTGAAAGTAACACTCCTCGAGTTAGGAACAACGCCGTTGGTGACTGCTACA